>ERZ1645187.4232-NODE-4232-length-11700-cov-60.795449_pt1 | contig 11700 bp, 6 predicted proteins | sample MGYA00575352_ERZ1645187 | MGnify/ENA primary metagenome ERZ1645187 (study PRJEB40837, sample SAMN11349314) | freshwater sediment metagenome | isolation source: river sediment | host: Sediment | place: India: Wazaribad , New Delhi | collected 2017-02-21 ... | reverse complement strand
ACCCCGAAAAAGCCTTCAACGTCTCGCGCTGGGCGCTGGAGCACGACGCGCTGACGCGCTTTTTGATGATTGTGCTGATGCTGCTGGGCGTGGCCGCGTACTTCCAGCTTGGCCAGGATGAGGACCCGCCGTTCACCTTCCGTGCGATGGTGGTGCGCACCTACTGGCCGGGCGCCACGGCGCAGCAGGTGGCCGAGCAGGTGACCGACAAGATCGAGCGTACGCTGCAGGAAGTGCCGTACGCCGACAAGATCCGCAGCTACTCCAAGCCGGGGGAGTCGCAGGTCATCTTCCAGATCAGGGACAACAGCCGTCCCGGCGAGGTGCCCGATGTCTGGTACGCGGTGCGCAAGAAGATCGGCGACATGAAGGGAACGCTGCCGCAGGGCGTGATCGGGCCGTTCTTCAACGACGAATTCGGCGATGTGTACGGCGTGATCTACGCGCTGGAGGCCGACGGCTTCAGCTACGCCGAACTCAAGACCTTTGCCGACGCGGTGCGCCAGCAGCTGCTGCGGGTGCCCGACGTGGCCAAGGTCGAGCTGTTCGGCGTGCAGGACGAGAAGCTGTACATCGAAGTGTCCCAGAAGCGGCTGGCGCAGCTGGGCCTGGACATGAACGCGGTGCTGGCGCAGCTGGGGCAGCAGAACGCGGTCGAATCGGCCGGTGCGGTGCAGACGCCGCTGGACGTGGTGCAGGTCCGCGTGGCCGGCCAGTTCAATGCGATCGAGGACCTTCAGGCCATGCCGATCCGCGGCGCCTCGGGCAACCAGCTGCGGCTGGCCGACATCGCCGACATCCGACGCGGTTACGTCGATCCGCCGTCGATCAAGGTCCGTCATCAGGGCAAGGAGGTCGTGGCGCTGGGCGTGTCGATGGCCAAGGGCGGCGACATCATCGCGCTGGGCAAGGCGCTGGCCACCGCCACCGAGCGCATCGGCAAGACCCTGCCACTGGGCGTGCAGCTGGTGCAGGTGCAGGACCAGCCCAAGGCGGTGGCCAACTCGGTCAACGAGTTCATCAAGGTGCTGGTCGAGGCGGTGGCCATCGTGCTGGCGGTGAGTTTCATCAGCCTGGGCCTGCACAAGCGGCCGGGTCAGCACCCGTTGTGGCGGCGCTGGACGCTGGACATCCGGCCCGGCCTGGTGGTGGCGATCACGATTCCGCTGGTGCTGGCGATGACCTTCCTGGCGATGCAGTACTGGGGCATCGGCCTGCACAAGATCTCGCTGGGCTCGCTGATCATCGCGCTGGGCCTGCTGGTGGACGACGCGATCATTGCGGTCGAGATGATGGTGCGCAAGATGGAAGAGGGCTATGACAAGGTGCGGGCCGCCACCTTCGCCTACGAACTGACCGCGATGCCGATGCTGACCGGCACGCTGATCACCGCGGCGGGTTTTCTGCCGATCGGCATCGCGCGTTCCATGACCGGCGAGTACACCTTTGCGATCTTCGCGGTCACGGTGATCGCACTGGTGCTGAGCTGGATCGTCTCGGTGTATTTCGTTCCCTACCTCGGCACGCTGTTGTTGAAACCGCCACCGCACGTGGTGGCCGCCGCTGAGGCCGGGCACGCGGGTGACGAGCCGCACGAGATGTTCGACAGCCCCTTCTACAACGGCTTCCGCCGTCTGGTGAACGCCTGTGTGCAACACCGCTGGATCACCATCGGCGCCACCGTCGCGCTGTTCGCGCTCGGCATCGCAGGCATGGGCAAGGTGCAGCAGCAGTTCTTCCCCGATTCGAGCCGGCCCGAAATCCTGGTGGACCTGTGGTTCCCGGAGGGCACCTCGTTCGCGGCCAACGAAGAAGTCGCCAGGCGCGTGGAGGCCCGGCTGATGAAAGAGTCCGGCGTGGCCTCGGTGAGCCAGTGGGTGGGTTCGGGCGTGCCGCGCTTTTACCTGCCGCTGGATCAGATCTTTCCGCAGACCAACGTGTCACAGCTGATCGTATTGGCGCAGGACCTGAAGGCGCGCGAAGCCTTGCGGATGAAGCTGCCGGGCCTGTTGGCGCAGGAATTCCCCGAGGTCCGCGCGCGCGTGAAGCTGCTGCCCAACGGCCCGCCGGTGCCGTATCCGGTGCAGTTCCGCGTCGTCGGGCACGACCCGCTGGCTCTGCGCGAGCGCGCCGACGAGGTCAAGGCGGTCATGCGTCAGAGCCCGAACACCCGCGGGGTCAACGACAACTGGAACGAGTCGATCAAGGTGCTGCGCCTGGACGTGGATCAGGCCAAGGCCCGCGCGCTCGGCGTGACCAGCCAGTCGATCGCGCAGGCGTCGCGCACCATCCTGGCCGGCACCACCGTGGGCCAGTACCGCGAGGGCGACAAGCTGATCGACATCGTGCTGCGCCAGCCGCTGGACGAGCGCAACGCCATCACCGACATCGGCAACGCCTACCTGCCAACGGCCTCCGGCAAGTCGATCCCGCTGACGCAGATCGCCAAGCCGGTGTTCACCTGGGAACCGGGTGTGATGTGGCGCGAAGGCCGTGACTACGCGATCACGGTGCAGAGCGACATCGTCGAGGGCCTGCAGGGCGCCACAGTCACCGCCGAACTGCTGCCGCAGCTCAAGGCGCTGGAAACGAAATGGGCGGCCGCAGGCGGTGATTACCGGATCGAGGTGGCCGGTGCGGTGGAGGAAAGCAGCAAGGGCTCGGCCTCCATCGCGGCGGGCATTCCGGTGATGCTGTTCATCACCTTCACCCTGCTGATGTTGCAGTTGCACAGTTTCAGCCGCGCGATGCTGGTGTTTCTGACCGGTCCGCTGGGCATCGCGGGCGTCGCGGCATCGCTGCTCGCGCTGAACCGGCCGTTCGGGTTCGTGGCCTTGCTGGGGGTGATCGCGCTGATGGGCATGATCCAGCGCAACTCGGTGATCCTGATCGACCAGATCGAGCAGGACCGCGCGCGCGGCGTGCCGGCGTGGGACGCGGTGGTCGAGTCCGCGGTCCGGCGGCTGCGCCCGATCGTGCTGACCGCCGCGGCGGCGGTGCTCGCGATGATTCCGCTGTCGCGCTCGGTGTTCTGGGGGCCGATGGCGGTGGCCATCATGGGCGGGCTGATCGTGGCCACCGCGCTGACGCTGCTGGCCCTGCCGGCCATGTACGCGGCCTGGTTCCGCGTCCGGCGCGAGGCCTGAGCCAAGGCGGGAACGCGTGCGTCCCGGCTGGGCGATCCCGGCTAAAATAAAAGGTTGACCGATTTCGCGCGGGTGATCGGACGGTGTGGGGGCTTGCCTCCACGCGTGCCGGCCACCCGTGTCTGTTTTCAAGCCCGCGCGGGTGGCGAAATTGGTAGACGCACCAGGTTTAGGTCCTGACGCCCGCAAGGGTGTGGGGGTTCGAGTCCCCCCCCGCGCACCACCAACGAGAGAAAGACCATGGCAGTGAATGTAGAAACCCTTGAAAAGCTGGAACGCAAGATCACGCTCACGCTGCCCGTCAGCGCGATCCAGTCCGAGGTTGAAACCCGGCTGAAGAAGCTGGCCCGCACGGTGAAGATGGACGGCTTCCGTCCCGGCAAGGTGCCGATGAACGTGGTGGCCCAGCGCTACGGCTACTCGGTGCACTACGAAGTGATGAACGACAAGGTGGGCGAGGCCTTTGCCAGCGCCGCCAACGAGGCCCAGCTGCGCGTGGCCGGTCAGCCGCGCATCACCGAGAAAGAAGGGGCTGCCGAAGGCCAAGTGGCTTTTGACGCCGTTTTCGAGGTGTATCCCGAGGTGAAGATCGGTGACCTCGCCACGGCCGAGGTCGAGAAGCTCTCGACGGAAGTAAGCGAGGCCGCCATCGACCGCACGGTCGACATCCTGCGCAAACAGCGCCGCACGTTCTCGCTGCGGGCCCAGGACCAGGCGGCTCAGGACACCGACCGCGTCACGGTCGATTTCGAGGGCAAGATCGATGGCGAGCCGTTCTCCGGTGGCAAGGCCGAGGACTTCCAGTTCATCGTCGGCGAAGGCCAGATGCTCAAGGAGTTCGAAGAGGCCGTGCGCGGCATGAAGGTGGGCGAGAGCAAGACCTTCCCGCTGGCATTCCCCGAGGACTATCACGGCAAGGACGTCGCCGGCAAGACGGCCGATTTCCTGGTCACCGTCAAGAAGATCGAGGCCGCCCACCTGCCGGACGTCAACGAGGCGCTGGCCAAGTCGCTCGGCATCGAGGACGGCACGGTCGAGTCGCTGCGCGCCGACATCAAGAAGAACCTGGAGCGAGAGGTCAAGTTCCGTCTGCTGGCTCGCAACAAGACGGCCGTGATGGACGCACTCGTCGCCAAGGCCGAACTGGATCTGCCCAAGGCGGCGGTCCAGGCCGAGGTGGAGCGCCTGCTGGAAGGCGCCCGCGCCGAGCTCAAGCAGCGCGGCATCAAGGATGCCGACAAGGCGCCGATTCCGGACGAGGTGTTCCGTCCCCAGGCCGAGCGCCGCGTGCGTCTGGGCCTGGTGGTGGCCGAACTGGTGCGTGCCAACGAACTGCACGCCAAGCCCGAGCAGATCCGTGCGCACGTCGAGGAACTGGCCGCCAGCTACGAAAAGCCGGCCGATGTGGTGCGTTGGTACTTCAGCGACAACCGCCGCATGGCCGAGGTCGAGGCGGTCGTCATCGAGAACAACGTCGCGGAGTTCGTGCTGGGTCAGGCCAAGGTCACCGAGAAGCCGGTGTCGTTCGACGAACTGATGGGACAGCCGGGCTGATCGGCGCCGAGGCCGGCTTTCCGAACAGGTGGGGCCTGCGCCGGACTTGCAGTCCGGTTGGCGGGCCCCATGTTGTTTCGGGTCATCCCCTTTTCGATACAGTACGTGCATCAGCAGGAGTCAACATGAGCGCAATGGATATCCACGGTCTCGGCATGGTGCCGATGGTCATCGAACAATCCGGTCGAGGCGAGCGGTCGTACGACATCTATTCCCGCCTGCTCAAGGAGCGGGTGATTTTTCTGGTCGGGCCGGTGAACGACCAGACTGCCAACCTGGTGGTGGCCCAGTTGCTGTTCCTGGAAAGCGAGAACCCGGAGAAGGACATCTCTTTCTACATCAATTCGCCGGGCGGCTCGGTCAGCGCCGGCATGGCCATTTACGACACGATGAACTTCATCAAGCCCGATGTCTCCACGCTGTGCACCGGATTTGCGGCCAGCATGGGCGCGTTCCTGCTGTCGGCCGGGGCCAAAGGCAAGCGCTTTTCGTTGCCTAATTCCAAGATCATGATCCACCAGCCCTCCGGTGGCGCGCAGGGCCAGGCAACCGAGATTGAAATCTCGGCGCGCGAGATTCTCAAGACCCGCCAGCAACTGAACAAGATCCTGGCCGAGAACACCGGCCAGCCGCTGGAAAAAGTCGAGCGCGACACCGAGCGCGACTATTACCTCGATGCCGTCGAAGCCAAGGAGTACGGACTGATCGACCAGGTGATCGCCAAACGGCCCTGACGCGCTGGCCCACGGGCGGGCAGCGACGCAACGGCGGCGCTTTCTGCTGAAGAAAGCGCCGCACTCCTTTTCGTTATCATTCCCAATCCCTGCAACAAGGCATTGCCCACATGGCCGAGAAAAAAGGCGCCTCCGCCGACAAGACTCTTTACTGCTCCTTTTGCGGCAAGAGCCAGCACGAAGTGAAGAAGCTGATCGCGGGGCCGTCGGTGTTCATCTGCGACGAATGCATAGACCTGTGCAACGAGATCATCCGTGACGAACTGCCGGCGGCGACGGCGGCACGCGAGGCGCGTGGCGAATTGCCCACACCGAGTGACATCAAGGCCAACCTCGACAACTATGTGATTGGGCAGGAAAAGGCCAAGCGCACCTTGGCCGTGGCCGTTTACAACCACTACAAGCGCCTTCGGCACAAGGAAAAGGCCAGGAAGGACGACGTCGAACTGGCCAAGAGCAATATCTTGCTGATTGGCCCGACCGGTTCGGGCAAGACGCTACTGGCGCAGACCCTGGCGCGCATGCTGGACGTCCCGTTCGTCATGGCCGATGCCACCACGCTGACCGAAGCCGGCTACGTGGGTGAGGATGTCGAGAACATCGTGGCCAAGCTGCTGCAAAGCTGCAACTATGACATCGAGCGCGCCCAGCGCGGCATCGTCTACATCGACGAAATCGACAAGATCTCGCGCAAGTCCGACAACCCGTCGATCACCCGCGACGTGTCGGGCGAGGGCGTGCAGCAGGCCTTGCTCAAACTGATCGAAGGCACCATGGCCAGCGTGCCGCCCCAAGGCGGGCGCAAGCATCCGAACCAGGATTTCCTGCAGGTGGACACCACCAACATCCTGTTCATCTGCGGCGGCGCGTTTGCGGGGCTGGAAAAGGTCATCGAGAACCGGACCGAGGCCTCGGGCATCGGGTTCGGTGCGACAGTGAAGAGCAAGAAACAGCGCTCGCTGACCGACGTGTTCAACGAGATCGAGCCGGAAGACTTGATCAAGTACGGGCTGATTCCCGAATTGGTGGGGCGCATGCCGGTGATCGCGTCTCTGGCGGAACTGACCGAGGAGGCGCTGGTCCAGATCCTGACCGAGCCCAAGAACGCACTGACCAAACAGTTCGGCAAGCTGTTGTCGATGGAAGGCGTGGACCTTGAGATCAGGCCGACGGCGCTGAAGGCCATTGCGCGCAAGGCGTTGGCACGCAAGACCGGCGCGCGCGGCCTTCGCTCCATCCTGGAGCAGGCCCTGATCGACACCATGTTCGATCTGCCCAATGCCGCGAACGTGGAGAAAGTCGTGGTCGACGAATCGACCATCGAAGAAGACAAGCCGCCGCTGCTGGTGTACCGGGAAGCGGCGAAGAAGGCCTGACGCCTGCCGCGACCAGCCGCGCGGATTTTGACCTTTTGATGCGCACGCAAACGCACCCGGGTTGAAAATCCGGGTGTGACGACCATATTCAACGGGTAACTCAGAGGACTGCCATGTCTGGAAACATACCGCTACCTGCCACACCCATCGATCTGCCGCTGTTGCCCCTGCGTGACGTGGTGGTATTTCCCCACATGGTGATTCCGCTCTTTGTCGGCCGGCCCAAGAGCATCAAGGCGCTTGAAGCCGCCATGGAAGCCGAACGCCGCATCATGCTGGTCGCCCAGAAAACGGCCGCCAAGGACGACCCAGCAGTCGCCGACATGTTCGAAGTCGGTTGTGTCTCCACGATTTTGCAGATGCTGAAACTGCCCGATGGCACGGTCAAGGTGCTGGTGGAAGGGCAGCAGCGCGCCGCTGTCGATCACATCGACGAGGGCGAGTCCCACTTCACCGCGACGGTGACCCCACTGGCAGTGACTGACGACAGCGACACCCGCAGCGAGATCGAAGCGCTGCGGCGCGCCGTGATGCAGCAGTTCGACCAGTACGTCAAACTCAACAAGAAGATTCCGCCTGAAATCCTGACCTCGATTTCGAGCATCGACGACGCCGGTCGTCTGGCCGACACGATTGCCGCCCACCTGCCCCTGAAGCTGGAAAGCAAGCAGGTGGTGCTCGACCTGTCCGACGTCAAGGCCAGGCTGGAAAACCTGTTCGAGCAGTTGGAGCGAGAGGTCGACATCCTGAACGTCGACAAGCGCATCCGTGGCCGCGTCAAGCGCCAGATGGAAAAGAACCAACGCGACTTCTACCTCAACGAACAGGTGAAGGCGATCCAGAAAGAGCTGGGTGAAGGCGAAGAAGGCGCCGACATCGAAGAAATCGAGAAGAAGATCAAGGCGGCCAAGATGCCTGCCGAGGCGCGCAAGAAGGCCGAAGGTGAACTGAAGAAGCTCAAACTGATGTCGCCGATGTCCGCCGAGGCGACCGTCGTGCGCAACTACATCGACGTCCTCACCGGCCTGCCCTGGAGCAAGAAGACCAAGATCAAGCACGACCTGGCCCATGCCGAGGTGGTGCTCAACGAAGACCACTACGGGCTGGACAAGGTCAAGGACCGCATTCTCGAATACCTTGCGGTGCAGCAGCGCGTCGACAAGCTCAAGGCGCCGATCCTGTGCCTGGTCGGCCCGCCGGGCGTCGGCAAGACGTCGCTGGGCCAGTCGGTGGCCAAGGCGACCGGTCGCAAGTACGTGCGCATGGCCCTGGGCGGCATGCGCGACGAGGCAGAAATCCGTGGCCATCGCCGCACCTACATCGGTGCGATGCCGGGCAAGGTACTGCAAAGCCTCAACAAGGTGGGCACCCGCAATCCATTGTTCCTGCTGGATGAGATCGACAAGCTGGGCATGGATTTCCGGGGCGATCCGTCCAGCGCGCTGCTGGAGGTGTTGGATCCCGAGCAGAACCACACCTTTGCTGACCACTACGTCGAGGTGGATTTCGACCTGTCGGACGTGATGTTTGTCGCGACCTCCAACTCGATGAACATCCCTTCGGCCCTTCTCGACCGCATGGAGGTCATCCGCCTGAGCGGCTACACCGAGGACGAGAAGACCAACATCGCGACCAAGTACCTGCTGCCTAAACAACTGACCAACAACGGCGTGCGCGAAGGCGAGTTGCAGGTTTCCGACGAGGCGGTGCGGGATATTGTTCGTTACTACACGCGCGAAGCGGGTGTGCGCTCGCTCGAGCGGGAGTTGTCCAAGATCTGCCGCAAGGTTGTCAAGGGCTTGCAACTGAAAAAGATGGTGGCCCCCGTGGTGGTGACATCCGAAAACCTGAACGACTTTCTCGGCGTTCGCAAGTTCACCTATGGCCGTGCCGAGAACCAGAACCAGGTCGGACAGGTGGTCGGCCTCGCCTGGACAGAAGTCGGGGGCGACCTGTTGACGATCGAGGCGACCAGCATGCCCGGCAAAGGGGTGATTCAGCGCACCGGCATGCTGGGCGATGTGATGAAGGAATCCGTGGAGGCGGCCCGTACCGTGGTTCGCAGTCGAGCGAGACGGCTGGGTATCAAGGATGAGGTGTTCGAGAAACGCGACATCCACATCCACGTTCCGGACGGCGCGACACCCAAGGACGGGCCCAGCGCTGGCGCTGCCATGGCGACCGCTTTTGTCTCGGCCCTGACCGGTATCGCGGTGCGCGGTGACGTCGCAATGACAGGCGAGATCACCCTGCGGGGCGAAGTCACCGCGATCGGCGGACTGAAGGAAAAGCTGTTGGCCGCGCTGCGCGGAGGCATCAAGCTGGTGATGATCCCGCAGGAAAACGTAAAAGATCTCCAGGAAATTCCCGAGAACGTGAAGAACGGACTCGAGATCATTCCGGTGCGCTGGATCGATCAGGTGCTGGATATCGCGCTGGAAAGCAAGCCGACGCCGCTGCCGGAGACGGATCCGACCCCGGTGGCTCCGGACGCCGGAAGCGTGACGGGTGAGGCCGCCACGGGGTCGGTGAAGCACTGACAAAAAACCCGACCAATTTGCCAGCAGGCTGAAAAATAGGTTATAATTTTCGGATCGCAGCAAATGAGGTTTTCTGGCTGAATTTGTTTGCAGTGCGGGAATAGCTCAGTTGGTAGAGCGCAACCTTGCCAAGGTTGAGGTCGCGAGTTCGAGCCTCGTTTCCCGCTCCAGATACCGGAAGAAGTACCAACGTCTTCCAACCTGAAGGGAAGCCCAGGCTTCCCTTTTTCGTCAGAGAGTTTGAAGCAATAACTGGCGCGGTAGCAAAGCGGTTATGCACCGGATTGCAAATCCGTGTAGGTCGGTTCGACTCCGGCCCGCGCCTCCAGACCACGCAACCCCGATAGCGCGCGCGTTATCGGGGTTGTCTTTTTTCCGGGTGCACAATGACTGCACCGCCCCGATGGTGAAATTGGTAGACACAGCAGACTTAAAATCTGCCGTCCTTGACCGGACGTACCGGTTCGATTCCGGTTCGGGGCACCAACCACAGGCCCGTCCATGACAAACTACGACCCCCCTTTCGAAATCCATGTGCATGGCGACGTGCGCTTGCGCGCCGAGGTGGATTTTGATGCCATCCAGGAAGCCTTGAAACCGCTGTGGAAGTACGCGGGCGCTCGTTCGCTGGCGGATGGGGCAGCCAGTGCGTTCGAAGACGAGCCGGGCATTCGTTTCGACGCCAAGGCACACCTCCTTCAAATGTGCTGGACCGTCCGGGGCGACGAGGATTTCCGCCAGGCCCTGGACGAAATGTGCATGGGCCTGAACGACCTGGCTGATGCGGGCGCGCCCATCGAAGTGACGTTCTACGACGCCGAGTTCGACGAAGAGGAAGCCGGTGACGACGACGAGTCGCGCGACGACTTCGTCATGCTGTTCGTCGGCCCGACGCCGGCTGCGATCATGCAGGCTCAGCGCGACCTGTTGGTCGAAGACGTGATTGCCCTGATGGAGCGGCACTTCGATGGCGCCGAACTCGGCGGCGTGGTGGGCGAGATCGACAAGCTCTTTTCCCAGCGTTTCGATGCCCTCGTGAATTCACTGGAACTCGGCAAGCCGCCCCGCGGCCCGGGTGGCTCCGGGCATGGGGGCGGCAGCCGCCGGCCCCGGCATCTGCACTGAGCGCCAGTGGTGGTCGGACGCTCTGCGGCCGCCGGGCCGGGTTCGCCAGCAGGCGAGGCTTTCCCAGGCGCCGCGCTGCGTTACATCGCAGCCTATCCGCTTGATCTTCAGGCGCAGGTACGGCGCTTGATCGATGATGCGACCTTGGCTGAACATCTTCTCAAACGGTACCCTGCTGTTCACGATGTCCGAAATGACCGGGCTTTGTACCAGTACGTGGACCGGCTGAAGCAGGAGCATTTGCGCGGTGCCGACCGGGTCGACAAGGTACTGTTCGACAGCAAGATTCATCTGGTTCAGCAGGCGCTTGGCCTGCACACCGCACGGGCGCGGGTCCAGGGTAGCCGGCTCAAGGGCAACCGGGAAATCCGGATCGCATCGCTGTTTCGGGTGGGGCCACCGGAGTTCCTGCGGATGATCGTCGTGCATGAACTGGCTCACCTGCGAGTGCGCGACCATGACAAGGCGTTTTACCAGCTGTGCGTGCACATGGAAGCCCGGTATCACCAGATCGAGTTCGATGTGCGGCTGTATCTCACCCATCTGGACCTTGGTGGCGAACGGGTGTGGGGCGACTGACCAGCAGAGGTGCTATCGTAATTATAGCGTCTGGTGGCTATCGGGTGCAGGGGGAGGCCCCTTTTTAGGCTGAAATTCAGCCTCACGGTGAAGCCCTGGCCCAGGAGCGGGCCAGGGCTGCACCGTTGTCAGAATGTCCTCGGTGGCCTCGAACGAATCAGGGCCAGGTTGTCCGCGAGGTCCGAAGCGCGAAGGCGCTCAAGCGCCGGTGACGCCGATGCCTTTGAATTCGCCCGTGGCGATGCGCTTTTGCCACTCGGCCGGGCCGGTGATGTGGGCGCTGGTGCCGCCGGCGTCGACCGCCACGGTCACCGGCATGTCGACCACGTCGAACTCATAGATGGCTTCCATGCCCAGGTCGGCGAAACCAACGACCTTGGCCGTCCTGATCGCCTTGGAGACGAGGTAAGCCGCGCCACCGACGGCCATCAGGTAGGCCGACCTGTGCTTCTTGATCGCCTCGATGGCGACCGGCCCACGCTCGGCCTTGCCAATCATCGCGATCAGTCCGGTCTGCGCCAGCATCATTTCGGTGAAACCATCCATGCGGGTGGCGGTGGTCGGGCCGGCGGGGCCGACGGCCTCGTCGCGCACCGGATCGACCGGGCCGACGTAGTAGATCACGCGGTTGGTGAAGTCCACCGGC
>ERZ1645187.4231-NODE-4231-length-11702-cov-6.760711_pt1 | contig 11702 bp, 10 predicted proteins | sample MGYA00575352_ERZ1645187 | MGnify/ENA primary metagenome ERZ1645187 (study PRJEB40837, sample SAMN11349314) | freshwater sediment metagenome | isolation source: river sediment | host: Sediment | place: India: Wazaribad , New Delhi | collected 2017-02-21 ... | reverse complement strand
GATCATGACCAGCGGCACATAGAGGGCCGAGAACATCACCGTGTTCCACAGCGCCTTGCCGAAAAGCCGGCTGTCCGGCAGGTCGATGTAGTTCTGCGCCCCCACGAATTCCGGCGGGGTCAGCAGGTCCCAGTCGAAGACCGACAGGCCCAGCGTGGCGAAGATCGCCCCGAAGGTGCCAAGGACCAGGCCGAGAAGCGTAGGGGCCAGAAGGATCAGCACCCACAACCGCTCGGCCCCAAGGGGGCGCAGGCTGCCCACGTTACTCGGCCGCCTTCGCCAGCGCCTCGTCACCGCCGGCCACGGCCTCGGCCAGCGCGTCGGCGATCTCGGCCTCCTCTTCCCAGATCGTGGTCAGCGCATCGCCCACGGCGCCGGCCCAGTCCTCATAGCCGCGGAAGACGGGCTTGGGGCGGGCATAGGCCAGGGCATCGACGAAGAGCTGTTGGTTGATCGGGGTGGCCTGCTTCAGATAGGCGTCGCTCGCCGCCACGCTTTCGCGGATCGGCACGGCAAAGCCCAGCTTTGCCAGTTCCGATTGCCCGACCTCTCCGGTCGCGAACTTGACGAAGGCCCAGGCGGCGTCGGGGTTCTTGGTCGCGGACGAGATCACGAAGCCCGCCGAGTTCACCCCGGTCGCCCGGCCCGCCGGACCCTGGGGCAGGGGGGCCACGTCGAAGTTGATCCCGGCCGCGGCATATTCCGGCACCGACCAGTGGCCCGAGACGCCCATCGCCGCGATCCCCGACAGGAAGCCGTCATAGCCGTATTGCGCCAACTGGCTGGTCGTCGGCATCGACTTGTCGTCCAGCCACATCGCGCGGATGAACTCGAAGGCCGCGGCGGCCTCGGGGCTGTCGATCAGGGTCTTGCCGGCCGCCACGTCGATGATATCGCCGCCGAAGGACCAGACGACGCTGCCCCAGAACGGCTCCTGGTCATAGACCTCGGCCCAGAAGCCCCACTGGTCGGTGGTGCCGTCGCCGTCCTTGTCCAGCGTCAGTTGCTTGGCCGTGGCGCGCAGGTCGTCCCAGGTCCAGTCCGCCGTCGGGTAGGCGACCCCCGCGGCGTCGAACATCGCCTTGTTGTAGTAAAGCACGATGGTCTGGAAGTCGCGCGGCAGGCCGAAATAGCCCTCGGGTGTCTTGTAGGCCTCCAGCGTCACGGGAAACACGCCCTCCAGCGCCGAGGGGTCGGCGTCCAGGTAGGGTTGCAGGTTCAAGAGCGCCCCACGCGACTGCCAGTCGGGATACAGCGGCGCGTCCATCGCGAAGACGTCCGGCGGGGTGCCGCCCGAGACGAGGACGCGCAGCTTCTCCCAGTAGCTGTCCCAGTCAGCGACCTCGACCTTCACCGTGATGTCGGGGTGCTCGGCGTGGAAGGCATCGGCGACACGGGTCCAGACCTCGCCCTCCTCCGGGCTGCCCCACAGCTGAAAGGTGATCTCGGTTTCCGCCAGCGCGGCCGATGCGGTGAGGGCCAGGGTCATGGCGGTCGTGGCAAACAGTCTCATGGCAGGTCCTTTCAGGGTTGGGGTCAGGGGGAAAGCCCGAACAGCCGGGCGGCGTTGTCGTGGTAGACCTTGTCCAGGATGTCGCGGCCCAGGTTCAGGCCGTAGATCATCCAGCGCCCCTGGCCCGGAATGCCGTCGGGGCTGTAGGGGAAGTATTCGTCCTCGGTTTCCAGGAAGCGGGCATAGGTCGCATAGGTCGCGAGGTCCGGCCCGGCGTCGGTGCCGAAGAGGATGCGGTCGGCATGGCGCTGGAAGAAACGGCGGGCGGAATAGGGCTGGCGGCCCAGTTCCGCGATGCGGGCCGAGAAGTCGATCATCAGGTTCGGACAGTCGTCCAGAAGCGCCGAGACCCAGGCCAGGTTTTCCGCATAGCAGCCGACATGCGCGCCGATGAAGGTGGTGCCGGGATGGCGGCGGATCAGGCGGGCGAAGGCTTCCAAAAGGTCGAGGAAGGGCGGGAAGGGGGGCGAGGGGAACTGCCAGTCGGGATGGGCGTGCAGCTCGTCCCAGCGTTCGTTTTCCGGCGTCAGCGGGTCGAAGAAGGCGACCGGGTCGGCGATGTGGATCAGGACGGGCAGGCCAAGATCTCCGGCCGTGGCCCAGATCGGATCAAGCCGGGGGTCGTCGATCTTTGCCAAGGCTCCGGTGTCGTCGGTGACATGCAGGCCGAAGGGTTTCCAGATCTTCAGCCCCTCGGCGCCCCGCGCTGCCTGTGCCCGCAGCCGGGCGGCAGAGCGGTCGGCGAAGACGTGACTCTCCTCGCCCCAGCGGGACCAGTCCACGCCGCCGAAGACGCGGTAGCGGTCCGGCGCATGCGCCTTGAACCGGCGCAAGCGGTCGTCCAGCACATCCTCGCCCCAGCCGCCGTCGAGGTCGACGTAATGCACCGCCCCGGCCTGGTCGAGCCGGTCGAAGAAGGCCGAGGGGTCAAGCCGGTCCCAGCCGCCGCCGAACGGACCCAGGTGGTTGTGGGCGTCGATGAAGGGGCGGCAGGGGCCACTGAGCTTGGTCTCGGGCACCACCAGCTTCGGCACCGGGCGGAATTGCGACAGGGGCAGGTCGCGGGTCATGCCAGCCTTTCTCCGGTATCGGCGCGGAAGACATGTGCATGGCCGGGTTTCGACATCAGCCCCACCCGGTCGCCGCGGTGCAGCGCGGGGCGGTCGGTGAAAAGCGCGTGCAGCTTGGGGCCTTCGGTCTTGACCTCGACGAACATCGCCGTGCCGGTGCTTTCGACCAGCCCCACCGTCCCGGTCAGCGCGCCGGGGGTGTCGGGGGCGACCAGCACCAGATGCTCGGGCCGGATGCCCCAGGTCACCGGGCCGGACTGCGCGGTGTCCGCTGGCAGCACCGTTCCGTCCTCCAGCCGGACCTTGCCGCCCCCTGCCGTCGCGGGCAGCAGGTTCATCGCGGGCGAGCCGATGAAGCCCGCGACGAAGACGTTCGCCGGGCGGTCGTACAGCTCCAGCGGTGGGCCGGCCTGTTCCAGCCGCCCGGCGCGCATGACGACGATGCGGTCGGCCATCGTCATCGCCTCGACCTGGTCATGCGTCACGAAGATCGAGGTCGACCCCAGCCTCTCGTGCAGCCCCCGGATTTCCGCCCGCATCTGCACGCGCAAGGCCGCATCCAGGTTCGACAGCGGTTCGTCGAACAGGAACACCGCCGGTTTCCGCACGATGGCGCGCCCCATCGCCACCCGCTGCCGCTGCCCGCCGGACAGGGCCTTGGGCTGGCGGTCGAGGTAGGGCGTCAGGCCCAGGATCTCGGCCGCCTCGGTCACGGCGCGGTCGATCTCGGCCTTGCTTGCCCCGCGCAGGCGCAGGGAAAAACCCATGTTCTCGCGCACCGACATATGCGGGTAAAGCGCGTAGTTCTGGAACACCATCGCGATGTCGCGCTCTTTCGGCTCGACCTCGTTCACCACGCGCCCGCCGATGGAAATGGTGCCCGAGGTGATGTCCTCCAGCCCCGCGATCATCCGCAGGAGGGTGGACTTGCCGCAGCCCGAGGGGCCGACGAGGGCGACGAATTCGCCATCGGCGACGTCGAAGCTGACGCCGTGCATGACCTGGGTCGCGCCATAGACCTTGGTGACGTTCTGGATCGATACCTGGGCCATGTCAGTGATACGCCGGAAGATAGTTGCCATGCGCCGTGATCAGCGCGTCGCAAAGCGCGCGGATCTCGTCGAGCGAAAGTTCCGCCGCCGTGTGCGGGTCCATCATCGCGGCGTGGTAGATGTGCTCGCGCTTCCCCGTCAGGGCGGCCAGCACCGTCAGCTCCTGCACGTTGATCTGGCTGCGCATGATCGCGGCGAGTTGCGGCGGGACCGACCCCACGCGCACCGGCTGGATGCCGTTGCGGTCGACGTGGCACGGGACCTCGACCGCCGCCTGACGCGGCAGGTTGTCGATCAGCCCGTCGTTGCGGAGGTTGCCGTAGATCAGGTGGTTTGTGCCCGTCACCATGCCGTGGATGATCGCCGCGGCATATTCGTTGGACTTGCAGACCTCGATCGGGGCGGCCTCGTCCTCCAGTTCCGCGCGCAGGTCGTTCCAGCCGGAAATCTGCTCCTCGCAGCGGCGGATGTATTCGTCCAAGGGCACCTGGAAGCGGTCGATCAGGTCGGGCCGGTCGCGCTTGATGAACCAGGGCGTGTATTCGCTGAAATGCTCGGAGCTTTCGGTGACGAAGTGGCCAAAGTGCTTCATCACCGCAAAGCGCACCTTGTCGCCCTCGGGGTAGTCGCCGCTGGCCGCGATGGCCCGCAGCCGAGGATAGAGGTCCTCGGTCCCGCCGCCGGGCAGGCGCTTCTCGAACTTGGTGAAGAAGGCGACGTGGTTGATCCCGGCCGACCGATAGTCGATCTGGCTGATGTCCTCGCCCAGGACGCGCGCCAGGTGGGCCGAGGTCTCCTGCACCGAATGGCAGAGGCCGACGTAAGCGATCTGCGGATAGGCCTCCTGCATCGCCCAGCTGATCATCGCCATCGGGTTGACGTAGTTCATCATCAGCGCGCGGGGGCAGACCTCGACCATGTCGCGGGCGATGTCCAGGACCACGGGGATCGTCCGCAGCGCGCGGAAGATGCCGCCGATGCCCAGCGTGTCGGCGATGGTCTGGCGCAGGCCGAACCGTTTCGGGATCTCGAAATCGACGACGGTCGAGGGCTTGTAGCCGCCGATCTGCATCATCAGGACCACGAAATCCGCGCCCCGCAGCGCCGCGCGGCGGTCGGTGGTGGCGGTGATCCGCAGGCCGGTCAGGCCCAGCGTGGTGCCGATCCGGCGGGCCATGATCTCGGAGGTGGACAGCCGTTCCGCGTCGATGTCGAAGAGCGAGATTTCGCTGTCGGCCAGCTCCGGGTTCGACAGCACGTCGCCCAGGATGTTCTGGGCAAAGACCGTGGACCCTGCGCCGACAAGGCAGATTTTCGCCATCTCAGACCTCCTCGGCCAGCACGACGACCTTGGTCAGGTGCCGCGGGGCCTCGCTGTTGATGTTCTTCGACAGGGCGACCTTCTCGCCCAGAAGCTGGAGCGCGGGCAGGGCGGCCAAGGCCGCCGCCGCGCCGGTCAGGCCCAGGTCTACCGCCAGGTCCCCCGGCCCGTTGAAGCCGATGACCTTCGCGCCCTTGGCCTGAAGTTCGGCCACCAGCGCGGCCTCTTCCGCCGCCGTCTCCTGCGCGTAAAGCATCACCACCAGCGAGCCCTCGTCGATCAGCGACACCGGGCCGTGGCGGTATTCCATCGGGTGGAAGGCCTGGCTGTAGGACAGGCTCATCTCCTGCAGCTTCAGGCAACCCTCGGTCGCGATGCCGTAGTTCACCCCGGCGCCGAGGTAGACGAAATGCCGCCGCCCGGGCAGCAGGCGGTCTGCACCCTCGTCCATCTGCGCCAGCGCGCTTGCGGCGGCGGCGGTCAGGGTGCCCGGCAGGGTCAGCCCCGCCATCCGCAGCCCGCCCAGATACATCAGGCTGGCCGAGACCGACATCACGATCCCCTCGCGCGGGTCGGTGGGCAGGCAGAGGCCCTGATCCGCCGCGGTCAGGATGGTCGAGCCCGGTTCGCAGGAGATGGCGAAGGTCTTCCACCCGCGCTTGCGGCTGGTCTCGATGGCCTGAACCGTTTCCGACGTGGTGCCCGACCGGGACAGGCCCACGACCAGCACGCCCTCCGCGTCGGCCAGGTAGCACTCCGGCCGCCGCGCCCATTCGGCTCCGGGCACGGCCAGAGCATTCTGCCCGGCGGCGTTGAAGGCGCAGGCCAGCGACTGGGCCAGGTAGTAGGACGTGCCGCAGCCGGTCAGCACGACGGTCCGCGCCTGGATGCGGGGCACGACCTGCCCCAGCGCGGCCTGCCAGTAGGGCAGCTGCGCGCGGATGACGGTTTCGGTGATCGTGGGCATGGGATGCCTTTCGGTTATTTCCCGGCCCCGGCCATCAGGCCCTGGACGAGGAAGCGGTTGAGGAAAAGGACAAGGATCATCGGCGGCACGATCGCCACCATCCCGGCGGCGTTCATCAGGCCGTAGTCCACATAGTTGCGGGTCACGAATTCGGGGATCAGCACGGTCAGCGGCTTGGTCGCCAGCGTGGGCGAAAAGACCAGCGGCACCATGAACTGCCCCCAGGCCGACAGGAACGTCAGGATGCCGCAGGCCACCAGCCCCGGCCCGGCCAGGGGCAGCACCACCTGCACGAAGGCCCGCAGCTTCGAGGCGCCGTCCAGCCAGGCGGCCTCTTCCAGCGAGAGCGGCATCGCCTGGTACACCGACCGCATCAGCCACAGCGCCAAAGGCAGGAAGGCCGAGACATAGATCAGCGTGACGCCGGCATAGGTGTCGATCAGCCCGGCGGCGATCATCAGGCGGTAAAGCGGGATCATCACCGTATAGGCCGGGATCGCCAGCGTCGCGACGACCGCGATGAACAGCACGTTCTTGCCGGGGAAGGGCAGGCGGACGAAGGCCCAGGCCCCGAAGGCCGCCAGGATCACCGTCAGCACCGTCGCCAGCAGCGAGATGATCAGGCTGTTGGCAAATGCGGCCGAGAACTGCGGCCAGACCGATTGTACCTCGTTGCCCTGCGACAGCGAGGTCGCGCCGAACAGCTTGGCGAAATGCTCGCCGCTTGGCGCTTCGGGCCAGAGGCGCAGCCCCTCGGAAACCAGGCCCGAGGGCGGGGTGATGCTGGTCAGGAAAGACCAGTAGATCGGCGCCAGCGACCACAGGACCAGCACCGCCGCCCCAAGGCCCAGCCCGACGCGGCGCAGCTGCCGCTTAACCTGACGCGCGCTCATTCGAACCTCGTTTCGCGGTAGACCCGCAGCACATAGATCGCCGACACCGCCAGAGAGACGACCATCGCCAGCACCGACAGCGCCATGCCCAGCGAGAATTTCAGGTTCTGGAAGGCGGTCACATAGACCTGGATGATCACCGACCGCGTATCCATCGAGGCGCCGTTCAAGACCCAGGCCTCATCGAAAAGGTTGACCGCAAAGACGGTGGACTGCGACAACGCGATGGTCAGGCCCGGCGCGATCAGCGGCAGGGTGATCTTGCGCAACCGGTGCAAGGGGCCGGCGCCGTCCAGCCGGGCGGCCTCGTACAACTCTTCGGGAATGGATTGCAGCGCGGCGAAAAGGATGATCGCGGTCAGCGGCATCATCCGCCAGGCATGGACCAGCGACACCAGGAACAGGCCCGTCTCGCGGTCGTTGAACCAGACCTGCGGCGCGTCGATGATGCCCATCGCCATCAGGATGCCGTTCAGCGGTCCGTAAGAGGGGTTGTAGATCCACATCCAGATGATCGCGTTGACCACCGGCGGCAGGCACCAGGGGAGCACCATGATCGCCAAGAGCCAGCGCCGCCCCACCGTGATCGCGTTCAAGAGCAGCGCCATGCCGAGGCCGCCGATGGTCTCGATCGCGACGGCCAGGACGACATAGGTCGCCGTGTTGCCCCAGGCGGTCGTGACCGTGCCGTCGCCCATCAGCGTGGCATAGTTCTTCAGGCCCACGAAGGGGTTGCCGGGCTTCATCGGCTCGACCCGGTAGAGGCTGTCGAACAGGGTCGACAGGAGGGGCAGGAACACCAGCCCCCCCATGATCAGCGCCACGGGCAGGGTCAGCATCAGCCCCAGCCGCGCATCGCGCGACAGGCGGAAGCGAGAGGAAGAGAAACCGACCCTGCCCATCGCTTATTCCTGCGCCGCCGCTGCCGCCTCGGCGATCTGGGCCACCGCCTCGTCGACCGAGATCTGCCCCTTGGCCGCCGCGTTCAGCGCCGTCGCCACAGCGCCCGAGAACTCGGGATACCAGCCCGGCGTGCCCTGCGCGAACAGCGGTTCGACGACCGAGGCCTGCGCGATCAGCACGTCGCCCTCGCGCAGCTTGCCCTCGGCGTTCAGCGTCTCCAGCACCGAGATCCGCGTGGGCAGGTTGCCGAGCAGGCGATAGTTGTCGGCCATCGTCTTCGGCTCCAGCATCCACAGGATGAACTGGCGCGCGGCCTCCTTGTTCGCGGCGTTGACCGGGATGCCCAGGGCGCCCGGCAGGCCGAAGGTGCGCGAGGTGCCGTTGACGTTCGGCATCAGCGCCGCCGCCGCATCGGCCGCGACCTGCGACTTCTCGGGGTCGGTGTAGACCGCCAGGTTCCCGGCCCAGCCCGCGACGTCGAAGGTCGCCTTGCCGGCCTTGAACAGCTCCTGCACCTCGACATCCTTGAGGCTGGTCGCCGCCGGGTCGATCAGGCCCTCTTTCAGCGCCGCGACCTCGAAGGCCATCGCCTGATAGCCGGCCGAACCCGGATCGGTGAACAGGGGCTTGAACTCGGCATCGAACAGGTCGCCGCCGAAAGCCTTGGTCAAGAGGTACCAGGCCGTCGCCGCGCCCTCGCTGGCCGACAGCGGCAGCGCGATCGGATAGTCGGCCACACCTGCGGCCTTCACCGCGCGGGCGGCGGCCAAAAGCTCTTCGGGCGTCTTCGGTGGCGCGGCGACGCCCGCGGCCTCAAGATGCGCCTTGTTGTAGATCATCACCCGGAAGTCGTTGTTGTAGGGCACGCCGATCAGCGCGCCGTCATAGGTGAAGATCGAAGTCGTCGGCAGATCGGCCTTCAGCTCGGGCGGCAGAAGGTCGTCCAGCGCGTCATACCACCCGGCCGAGCCGAACTGGCCGACCCAGCTCCAGTCCATTTCCGTGGCGCTGGCCGGGGCGGTGTTGGCGACCATCGAGGTCACGATCTTGGTGCGGATCTCGTCCCAGCCCAGCGTCTGGATGTCCAGCGGGCCGGGGAACGTGTCGGTCATCTCCTTCGGCAGCGTGACCCAGGGCGGCAGCAGGACCGACAGCGCCTCTTGCGCGCGGGCGGCCAGCGGCAGCGCGGCCAAGAGGCCAAGCGCCGAGGAGGTTTGCAGGAATTGCCGTCTGTTCATCATGTTCACCCTGTGGTTTGCCCCGGTCATGGGGCTGGTTGTTGGTTCAGATCCGTCTTCAGCGTCGCGACGAAGTCCTCGCCCGTATCCCATCCGGCCGCCCGCGCCGCCCGCAGCACCGCCCCGCCCACCGGCGGCAGGACGGGGGCCGTCGGCGCCACCCCCATCCGGTCAGTCAGCACCCGCAGCACCAGCGGGTCGGCCATCACGCCGCCCGCGAAGCTCCACCGCGCATCGGTGCCGCACAGGCGCGCGGCGGTCAGGCCGTGGCCCACCAGGTGCGCCGCCGCCTCTGCCATCAGGTCCCGCGCCTCGGTCTCGCCCGCCTGCGCCAGTGCCGAGACATGGGCCGCCAGCGCCGCGATCCCCGCGCGCTGCGGCTGCAACCCATAGGCCCAGGCGATCAGCCCCTCGGGCGCGACGCCGATCCGCGCCAGCAGCGCCGTGGCAAAGCCCCGGTCACCGCGCCGCCCGTCCAGCGCCTGGCTGGCCCGCCCCAAGGCCTCGCGCCCGATCCAGAAGGCCGAGCCCTCGTCGCCGAACAGATCCCCCCAGCCGCCGACCCGGTGCATGCCCAAAGGCCCCCGCGCCCAGGCCATCGAGCCGGTGCCGGCCAGGATCAGCACGCCCTCTTCGCCCGCCAGCGCGCCGTCAAAGGCCACTTCGACATCGTTCAGCACCCGCGCGCCCGCGCCGAAGACCCGCGCCGCGACCTGTGCCTGCTTCTGCGAGACCTCGGCGATCTCGCCGTGATAGGGCAGGCCCAGGACCACACTTCCGACCGGGCCGAGATCGGCGGCCAGACCGTCCAACACCGCTTCCCAGTCGGTCTCGCCCGTGGGGTCCAGCCCCTCGGTCCGCATCCGGCTGAGGACGCGGCCGGACCGGTCGACCAGAGCAACGTCGGTCTTGGTGCCGCCGCCGTCGATGCCCAGAACCCGGTCCATCAGCCGGCATCCACCAAAGTGACACCGACGCCCAGATCGGCCAGGCGGCCCTGCCAGTCCGCGCCCAGCCGGGTGTCGGTCACGACGCGGGTGCCCTCGCCCAGCCGGGCGACGCCATAGGTCAGGCGGCGGCCGAACTTGTCGGCATCGGTCAGAACGATGGGCGCGCGCGTGCGCGAGACCATCAGCGTATTCAGCCGCGCCTCCTGCTCGTCGGCGCTGGAGATGCTGCCGTCCTCGGCGATGGCGCCGCAGCCCAGGAACAGCTGGTCGAACCACAGCCGCTCCAGCGCGGCCTCGGCCAGCATCCCCACCATCGAGGCGTTCTCGCGCCGCAGCGTGCCGCCCAGCAGGGTGACCTGTACCTCGGGCGCGCCCATCAGCACCTGCGCCACGGGCAGGCAATTGGTGAAGACGCGCAGCGGCATCGGGTTCAGCCGCAGCCGCCGCGCCACTTGCAGGACCGTGGTCCCCGCATCCAGGAAGATCGAGGTGTCGGGCCGCACAACGGCGAAGGCCGCCTCGCCGATGGCGCGCTTGAGCGGCAGGTTGATCTGCTCGCGCCTTTCGAAGGCGATCTCGATGCCCGAGGCCTCGGCAATCTGCGCGCCGCCGTGGGTGCGGACGATCTGGCCCTCGGCCTCCAGCGCGAGAAGGTCGCGGCGCACTGTGGGTTCCGACGCCCCGACCGCCTGCGCGATCTCGGCAATGGTCGAGTGTCCCCTGGCGAACAGGTGCTGGCGAATGGCAGTAGCGCGGTCGATCTTCATGGTGGCCCGGTGAGCTGTGTTGATCTTAGTCATGGGCGGAAAATTTTCACTGTCAATCATAAAGGTGATCAACTATGATTATTTTGGCCGCGAAATATGCTAACTCTGATCACCAAGGATCAAACACACCATGACGACCGAACCGCTGCTTCGCCTCGCCCCGGACCGCAAGTCGGGGAAAATTCGTGGAATTCCGTCGGTCTGCTCGGCCCATCCCGTCGTCATCCGCACGGCGCTGGCGATGGGCCGCGCCCGCGGCGTGCCGGTGCTGATCGAGGCGACCTGCAACCAGGTCAACCAAGAGGGCGGGTATACCGGCATGACCCCCGCCGACTTCCGGGCCTTTGTGCTGGACCTTTCGCGGCAGGAAGGGTTCGACCCCGCCGGGCTGATTCTGGGCGGCGATCATCTGGGGCCGAATCCGTGGACCTGGCTTCCGGCGGACCAGGCGATGGACAAGGCTTGCGCGATGGTCGCGGGTTATGCGGCGGCGGGGTTCACCAAGATCCACCTCGACGCCAGCATGGCCTGCGCCGATGACCCGACCCCGGTGCCCGACGCCGTCATCGCTACCCGCAACGCCCGTCTGGCGGCGGTGGCCGAAGCCCATGCCGCGGGCGAGGCCCCGGTCTATGTGATCGGCACCGAAGTCCCCGTGCCCGGCGGCGCGCTGGAGGAAGTGGAAGGCCTCGTCGTCACTTCCCCCGCCGCCGCTCGGACCACGGTCGACCTCCACCGCGACGCCTTTTCCCAAGCAGGCGTGCCCGATGCCTTCGCCCGCGTAGTCGGCCTGGTGGTCCAGCCGGGGGTGGAATTCGGCAACGAGAACGTCGTCGCCTACCGCCCCGAAGAGGCCCGCGCGCTGGTCGCCTCCCTCTCCGACCTGCCCATGCTGTTCGAGGCGCACTCCACCGACTACCAGACCCCTCAGGCTCTGGCGGACCTGGTCCGCGACGGCTTCGGCATCCTCAAGGTCGGCCCCGGCCTGACCTTCGCCCTGCGCGAGGCGCTTTACGGCCTTGACCGCA
>ERZ1645187.4230-NODE-4230-length-11702-cov-15.932086_pt1 | contig 11702 bp, 9 predicted proteins | sample MGYA00575352_ERZ1645187 | MGnify/ENA primary metagenome ERZ1645187 (study PRJEB40837, sample SAMN11349314) | freshwater sediment metagenome | isolation source: river sediment | host: Sediment | place: India: Wazaribad , New Delhi | collected 2017-02-21 ... | reverse complement strand
CTTCCTTGGTCTTCGGCGCGGTGTGGCCGATGTACTGGCCGACGAGATCGTCGCGCGTGACCGAGACGAGGTGGCCCTTGCGCACGTACCCGAGCTTGTGCAGCAGGCCCGCCATCTTCATGGCGACGGTCGTCTTGCCGGTGCCGGGGTTGCCGGTGAAGCTCATGTGCAGCGTCGGCGTGTCGTGCGCGAGGCCCATGCTCTTCCGGGCGCGCTCGACGATCAGAAGAGCGGCGATCTCGCGAATGCGCTGCTTGACGGGCTTGAGACCGACCAGCTCGCGATCCAGCTCGGCGAGAATGTCGGCGACGCCGGAGTTGTGGAATTCCTCGGCGAGATTGACGGTCGTGGGGGCAGCGGGTGCGGTGGCGGCGTTGGTCGTCATCGCGAGAGGGCTCCTGGCGTCAGTGAACGATTGCTCTTGTTGTCGGCGTCACTTGATGTCGGGAGGGAACGGGCCACCTGCAAGCGGCCCGTTCCGTTTTCAGGCGTGGTTCAGCGAACCGACTTCCACGAGTAGACCTGCGAGCGCGAGCGCACGTCGGTCCGCGTCATGTCGATCTTCGGCTCGGTCTTCGGACGGTTGACGATGAAGGAGGTCCGCACCGACTCCCAGCCACGCGTCGAATCGAACGCGTTGATGCGGATGTAGGCTTCCGGATTGACCTTCCTGCACTCCGCGATCTCGATCATGATGCCCTTGGCATCCTTGAGATCGAACATCGGGTTGCCCCACATCTCCCAGTAGGTGTTACGCGGATGCGGGTCGTCGGTGTACTCGATGCCGACCGCCCAGTTCTGGCGCAGGCAGTATTCGAGCTGGGCCGAGATCTCGGCGTCGGTGAGATCGGGCAGGAACGAGAAGCAGCCTTGGGTAATGCGCATGAGTGTGTCTCCTTGTTCTCGCTCGTTCAGCCGCTGACGCTTGCCGTCGGCACGAAGTCCGACGTGTCGGTCGAGGTGTAGTTGAAGGTGATGTCGCCCCAGACGTCGAGCGCGGCTTCCAGCGGCTTGCACCACTTGGCTGCCTTGCGCAGAACTTCCGGACCCTCGTTCTTGATGTCGCGGCCTTCGTTGCGGGCCTGCACCATCGCCTCGAGTGCGACGCGGTTGGCCTGGGCGCCGGCCTGAATGCCCATCGGGTGACCGATGGTGCCGCCGCCGAACTGCAGCACGACGTCGTCGCCGAAGAGATCGATAAGCTGATGCATCTGGCCGGCATGGATGCCGCCCGAAGCCACCGGCATGACCTTCAGCGTGTCGGCCCAGTCCTGCTCGAAGAAGATGCCGCGCTGCAGGTCGACTTCGTTCTTCATCTCGCGGCAGACGTTGTAGTAGCCCTGCACGGTCATCGGATCGCCCTCGAGCTTGCCGACTGCCGTGCCCGCGTGGATGTGATCGACGCCGGCGAGACGCATCCACTTGGCGATGACGCGGAACGAAATGCCGTGGTTCTTCTGGCGCGTATAGGTGCCGTGGCCCGCGCGGTGAAGATGCAGGATCATGTCGTTCTGACGGCACCACTCCGAGATCGACTGGATCGCGGTGTAGCCGATGATGAGGTCGATCATCACGATGACCGAACCGAGCTCCTTCGCGAACTCGGCGCGGCGGTACATCTCCTCCATCGTGCCGGCGGTGATGTTGAGGCGGTCGCGCCAGTGCATGAACGGCTGCGAGTTGATGTTCTCGTCGTCCTTCATGAAGTCGAGGCCGCCCTTGAGGCCTTCGTACACCACGCGGCCATAGTTCTTGCCCGAGAGGCCGAGCTTCGGCTTCGTCGTCGCGCCGAGCAGCGGACGGCCGAACTTGTCGAGACGCTCGCGCTCGACGACGAGGCCGGTCGGCGGACCCTTGTAGGTCTTCACGTAGGCGACCGGGAAGCGCATGTCCTCGAGACGCGCCGCCTTCAGCGGCTTGAACGAGAACACGTTGCCGATGATCGACGCGGTGAGGTTGGCGATCGAGCCCGGTTCGAACAGGATGAGATCGTAGGCGACGTAGCAGAAGTACTCGCCCGGACGGCCCGGCACCGGATCGACCTTGTAGGCCTTGGCGCGATACTGGTCGGCTGCCGTGAGGCGATCGGTCCACACGACGGTCCACGTGGCGGTCGACGACTCGCCGGCGACGGCAGCCGCCGCCTCGATCGGATCGACGCCTTCCTGTGGCGTGATGCGGAACAGTGCGATGATGTCGGTATCCTTGGGCACGTAGCCCGAGTCCCAGTAGCCCATCTGCGCGTACTTGAGCACGCCCGCCTTGTAGCGGGCCGCGCCGCGGATCTCAGTCTTGTTGCCTTCGCCCATCGTTCGCGTTCCTTCTCCGTTTATCTTCTCTCGTGGATCGGGGGGATTGATCGAGACGTCACGCCGCGTTGGCGACGCCGATCTTGGGATCGAGCTTGCCTGCAGCGTAGAGCTTCGCCATCTCGCTCATCGGCATGACGCGGATCTTCGACGCATTGCCGGCCGTGCCGAACGCCTCGAAGCGGTCCTTGCAGACCTTCGCCATCGCATCCATCGCGGGCTTGAGGAACTTGCGCGGATCGAACTCCGACTTGTTGGTCATGGCGATGCGGCGGAACTCCGCCGTGCCGGCGAGGCGCAGGTCGGTGTCGATGTTGACCTTGCGCACGCCCATCTTGATGCCGCGCACGATCTCCTCGACCGGCACGCCATAGGTTTCCTTCATCTCGCCGCCGAACTTGTTGAACACCTCCTGCCACTCCTCCGGCACGGACGACGAGCCGTGCATGACGATGTGCGTGTTCGGCAGCTTCTTGTGGATCGCCTCGATGACCCGCATCGCCAGCACTTCGCCCGTCGGCCGCTTGGTGAACTTGTAGGCGCCGTGCGAGGTGCCGATGGCGACGGCAAGGGCATCGACCTTGGTCTCGGAGACGAAACGCAGCGCCTCATCCGGATCGGTCAGCAGTTGCGAATGGTCGAGCTTACCCTCCGCACCATGGCCGTCCTCGGCCTCGCCCATGCCGGTCTCGAGGCTGCCCAGAACACCGAGTTCACCCTCGACCGACGCGCCGACCATATGCGCGAGATCGGCGACCTGCCTGGTGATCCTGACGTTGTAGTCGTAGTCGGCAGGAGTCTTCGCGTCTTCCTTGAGCGAGCCGTCCATCATCACCGAGGTGAAGCCGTTCTGGATGGCCGAGAGGCAGGTGGCGACGTTGTTGCCGTGATCCTGGTGAATGCAGATCGGGATCTCGGGATACATCAGCTCCAGCGCCTCCATCATCTTCGAGAGCATGATGTCGTTGGCGTAGGAACGGGCCCCGCGCGACGCCTGGATGATGACGGGAGAGTCTGTCTTCTTCGCCGCGTCGAGGATCGCGAGGCCCTGTTCCATGTTGTTGATGTTGAAGGCAGGCACGCCATAGCCGTACTCGGCCGCGTGATCGAGAAGCTGACGCAGTGTGATACGGGCCATGGGTGTGCCTCCTTCGGTCTTGCCGTTCAGTGTTTCAGGATTTGAGAGCCGCGACACCCGGCAGCGTCTTGCCCTCGAGCCATTCGAGGAATGCGCCACCCGCTGTCGAGATGTAGGAGAACTTGTCGGCTGCACCGGCGGCGTTGAGCGCCGCGACGGTGTCGCCGCCGCCGGCAACCGCGAGCACCTTGCCCGCCGCCGCCAGTTCGCCGGCCTTGCGGGCCGCCGCATTGGTCGCCGCGTTGAACGGTTCGATCTCGAACGCACCGAGCGGCCCGTTCCAGACGATGGTCTTCGCGCCTTCGAAGCGCCGCGAGATATCGGCGACGGTCTGCGGACCGGCGTCGAGGATCATCGCGTCGGCCGGACAGGCATCGGCTGCGACGGTTTCATTCGCGGCATTGGCCTTGAACTCGCGTGCCACGACGACGTCGATCGGCAGCACCAGCTCGCAGCCCGAACCTTTGGCCGCTTCCATGATCTCGCGCGCGGTGCCGGCGAGGTCGTGCTCGCACAGCGACTTGCCGACGTTCTTGCCCTGCGCGGCGAGGAACGTGTTGGCCATGCCGCCGCCGATGACGATCTGGTCGACCTTCTTGATGAGATTGCCGAGCAGTTCGAGCTTGGTGGAAACCTTGGCGCCGCCAACCACGGCGATCACCGGACGCTCCGGAGAAGCGAGCGCCTTCTCCAGCGCTTCGAGTTCGGCCTGCATCAGGCGTCCCGCCGCCGACGGCAGCAGATGCGCGAGACCTTCGGTCGAGGCATGCGCGCGATGCGCCGCAGAGAACGCATCGTTGACATACACGTCGCCGAGTGACGCGAGGTCGCGCGCATAGTCGGGGTTGTTCTTCTCCTCGCCCGCGTGGAAGCGGACGTTCTCCATCAGCAGCACCTTGCCTGGTTCCAGCTTGTGCGAGATGGCGGCATCGACGGTCTGTCCGTCGTTGCCGGCGAAGACCACCGGCTTGCCGATCGCCCTCTCCAGCGGCTCACGCAGCATGGACACCGAGAGGTCGGGCGAGATCTTGCCCTTCGGCCGCCCCATGTGAGCGAGCAGGATCGGCTTGCCGCCCTTGGCGAGGATGTCGCGCACCGTCGGCACGATGGTGCGGATGCGGGTGTCGTCCGTCACCTTGCCGTCGGCGACCGGCACGTTGATGTCGACGCGCACGAGGACGCGCTTGCCGGCCAGATCAATGTCGTCGAGTGTCTTGAAGTTGCGCATGTTCGTCATTCCCGTCTCACGCCCCCTCTCACGCCATGACCCGGCGCGCGGCTTCAGCGACCTTCTCGGCCGTGATGCCGAAGTGCTCGTAGAGTTGCGGTGCAGGAGCGGATGCGCCGAAGCCCTTCATGCCGATGAAGGCGCCCGAGTCGCCGGTCCAGCGCTCCCAGCCCATGCCGGATGCCGCCTCGACGGCGACACGCGGCGCGGTGCCGAGCACAGACCTGCGGTAGGAGGCGTCCTGCTTGTCGAACAGCTCCCAGCACGGCAGCGAGACGACGGCTGCCTTGATGCCATCCTTGGCCAGCATGTCGGCCGCCTTGACGGCGAGCTCGAGCTCGGTGCCGGTGCCGATCAGCGTCACGTCACGCTTGCCGCCCTCGGCCTCGCGCAGCACGTAGCCGCCCTTCGCCGACAGGTTCTCGGTCGTGTGCGTGGTCCGAAGCGTCGGCACAGCCTGGCGCGACAGCGCCAGCACCGACGGCGCGTCGGTCGTCTCCAGCGCAATCTGCCAGCACTCCGCCGTCTCCACCGGATCGGCCGGACGGAACACCAGCGTATTCGGTGTCGCGCGCAGCATGGCGAGATGCTCGATCGGCTGATGCGTCGGGCCGTCCTCGCCGAGACCGATCGAGTCGTGCGTCATCACGTAGACGACGCGCTGCTCCATCAGCGCGGAGAGACGCATGGCGCCGCGCGCGTAATCGGTGAACACCATGAAGGTGCCGCCGTAGGGGATGAAGCCGCCGTGCAGCGCGATGCCGTTCATGGCCGCCGCCATGCCGTGCTCGCGCACGCCGTAGTGCATGTAGGAACCCGAGAAGTCGCCCGGTGTGACCGACTTCTGTCCCTTCGTCACCGTGTAGTTCGAGTGCGTGAGATCGGCCGAGCCGCCGATGGTCAGATCGGTCGCGGCGTTGACGACGCCGAGCACCATCTCCGATGCCTTGCGGGTCGCGACCTTCGGCGCCGTCTGCGACAGCTCGGCCTTGTAGGCGTTCATCTTGTCGGCGAAGTCCGCCGGCAGCTCCGTCTTCATCTGCGCCGTCAGCGCCGCGCCCTTGGCCGAAGCCTTGACGCGCTTGTCCCAGTCCGCGTGCGCCCTGGCACCACGTGCCGCAATCTCGCGCCATGCCGACAGGATCGGCTCCGGGACAACGAACGGTTCCGCGGTCCAGCCGAGCTTCTCGCGCGCGCCTTTGATTTCCTCGGCACCGAGCGGCTCGCCGTGCGCCTTGGCGGTGCCGGCTCGTGTCGGCGCACCGAAGCCGATCACCGTGCGGCACGCGATCATCGACGGCTTGTCCTTCACAGCGCGCGCCGCAGCGAGGGCCGCTTCGATCGCCGCGGGATCGTGGCCGTCGACCTTCGCCACGTGCCAGCCGGCCGCCTCGAAGCGCTTCATTTGATCCATCGACGTCGACAGCGTGGTCGGCCCGTCGATCGAGATCTCGTTGTCGTCCCACATGACGATGAGCTTGCCGAGCTTCAGGTGCCCGGCGAGGTCGATCGCCTCGTGGCTGATGCCTTCCATCAGGCAGCCGTCGCCGGCGATGACGTAGGTGTAGTGATCGACGAGATCGCCATAACGCGCTTCGAGCAGCTTCTCGGCTATCGCCATGCCGACCGCGGTCGAGATGCCCTGGCCGAGCGGGCCCGTGGTCGTCTCGATACCGAGCGCGTGGCCGTACTCGGGGTGGCCGGCGGTCCGCGCACCGAGCTGGCGGAAGTTCTTCAGCTGCTCGATTCCCATGTCTTCGTAGCCGAGCAGATAGTGGATCGCGTACTGCAGCATCGAGCCGTGGCCCGCCGACAGGACGAAGCGATCACGATCAGCCCAGTCGGGCTTCGCCGGATCGAGGTTCATGAATTTCTTGAACAGGACGGCCGCCACGTCGGCCATGCCCATGGGCATGCCGGGGTGACCGGAGTTGGCTTTCTGGACTGCATCCATGGCCAGGGCGCGGATCGCGTTGGCCATTTCTCGATAACCAGCCGTCGAGTGCTCGACGGGCTTTTTGTCGGCGACGTTCATGTTTGTGTTCTCCCTCGTCAAGACGCGCGCTTTTTCATTTCCATCAGCCGGTGAATCATCGGCGTCAGGATGAGCTGCATCGCAAGGTCGAGCTTGTTGCCCGGGATCACGATGGAGTTCGCGCGCGACATGAAGCTGTTGCTTATCATCGACACGAGGTAAGGGAAATCGATCCCGCGCGGCGTCTTGAAGCGGATCACGACCATCGATTCGTCAGGGGTCGGGATCCACCGGGCGATGAACGGATTCGACGTATCGACCGTCGGCACGCGCTGGAAGTTGATGTCCGTCTCCGCGAACTGCGGGCAGATGTAGTTGATGTAGTCCGGCATACGACGAAGGATGGTGTCGGTGACCGCTTCAGTGGTGTAGCCGCGCGACGCCCTGTCGCGGTGGATCTTCTGGATCCATTCGAGATTGATGACCGGGACGACGCCGATCTTCAGGTCCGCGTACTTGGCGACGTTGACCTGGTCCTTGCCGTCCTTGTCCTTGACGACCACCGCGCCGTGCAGACCTTCGTAGAACAGCAGGTCGCTGCCGGCCGGGATGTCTTTCCACGCCGTGAAGGTGCCGGGCGGCGACTTCAGGACCTCGGCCTCGCGGTCGTCGTGGACATAGTGGCGCGTCTTGCCGCCGCCGCTCTGGCCGTAGGTCTTGAACACCGTCTCGAGTTCCCCGAGCAGGTTCGCCTCGGGCCCGAAGTGCGAGAAGTTGTTGTTGCCGGCCTTGCCCGCGTCGGCCATCGCCTTCTTCATGTCGGCGCGGTCGTAGCGGTGGAAGGCGTCACCCTCGATGGTCGCGGCGGTGATGCCCTCGCGACGGAAGATCTGCTCGAAGGTGTGCTTGACGGTCGAGGTGCCCGCGCCGGACGAACCCGTAACCGAAATGATCGGATGCTTGATCGACATGGTTTCTTCTCCCTCTCGTATCAGACGCGGAACAGGCCACGCTCGCTGAACAGCGGCGAGGATTCACGCGATGAGGGAGCGTCGGTGTGATAGCGGGCGATGCGCTGCACCTTGTCGGCGGAACCGAACACCAGCGGCACGCGCTGGTGCAGGCTGGTCGGCATGATGTCGAGGATGCGGTTGACACCATCGGTCGCACCGCCGCCCGCCTGCTCGAACACGAGCGCGATCGGGTTCGCCTCGTAGACCAGCCGCAAGCGGCCGTTCTCGTAGCCCTTGCGGCTGTCACGCGGGTAGATGTAGACGCCGCCGCGCACCATGATGCGGGTGGCTTCCGCCACCATCGAGGCGACCCAACGCATGTTGAAATCCTTGCCGCGCGGGCCGTCGGCACCGGCGACGAGATCGTCGATGTAGGTGCGGATCGCGCGCGGCCAGAAGCGATAGTTTGAAGCGTTGATGGCGTATTCGCGCTTGCCCTCGGGCACCTTCACATTGGCCGTGGTCAGGCGGAAGGCGCCGTCACGCGGGTCGAGCGTGAAGGCATGCGTGCCGGCCCGCAAGGTGACGATCAGCGTCGTCTGCGGTCCGTAGACAAAAAATCCCGCGGCGAGTTGATCGCGCCCCGGCTGCATCAGCGCCGACTCGATGCTGCCGGCTCCGGAGGCCGGAACGGGAAAGATCGCAAAGATGGTACCGATCGAGACGTTGGTCTCGATGTTGGAAGAGCCGTCGAGGGGATCGATGGCGACGGCGAGGGGCTTCGACGCGTCGAGCACGTCGGCGGTGTCTTCCTCCTCCGACCCGAATACGGCGACGGGGGCCGCGAGCAGCGCGTTGCGGAAGACGGTGTTGGCTTCGAGGTCGAGGCGCTTCTGCTGGTCGCCGCCGCCGGCATCACCGGCTCCGGTCGCCGCCGCCATGTCACCCGCGAGCGGGCCGATGGCGATTTCGCGCGACAGGGCGCGGGCGGCGCCTGCCAATGCTGCGACGGTCGCGGCAACGTCGGCGCGTCCACCTTCTGCGACGAAGCGGTCGAGGTAAGTCTCGAGCGTTATCAGCTCATCAGCCACGGCGTTTCTCCCCGGATTTTCTGTGCGAACGGCTCACCATACAGGGTGGCGCCCGCTTGTTCCGCCGTCTGGCGCGGCGGTGCTTTCGAGGGGATACTAGGCAGAGCTGGCGACGCGAACAAAACTGAATTATCTTTCCTTCATGAAAAGAAAAACTTCATACGTGCCGCTGGCGGGCATCACGCTGAAACAGCTCCGCGCCTTCGCCGCTCTGGTCGAGGAAGGCAGCAACGCAGGCGCCGCCGCGCGGCTCAACGTGACCCCGCCGGCGGTCGCGTTGCAGCTCAAGTTGCTCGAGCGAGCCGTTGAAATGGCCCTGTTTGAGCGCCTCGACGGACGCATCCGTCCCACTCCTGCGGGTAGCGAAGTCCTCACCCTCGCGGCCCGCCTCGAAGCCGCCGTGGGCGACGCTACCGAGGCGCTTCGCGCCATCCGCTTCGGCCTTGGCGGCCACGTCTCGGTCGGGGTCGTCAGCACGGGCAAGTACTTCGCGCCGCGCGCTTTTGCCGCGTTCGTCCGCGACCGTCCGGATGTCGACATCAACTTGCTGGTCGGCAACCGCGCCGAGATCGTCGCCGAGCTGGAACACATGGACCGCGACATCGTCATCATGGGCCGGCCGCCCGAGCATCTCGACCTCGTGACGAAGCCGATCGGCGCTCATCCGCACGTCGTCATCACGCCGCCCGATCATCGCCTCGCCGGCAAGAAGGGCCTGAAGCTCGCGGCGCTGGCGCAAGAGAAGTGGCTGGTGCGCGAGAACGGTTCCGGCACCCGTCTGCTGATGGAGCGCGTGTTCGACGAAAACGGCTTCGTGCCGAACATCGCCATGGAGATGGGCTCGAACGAAACCATCAAGCAGGCGGTGATGGCTGGGCTCGGCATCGCCTTCCTGTCGGCGCATACGGTCGCGCTGGAGCTGAAGGCGGCCGAGCTTGCCGTGCTCGACATCAAGGGGCTGCCCGCCATGCGCCAGTGGTTCGCGGTGCGCCGCGCGGAAAAGCGCATGATGCCGTGCGCCGAACAGCTCTGGGACTACCTGACGACGCGCGGCGAGGATTTCCTGCCGCGCCTGCCGTAGTCCTCGACAGCGAAAGTCTCAGACGTTCCCGGGCGGGCTCAGGCCCTGTGAGGCCGCCGCCGCTGACACGTCGGCGCTGCCGCCCGGCACCAGCTCCATGTCGTTCAGCGCATCGAGCAGCGGTGTCAGCCCTTCGACATCCTCGAACACGAACACCTCGATGTCGTTCCTCGCCCGCTCGCTCCAGCCGGCGTGCTCGAGCATGCGATCCGCTTTCGAGAACAGGCCGTGATTGCGGATCTCCTTCGCCTCCATGTACTTCTTGTGCTCTTCCTCGCTGTAGCCGCGCGGATTGTCCTTCATCCAGATCTTGCGTGCTTCCACCAGCGCCGACTTGCTCGACTGCGCTTCCTCCGCGCGCAAAACGTCGAGTTCGTCCGTCTTCCAGACCTGCCATTTGCCGTAGCGATGCGGCCAGCGGATCACGCCGAGATCGTCGAGCACGCCCGCGAGCTGGTTCATGGCGAGCGCCTTTTCGGCCTCGCCGGGTCTACTCGCGTCGGCGCTGTAGAGATTGGGGATGACGAAATAGCTGTCGCGATAGTGATGCAGGAAGTGCTTCCTGACCCATTCGATGTCGGCACCCGGCGCGCGCGCCGCCGCCATGGCGATGGCATCCTTGATCTGCCGCACGGTCTCGCCGCGGAACTGCTTCCTCTCGGACACCGGCGGATTGAGTGCCGTCAGCGCGAACAGGCCGAGATCGATACCGACCGTCGCCAGCAGGGCGATGAGATCGCGGCCCGTGATCGGCTCGCCGCCCGACGTGCGCGAACCCGAGACGTTGCCGCCGCTCATCACGTATTCGACGAGGCTGCCGGCATAGGCGCCGAGGTTGGCCCACAGGTTCTTGATGGCGTTGGCGACGCCGGCCGGGCCTTCGGTGAACACGGCGGCGCGCAGTTTCAGTTCCGCCGGTTGCGCCGCCTGCTCGGCCGCTTGCGTCAGGCGTTGCGCCAATGTCGGGTCGTAGCAGGAAAAGCCGGGCTTGCCGGGCTGCGTACTCACGGCCTGCGCGAGCGCGCGCATTTCGGCGGCCGTCGACGTGCCGAGTTCGTTCGAGCGCGCGGCGATGGAGCGGGCGCGGCTTCTCACCTGCGAGGACCGCGCCTCGAACTCGCGCTGACGGGCCTCGACCGTCTCGCCGCTGAGACTTGCCGCCGCCTGCTGTAACTGCTCGATGTCCGCCTTCGCCGGCTCCAGCCACGAGCGCTGGATACCGTCACGCAGCGAGGTGACGCCATCGCGCACGCTGCGACGCGCGTTGTAGAGCGGACCGCGCCCGGCGCCCGACGGCGTACCGCAACTGCCGCCGCTGGTTTCCTCGCGCGCCATCTGGCTGTCGGACCACACCACCACGTTGTCGATCTGCGCCTTGACCGCGTCGAGCCGCGCCGCGACCGCGTTGGCGGCATCGCGCGCGTCCTCCTGCAGCGCCGCCATGCTGGTGCGCGTCGCTTCCTCGCCCGCGATCAGGCTCCACCAGAAGCCATAGCCGAAGCCGATCGACCACAGCGCCAGGAACACATAGAGCGGGAACATGATGAGGCGATCACGCAAGGACCGGCCGATGCCGAAGCTCTCGCGCAGCGCGAGCCACATCAGGAACGACAGCGCCACGACGACGGCGATGACCAGCGCCTCGTTGGTAACGGAAAGGCCACCGGGGATCTCGCGGCCCTGCGCGGCAGCCGGCGACTGCGACACGCCGACGATGAAGTCCGACATGCCGTGCCAGGTGGCGAAGGTGGAGATGACCAGCAGCATGATCGAGGCGAAGCCGATCAGCGCGTTGCGTCCGAACAGATAGTCGGCGATGCGGCCCCACGCCGAGACGCCGGAACCCTCAACCCTGGCCATCGAAGCCCCCTACGCTGCACTGGTATCCCACCCCTAGCGGATACCCGAAACCGCGCGGTGCGGCTAG
>ERZ1645187.4229-NODE-4229-length-11705-cov-70.832876_pt1 | contig 11705 bp, 11 predicted proteins | sample MGYA00575352_ERZ1645187 | MGnify/ENA primary metagenome ERZ1645187 (study PRJEB40837, sample SAMN11349314) | freshwater sediment metagenome | isolation source: river sediment | host: Sediment | place: India: Wazaribad , New Delhi | collected 2017-02-21 ... | reverse complement strand
ATGCCGATCTTGATCTCGTCGGGCGTGATCAGGCCGGGGCAGTTCGGGCCCAGCAGAAGCGTCTTCTTGCCGCCAGCCGCTTCCTTGGCCTTCATCTTGTTGCGCACTTCGAGCATGTCGCGCACCGGGATGCCTTCGGTGATGCAGACCGCCAGGTCCAGATCGGCCTCGACGGCTTCCCAGATCGCGGCGGCGGCGCCCGCCGGCGGCACGTAAATCACGGAAACGGTGGCGCCGGTCTGCTGGGCGGCTTCCTTGACCGACGAGTAGATCGGAATGTTGAAGATCGACTCGCCCGCCTTCTTCGGGTTCACGCCGGCGACAAAGCAGTTCTTGCCGTTGGCGTATTCCTGGCACTTTTCCGTGTGGAACTGGCCGGTCTTGCCGGTGATGCCCTGGGTGATGACCTTGGTGTCTTTGTTGATGTAGATCGACATGGTGTTCTTCCTAGTCAGTTGGGGACAGAGCTGAAGATCTGTCCCCAAGGTCATTACTTAACGGCGGCCACGATCTTGGTCGCGGCTTCGGCCATGGTGTCGGCCGCGATGATGGGCAGGCCCGATTCGGCGAGCATCTTCTTGCCCAGTTCCTCGTTGGTGCCCTTCATGCGCACCACCAGCGGCACGGACAGGTTCACCGCGCGGCAGGCGGTGATCACGCCGGTGGCAATGGTGTCGCACTTCATGATGCCGCCGAAGATGTTGACCAGGATGCCCTTGACCTTCGGGTTCTTGAGCATGATCTTGAAGGCTTCGGTGACCTTCTCCGGGGTGGCGCCACCGCCGACGTCCAGGAAGTTGGCCGGCTCGCCGCCGAACAGCTTGATGGTGTCCATGGTGGCCATGGCCAGGCCGGCGCCATTGACCAGGCAGCCGATGTTGCCGTCCAGGCTGATGTAGGCCAGGTCGAACTTGGAGGCTTCGACTTCCGCGGGGTCTTCCTCGTCCAGGTCGCGCAGGGCAACGATTTCAGGGTGGCGGAACAGGGCGTTGGCATCAAAGTTGAACTTGGCGTCCAGGGCGATGATGTTGCCCTTGCTGTCGCAGTTCAGCGGATTGATTTCCACCAGCGACGCATCGGTGTCCATGTAGCAGGTGTAGAGCTTCTGGAGCACGTCGGCCGCTTGCTCGGCGGAGCCGCCGTTCAGGCCGATGCCATTGGCGATCTTCAAAGCCTGCTCTTTGCCCAGGCCGGTCAGCGGGTCGACCAGCTCGGTGATGATCTTCTCGGGCGTTTTGTGCGCCACTTCCTCGATGTCCATGCCGCCTTCGCTGGACGCGATCACGGCCACCTTCTGGCTGGCGCGGTCGGTCACGAGGGACACGTAGTACTCTTTCTGGATGTCCGCGCCGTCTTCGATGTACAGGCGACGCACCTTCTGGCCTTCGGGACCGGTCTGGTGGGTCTTGAGCTGCATGCCCAGGATGTCACCGGCCAGACGCTTGACGTCGTCGATGGACTTGGCCACCTTCACGCCACCGCCTTTGCCACGGCCACCGGCGTGGATCTGCGCCTTGACCACCCACACGGGGCCGCCCAGTTTCTGGGCGGCTTCCACCGCCTCCTGCACCGTGAACGCCGCGATGCCCCTGGGCACCGGCACACCGAATTTGCGCAAGATTTCCTTGCCTTGGTACTCGTGAATCTTCATGAGGGCTCTCTCAGGAGTGAATGATTGGGACCCGCAGATCCCGGCGATCGGCCAGACGGCAGAGGCTGGACACGGCAACCGGGAACTGTATCATGTTGCAACGCACCATTCTTGGTGTTGCGCCACGTACATAATGCATAATTATATTGACGGACATCTGAACTGAAACTGACGAGGAGCACGGCACGCCATGGCCAAGGTTTTCATCGACGGCGAAGCCGGCACCACCGGGTTGCAGATTCGTGAGCGGCTGCAATTGCTGCCGCAGGTGCATTTGCTCAGCATCGCGCCCGAATTGCGCAAGAATCCGCAAGCCAAGCGCGACCTGATGGCGCAGGCCGATCTGGTGATCCTGTGTCTGCACGATGACGCGGCGATCGAATCGGTGGCCATGATCGACAGCTTGAGCGGCGCCAAGCCACGGATCATCGACGCCTCCACCGCGCACCGCACGGCGCCCGAATGGGTGTACGGATTTCCGGAGCTGGCAGCTGGCCAGCGCGCCGCCGTCGCCGGCGCGGATCGGGTGGCCAATCCCGGCTGTTATGCCACCGGCGCCATCGCGCTGATCCGGCCGCTGGTGGACGCGGGCCTGATCCCGCGCGACTTTCCGCTGGCGCTGCCGGCGGTCAGCGGCTACTCGGGTGGCGGGCGCACCATGATTGAGGCCTATGAGAAAGGCGAGGCGCCACTGTTCGAAGCCTACGCGCTGGGTTTGAAGCACAAGCACCTGCCCGAAATTCTGCGTTACACCGGCCTGACCCGCCGGCCCGTCTTCGTGCCCTCGGTGGGCAACTTCAGGCAGGGCATGCTGGTGCAGTTGCCGCTGCACCTCGACCTGCTGCCGGGTAGCCCCAAAGTCGCCGACCTGCACGATGCGCTGGCGGCGCACTATGCCGCCAGCAACACCGCGGAGGGCTGGGTGCGCGTGGAGCCGCCGACGGACAGCGGCAAGCTCGATGCGCTGGCGCTCAACGACACCAACCAGATGGAGCTGCGGGTGTTCGGCAACGATGCCTTCCACCACGCCGTGCTGATCGCCCGACTGGACAACCTGGGCAAGGGTGCCAGCGGCGCCGCGGTGCAGAACCTGAAACTGATGTTGGGCCTCTGATCCGCTCAGCACCGTCGGTCAACAGCCCGATTGCCAAGAAAACAAGAGCACGCTATGGCCTTTTGAGGCTGGGATCGGGCCAAAACAACCTGAAAACCGCCCGATCGGCATCCCGTTGAAACAGCGCTGGGGCGCCGGGCTTCATTCGTCGTCGTCGCCAGCGCCGCCGACCACGCGTCGGATGGCATCGGCGCCAAATCCCCGGGCGGCGAGAAAGCGCATCTGTTTCGCCCGGCCGGCGGCGTCCGGGGCGGGTTCGCCGAACCTGCGGCGCCAGACCTCGCGGGCACGTTCGAACTCCGTGGCCCGAAGGCGTTCGACCGCGTGCTGAACGGTCTCCAGGTCGAGACCCTTGTCCTGCAGTTCGCGGCGGATCCGGGCCGCACCGAAGCGGCCCGAACGCCGGTGCAGCACCGATTCGGCCACCCGCTCGGCGCTGATGAACCCTTTGGCTTCGAGCTCGTCCAGCGTGCGGGCCAGCTCACCGGCGTCGGTGTCGGGCCCGCGCAGCTTGCGCTCGAGCTCGGCACGGGAATGCTCACGCGCCGCCAGGTGGCGCAGCGCCCGGCTTTTCAGGGACAGGGGCTTCAGTGTGGCCACAAAATGCTACTCTATTGATAGCTTGTGGTGGCCATTTGGCGCTGGGGTAAGCCTGATTCGTTGCCAACAAAAGGCGTCGAACCGGCCACGCAAGCCTCTCAGGCGGGTGTTCCCGCGTCCGGCAGCAGCGGAATGCCCAGCGATTCGCGCACCTTGTTCTCGATCTCGTGTGCCAGCGCCTCGTTTTCGCGCAGGAATTCGCGCGCGTTGTCGCGGCCCTGGCCGATCTTCTCGCCGTTGTAGGCGTACCAGGCGCCCGACTTTTCGATGATGCGGGCGTTCACGCCCATGTCGATGATCTCGCCGTGGCGACTGATGCCCTCGCCGAACAGGATGTCGAACTCGGCGGTCTTGAACGGCGGCGAGACCTTGTTCTTTACCACCTTGACCTTGGTCTCGTTGCCGATGGCCTCTTCGCCCTTCTTGATGGTGCCGGTGCGCCGGATGTCCAGCCGGACCGAGGCATAGAACTTCAGCGCGTTGCCGCCGGTGGTGGTCTCGGGGCTGCCGAACATCACGCCGATCTTCATGCGGATCTGGTTGATGAAGATCACCATGCAGTTGGTCTTCTTGATGTGGGCGGTGAGCTTGCGCAGCGCCTGGCTCATCAACCTGGCCTGCAGGCCGGGCAGCGAGTCGCCCATCTCCCCTTCGAGCTCGGCCTTGGGGGTCAGCGCGGCCACCGAGTCCACCACGATCAGGTCCACCGCACCCGAGCGCACCAGGCTGTCGACGATCTCCAGCGCCTGCTCGCCGGTGTCGGGCTGCGAAATCAGCAGGTCCGGCAGGTTGACGCCTAGCTTTTGCGCGTACTGGATGTCCAGCGCGTGCTCGGCGTCGACGAAGGCGCAGGTGCCGCCGAGTTTCTGCATCTCGGCAATCACCTGCAGCGTCAGCGTGGTCTTGCCGGACGACTCGGGGCCGTAGATTTCGACGACGCGCCCGCGCGGCAGGCCGCCGACGCCCAGCGCGATGTCCAGCCCCAGCGAGCCCGTGGAGACGACCTGGATGTCTTCGATCGCTTCGCCTTCGCCCAGGCGCATGATGGTGCCTTTGCCGAACTGTTTCTCGATCTGCGCCAGCGCGATTTGCAGGGCCTTGGCTTTTTCGGCGGCTGCTGCGGCGTTGGGGGCGGTGGCGGGGGTCTTGGCAAGGGCTTCCATGAACATCTCCTGGTGATTGGCTGGGTTGGGGTGGTTCCGTGTCTGTGGTTTAAAACAGGCTGGATGCTTGAACAGTACTGTAATGCAAGCCATAAAACCATGTAAACAACTATTTTGGTCAGTTTGCCTTACTATTTGTTCATGCTGTCCGACGACCTGTCAACACCGTGGCGCCAGACCCACCTCGGGCGTTTGCTGGGGCTCGCCATGATCCGGTTTGACGAGCGGGTGCTGGCCTTGATGGCATCGAATGTCTCGGTGCCACTCGGTTTGTCGAATCTGGCGGCGCGCGCCCAGGTGGGCGCCGCACACGTTCACATCACCCGGCACCTGCCGGTGCAGGGAGCCCGCCTCACCGAGCTGGCCCGATCCGCGGGCATGAGCAAGCAGGCCATGGGCGATCTGGTGAACCAGTGCGAGGCCTGGGGGCTGGTCGAGCGCATGCCCGATCCGCGGGACGCGCGGGCGCAACGCGTGAGATTCACACCCGTCGGGCTCGCCTGGCTGCAGGCGTTTCGAGAGGCCGTGGAGCAGGCTGAACATGAATTCCGCACCGCCGTCGGCGACGAAGTGGCCACGGTTGTCATGCTGGGTCTGGAGGCGTATGCGAGCTGAGCCCCGGCCGCCCCGGCGCTTTGGCCCGTTCAACCGGGCGCCCCATCGGCCTAGAATGCCCTTGCTGAGCAAGTGACACGCCAATCCAAGGAGACAACGATGCGGATTCTGATTGCCGAGGATGATCAGGTGCTGGCCGACGGCCTGTTGCGGACCCTGCGGGCGTCGGGCGCAGCCGTCGACCACGTGGCCGACGGCGCCCAGGCGGACGCGGCCTTGATGACCAACACCGAATTCGACCTGTTGATCCTGGATCTGGGACTGCCGCGCTTGCACGGTCTGGAAGTGCTGAAGAGACTGCGCAGCCGTGGCTCCAAGTTGCCGGTGCTGATCCTGACGGCCGCCGACAGCGTGGAAGAACGCGTCAAGGGGCTGGACTTCGGTGCCGACGACTACATGGCCAAGCCCTTCAGCCTGCAGGAGCTCGAAGCCCGTGTCCGCGCCCTGGTCCGTCGGGGCATGGGCGGCGCCACCTCCACCATCAAGCACGGGCCCCTGGTGTACGACCAGGCCGGCCGCGTGGCCACCATCGACGGCCGCATGGTCGAGCTGTCGGCGCGGGAGCTGGGCCTGCTGGAGGTGCTGCTGCAGCGCGCAGGCCGCCTGGTGAGCAAGGACCAGCTCGTCGAACGGCTGTGCGAATGGGGCGAGGAAGTGAGCAACAACGCGATCGAGGTCTACATCCACCGCCTGCGCAAGAAGATTGAAAAAGGCCCGATCCGCATCGCCACCGTGCGTGGTCTCGGCTACTGCCTGGAAAAAATTCCCGGCTAGCGCCATGCCCCACGCCCGTGCCAGAGGCTCCGAAACCGGCGTGCTCACGCCGCCAGCCGCGCGCTCGCAGGCCGGTGAAACGGGTCGTTCGCCGGCGGGGTGGCGCGCGGCGGCGCCTGGGTTCCTGTGAACCGGCAGAAATGGTCGCTCAAGCTGTTCCAGCGGGAACAGCGCTCACTGTTCGGCGAGATACTGGACTGGATGCTCACGCCCCTGCTGCTGCTGTGGCCGATCAGCCTGGCCCTGACCTGGCTGGTGGCGCAAGGCATCGCCGACAAACCGTTTGACCGCGCGCTCGTCTACAACGTGCAGGCGCTGTCGCAACTGCTCAGCGTCAGCAACAACCGCGTGCTGTTCAACCTGCCGCAACCGGCCAGCGAGATCCTGCGCGCCGACGACTCCGACCTGGTCTATTACCAGGTGCTGGGCGCCCGCGGCGAGCTCCTCAGCGGCGAGCGGGACCTGCCCCTGCCCGCCGAGGAGGATCGCCCCGCCGTCCCCGGCGAAGTCCACCTGCGCGACGACGAGCTCCGGGGCCTGGATGTGCGGGTTGCATCCATCTGGGTCAAGTTGCCGGTGCCGGCCGGACAGCCGGCGCTGGTCCAGGTGGCCGAGACCCGCGAAAAGCGCAAGGTACTGGCCACCGAAATCATCAAGGGCGTCATGCTGCCGCAGTTCGTGACGCTGCCGCTGGCGGTGCTGCTGGTCTGGATGGCGTTGGTGCGCGGCATCAAGCCGCTGAGCCAGCTCGAAGAACGCATCCGCGCGCGCCGGCCCGACGACCTGAGCCCGCTGGACGAAAAAACGGTGCCGCTGGAGGTGGCGCCGCTGGTGTCCTCGGTCAACGACCTGCTGACCCGCCTGAAGGAGTCAATCGGGACGCAAAAACGCTTTCTGGCCGACGCGGCCCACCAGCTCAAGACGCCACTGGCGGGCCTGCGCATGCAGGCCGACCTCGCCCTGCGCGAAGGCTCCAGCGAGCAGGACCTCAAGCATTCGCTGCAGCAGATCGGCCGCTCCAGCGTGCGCGCCACCCACACCGTGAACCAGCTGCTCGCGCTGGCACGCGCCGAGGCAGGCGGCACCGCCTTGAGCCGCCTGCCCTGCGACATGGCGATGCTGACGATGGAAGTGGTCCAGGATTCGGTGCCGCGCGCGCTGGAGCGCCACGTGGATCTGGGCTACGAGGGCGCCACGCCCGGCAGCGGGGGCCTGATGCTGCGGGGCAACCCGACGCTGCTCAAGGAGCTGGTGCGCAACCTGGTGGACAACGCGATCAACTACGCGCCGACCGTCGCGGGGCGCACCGGCATCGTGACGGTGCGTCTGCTCACCGACCCGTTCGGCCAGGTGTTGGTGCTCCAGGTGGAGGACAACGGCCCCGGTATTCCCGAGGCCGAACGCGAACTGGTGTTCCAGCCGTTCTACCGGGTGCTGGGCACCAACGTCGACGGCTCGGGCCTGGGCCTGCCGATCGTCCTTGAAATCGCGCACCAGCATGCGGCCACCGTGAGCATCGAAGACGCCCACCCGGGGCAGAACCCGCCCGGCACCTGTTTCAGTGTCCGCTTCGTTCTCGCCGACCTGAACGATGCCGACGCCCATGCTGGCGTCTGACGTCAGGCGGGCCGGTAGACGTTGAGCTGCAGCCGCTCGCGCTCGATGGCGCGGGCCGCCGCCGGGTGGGCGGCCACCCGCTGCACAAACGCCCACAGGTCGGGAAAGCCGAGCGGGTCGATGCCGGCGATGCCGCCCCAGCGCGTGAGGGTGAGCGAGTAGGCGTCCAGCGGGCCGAACCGCTCGCCGCCGAGCCAGGCCGAACCGCTGGCTTGCGCGCGCCCCACCAGCGCCTGCAGTTCGCCCAGCATGCTCCGGTACAGCGTGGCGTTGTAGCGCCGCAGTTCGTCGTGCACCGCCGGGTTGTCGGTGAATTTCTGCGGCATGAAGATGTGCGTGAAAGTCGGATGCACCGTGTTGTTCATCCAGGCCAGTGTCTCCATCACGCGCGCCCGCGCCAGGGGCTCGGAGGGCAGAAACCCCAACGCCGGAAAGCGGTCGTGCAGGTAGCCGATGATCGCCAGGATCTGGGTGATCACCTGCCCATCGTCCACGAGCACCGGCACCTGCCCGCGCGGGTTGATGGCGCGGTATTCGGGGCTCTGTTGCTCCCCCTTGTGCAGCTTGACCATCGCCGGCTCGAACGGCGCGCCCGTGGCCTCCAGCAGGGTGTGGGGCACAAAGGAGCAGGCGCCAGGCGCGTAATAAAGTTTCAAGGTCATGCCGATCAAGGTGTGGAGGTGGCGGGTTTCGGGCAGGCGCGCAGGGCAGACCCACCCAGCAGGCTGGGTTTGCCCGCTTCAAGGCGCTGCCTGAATGCGGCGTCGACCTGTGGAAATTTCAACCACTGGCCACGCGTTTCGGCGCGTTCCTGCACCACCCGGGCGGTCCGCACGCCGCGCTGGGCAAATTGGTCCAGTGCCGCTTTGGCTTGTGCCTCGGTCGGAAACCCGCCCAGCGACAGGCCGGGCCCCAGCGCCGGGCTGGTCAGCGGCTCGAACCGGATGTTGAGCCCACGCAGTTCGGCAAGCTTCTTGTTCATGAGTTCGTTGTCGGTGTACTTGCCCATGTAGACGATCCAACGCGCCGGCTCCACGCCGGCTTCGAACACCCAGCTGTCGCTTGGCAGGGCGCCCAGCGCCGGGCGCAGCGCCGCCACCTGTGCATCGGTGAACAGCCCGGCCTGCAGGCATTCGGCGGACCGCTGGGCGGCGGCGGCCGCTGCCACTTGGGCATCCTGGCGTTTGAGTTCGTCGGCGCTGAGCAGGCGGATTCGTTCCGGGTGAAGCTGTTGCGACAGGCGCTGGGGCTCCGATTGCTGCGCCGGCGCCAGCCCGTAGTCCTGCAACAGCCCTTGCGACCAGGCGAAATACAGCCCGTTGGCCAGCAGCAGAAGCAGGACGGTCAGGCGCAGCATGGGTTCATCAGAGGTGGGTATCGCTTCGGGGCCGCACGCTGACGTCCGAACTCGTGACGCGCTGCAAGCCAGCGGCAGTATGCACCAGCAGCGCACCGCCGGCGTCGACGCCCCGGGCCACGCCCTGCACGCCATCGCTGAGCACGACCTCGCGCCCCTGCAGCACATCGCGCTCCCGGTAGCCGGCCACAAACGGCGAAAAGCCCCCGGTTTCGAACGTCTTGAGCGTGCGCGCCAGCGGCTCCACCAGCCTTAGCAAGGCCGTACCCGCGTCCATGGCGGGCAGCAGCTCCTGCAGTCCGGCCGCCGGCGTCCGCAGGCCATCGGCATCGGGCGGCGGCGCCAGGTTGACACCGACGCCGATGACCACCTGGCGGGCGGCGCCCAAGGCGGCGGTCTCGATCAGGATCCCGGCCAGTTTGCGCTCCTGCCACCAGAGGTCGTTTGGCCACTTGAGTCCGATGTCCGGATGCAGGCTGGTCGCCAGGCTCAGGCCGACGGCCAGCGACAGGCCGGACCAGTCCGCCGGCGCCAGCGGCAGGCTCATCGAGAAGGTCAGCGACGCACCGGGCGCACTGCGCCAGTCCCGGCCCAGCCGGCCACGACCGGCGGTCTGCGACTCGGCCACCAGCAGCACCGGCTCGGTCTGGCCGGCGCGCGCGCGGCGCATCAGTTCGGTGTTGGTGGAGTCGATCTCGGGCAGGATTTCGACCGTGAAGCCCGGCAGCAGCGGCGCCACGGTCTCCCAGATGGCTTCGGCGGGCCAGCGCGTCATCGTCACGGGGGTGCCCGGTTCAGCGCCTAGCTTTCGGTGCCGCCGGGGGCGCCTTCTTGAGCGGCGCCAAGCGGCGTTTGGGGGCCAACAAGGTGCCCCGGCAGTTGGCGGCGCCGCACCAGCAGGGGTATTCGGCCTTGAGTTTGGGCGTGTAACGCTCGTCGAGGATCAGGCCGTAGTCGTAGTTCAGCTCCTCGCCGGCCGCGATGTCGCGCAGCGCCCTGATGAACACGCGCCCGTCCACTTCGTCGGCCTCGCAGTTGCCGTCGCAGCTGTGGTTGATCCAGCGCGACGAGTTGCCGCCGTGCAGCGCGTCGATCACCCGCCCGTCCTCCAGCGAGAAGTAGAAGGTGTGGTTGGGGTCTTCGGGGTTGTGGGGGTGGCGATCCTGCGCCTCGTCCCAGCTGATGATCTCGCCCACGTATTCGATGATCGTCTCGCCCCGGGCGATGTCCTGCACCGCGAACACGCCCTTGCCATGCACGCCGGAGCGGCGGGTCTGGATGCGGCGGGCTGAAGTAGAGGCGGGCATCCTGGACACGGTCGGAAAATTTGGTAAGGTGAATTCGTATGGGCGCGTCCGCGCCCGCGTGTGAGTGTGCGCGTGCGCACGCGAGGAAAAGGGATTGTAATTAGATGAAGCAGTTGGTCATCGCCGAAAAGCCCAGCGTCGCGCAGGACATCGTGCGCGCGCTGACGCCCGTGTCGGGCAAGTTCGAAAAACACGACGAACATTTCGAGAACGAGCAGTATGTGGTCACCAGCGCGGTGGGCCACCTGGTCGAGATCCAGGCGCCGGAGGCGTTCGACGTCAAACGGGGCAAGTGGAGCTTCGCTCACCTGCCTGTCATTCCGCCGCATTTCGACCTCAAGCCGGTGGACAAGACGAAGACGCGGCTGAACGCCGTGGTGCGCCAGGCCCGGCGCAAGGACGTGGGCGCCCTGGTCAACGCCTGTGACGCGGGCCGCGAGGGCGAGCTGATCTTCCGACTGATCGAGCAGTATGCCTTCGGCAACGAAGATGCCGCTCCAGGCCGCGCCAAGACGCAGCGCAAGCCCGTCAAGCGGCTGTGGCTGCAGTCAATGACACCGCAGGCCATCCGCGACGGCTTCGAGAGCCTGCGCAGTGATCAGCAGATGCAGGGCCTGGCCGACGCCGCGCGCAGCCGCTCCGAGGCCGACTGGCTGGTGGGCATCAACGGCACGCGGGCCATGACGGCCTTCAATTCGCGCGATGGCGGCTTTTTCCTCACCACGGTCGGCCGGGTGCAGACGCCCACGCTGGCCATCATGGTCGAGCGCGAGGAGCAGATCCGCAAGTTCGTCAGCCGCGACTACTGGGAAATCCACGCCACCTTCCTGGCCGAGGCCGGCGAATACCCGGCCAAGTGGTTCGACCCGGGCTGGAAGAAAGACCCGGAAGACGCCGAAAAACGCGCCGACCGGGTCTGGTCCGAGCGCGAGGCGCTGGCCATCGCCGATGCGGTGCGCGGCAAGGCCGCCACCGTCACCGAAGAAAGCAAGCCCACCACGCAGGCCTCGCCGGCTTTGTTCGACCTGACCAGCCTGCAGCGCGAGGCCAACGGCAAGTTCGGCTTCAGCGCCAAGACCACGCTGGCGCTGGCGCAAAGCCTGTACGAGCGCCACAAGGCCCTGACCTACCCCCGGACCGACTCGCGCGCCCTGCCCGAGGACTACCTGCCGGTGGTCAGGCAGACCTTCGGCATGCTGGCCGACAGCGGGCTGCGCCACCTGGCGCCGTTCGCCCGCACCGCGCTGGACGAGGGCTATGTCAAGCCCAGCAAGCGCATCTTCGACAACAGCAAGGTGAGCGACCACTTCGCGATCATCCCTACGCTGCAGGCCCCTTCGGGTCTGTCCGAAGCCGAGCAGAAGCTGTACGACCTGGTGGTGCGCCGCTTCATGGCGGTGTTTTTCCCCAGTGCTGAATACCTGGTGACCACGCGCATATCGCAGGCGGTCGGCCACAGTTTCAAGACCGAGGGCAAGGTGCTCGTCAAGCCCGGCTGGCTGGCCAT
>ERZ1645187.4228-NODE-4228-length-11706-cov-5.783023_pt1 | contig 11706 bp, 5 predicted proteins | sample MGYA00575352_ERZ1645187 | MGnify/ENA primary metagenome ERZ1645187 (study PRJEB40837, sample SAMN11349314) | freshwater sediment metagenome | isolation source: river sediment | host: Sediment | place: India: Wazaribad , New Delhi | collected 2017-02-21 ... | reverse complement strand
CAGGCAAGGCCGCCCTCTATGCGCGCAACCGCGCCGGGGCGCCGTGGATCGACGTCATGCGCCCCTCGGGAAGGGACTTCCCGCTGCAGCCGCATTTCGGGGTCAACCGGATCGCCAACTGGTCGCCTTCGGTCAGTACCACGATCACGACCGACGGCCTGCCGATCACCTCGGTCGGCACCGTTTCGCACCCGACCCTCGCCGCTACGAACCTGGCCGCCAGCATGCGCCGCTGGCGTCTGACTTCAGCGGCGGTGGTGGATTCGGTCGCCGACCAGCGATCCGCAGGCTGGGCCTGCTGGCGCGGCAACGCGGCGGGCTTGGGCGGCTGGACTTTCGTGACGCGGATTTCGCTGACGACCCTGCAGGCGACCGGCATGGGCTTCTTCGGCCTCTACGGTTCGACCGCCGCGCTGGCCACCACATTGACGCTTGCCGCAGCCATCAACTGCATCGGGATCGGCTTCCAGCGTGGGACGCACACACGGTGGCAGTTGGTGGCCAACGACGGCACTGGCGCGCCGACGCTGACCGACATGGGGGCGAGTTTCGCCATCGCGACGGGCGGCGTACTCACCCTGTTTATCGCCGCGCCGCCGAACGGATCAACTGTCTGGGTGCGCGTCGTCGATGAAGTCTCGAGCGCGGTCTTCGAGCAGGAAATCACCGCTGACCTGCCCGCCGCGACGCAGTTCCTATCGCCGCGGTTGTTCATGAACACCGGCGCGACAGCTGCTGCTGTCGCCTACGACTGTGCCGGGGTATATCTGGAGACGGATTTTTGAGCGGAGTAGCTGAGGATGACTATTTCATCCCACCGTCTCCGCCCCGATCACCAGCGGGCTGTGCCTTCCAAATGGATATCGTTGGGGAGCGGCGGGATTGGTTTCAACAAAGCTATCTAATCTGGGTCATGAATATGGAATCGACCCGTCAGGGTTCGATGGTGGCAAAGTCATTTCGTCACGCCTGAACATCATAGTCATCGCTGAATTTATGGGATCTCCTGTTTGAGTTGATGCGTCGTCAGCCAACATCTGTTGAAGTCGGCTGGCATCCTCCTCCGTGTCGCCCATCGGCCAGAGGGCGGAGCTGGCAAGCCGCCGTTTCCGGGTCATCAGGGAATGTAGCAGGCAGTCAAAGGAGTTGTGCTGATACCCGGGATGGATCGCCATCGGGACGTGCACGGTGACCGGACGGGTCTGACCGATCCGGTGGACCCGGTCATTGCACTGTTCCTCGACGGCCGGGTTCCACCAACGCGAGAGGTGGATGACATGCGTGGCCGCGGTTAGGGTCAGACCGGTCCCTGCAGCCTTTGGTCCAAGCACAAGCAAATCGAACCCCTCATCACGCTTGAGGTGGCGCTGGAACCGGGTGACGATCTCCTGACGCCGCGGGATCGGGGTGCTCCCGTTGATGAGGTCGACGCGGGGCAGCCGGAACTCCCGCTTCACCAGCTCGATGAACCGGTGCTGCATCTTGATGTGCTCGATGAAGACGAGCGCGCGTTCCCCCCGGTCCCGGACCCCGCGGAGGATGTCGATCGAGGCCTGGAGCCGGGCAGACATCGCCACATAGGCTTCGTCCTCCGCGGCGGATTCCGCATTCGGGTGGACGGAGACGGACCGGATGTGGTGCAGCATCTTGAGTGCGGCCCCCCGGGTCCCGGAGGAGAGATTGCGCCGGGCCTCCTCATAGATGGCTGCTTGGACTTCCGGCATGAGGCGCGGGTGAATACGCCGCCCTTTGGCGGGCAGGTCTTTGGCGACCTCCTCTTTAAGTCGGCGTAGCGCCAAGGGTGGCAGCCCGTCCTGCGGCTCAAACACGAGCGAGTAGAGCTCCCGCATGTTCCCCTCGGCCGGCTCCCCGAACCGGGCTCGGAAGTCCGACAGGGACCTGAACCGGCCCGGGGTGATCTGTTCCATGATCGCCCAGAGGTCGATGGTGCTATTCTCGATAGGCGTCCCGGTCAGCCCGATCCGGAAGTCGGCGTTCACCGCCATCGCCGCTTTTGCGCTCAGCGTGGTTGGGTTCTTCACGTTCTGGATCTCGTCGAACACGGCGGTCGAGAAGGGGATTTTCGCCAGGGAATGCTGGTAGTTGGTCAGGGTCGTGTAGGTGGTCAAAACCCAGTATCGGTGACCCCGACCTTCCGCGATTGCCTCATGAAGGTCAGAGAGGTCCAGGATCGCGTTCCCGCTCTCCGTTTCTACCCCCTGCGGTCCCGGCTTCTTCTTCCCGCCAAGCGCCGACCCGTAGAGCCGGATCACGTTGCCGAGTGCGGGCGCCCGGAGATGCTTGTCGACCTCCAGCTCCCAGTTCTCAAGGAGCGAGGTGGGGGCGACGACAAGGACCGGTCCGGTCCTGCCCCCTTCGGCGCGCGACATGTTCTCCTTCATCCAGGCGAGGAATGCGATCGCTTGCAAGGTCTTGCCGAGCCCCTGCTCGTCGGCGTTAAGGACCCCGGGCAGCCCGGCAGTCCAAGCGTCCAGCTTCCAGCGGAAGCTGTCCAGCTGGTGCCCTTTCAGATCCGCCTGAACGACCTCAGGCAGGCTGTCCGGAGCGAGTCTGGTGCGAGGCTTGACACGCGCCGCCCATCTCAGCTCCGACAGGTTGTCGGCCGTGTCCACTATGATCGGACCAACCTGCTGCTCAACGGGCTCGTCTGGTCCCGAAACCGGATCGGCCTTACCGCCCCCTCTCAGCGTTTCAAGACGCTGCTCGAGCGCCACCCGAGTGGTCTGGTTGGCCGGGATCTCATCGCCGCCGACATCGACGGTGGGCGCGCCGACCGCCATAGCTTGCTCCACCTCGCCGATCAGCTGCTCAACCCGATCTGGAGGCATCGCCTCGATCCGCTGCGCCGCGGCGCCGGTGAAAGCCTCAGGTAGCCAAGTGGTCCCGGAGCCGGCGATCTGGATATCCGGCTTCGAGTAGACCGTGATCCCGATCACCCGATCAGAGTATTCGGAATACTCGACCGTTTCCACGAAGGCGGGCTCGGCCGCCTTCTCGATCAGCTCCTGCTCCGCAGCTGGCGAGAGCCCCTCAAGGCGACCTTTCGCGCGCAGGTGCTCGATCACTGCGTCAGTGATCCGTTGGCGCGGGTTGCGCATGAAGGCGGCGCGGGTGACCGGGTCCACCCGCTGCATTTCCGTCATCACCTTCAGGACAGGGGCCGCAGAAGGATCCACCACCAGGTAGCTTTGCGCCCCGAGCTTGTAGGCGGGCCGAGCTCCGCGCGAGAAGGCGAGGTTCTGGAACGTGTCCAGTCGGCCCCCGTTCAGCTCCGCCTCACGCTCGCTGATCGGTGCCCCTTCGGTGGCTGCCGTATCGACCGCCTCCCCGGAGAACGGGATGATCGCGAACTGGTCCTCCCCCCTCGGGCTGATCGAGAACCGGTCCGTCAGGGTCACCTCGAGCCCGGACAGGAAGTCCGTCATCCCGAGCCTGGCCTCCGCGTCCTTCCCGCTCATCCGGACCCCCGGCTCCAGCGCGCGGCGGAACCGGGCCAATGCATCCCAGTGCGCATCCAGATCGGACCCGGACCGGAACCGGTCCGCCACCTCGAGCGCGTCCAGCATCCAGCGCGGGAGCCGTCGCAGCCCGTCCGAGCCCGCCCCGGACGTCTGGGCGATCGCGCCAGTCCGATGGACCAGTTCCGGTCGTCCGGCGCGGACCCACTCATGGGTGAGCCGGAAATCCGGCGCGCCGAGAAGGCCAGACACGTCCGTCCTGAGGGTGAGGTCGATCAGCGGCGGGAGCCCGAGCGCCTCCGCCGTCTCCGAGGAGAGGCCGCTGAGCGTGCGGTGGGTCATGCGGATCCGGCTCCCGCCGATCTCCACCTCGTCCCCCGCCTCCTCGGCGGTGGATCGCAGGTCCGCCAGGGCGAAGCTGAGGTGCCGATCATGGTCGATGATCCGGTCCGACGGGCGCGACAACAGCCGGTTCAGAAGGGTCTGCCTGGACCGGAACTCTAAGGTCACCCCATCCGGATCGTAGGAGATCTGGATCATTTTCGCCCCCGCGCGGCGTCCCGCCGCATCAGCTCATAGAGCTGCTGAAGGTGGTGGATCTCCGCCGGGCGGAGGTCCGGGTTTCTTGATTTCAACTTCGCCAGGGCGGTCCCGAGGGTCCGATCGCCGGAGAAGACGTAGCGTTCGCGTGCGAACGCCTCCATTACCTCGGCGTGCCGGAAAAGGAGCTCAAGCCGCTGCATGGACGTGTCCGGGAGCGGGGGAAGCGGGGCCGGGCCCGTCACCTCCGGTACCGGCGTCTCCACGGAGCGGGCCATGATTCCGGCCGGACCGTGCCCGAACGTCTCCATCGAGGACAGGAGGTGGGTGAGTGCGTTGCGCAGGTTGTCCGGCGGGGGCCCGTTCGAGCGGATGATCCACTCCAGACCGGCGCGCGCGTTCGGTGAGAGAAGGGTCTTCGTCTTCCCGTCACCCAGCCGATCAAAATAATCAATGATCGCCCGTGCTGCGGGGGCGCCGGACTTCAACAGCAGGTCAAGCGTCGTCCGGGCGCGATCGGGAGGGGCGGCCGTTCCTGCGGCCGGAGACCGGGGGGGAGAGGTGATGATGATGCGGGGTGGAACCGCAGCCGGGCCAGCGGGGTGCGGGGCCGGACCGGCAGGCGCGCGAGCCCCCAGATCAAATTGGGGCTGGACGGGCGGGTCCCGTCTCGGCGGGGGAGCGTACGGGCGGGGTGGCGGCGTATAACGAGCCGCTGGTGCACGGGGGCGATACACCTTGGTGTATGGGTTCTTACGGTGAGAACGCCCCACGTCGGCGTTGATCATGTCGCGGACCCACCGCTGCCACGAATCGATACTGTTGTGGGGTTTCGATTCCGGGGACGCCCGCATGATCTCGTCGCAATCGTACCCCTCTTGGAACAGCTTCGGCGCCATAGGGTCGTCCTGATCGAAAACGTGGGTCTTGTAGCTGTGACACCCGTCGACCATGATCTTGTTGCCGATCTTCATGATCAGGAGCGAGGTGTTCTGCCTGGCGCGTTGAAACCCGAACCGGCTGTCCGCGTTGCGGGCGTCCTCCCGCATCAGGTGCGCCCGCGCGTAATCGGCCGCCTGGGAAGAGAAGGCCACCCAGGCCGCATCGATCCGCTTCTCGTCGAACAGTTTGAGCCAGAAGTCCCGCCTCGGCGGCCACATCGCATCCTTCTGCGCCGCGTCCACCACGCCGGTGAAGAAGCGCATGTCCTCGCGGGTGAGCCAGCGGTGGATGACCTCCATGTGTGCCCGGCCGACCCCGGCCCAGACCCCGCCGGACCGGATACGGGGATCCCCGTACATCTCGATCAGCGCCTCGACGAGATGGGACCGGAGCAGATCGGACGGGGCCGTGTTGATCCACGGGCTGGTGAGCGCCTCGATCGCCCGCTCCGCCCCGATTGTGCGGGCCTCACGACCCGGGGGGCGGATCCAGTCGATGTACCAGTCGATCCGGGTCCGCCCGGTGAGTTCCGGCGCGACCAGCGTGGAGAGGACCTCATGCACCCGCTCCATGAAACCGGGCCCGTGAGGGTTCCGCAGGCCGGCCCGGCTCAGCTCAAGGAACGGGTCCGTCATCCGGACCATCCGGGACGCGAGAAGGCGGGGTCCGTCCGCCGCGTCAAGGAGCTCCGGCACCTCCTTCAGGAGGCCTCGCACGGACGGGCTCATCCGGCCCCGTGCGGCGTCAATCGCGGAGGCGACAGACCGGGTGTGCGCCCCGTTCGCCACATAGCTCTCGAGATAGACCGCGAACAGCCCGGACAGGAACGTCTCGGATCGGGAGGCGCGCAGCTCCTCAATAAGGAAGCTGCGCGCCTGTGCGAGGTCCGCCCTGCCGCGCCGTTCTGGGTCGAACACCGCCGAGGCGGCCGCGAGGACGAAGGAGATCCGGGCGTTCTCCCAGTCATCCTTGGCGACCCGGTCACGCAGTCGGACGGCGAGCGCCTCCCGTTCGCGTGGGTTCACGTTCACGGCCACGTCCGGCCAGCGCTCATGAACCCTCTGGACCGCCGTCTCGATGTAGCGCAGCTCCGGAACCGCCGGCGGGCTGAACCGGGTCAGCCGGGTGATCGCGTCATCGAGCCTCATTCAGATCCCCCGGCGGCCCGGAGCGCGTCGAGGCGGCGACGGATCTCCTCGACCTCCTCAACGTTGCTGGGCGCGTACATTATGATCCGCAGGTCAATGCGGCGGTTGGCCGATCTCCCAGCGACCGTTTCGTTTGTATCGATGGGGCGCATCGGACCGTAGCCGGCAATCGACATAACCGGCTGTCTGCTCCAGTTGAGACGCGTCGACAGCGACGGTGCAACCCTAACCATCGTCTGAAGAGTTGTGATCGCACGGGCGGCCGAAAGCGGGAAATTCGTTCCATCCGTTCCGACACTATCCGTATGCCCTTCAATCTGCACAGCCTCAACCAAGACCGAATTGTTGCCGCAAGATGATGTGTCCTCCTGGGTTTCGCTTAACGAATAACAAGCGAGGATCTCATCAAGAACCAGTCCCATCGCTTCAACGATGGCACGTTTGCGCGCAGTGTCTGGCTGACTTGACCCGGTCGCAAACAGGCCTTCGCCTTGGAAGCGTAGCGTATCCTGTTGTATGCTGATTATACTCGCCAACTCGGGGAATTGCTCAAGAAGCCGCTCGCGCAGCTCGATCAGGATCTCCCGGCGCTGCTCGATCGCTTGTGCCAGATAGGCCTCCAGCGGGTTGATCTGCTGGAGCCGGGAGAGGCGCTCAAGGAGATCGTCCCGTTCCGCCGTGACGGCATCGAGGTCGCGCTGGAGCCGATCCACAAGCGCCTCAAGCTGTCTGATCTTGGCGAGGAGGTCCTCGTTCTCCGTCCTGAGCCGGTCCCGCTCTTGGATGGCCGCATCGCGCTCGGAGATCGCGGCGTCGCGCGCCTCGCGAGCCGCGTCCCGCTCCGTGATGGCGGTGTCCCGTTCCGCCTCCAGCCGCCGAATATCCGCCCGCGCCTCCCGGAGATTGTTGAGGATCACGTTGAACTGATCTCGAGGGACCGTGTCCTGGCTGCTGAGCTGTGTGGCGAAGAAGGCGAGCAGAATCATCACGATCAGGAGGAAGCTGATCGTCATATCAGTCATCGTGACGAAGACGGACTCCTCCTCGTCCTCTTGGGTCCGCCGCCTAACGAGCCCCCGCATGATCAGCGCCTCGACTCAGGAAGGAACTTCTCGGCCCGGTCCACGATCTCGTGCATCTTGTCGATCGCCGGGGCAAGTTCCCCGTTCATGGTGCGAACGTGCCCGAACAGGGTGTCCACGGCGGTCCGGACGTGTTTGGTGAACTCCTCGAAGGCGGACCCGAGTTTTTCGTCCATGTCGTCGATCTGCTCGCGCTGGCGCTCGATCTGGGTCAGCGCTTCCCCCAACTTCGCAAGGGTCGCCTCAAGGAGCTTCTGCTCCGCGCCGAGGGCGGACTTCGCCGCATCGAGGATCCGCACGGCCCCCTCAGCAGTCTCGCGAGCGCTCCGGGTGACCGTGTCCGCGGCCCGCTCCGTGCTTTTCGAGAGGCCGGCCACTGCCGTCTCGATCTGTTCCACGCTGCCCCGGATAGGTCCGGCCGCCGCCGCGAGCTCACGCGAGGCGGCTGTGACGGTCTGGGCCGCGTCACGGGTCGCCTCCCCCCCGGCCCGGATGTTCCCGGCCGCGGTCGCGATCTGCCCGGACCCGTCCTTCAGGCGGGTCGCCATCTGGTCCAACTGCTCCACAACCTCGCTGATCGGGTCGACCAGGTCTTGACGCAGCTTGTCCCCGAAGGAACCGGTGGCGCTCAGGAGGTCCGCCCCGCTACGAGAGACCGCCTCGACCAGCTCCTTACCAGCTAGGCTCACGGCGCCGCTGACCTCCACCCCGGTCGTCTCCATCCTGGACCGGACCGCGGCGGAGCCGGATTCGGCCGCCGCCTCAAGCCGCTCCTTGAAGCTGTCCGCCGAGGTCCGCATGGCGGCCGCGGCCTCCCGGAGCGCGTCCGCTCCCTCGGACGTGTTGCGCCGGATCCCCTCGAGCGTCTCGTTCATGATGCCGAGGAGCCTCTCGGCGCCCGCGTTCAGTGTCCCGTCCGTCGTTTCCGCGGCGGAGGCGAGGCGAGCCGTCAGGTCCTCTGCGGCCCGGGCGAGCCGGGCGACGGAGCTCTCCATCTCTTGGCCCATCCGGCCGGAGCTCTGATCCATCCGGTCCGACAGGCGGGCGATCTTCTCGCCTGCCGCTGAAAGCTGGGTGCTCGCTTCGGAGAGCGCCCGTCCGACGTCGTCGGAGAACCGGGAGGACAGGTCGTTCACCATCTGCCCGACCCCGTCGGCGCCCGCCTTCCCGACCCGATCGAGAAGCGGTGCCATCGCTGCCCCGATCGAGGAAGCGATAGATTCTGGGATCTCCTTGCGCAGCGGCTCGCCGAGCTTCTCGACCAACTCAAGCCCGATCCGCTTGAAGCTGTCCTCCTGACCGCGGGCGATCGCCAGCTGTTTTAGGGCGACGCCCTCGAGGCTGACGAAGCTGAGGCGCTCCTCCAGGCGCGCGCACAGCAGATGGATTGATCGTTCAACCCAGCCCATAGAGACCCGAAGTGTGATCGTGAACAGGATGGACGCCAAGAGGCCGGTCAAGGACATGATGAACTTGGCGGACGCCGCCCCGAGCAGGTCGTTCAGCGCACCCCTCATCTCTTCCGGCGTCGCCTCAATGCTGAGACCGCTCCCGATCGCCTGCAACGCAGAAATGAGCCCGAGGAAGGTGAGCAGGAGGCCGACGGATACGAAAAGGCCCGGCAGGTGGCGATAAAACCCCGGACCATAATGGAGGTCTTCCAGATTGAAGAAGCCGGAAGGACGAACGCTATTGCGCAGGACTGGCGGGGTGACTGTTTCGTCGAGAACTAGCGTCTCACGGAACTCCGACCAGGCAGCGGTGATGTGGACATACCCTTTCAGAGTGCGACGAGTCTTGACCTCGGAATCGATACGCGGGGACTGGGCGGTGAAGTCCTCTTCGTTCGCTGTTTTCGTGATAAGCTCGTCTAGCCAGCGCAGGGTGACGAGCTTCCGGCGGGTCGTTAGGACCACCATGGCCAAAGACAGGACCAGCCAGCAGAGGATCAGAATGGAGATCCAGCCGGGCATCTGCTCCTGGGTCAGGAACGAAGAGGCCCAGAAAATGAACTGGGACATGCCCGTCCCGATACCGCCGATAAACTCCAACTTGTTCTTCCCTTCCGCTCATGTCCCGAATTCGGTTATTCTCGTACAATTCATGAAAACCTTAACTCAAGCTATGGCTACCCATTGATAATCCAGATCTATCTGACCGAAAAGCGCACCAGTTTTCTTAGGGGTCGGCGTCTGCCTTTTTCAGGATCTTTTGGCTCTCCGGGACGTATTCCAGCTCATGCAAGTTCCCGTCCCGGATCGCCTGTACTGCCCGGCTTACGTGCTCGGGCAGCACGTAGAACCACTCCCGCGGGTAGACCTTCCGGCCGAACCGGTCCGTGATCCACAGGTCGCGCGGCCGGGCCGCGTCGAAGAACCGGTGCAGAAGCCCCTCTACCTTGCGCCACGACAGGTTCACCAGGTCATAGGTCGCCACCAACTCCACGGGGGCCAGCAAGAAAGTCGGGTCGTTCCGCGCGTCCGCGATCCGGCGCCGGACATCCTGGGTGGTGACCCCGATCTTCAGGAGGATGCCGCTCACCTCCGCGATGGCGGGGTCCTTCGACTTGCTCCGGACCACGTAGACGGTCCCGGTCAGGTCGATCCGGTCAGCCTCCCAGTCAGGGTCCATCGCCCCGAGCCCGTGGCGGTGGATAGCACGCGCGGTCGGGTCGTCCGCCAGCGCCTTGCGGAAGGAGGAGAGGAGCGGGTCACTCTCCATCCCGTTCGAAAAGATGATCCGGAGCCGGTGATCCCGCTTGCCGGCCCGCGCGGTCATCTCCGCCTTCTCCGCCACGTAGGTCAGAAGTCCCTTGCGGATGAACAGGGACCCCTCATCGACCCGGACCTCCTCATTGAAGTTGATCGGGCGTACCTCCCGCTCCCCGGACTCCAGCGCGGCTTGGGTCCGCTCGAACATCTGCCGGAACCGGTCGAAGTCGTGGCAGGGGTAGAATTCCGCCCGGTGATCCGGGACCAGCCGGTCCTCCGCCGGGGTGACGTGCCGGATCGTGGTCAGCGCCTCGGGGACGTCAAGCTCGTCATCGTCGAAGATGTCGTCGAGGGAGGCGGGGATCTCCCCCTGATCCGGCTCCTCGCGCCAGTCGCGGTCCGGGGGCGGTGGCTCTGCCGTAAGAACCAAGTGTCCGCCGGACAGGAGGTCGTTCCGGTCTACGTCCGCCAGGTCCTCCGCCGGCCCCTTGTCTGCGAGGCGCTTCCAGATGACCCCGAGCCGCATCTCGTCATGATCTGCCGCTTCCGAACTCGGGACCCGGCCGGTCCGTTCAAAGAACCCGTTCACCTGTTCCACCAGTTGCGCATCCCGTTCCCGGTCTGGAGTGCGTGCGGCGCGGGGCCTGAGCGTCACGTTCAGGAGGCCCAGTTCGTCCTCCTCCGCAAGAATCTCCTCGATCGAACGGTACCGGGCCATGCGTCAACCCCGCGCCGCGTCATGGGCGGCACGCATCCGCTCCGCCTTCTTGGTCCGGATGTAGGCGTGTGCCTCGGCCAGCCGACGCTCAAGGTCGTCGGCGGCGTGCGGGTTCGGGGGACGCCCCTCCTGGGCGGTGAACCGCTTGATCCGGGGCCAGAGGACCAACGCCTCCTCCTCCGTCATCTGGATGCGTTGCGCGACCATCGCGCTCTGGATCTGCTGGAGGAGCGGGGTGTCGAGCGCCTTGGAGGCGACGTCAAAACCCTCCCGGAACGGGTTGATCGAGTCGATTAGGTCGATGTCCAGCTCGCGCACGTTGATGAACTTCTTCACCATCCGTATCAGGTTCATCGCGTCCGGGGCGTTCGGCTCGTCATCCGGTGGGGCGGTAGTCCAAGTTCCCGCCGGTTCGGCCAGCCCCTTCTGCCCCTCCTCGTGCGCCATGCGGCGCGCGATCGCCGCAATGTTCATCCGGGCGGCCAAGTCCTGTCGGATCGCCTCGGTCTCGTCCGGGGTCAGGTTCTCGTAGCTCTTCTCGATGATGTCGGTCAGGATCAGCTGGGTCGCCACCTCCGGCGCCACGTCATCTGCCACGGTCCGCCGGTCGATCTGCTGGCAGGCCTTGGCGACAAGCTCGTGCATGTCGTTCTCGACGATCTCGCGCGCCCGGGCGGTGGGCGGCAGCATCAGGCCGCCGATCCCGATATGGACCCGTCCCTCATCGTCCACCTCGACCGGGGGTCGGGTATCCCCGTCTTCGCGCCGGTAGAACTTGAAGTTCGGCTGTAGGACCTGCTCCATCAGGAGTGCCCCGGAGATCGCCTTCAGCATGTCGTTGACCGCGTCCGTGACTACCCCGGTCTCTACCCCCGGCTCCGCCACCAGGTTGGTGAACTGGGCGTGGCGCTTGCCGGGCGCATCGCGGGTGGCGCGACCGATGATCTGCACGATCTCGGTCAGCGATGACCGGTAGCCGATGGTGAGGGCGTGCTCGCACCAGACCCAGTCGAAACCCTCCTTCGCCATCCCAAGCGCGATGATCAGGTCGACCTTGTACCGGTCTGCCGCGTCATCCCGCTTCCC
>ERZ1645187.4227-NODE-4227-length-11707-cov-43.919070_pt1 | contig 11707 bp, 10 predicted proteins | sample MGYA00575352_ERZ1645187 | MGnify/ENA primary metagenome ERZ1645187 (study PRJEB40837, sample SAMN11349314) | freshwater sediment metagenome | isolation source: river sediment | host: Sediment | place: India: Wazaribad , New Delhi | collected 2017-02-21 ... | reverse complement strand
GGCGGCGGCGGGCGGCGCGCCGGTGCGCGCGCGGGCGGACCGCAGCGCGGCGAGGTCGCGTCGGACGAGCACCGACGCCGCGCCGACGCCGGTCGCGAGACCGGCGAGGAGGGCCGCGGCGAGCAGCAGCATCACGCGGGGGGAATGGGGCCGCAGCGGGATCTGGGCCGGCGTCACGATGGTGGCGGCGGAGGTCCGGGCCGCCTTCTGCAGGTTCGCGTCCTCCAGACGAGCGACGAAGGACCGGTGGAGTTCGCGCCGCGACTGGACCTCGTTCTCCAGGTCCTGGAGAGCGCCGGCGGCTTCGCCGCGCTCGGGGAGCCGGGAGCGGGCGCGATCGAGGGCCTTGCGGGCGGTCTCTTCGGCGGTGCGGGCGGCCTGATGCTCGGCCTCGGCGGTGGCGACGAGGGCCTTCACCTGCTCGAGGATCAGCGCCTTGTCGCGCTCCAACTCGGCGGTGGCGGTGCGGGCCTTGGGATGGAGCGGACCATATTCCTGCTCGATCTCGGTGCGACGTCTGGCGGCGAGCGCGGATTCGGTCTTCAGCCGCGAGAGCAGCGACGCGTCGGCGCCGTCGAGCCCGACGGGGAACGACACTTCGCCGGTCCTCGTCACCTGCTTGAGCTTCTCCCAGCGCTCCCTGGTGTCCTGCACCTTGCGGCGGGCGGCGGCGTGGTCCTCGGACAGTCGGCGCAACGCCTCCTCGCCGGTCGCGCCGAGGGCGGGGTCGATGCCGGCGGCGCGCCGCCGGTCCTCGAGCTTGGCCTCGGCCTCCGCCACCTTCTGCTTCAGGCTCTCGATCTGGCGGGCGAGTTGGGCGTCGGCCTGGTCGCCCCGCTCGATCGCCGCCTGGACGAGGCCGGCGACGAAGGACTCGGCGACGGCGCGGGCGAGGCGGGCGGACTTCTCGGGCGAGCGCGTGGTGACCGAGAGGTCGAGGGTGTTGCCGTCGGGCGAACGCTCGACCAGCACCAGATCGGCGAGATTGCGCACGGCGCGGGCGGTGCGGGCGTCGGGTCCGACGTCGCCACCGTCGCCGCCGAGAATCTCGGGGTCGGCGGTCAGATCCTCCTTCTTCACCGCGGCGGCGAGGATGCCGAAGGACTTCGCCAGCTCGGCGGCGGTCTCCGTCCGGCCGGCGTCGCTCCCCCGCCGCGACGCGTCGACGTCGGCGGCGATCGGTTGGCGGTCGCGAAGGTCGAGAAGAATGCGCGTCGTGGCGCGCCAGGTTTTCGGGGCGATGGTCACCCAGGTGCCGGCGGCGGTGAGGAACAGAGCCGTGATCAGGGCGACGACCCACCACCGCCGGGCGAACAGGCGCGCGACCGCGGCGAGGCCGCCGGAGGACGGATCGTCCGCCGTGCCGGCGACCGCCGTCGTGGCGGCCGGTCTTCGTTCGAGGAGTGCCTCGGACATGCGATCCCACCGTTTGGCCCGGCCTCGTCGCGCCGGTGACCGACGCGCGACGATCGGTCGGCGTACCGACGTGACCGGCCGTGCGCCGATCGTTGCGGCGACCGAACGAAATACGGATCGGGTCCACCGGAAATCCCACGCCCAGATGACGGCAAAGGCTTCAACAAATCGTTAACCATGTCGCGAGGCGACCGATGCCGCGACTTCGGACGATCGACCGGACGGTCGCGCCGGGCCGCAGGCGGGCGGCGAGCCGTGCACCGGCCCGGCGGCGCGACCCTGCGGAGATGGCGAGGCGACCTCGGCCGAGGACGGAGGGATGCGACCGCGTCGGCGCAGGCGAGGCACGGCGGGTGCGGTCGCGGGGCGGATTGCGGCGAGCGCGCGGGACCCGTCTCGCGAGCTCGGTCGGGTCGGCTCGGCGGGTCTCTTCCCCGCTCGCTGCGGCGAAGATCCCGCGATGTTCAGGCGGCGGCGGGGCGACCGCGGTGGACCGCCTGGACGTCGAAGAGCCGGCGATGCCTCTCCCACAACCGGGTGATCCGCACCTCGTCGCCGAGGGGGGCGGCGGCGCCCGCCGCGAGGTCGACGGGGAAGGCCAGATATTCGGTCTTGGCGGCCGTCGCCGGGTGGCCGTCGCGGCAACGTTCGACGAAGCCGAGATCGCAGCCGACGATGCGGGTCGCCAGCCGCAGCGCCACGGTCTCGCGCAACGCCTCGCGCAAGGTCAGATGTCCGGCGACACGGCCGGCCCGCGGGTCGTCGTGGACGACCAGGACGATCGGGTGACCGGCGAGCCGTGCCGCCGGCATCCAGGTGACGTCGTGGACCGAGAGCGAGGCCGGACCGGGGCGCAGCGCCCGGCGCAGCGCGGGCAGACGGCGCACGAGCCCGGCGGCGTAGGCCCGGGCGCCGGCGCCGGCGCGGGACACCGGCAGGAAGGCGATCGTCCGGCCGGCGACGACGACGTCGACCGGCCGTCCCGGCCGCAGATCGCCGACGGCATCGACCCCGACCACCACCAGGGCGAAATCGCGGGGGACGGAGGCGATCAGGGCGCGGAGCCGGAGCTCGACGGGATGGCGCGGATCGACACGGGGATCGATCGGGTGAAGGAGACACAGGCGATGGATCATCGCGTCACCTTTCGAGAGGAGAACCGACGGGCGGCCGCCGCGGGGACGCCGCGTGCCGGCGCGATCGGCCGCGGCCGAACCTCGGGCGCCGCGGCACCTGCGTCGACGAAGCGACGCGAAGACGGCCACGGCCGGTCTCCGGGCACCCCACTTCGACCCGTTCTCGCGCCACGATCGCCACTCGACCACCCCGTCCGACTTGCCCGTTTGCTCCGTCTCCTACGATGTACTTCGTGAACATCCGGGCAATATCGTTGAATTGCGAAGTCGACTTCGATCGATCGGTCAACAGCGCGTAAAATTCGCGCCGCCCACTCGATCGATCTTCTCGACGTTTCGTCGACCACGACGGGATCGCATCGGCGACGATCGCCGGATCCGGGTCGGTCGACGGCACGCCGCCGCGCGGCGACGATCGAGGGCGGGGCGCTCGGTGCGGGCCGCGGCTCCCGCCCTCGACGCGAGGCGGGTGGGTCGGCTCGTCGCCGCGACCGGCGGCGACCGGCGGGACGGCGGGGCGGCGGTCGATCACGAAGTTGCGCAGGCGAACCGGGCGAGGGAGACAGTCCCGGCCCCGCGTGATAGAGCGGTCGACACGGACGAGCCTCGCCGAGGCGGTCCGCTGCCGCCCTCTGCCGGTGATCACACGCGATGTCTCGACCCGTTTCGACGGACCCGAACCCGGACTCGGGCCGCGAGGTTCTCCGCCACGGCGACTTCCGGCTCTATCTCGGCGCCCGCTTCGCCACCGGCCTCGCCATCCAGGTCCACGACGTCGGCGTCGGCTGGTACGTCTACGAGATCACCCGCTCGGCCTGGGCGCTGGGGCTGGTCGGGCTCGCGGTGTTCCTGCCCAATCTCCTCTTCGCGCTCGTCGCCGGCGAGGTCGCCGACCGATACGACCGGCGGCTGATCGTCACCACCGCCTTCGCCACCATGGCGACGGCGTCGCTCGGCCTCCTGGTCACGGTGATCGTCGGCGCGACGTCGCCGTGGCCGATCTACGGCCTCGCGGCGCTGCTCGGCACGGCGCGCGCCTTCGCCATGCCGGCGTCGCAGGCGCTGGTGCCGATGTTGGTGCCGCGCGAACTCTTCCCGCGGGCGGTCGCCTGGGTGTCGTCGACCTGGCAGCTGTCGACGATCGGCGGACCGGCGCTCGGCGGCTTCCTCTACGCGCTCGGGCCGGTGGTGGTCTTCGCCTCGGCCTTCGCCGCCTTCGCGGCGGGGGCGATCGCGGTCTTCACCATCCGGCCGCGGCCGGGGATCGGCGGCATCGGGCGGCCGAGCCTGGAGCGGCTCTTCGCCGGCATCGCCTTCATCCGTTCGAAACCGGCGATCCTCGGGGCGATCTCGCTCGATCTCTTCGCGGTGCTGCTCGGCGGGGCGACGGCGCTGCTGCCGATCTACGCCCGCGACATCCTGATGACCGGGCCGTGGGGGCTCGGGCTGTTGCGCTCGGCGCCGGCGGCGGGGGCGGCGGTGGTCGGGCTGTGGCTCGCCCGCCATCCGCTCGAACGGCGGGCCGGGCCGATCATGTTCGCCGCGGTGGCGGGCTTCGGGGCGGCGACCATCGGCTTCGGCCTGTCGTCGTCGCTGACGCTCTCCCTCGCCTTCCTGTTCCTCCTCGGCGCCTCGGACATGGTGTCGGTGGTGATCCGCCAGACGCTGGTGCAGCAGGAGACGCCGGACGAGATGCGCGGCCGGGTGTCGGCGGTCAACTCGGTGTTCATCGGCGCCTCCAACGAGCTGGGTCAGTTCGAATCCGGGGCGCTCGCGGCGCTGATCGGGCCGGTCGGCTCGGTGGTGGTCGGTGGGGTGGGGACGCTGGTCGTGGCCGCCCTGTGGATCCGGCTCTTCCCCGACCTCGCGGGGCGCGACAGACTGATCGAGGACAAGGGAGTTCATTGACCCCGATGGGCGGATTCGATCTCGGACAACTCGCCTTCCTGGCGGTGGTGCTGCTCGGCGCCGGCGTCGTCTCGGGGCTGCTCGCCGGGCTCTTCGGGGTCGGCGGCGGCGCCGTCATGGTGCCGGTGCTCTACCAGCTCTTCGGCGTCATCGGCGTGGCGGCGGACCTGAAGATGCAGCTCGCGGTCGGCACGTCGCTGGCGGTGATCATCCCGACCTCGATCCGGTCGTTCCTGGCGCATCGGGCGCGCGGCGCGGTCGACGAGGAGTTGCTCAGGGCCTGGGCGATCCCGACGGTGGTCGGAGTGCTCCTCGGCTCGTGGATCGCCTCCTTCGCGCCGCCGGCGGTGTTCAAGCTGGTGTTCGTCTTCGTCGCCTGGGCGACGGCGGTGAAGCTCGGATTCGGCAAGGCGTCGTGGAAGGTCGCCGACGCGGTGCCGGGCGAGCCGTGGCGGGCGGTGATCGGCGGCGTGACCGGGCTCCTGTCGGCGCTGATGGGCATCGGCGGCGGTTCGATCGTCAATCTGGTGCTGAGCTTCTGCAACACGCCGATCCACCGCTCGGTCGCCACCGCGTCGGGTATCGGCGTGCTGATCTCCATCCCCGGTGCCATCGGCTACGTCCTCGCCGGTTGGTCCAAGATGGGCGCGCTGCCGCCGCTCTCCTTCGGTTTCGTCTCGGTGATCGGGGCGGCGCTGATCATGCCGACCAGCGTCTGGGTGGCGCCGATCGGCGCGCGGCTCGCCCACCGGCTGCCGAAGCGGACGCTGGAGATCGGCTTCGCCGTCTTCCTCGCCCTGATGGGCCTGCGCTTCCTCGTCTCGCTGTTCTGATCGGAGATCCGTCGATGACCGGTGCGCCTCCGCGCTTCGACCGTACGTTCGACCCGCGCCACGGCGAGGCGGTGCGGCTCTCCGATCTCGTCACCCGGGTGGTGGCGAAGAACCCGGGGCCGTTCACCTTCCACGGCACCAACAGCTTCCTGGTCGGGACGCGCGAACTGGCGGTGATCGATCCGGGGCCGGACGATCCGGCGCACATCGAAGCGCTGCTGCGGGCGATCGACGGACGCCCGGTCGCCGCCATCCTCGCCACCCACACCCATCGCGACCATTCGCCGGCGGCGCGGGCGCTGGCCGAGGCGACGGGGGCCAAGATCTACGGCGAAGGACCGCACCGGCCGGCGCGGCCGCTCGAACTCGGCGAGATCAACCCGCTCGACGCGTCCGGCGATCGCGACTTCCGACCGGACGTGACGCTCGAGGACGGCGACGTGGTGGCGGGCGAGGGCTGGACGCTGGAGGCGATCGCCACGCCGGGTCACACGCCGAACCACCTGTGTTTCGCCCTCCACCAGGAGGCGACGATCTTCACCGGCGATCACGTCATGGCGTGGTCGACCTCGATCGTGGCGCCGCCCGACGGCCTGATGGCCGACTACATGGCATCGCTCGACCGGCTGATCGCCCGGCCCGAACGTCTGCTGCTGCCGGCGCACGGCAACGGCATCGCCGAGCCGACCGAGTTCCTCGAGGCGCTGGTGCGTCATCGCAAGGGGCGCGAGGCGGCGGTGCTCGACCGGCTGGCGGCGGGCGACGAGACCATCCCCGACATGGTGCGGGTGGTCTATGCCGAGGTCGACCGTTCGCTGCACGGGGCGGCGGCGCTGTCGATGCTGGCCCACGTCGAGGATCTGGTCGGACGCGGCATCGTCGTCACCGACGGCCGGGTCGACCTCTCGGCGCGCTATCGGTTGGCGTGAGCGAGCCGCGCGCGGCCCGATTTCCCTCTTCACCACCTTGCGGTTATACTCGCGCCCATGTCGAAGGCCCTGCCCCGTTCCGTCGTCTACATCGGCACGCCGCTCGTCGTCGCGGCGATGGCCGGGGCGGTGTGGGCGTGGGCGAAGTTCGGTGCCGGGGTGTGGTTCGACACCATCGCCACCGGCTTTTCCGCCTGCCTCTGACCCCCCATGGCCCGTGAACGGCTCGATCAGGTGTTGGTGAAGCGCGGCCTCGTGGCGACGCGGGCGCGGGCCGCCGATGCGATCCGGCGCGGTGAGGTCCGTGTCGACGGACGGGTCGAGAGCCGGCCGGCGGCGCCGGTCGCGGAGAGCGCGGCGATCGTCGTCGCCGACCCCGCCTCGGCCTGGGTGTCGCGGGCGGCGCTGAAACTCGTCGGCGCACTCGACGGCTTCGCGCTCTCGCCCGCGGGCCGCGAGTGCCTCGACGTCGGCGCGTCGACCGGCGGCTTCACCCAGGTGCTGCTGGAGCGCGGCGCGAGGCGGGTCACCGCCATCGACGTCGGTCACGGGCAACTCGCCGAGGTCGTCGCGTGCGATCCGCGGGTGGTGGCGATCGAGGGGCTCAACGCGCGGGACCTCGCCGCGACCCACCTCCCCGCCCCGCCCGACTTCGTCGTCGCCGACGTGTCGTTCATCTCGCTGGCGCTGGCGCTGCCGCCGGCACTCGATCTGGCGGCGCCGGGGGCGACCGGCGTCTTCCTGGTCAAGCCGCAGTTCGAGGTCGGGCGCGAGCACGTCGGCAAGGGCGGCATCGTCCGCGACGAGGCGGCGGCGATCGCGGCGGTCGACCGGATCGAGGCGCTGGTCGTCGCCCACGGGTGGACGCCGATCGGCCGGGCGCCGGCGGCGATCGCCGGGGGCGACGGCAACCGCGAATGGGTGTCGGCGGCGCGCAAGGCCGGCGGCGGAGACCCGCTTTCCCCTCGCAATCGGGCGTGAGTTGGGGCAGAAGCGGCGGCGAACCATCCGAGAGGACGCATCCTTGACCACCCCCGCCACCGAGACGGTCACCATCACCGACATCGCCCACAAGGGCGACGGCGTCGCCGTGTTCGAGACGGAGGCGGGCGAGAAGCGGCTGTTCGTCGGCGGGGCGCTGCCGGGCGAGACGGTCCGGGTCGAGATCACCGGCGAGGGCGTCAACGAGCGCGGGCGCATCGTCGAGATCCTGCACGCCAACCCCGACCGGGTCGAACCGGCCTGCCCGGTCCACGCGCGCTGCGGCGGCTGCTCGCTGCAGCACTGGGGCGAACACGCCTATCTCGCCTGGAAACGCCACCAGATCCTCGAGGCCTTCCTCGATCGTGGGCTGGAGGTCGAGGTCGGCGAGTGCATCGCCACCGGGCCGGCGAGCCGGCGGCGGGCGGTGATCGCGGTGCAGCGGCGGACCGGGTCGCCGGTCGCCGGTTTCCGCGAGCGGCTCTCCCACACGGTGGTCGAGGGCGACGGCTGTCTGGTGATCACGCCGCGAATCCGCGCCGGCCTGACGAAGCTGATCAAGATCTCGCATCTCCTCACCTTCGGGGCGAAGGGGGCGATCTTCACCGTGCTCGACACCGAGACCGGTCTCGACGTCTCGGTGGCGGAAGCCGAGTTGCCGCCGGAGCGCCGGCAGCAGGCGATCGCCCAAGCGCTCGATCTCGGCTTCGCCCGGTTTTCGGTCGGCCGCGAGATCGTGGTGGAGGCGCATCCGCCGGTGATCCGCTTCGGTGGCGTGGCGGTGATGCCGCCGCCGGGTGCCTTCATCCAGGCGGTGGCGGCGGCGGAAGAGGCGATGGCGCGGCTGGTCGACGCGGCGGTCGCCGAGGCCCTCGCCCGGCGGCCGAAGAAGGCCAAGGGGCCGGCGCGGGTCGCCGATCTCTTCGCCGGCTGCGGCACCTTCGCGCTGCGCCTCGCCCGGCTCGCCCAGGTGCACGCGGTGGAGAGCGACAGGTCGGCGCTGGAGGCGCTCGCCTTCGCCGCCCGCCACACCCAGGGGCTGAAGCCGGTGTCGGTCGAGGCGCGCGACCTCTACCGACGGCCGCTGATGGCCAAGGAACTCGCCGGATTCGACGCGGTGGTCATCGATCCGCCGCGCGACGGGGCGGCGCCGCAGGTCAAGGAGCTGGCGAAGTCCGACGTGCCGGTGATCGTCGCGGTGTCGTGCAATCCGGCGACGCTGGCGCGCGACGCCCGCTATCTCGTCGACGCCGGGTGGCGGATGGGGCGGGTGACGCCGATCGACCAGTTCCTGTGGTCGCACCACGTCGAGGCGGTGGTGGTGTTCACCAGGGCCTGACGGCGGCGAGGTCAGAGATCCTTCGCCGCCCGCCGGATCTCGCGGTCGAGGGCCTGGAGGAAGGCCTGACGGTCCTTCGGGGCGAAGGGGCGCGGGCCGCCGGTCACCTGCCCGGCCGAGCGCAGGTCCTCCATCAGGTCGCGGGTCGCCAGCGCCATGCCGATCGAGGCGGCGTCGAAGGTGCGACCATTGGGCGCAAGCACGCGCGCCCCCGCCTTCACGCAGCGGTCGGCGAGGGGCACGTCGGCGGTCACCACCACCGTCCCCTTGCCGGCGCGCTCGGCGATCCAGTCGTCGGCGACATTCGGCCCGGCGGGGACGATCACCCGCTCGACGAGCGGATCTTCGGTCGATCGCATCCACGAATTGGCGACGAAGACGGTCCTGAGCCTCAGACGACCGGCGACACGAAGGATTTCGTCCTTCACCGGACAGGCGTCCGCATCGATGTAGAGTATCACGTTCATGCCGATGACTTGACCTTACGCAAACTGAGAATTACGTAACGTAATTCTCCAACCGACCCCTGTCGTAAATCACGATGCCCGACGTCGAATACACGGCGCACCAAGCGTTTTCGCGAAGCTGTTAAGGTCTCGTCAACCCTGACCCGAGGAGATTGTGGAAACCGATCGTTTCGCGGGGAACTCCCATGCGCCTTCGTACACGTTTCGCCCTGGGTATCGGCGCCGGCATCACCGTGGCCGTCGCGTTCTGCGTCGGCACCGGCATGTGGTTCATCGGGGGGCTGATCCAGGACGACGTCCAACGCCAGCTGTCGACGGGGTCGCGTCAGTTCACCGCCGAGATCGCAGCCCAGGCGCAGCGGGCACAATCGATGGCGCGACTGGTGGCACACGTACCGGGATTCGTCGAGGCCTTCGCCGCGCAGGATCGCGACGCCCTGTCGGCGGCGCTGCTGCCGGCCTTCCCGGCGTTGAAGAGCGACGGCTTCGAGCAGTTCCAGTTCCACCTGCCGCCGGCGACCTCCTTCCTGCGGGTCCATGCGCCGAAGAAGTTCGGCGACGATCTCTCGGGTTTCCGCCGGACGGTGGTCGAGGCCAATCGGACGCGCGGCGAGGTACGCGGACTGGAGAACGGCGTCGCCGGGATCGGCATCCGCGCCGTCAGTCCGGTGGCGAGCGGCGAGCGCCACGTCGGGACGGTGGAGTTCGGCTTCGGCTTCGAGAAGGACTTCGTGAAGGCCTTCACCGAACGCACCGGTCTGCGTCTGGCGCTCTTCGTCGACCAGCCCGAGGCCAACGGGGCGACGGCGCGAAAGCTGCTCGCCTCGAGCTTCCCCGCCGATCTGGCGTTCGGCGCGCCCGTCCTCGAGGCCGCCGCGGGGCACTACGAGACCTCCGCCTTCGAGGATCGCGCCTGGACGATCGCCGGCGAACCGCTGGTCGACTTCTCCGGCAAGCGGATCGGGACCTACGTGATGGCAGCCGATCGCACCGACCTCGATGCGGCGCGCACCCGGGCGCTCGTCGTCTTCGGCACGCTCGCCCTGGCCATGACCGTCGGCGGACTGGCGATGGCGGCCTGGCTGCAACACGACATCGGCCGTCCGCTGACCCTCCTCACCGGCGCGATGAAGACCATCGGCGAGGGCGGCCACGCGATCGATCTTCCCGAACCCGGCCCGATCGACGAGATCGGCGCGATGGTCCATGCGGCGCAGTCGCTCGAGGAGGCGGTGGCGGCGCGGCGCGCCGGCGAGGCGCAGGCGCGCGACGAGGCCGAGCGGCGCACCCAGCGCGGCGCGCGGCGCGAGGAGCGGACCCGGAGCTTCGGAGGTTCGATCGAAAAACTTCTCGCCGACATGGGGGCGGCCGCCGATCGCATGGAGGCCACGGCGCGCGCGATGAGCGCCGTCGCCGAACGGACCGCATCGCGCTCCGGCGAGGCCACCCGCGAGGCCGAGAGCACGTCGCGCACCGTCCAGGCGGTGGCCGCGGCGAGCGAGGAGTTGGCGAGTTCGGTGCACGAGGTGCTGCGGCGGGTCGATCGCACCGCGGAGATCGCCGAACGGGCGCTGCGCGAGGCGGACGGGACCGATCGCGTGGTGCGCAGTCTGGCGACGAGCGGCGACCGCATCGGCGAGGTGGTCGAGCTGATCAACACCATCGCGTCGCAGACCAATCTGCTCGCGCTCAACGCCACGATCGAGGCGGCGCGGGCCGGCGAGGCCGGGCGGGGCTTCGCCATCGTCGCCACCGAGGTCAAGGCGCTCGCCAACGAGACGACGCGGGCGACCGAGGCGATCAGCTCGCAGGTCGGCCACATCCAGGGCGAGACGCAGAAGGTGGTCGCGGCGATCGGCTCGATCGGCGACACGATCCGCGAGCTGACCGATCTCGCCCGCGAGATGACCGGCACCATGGGCGACCAGGACCTCGCCACCAAGGAGATCGCCCGCAACATCCAACAGGCCGCCGACGGCACACGCATCGTCTCGGCGGGAATCGGCGCCGTCGGCGAGGACGCCGACGCCACCGGTCGCGCCGCCAACGGCGTCCTCGACATGGCCCACGAGTTGGCGACGTTCCGAACCGCGTTGAACCGCGAGATCGGCGTCTACATCGAGGACCTGAAGCGCGCCTGAGCGGCGAACGCGGGAGGGCGGCGCCGTCGGCGTCGCCCGGTCGTTCGCCGTACCGGTCGGACGCCCGTCAGCCGGCGAGATCGGCCCACTTCACCTCGTGGTCGGTGTGTTTGGGTTTGCCGCCGACCTTCTTCACCGCCTCGACGACGTCGTCGATCGTCAGGTTCGCCGGCACGCCCTGGACCTCGTAGACCACCGCGCCGCCGCTGGTGAGCCCGGCCTCGGCGTTCTTCAACGCCTTGGTCACCGCTCCCTCGTAGGCGACCTTGACCATGTGAACCGCCATGTGTTCCGCCCTCTCGGTCCGAGTTTCGTCGTAAATCGACCACGGCTGGTCGAGAGCCCGACACGTCCGTGGCGAACACGGGGGCTCGAGGGTGGACATCGCAACCTTCGTGCCGACCGGAATGCGCGACGGCCTGGCCGCGGCGTGACGCTGCGGGGCTGATCGGCGTCGCTCGGGGGGTGACGGCGGCGCATCCGCCCGTCTAGGATCGGGCGCATGCAGATCACCACGCTCCTCGCCTCGGCCACGGCCGGCTGTCTCTACGTCGTGT
>ERZ1645187.4225-NODE-4225-length-11709-cov-4.112923_pt1 | contig 11709 bp, 10 predicted proteins | sample MGYA00575352_ERZ1645187 | MGnify/ENA primary metagenome ERZ1645187 (study PRJEB40837, sample SAMN11349314) | freshwater sediment metagenome | isolation source: river sediment | host: Sediment | place: India: Wazaribad , New Delhi | collected 2017-02-21 ... | reverse complement strand
GAGATCACCGTCGCCCAGGCATAGATGCCGGTCAGCACCACCAGCAGCGCGCCCAAGACGGCGAGCAGCAGCGGATGGCCCTCGAACCAGTACGCCCAGTCGGCGGTATTGGGATGGTACGAAAGGGGCCCGCCATCGCCCATCAGGATGAACGGCGGATAGCAGATCAGCGCCGCGACCCAGCCCTGCATATGGGGATTGGCGCTGCGGATGTGCGCATCGAGCGGCTTCATCGTCAGCAGGTAGCCGACCATGGCGATCTGCACGTCGACGACGAACAGCAGTTCGGTCAGCGAACGCGAGATCGCCACCGGATCGCGGCCCACCGTCGCAAGGTCGAGTTCCACGACATAGGCAAAGCCCGGCGGCAGGATCGAGATCATGAAGGCGCAGAAGAAGCCCTTCACCGCCCAGGACCGCAAGTGGGCGCGCACTTCGCCGGGATCGTGCGCCTCGCGCCCGATCAGCATGGCGCCAAAGTGCCAGGCGCCGTCGCGCGGCTCTACCAGATAGCGGTCGAGCCAGACGACATAGGGCACCGAAAGCAGGAACAGCGGCACCGCACCCGCCCCGATCACTTCCATCGCGAAGAGGTATTGCCCCTGCCAGTACCAGCGCGCGACGCAGTAAAGGAAGCCGATCAGCGCCCAGGTCGCCCACAGCCCGGCAAGCTTGGTGATCGAGACGTCGATCGTGCCGCCGGGCTTGCGCGGCCGGGTCCAGTCGATCCCGGTGGAGGCGCGGCGGTGGACCTTGTCGACGGCAAGCGACCAGAAGACCATCAGCCCGCCGGTGACCAGCAGCGTGGCGAGCGAGGCATAGGGCCCGGAAAGCGGCGCGCGCGGCCCCGGCAGGTCCAGCGCCTCGGCCACGGCAGCCCAATTGCGGCAGACAAGGATCCAGGCGAACAGCCCGAGCAATCCCGCCAGGCCAACGCCGGACGACACGTCGCTTGCGGGCCTTCCGCCCGCGCCGGGGTTCTGCGCGTTCATCCCCGCCGCCCTAGGGAAAAAAGGTTAAGGGCGCGGTAAAGCGGGGCCTGCCCGGCGGATCAGCGCCAGGCGGAAATCCGCCCGCTGTCGTCGAGGAAATAGATCGTGCCGTTCGCCACCACCGGGGGCAGCGAAATGCGTTCGCCCAGTTCGGTGAAGGTCGCGGCCGAACCGTCCATCACGTTGGCCGTGGTGATCTCGCCATCCGAATTGCCGAGCCACAGGCGGTTGCCCGCCAGCACCGGGCCGACCCAGTAGATGCCGCCCTTCTTCTTCTTGGCGTTGCGATAGCGCGACAGCTCGGTCAGCCAGCGCACCTTGCCCGAGGTGCGCGCGATGCACAGCAGCTGCGCGTCGTCGGTCAGGGTGAACACCCAGTCGCCCGCCACCGCCGGGGTGGAGATGCCGGCAAGGTTCAGTTCCCAGATGCGCTGGCCGCTGAGCAGGTCATAGGCGGCCATGCGCCCGCCCTGCCCCAGCGCGAAAACGCTGCCGCGATCGATGATCGGATCGGCATCGACGTCGGTCAGGCTGCCCACCTCGGTCGAGATCGAGGTGCGCGCCAGCGCGTCGGACCACAGCGTGCGGCCGTTTTCATAGCGGTAGGCGACCAGTTCGCCCGAGCTGTAGCCGGCGATCACCGTGCCCTGCCCGGCGGCCGGTGCCGCCACGCCGAACACGCCAGCCTGGCCGAGCGAACCCGATTCGCTCCACGCCAGGGTGCCGTCCGCGGCATTGAGCGCGGTGATCTGGTTGTCCTGCGTCATCACGTAGACGGAATTGAACGCGATCGTCGGCGATCCGCGCAGCGGGCCGGCGGGCGTCGCCTTCCACAGCTGCTCGCCGGTATCGGCATTGAGCGCGGCGACGGTGCCGACGCCGGTGGTCAGGTAGACGCGGCCGCTGTCATAGCTGACGCCGCCGCCGAATTCCGAGGCGGAGCCATCGCCCTTGCGGCGATAGCTCTTGCTCCACGCCTGCACGCCGGTGACCGCATCGAAGGCGGTGACGACGCCCTCGGTATCCATGACGAACAGCTTGCCGCCGCCGACCACCGGCGAAGAGGCAAGCCGCTGCGCCTTTGTCGATCCGGCAACCTTCGCGGTCCACACCCGGCGCGGCGCCTGGGCGAGCGCGGGATGGCCGTAGCTCTTGCTCGGCGTGCCGCCCGCTTGCGGCCATTCGGCATTGGTTTCCTCGGGCGGCAGGATCACCGCCACGCCCGCCAGCGCGGGATCGACCTGCGCGCCCGATTCGATGCGGGAGAGGATCGGGATGCGCTGGCCCACGGTGGGCGTCTTCGGCCCGCCCTTGCTGCCGCCCAGCACCCCGCACCCGGAGAGGCCGAGCACCAGCGCCGCGGCGAGCGGGAGAGCGAGACGGGCAGACAGGTTCATCGGCTTCATGCGTGCATCCTCGGGAATGTCGTGCTTCACTGCGCGGGAACCAGCCCCACCGCGGCGCCGGGCGCTTCGCCCGCCACCGCCTTTTGCGGATCGTCGATGGCATCGACGCCCAGCAGGCCCGCCATCTGGCGGGTGCGGGACCGCAGCGATTCCGGAGACTCGGCATCGCGCGCGATCTTGGCGAACAGCGGGCCGGCCAGATCGTTCCTGCCCTGCTTCATGTAGGCGAAGGCGACAAGTTCGCCCGCCGGGCCGAACCAGGCATTGCCCGGCACGGCCAGCGGCTTGAGCCGGTCAACCACCTGCTGCGGCGGCAGCGAATCGAACGTCGCGGCGATTTCGCGCACCGTGGCGAGATCGCGATAGGGCTGCGGCGCGCCATCGTCGGCGGCCACCGCGGCGAACAGCTTGGCGGCTTCGGCGTCGCGGCCCTGTTCCATCGCGATGCCCGCGCGCAGCAGCTTTGCGGCAACGGCGCTGGCGGTCTCGCCCTCGGCCAGCGGAGCAAGCTGCTTGTCGCCCGCCGCGACATTGCCGGCGTCGAGCGCGTCGAGCGCTTTCACCAGCTGTTCGCCGCGTTCGCCCGCCTGCTGCGTCTGCTGGTGATCCCACCACAGATAGCCCGCAAGGCCGAGCAGCCCGGCGGCGATGACGGCGAGCGCCGGCTTGCCATAGCGCTTGGCCATATCCAGCGCCTCGTCCTGGCGGAGCGCGTCGTCGACCTCGCGCAGGAAGACTTCCTGTTGCGCGGCATCGCGTTCGGCGATCTTGCCGCCTTGGGCTTTCGGGTCTTGCGGGCGCAGGGCCAAGGAAATTCGCCTTCCGGGAGCAATGGGGATCAAGCGGGCTGTTTAGCGGATGGGCGCGCCTTTTCAATGGCCAGCATCATTTGGCGCCCCCCGGTGAAGCGCCGCTGAACGCGCGGATGGCCGGTTCAGGGGAAGCTCGCGCGGCGCATGGCCCGGCCATAGATCGCGCGATAGGCGCAAACCATTGTCGCCTCGTCATATTCCGCGACGGCGCGGGCCCGGTTCGCCTCGCCCAGGCGGCGACGCAGCGCTTCGTCTTCGGCGAGCTGGCGCAGGTTGGCGGCCAGCGCCGCCTCGTCGCCGGCGGGCGAGACGAAGGCGCGGTTTTCCCCCGAAACCATCGCCGCCACGTCGCCCACGTCGGGCGCGGCAATGGCCAGCCCCGCCGCCATCGCCTCCACCACCGAGATCGGAAACTGCTCGCTTTGCGAGGACAGCGCGAACAGATCGAACAGGCCGACGGCGCTCGCCGGATCGGCGACGAAGCCCGGCAGGTGGACGCGGTGCGCCAGATCGAGCCGCATCGCCTCGGCCCGGATCGCCTCGCGCTCGGGCCCCTCGCCCAGGATCACGAGCTGCCATTCCTCGCCCAGCCCGGCAAAGGCGCACACCAGCAGCGGCAGGTTCTTTACCGGGCGCAGGCCCGCCAGCGTGCCGAGCCACTTTTCCCCCGGCCGCTTGATCACGCGCGGCAGGGCATCGGGGCGCGGCACGGCGGCATAGGCGGCGGTCGCGATGCCGTTGACGACGCGGTGGACGCGGCCCGGCGGCTGCTGCCAGACCTTCAGCGCGATGGCCTCCAGCTGGCGCGAGGGCACCACCAGCGCCGAGGCCCGGCCGAGCGCGATGCGGCGAAACCAGTTGCGCGCCGGCTTCAGCCCGCCCGCCTCGTCGTGATTGAACCCGTCCTCGTGATGGACGAGCGGGGGCAGGCGCAGGAAATCGCGGAAAATGGTGTGCGCCATCACCGCGTCCATCGCCCCCCAGTTGTAGGTGAGGACAATGTCGAAACCCTGCATCGCGCGCGCCAGCCGTTGCAGGCGGCCGGGCGTCGGCCTGCCGGCAAGCGGCGGAAAGTCGCGCGGGTAGGAAACGGGGATCGCCGGGTCGATCGCGCGCGCCGCGCCCAGCGATTCCGGCTCGGCCGAGACGATGGTGTGCTCGATCGAGGGGCCAAAGGCGTTCATCAGCTGCGCCGCGCGCAGTTCCTTGCCGCCGGCGTGGAAGCTCGAATGCAGGTGGAGGATGCGCAAGGTGCCGTCCCCGCCTCAGGCCACGCGCGCCAGCATGCGATCGAGCGCGGCGTTGACCTCGGGCTCCGCAAACGTCGGGGCATGGCCGATGCGCGGCACGGTCACCGCCTCGGCATCCGGCAAACGCGCCTGCATTTCTGCCAGCGTTCCCGCACCCAGGATGTCGGAAAGCGCGCCGCGCAGCAGCAGCACCGGCAGCCCCGCCATGGCATCGATCCCGGGCCACAGGTCGGGCACGTCCTCCACCGACATGGCAAGGATCGGCTCGGCGATGCGCATGTCGTAATCGAAGACGATGCGCCCGTTGCTCGACAGCGTCATCAGCCGCTTGGCCATGGCCAGCCAGTCCGACACCGAATAGTCCGGAAAGGCGATCCCCTGCGATTCCTCCAGCCCGCGCGCGGCGTGCATCCAGGTGGGATAGTTGCGCGCCTGCCCGACATAGCCCTGGATGCGCGCGAAGCCCGCAGGTTCCAGCACCGGGCCGATATCGTTGAGCACGACGCCGGCCAGCCGCTCGCGCATGGTCGTCGCCATGACCAGCGCCATCAGCCCGCCAAGCGAGGTGCCGACCACGACGAAGCGCGCCAGCCCCAGCTCGTCGAGCAGCAGCGTCACGTCGTCGACGTATTGCATCGGGTTGTAGGTCGCCGCGTCGCGGGCATAGGCGCTGTCGCCGCGCCCGCGCATCTCGGGGCAGATAACGCGCCAGTCGCCTGCCAGCCGCTCCGCCAGCACGGCAAAGTCGCGGGCGTTGCGCGTCAGGCCGTGCAGGCAGACGATCGGCGGGCGATCGTCGCGCCCCGGATAGTCCCGGTAATGCAGCCTGAGGCCGTCCCGGCTGGTCCAGTGGCAATCCGAATAGGGTGTCATCCGAACTCCACGCGCCGGCACATCGCCTGCCACTGCGGGTTGCGGACCGGCATGGCAAGGCCCACCTTCGGTATATGCGAAGCGTTCACGGATCAACCGCCTATCGTCCCGACCCCGCCATCGTCGAGGTGGCGGATTTTCTTGCCGACGCGGTGGAGCCGGCGCGCTTTCCCCGCCACGATCTGCGCTGGCGCAACGACCGGGCGGCGGGCGAAGTCGGGCTGGACAGGCTGAGCGACGCGCAATGGATCGCCCATTTCGGCCGTTTCGAACCGCTCGACGGCAACCTGCCCCGGCCGCTGGCCCTGCGCTATCACGGGCACCAGTTCCGCCACTACAACCCCGATCTGGGCGACGGGCGCGGGTTCCTCTATGCCCAGATGCGCGACGCGGGCGGCCGCCTGCTCGATCTGGGCACCAAGGGATCGGGACAGACGCCGTGGAGCCGCGACGGCGACGGGCGGCTGACGCTGAAGGGCGCGGTGCGCGAGATCCTCGCCACCGAAATGCTCGAAGCGCTCGGAGTCGAGACCAGCCGCACCTTCTCGGTGATCGAGACCGGCGAAAGCCTGTGGCGCGGCGACGAGCCTTCGCCCACGCGCTCGGCGGTGCTGGTGCGGCTCAGCCACGGGCACATCCGCATCGGCAGCTTCCAGCGCCTGCGCGCTCTGGATGCCGCGGACGAGATGGCCGCGCTGGTCGACTATTGCCTGGCGCACTTCCCCGGCAGCGAGCCGCCCGCCGACGCGCCGGGCCGCGACGAGCCGGCGGTGCGCCTGATGAACCAGGTGGTCGAACGGCTGGCGGAGCTGGCCGCATCGTGGATGGTCGCCGGCTTCGTCCACGGCGTGCTCAATACCGACAACATGAACGTCACCGGCGAAAGTTTCGACTATGGCCCGTGGCGCTGGCTGCCGGCGTGGGACCCGCAGTTCACCGCCGCCTATTTCGACCATTCCGGGCTCTATGCCTTCGGCCGCCAGCCCGAAGCGGTCTACTGGAACTGCGGCCAGCTCGCCATCGCGCTGCGCCAGCTGTCCGATTCGCCGCCGCTGCTCGCCGCGCTCGAACGCTTCGCCCCGCTTTACCGCGCCGCGCTCGTCCGCCGCTTCCTGTGGCGGCTCGGCGTCGCCTCGCGGGGCGAGGAGGCCGATCTCGCGCTGGTCGCCGCGGCCGAGGGCCACATGCGCGAGACGCAGGTGGCGCCCGACCTGTTCTTCTTTCGCCATCGCGGCGGCCGCGAGGCGCCGGGCGGAGAGTTTGGCGAGCTGCTGGCGGCCCATGCGCCGGCCGGCGCGGCGCAGGACCATCCGCTGTGGCAGGAGCCCGCACCGCCCAGCCTTGTCATCGACGAGGTCGAACGCATCTGGAGCGCCATCGATAAATCCGATGACTGGTCAGTCCTTAATGAACGGATCGCAGCAATCCGGGGGCTTGGCGCGGCATTGGGGGCTCTTTCGCCAACACAAAATTAACCTTGCTTGGCTACCACTCCGGTAAAGCGACCTGTGCCAAATGCATGGCATAGCGAGCAGTCCCTTCGCGCAATCACCAAACCCGGAACGATCGCCCCACGCCATGCTAGCTGAACCGAAAGAGAAAGTGGGCGACGCGGAGATCGTCTCCATCGCACCGGCCACCGGCGCCGAATTCTGGCGCGCGCGGGTCAGCGACATCGACGACGTGGTGAAGCGCGCCCGCCGCACCTGGCCGACCTGGGCCGCCCAGCCGCTGTCCACCCGCATCGAACTGATGCGCCGCTTCGCCAACGAAGTGCGCAAGGACCACGATCGCCTCGCCGAAACCATCGCCCAGGAAACCGGCAAGCCGCGCTGGGAAGCCATTGCCGAGGTCGAGGGCGTGGTCGCCCAGGTCGAGGTCGCGGTGCGCGCCTTTGCCGAACGCACCGCGCAGCGCAAGTTCGACAACGGCCTGCAGGGCACGACGGCGCTTCGCCACAAGCCGCACGGCGTGATGGCGGTGATCGGCCCCTACAATTCGCCGTGCGAAATCCCCAACGCGCAGATCGTCGCGGCGCTGATCGCGGGCAATGCCGTGGTGTTCAAGCCCAGCGAAAAGGCCCCCGCCAGCGGCGAGGCGCTGCTGCGCTGCATGCACCGCGCCGGCGTTTCCGCCTCGGTCGCGCAGCTGGTCGTCGGCGGCCCGGCCGAGGGCCAGGCGCTGATCGCCCACGATGGCATCGACGGCGTGCTGTTCACCGGATCGGCGCACACCGGCATCACCATCAACCGCAAGCTCGCCGCGCGGCCCGACAAGATCGTCGCGCTCGAACTGGGCGGCAACAATCCGATCGTCGTCTGGGACACGCCCAAGATCACCGATGCGGCGGCGCTTGTCGTGCAATCGGCCTTCACCTCCGCCGGGCAGCGCTGCACAGCCGCGCGCCGGCTGATCGTCAAGCAGGGCATGTACGATGCGCTGATGGCCGAAGTGAAGGCGCTGGCCGACCGGATCATCTTCGGTGCCCCCTTCGACGAGCCGACGCCCTTCATGGGCCCGCTGATCGACAATGCCTCGGCCGACGGGCTGACCGAGAGCTTCCTCTACCTGCTCAGCCACGGCGGCAAGGCGATCAAGCATCTGGTGCGCCGTGACGAGGACCTTCCCTTCCTTTCGCCCGCGATCATCGATACCACCGCGATCGCCGACCGCCCCGATGTCGAGCTGTTCGGGCCGATCCTCCAGGTCATCCGGGTGGACGATTTCGACCAGGCCATCGCCGAGGCGAATCGCACGCGCTTCGGCCTCGTCTCGGCGCTGGTGGGTGGCTCGCCGCAGGAATACAACCGCTTCTGGGCCAATGTGCGCACCGGGGTGATCAACTGGAACCGGCCGACCATCGCCGCCTCGCAGGCGGTGCCCTTCGGCGGCATCGGGCTTTCGGGCAATCACCGCGCGGCGGGATACTACAACGCCGATTCCTGCGCCTATCCGGTCGCCTCGGCCGAAATGGAACAGCCGCGCGCGGTGATCGGCGTCGGCCTCGGCTGAAACCCTCCGGGCGTTTCAGCGCCGGTCGGATAGATCATCCTGCGGCAGCGCGATTCGCGACGGCGTGACCGTGACCGCATCGGCCGACCTGTCCTGCCCGGCAAGATCGGGATCGGACATGATCGGATCGGCGAGCGCCTCGGCAATCGCCGGGTCTTCGGGCACCTGCACCTCGCGCCGTTCCTCGCGCGCGCAGCCGCCCAGCAATGCCAGGCCGGCAAACGCCAGACCGGCAGCCCCGAAAACGGAAAGGCGATAGGGACGGTTGCTCACCCGATGCGCATAGCGCGCAACCTGCCCAGGATCGGTTAACGTGCCGCGCCCACGCGCAAAGGGCGCTCCCGGACAATTCCGGAAGCGCCCTCCCGAAGCGGCAAGAGGAGTCGCCGCCGCGTATCCCGCGCGTCGCCGTTTCGCGCGGAAGCGCCAGGAAGATCGGTGCGTGCCGTCAGCGGCAGCGCGAATTGCTGCGGTCGATCGCCCGGCCAAGCAGCGCGCCGCCGGCAGCGCCGACGATCACGCCCAGGGTGCGGTCGCCGCGACCGGCCAGCTCGTGGCCGATCAGGCCGCCCACCGCGCCGCCGATCAGCAGGCCGGTGGTGCCGTCGCGCTTGCGGCAGTAATAGCGCCCGTCGCGCCCCTGCCACACGCGGGTGTTGGAATAGACCGGTTCGGCGTAGGCAGAACGGCGGCCATAGCGATAGTCGCGGTGGTGCCTGCGCGAGTGCTCCCAGCTATCCTGGGCTGCCGCCTCGCGGCTTTCGGCGATGGGTGCGCCCCATGCCGCCAGGCCTTCGAACGGCGTGGCGGCGGCGGGCAGTGCGGTCAGCGCCATGCCGGCCGCCGCGCCGGAAATGGCCATCCTGGTGAACTTGCTGGTCATCATCTTCTCCTGTCGTCTCGCGGCCGACCCGTATCAGCGATGGAGTCCTTCGCGCCGATGCGTTCAGGATTATGCCTTCGTCCCTGAACGACAGGCAACGCCGCTGTCAGGATCGCGTCCGCCGCAAGGCGAACCGACGAACCGTGTGGAAAATGCCGGTGAAGTGAGGCATGCGGGGGGCCGCCCCCTCCTTTTGCCGAGACGAGCCGACCGCCATGCCCCTCCACGACGAACCGCGATCGGGCGGCTTGCCCTATGCGCTGGGGGCCTACCTGATCTGGGGGCTGCTGCCGCTTTACCTGATGCACCTGCGCGCCGTGCCGCCGATCGAACTGGTCGGCTGGCGCATCGTCTTCACCCTGCCCGTCTGCCTCGGCGCGGTGATCGCCACGCGGCAGGGCACCGCGCTGCGCGCCGCGATCGCCGACCGCAAGACTCTGGCGCTGCTCGGGCTGAGCGCCCTGCTGATCGGGGCGAACTGGGTGATCTATTTCATCGCCATCCTGGAGGGCCACGTCCTTGCCGCCAGCCTTGGCTATTACATCAACCCGCTGGTCAACGTGCTGGCGGGCACGGTCTTCCTGGGCGAACGGCTCAGCCGGGCGCAGTGGACGGCGGTGGGGATCGCGGCGCTGGGCGTCTCGCTGCTCGCCTCGGGGGCGGGCGAGATGCTGGGGATCAGCCTGTCGCTCGCCGGCACTTTCGCCGCCTATGGCCTGCTGCGCAAGCTGGTGTCGACCGGATCGCTGCCCGGCCTCACCATCGAGGCGGCGATCCTGCTGGGCCCGGCCATCGCCGTGCTCGCGTGGACGGCGCAAGGGGCGACCGGGGTGAGCCTGGGCGACGCGACGGGCACCAGCGTGCTGATCGTGCTGTCGGGCGCGATCACCGCCGTGCCGCTGCTGCTGTTCGCCACGGCGGCGCGGCGCATGGACTATTCGGCGCTGGGCTTCGTCCAGTTCCTGTCGCCGACGCTGGCCTTCCTGCTGGGGCTGTTCGTGTTCCACGAGCCCCTGCGGCCGATCCAGCTCGCCTGCTTCGTGGCGATCTGGATCGCGATCGCGGTGTTCAGCTGGGACCTGTGGCGGCGCCGCGCGCGCTGATCCCCGCTGCCATCAGCCTTCGTAGCGCCACGCCAGCGTCTCGCCGGCGTGGAACGGCACGATCGGCGTGCCGTTGGCATCGACCGTTGCGGGCACCGTCTCGCCGCCGCGCCGCAGCGTCACCGTGCCCTCGTTGACCGGCATGCCGTAAAAACGCGGGCCGTTGAGGCTGGCAAAGGCCTCGAACCGGTCGAGCGCGTTTTCCTCGTCGAAGACGGCGGCATAGCTTTCCAGCGCATAGGGCGCGTTGAAGATGCCGGCGCAGCCGCAGGCCGATTCCTTGGCCGAAACCGCATGCGGCGCGCTGTCCGTGCCGAGGAAATACTTTGCCGAGCCGGATGTCGCCGCCTTGCGCAGCGCCAGGCGATGCACCTCGCGCTTGGCCACCGGCAGGCAATAGGCGTGCGGGCGGATGCCGCCCACCAGCATGGCGTTGCGATTGATGTGCAGGTGCTGCGGGGTGATCGTCGCGGCGACGAGCGGGCCGCAGGCATCGACGAAATCCGCCGCCTCGGCCGTGGTGATGTGTTCGAACACCACTTTCAGGCCGGGCATGTCGCGCACCAGCGGGGCCAGCACGCGCTCGATGAACACGGCCTCGCGGTCGAAGATGTCGACCTCGGCATGGGTCACCTCGCCATGGACGAGCAGCGGCATGCCGATCTTTTCCATGCGTTCGAGGACGCCCCGGATGTTCGCCACGTCGGTCACGCCATGGGCCGAACCGGTGGTGGCATGCGCGGGATAGAGCTTGGCGGCGACGAAGACGCCTTCGGCATGGCCGCGCGCGATGTCTTCGGGATCGGTGCCGTCGGTGAGATAGCAGGTCATCAGCGGGGTGAAATCGGAACCCTCGGGCAGCGCCGCGACGATGCGGTCGCGATAGGCGGCCACCGCTGCCGCCATCGCCATCGGGGGAGACAGGTTGGGCATGACGATGGCGCGGGCGAACTGGCGCGTGGTGAACGGCAGCACGCCGCGCAGGACGTCGCCGTCGCGCAGGTGGACGTGCCAGTCATCGGGACGGCGGATGGTGAGCGTGGCGGAATCGGTCATGAGCCGCGCCTTATCGCTTGCGCGGCGCCGGGGGAAGCACCGCGATGGGCTCAATCGGCGTGGATCGCAGGCGGGCGGGCCTGCGGATCGCTGCCGTCGCGCTTCATGCGTAGCAGCAGGCAGAAGGGCGCGCTGATCACCGCGAGCGCCAGGATCATGGTGAACGATTCGACATAGCCGACCATCGCCGCCTGGCGCGAAACCTGCCCCAGCATCGCGGCGACCGAGGCCGGATCGAACAGCTCGAAATCGGGCGCGCGCCAGCCCAGCACGGGATTGTCGGGACGCAGAGACGACGGGTCCTGCCCTCGCTGAATCTTTT
>ERZ1645187.4223-NODE-4223-length-11716-cov-5.877969_pt1 | contig 11716 bp, 8 predicted proteins | sample MGYA00575352_ERZ1645187 | MGnify/ENA primary metagenome ERZ1645187 (study PRJEB40837, sample SAMN11349314) | freshwater sediment metagenome | isolation source: river sediment | host: Sediment | place: India: Wazaribad , New Delhi | collected 2017-02-21 ... | reverse complement strand
ACGGGTGTCGGCGGGATGAACCATTTCATGCTTGCTGATTCAGCCGATGCGGGCGCCGTTTCCTCTTCGGCGCGTTATGGCACCTACGCGATGGAAATCCTCATCAACCACCTGCTCAAGATGGGCGCGCGCCGGAGCAACCTGGAAGCCAAGGTATTCGGCGGCGGCCGTGTCATGGCGACGCTGGCCAGTTCGCAGGTGGGCGAGCGCAACTCGCGCTTCGTCAAGACATTCCTCAAGACCGAGGGAATTCCGACCGTGGCCGAGGACTTGATGGATGTCTATCCCCGCAAGGTGTATTTCTTCCCGGATACCGGCCGCGTACTGGTGAAGAAGCTCGTGCGCCTGCACAACGATACCCTGATCCGCCGCGAGAAGGAGTACGCGGCACGCCTGACCGAGGCTCCGGTCGCCGGCGAGATCGAGTTGTTCTGAGGAAACTGCGTTGGCCATCAAGGTTCTCATCATCGACGACTCCGCGCTGATGCGCGTGCTGCTTACCGAGATCATCGGTGGCGCAGCCGATCTCGAGGTGGTCGGCAGCGCGCCCGACCCGATCGCGGCGCGGGAGATGATCAAGGCGCTCAACCCCGACGTGCTGACACTCGACGTCGAGATGCCGAAGATGGATGGGCTCGAGTTCCTGCGGCGCCTGATGAGTCTGCGCCCGATGCCGGTGGTGATGATTTCCTCGCTGACGGCCCGCGGTTCCGAAGTCACGCTGCAGGCGCTCGAACTCGGCGCCATCGACTTCATCGCCAAGCCGCGCGCCGAGAACATATCGCAGCTGCAAGGCTATGCCGAGGAGATTCGCGACAAGATCCGTGCCGCGCAGAGCGCGCATTTGCGCCGGCCGCAAGCCGCACCCGCAGCCGCGCCGGCGCCGGCGCGTTCTGTCCCGCCGGCAGCTGCGGTATCGAGTCGCGTGCTGACCGAAAAACTCATCGCCATCGGTGCGTCCACGGGTGGCACCGAGGCGATCAAGGAAGTGATCGTGCGCCTGCCGGCCGAAGTGCCGGGCATCGTCATCGTGCAGCACATGCCGGAAGCGTTTACGCCATCCTTCGCCAAGCGCCTCGACAGCCTCGGTGCGCTGCGGGTGGTCGAGTCGAAAGGGGGCGAGCGCATCCAGCCGGGCCATGCCTACCTCGCGCCAGGGCATTCGCATTTGCTGGTCAGGCGCAGCGCCGCGGGCTGGGTGACCGAACTGGCGGCCAGCGAACCGGTGAATCGTCACCGGCCCTCGGTCGATGTGCTCTTCCACTCCGTCGCGAAAGAGGCCGGCCGCAATGCCATCGGCGTCATTCTGACCGGCATGGGCAAGGATGGCGCGCAAGGCATGCTGGCGATGCATCAGGCCGGCGCTTGGAACATCGGCCAGGATCAGGAAAGTTGCGTCGTCTACGGCATGCCGCGCGAAGCCGCGCAGGTGGGAGCCCTAGACGAGGTCGCGAGCCTGGGCAGCGTTGCGGGGCGAATACTTGCGCGCCTGCGCTGAGCAACGAAAGTCGGCGCTGGCGGGACGGCATCAAGCTATACTTTATGCAGATAATTCAATGCATCCGGGAAAGGGAATAGATACATGCAGACCAACGTGACCAGCCGTGACGGCAGTGCCGTCATCGTCCTGCAGGGCCGTTTCGATTTCAACTCGCATCGTGAATTTCGCGACGCGGTCGATTGCGCCCTCAAGGAAGCCGCGCCGGAGATCAAGGTCGACCTGATGGGGGTCGATTACCTTGACAGTTCGGCCCTTGGCATGCTGCTGATGCTGCGTGACAAGGCCAAGGGATCCGGCAAGAGCGTCGTGCTCGCCGGCGCGCGCGGGGCGGTCAAGCAGGTGATCGACATTGCCAACTTCGGCAAGCTGTTCGTGCTGGCCTGACAAAAATTACAAGTCGCGCGTCCGGTGGCGTGTGGATCGAATTGAAAAGGGGGAGCAGGTCATGACTTTGCGTCAGCGTTTGTTCTGGGTACTCGCCATCCTGGCCGTGGTCACGGTCGTCGCCAACGGCTTCTCTTTTGTGATGTACCTGCGGCTTGCCGATGCCGCCGGGCAACTCGACCCGAAACTGCTGGTACAGGCCCAGGAATCCCGCAACTGGATGATCGGCGTGACCGTCGTTGCTTCGGTGGTCGGCCTTGCCGCCTTCGTGCAACTGGCGCGCATGCTGCTCAACCTGCTGGGCGGCGAACCGCAACATGTCTCCGATGTGGTGCACCGCATTGCCGGCGGGGACTTCAATACCCGCATCGATCTCAAGCCTGGCGACACTGAAAGCCTGCTCGCGGCCATCGCCAGCATGCGTGCCAACCTGCGCGACATGGCCGGGCAACTTACAGCCACGGTGGGCCGGCTGCGCAGTACTGCGAGCGAATTCCACGCCATCACGACGAACATGCAGGCAGGCACCTGTGAGCAGACCTCGGCTGCGCAGGTGGCCGCGGGTGCCATCACGCAACTGACCACGGGAATCGAGGATATTGCGGCCCAGACCGCCGAGGTCGATCGGCTCGCGACCGCCAGTCTCGAACGGACCCAGGCGGGCAACGAGAGTCTGTCGCAAATGATCGGCGAACTTTCGCAAGCTGAAAGTGCGGTCAACGAAATGACCGAAACCGCGCGCGAGTTCATCAACAGCGCGGCCTCCATTACGGGCATGACGCGTGAGGTACGCGACATCGCCGACCAGACCAACCTGCTGGCCCTGAATGCCGCCATCGAGGCGGCGCGTGCCGGCGAACAGGGGCGCGGCTTTGCGGTCGTCGCCGACGAAGTGCGCAAGCTGGCGGAAAAATCAGCCACCACGGCGAGCGAGATCGACGCCGTGACGCGCAATCTCGAGCAGCTGGCCGCCAAGGTCAGGCAGACGCTCGAAAAGGGACTCGCCGCACTCACCACCTCGCAGGAATACCTTGAAACCGTGGCCGAGGCACTCGGCGAAACCAACTACTCCGTCAGCCAGACGACCGAGGGTACGGGTCGCATCAACGCGGCCGTGGACAACCAGAACCGTGCCAGTGCGGATATCACGGCGAATGTCGAGCGGATTGCGGTGCTGTCGGCGTCAGGCGATGCCCGTGTCGGCGAGGTAGTCGCGTCGGTCCAGCAGCTTGAGGAACTCGCCGCCGAACTCGAGGCGACGCTGAGCCGCTTCAGGGTCTAGGCCGGAGGAATGGCGTGATATTCTTGCCAAAAGCCCCTGTTATTAAAGCTAAATGGCCGGGATCGACCCGCTAGACTCGAAAAATCATCAGATCTGCTCCCGCCGGGAGGTTGCGCAATGTCCGAACTGCTGAAGAACATCGATGCCCGCACGCGACTGGCCGGCACCAACAAGCTGGAAATCCTGCTGTTTTCGCTCGGCACCGACCTGCGCACCGGGCGCACGGAAACTTTCGGGATCAACGTCTTCAAGGTGCGCGAGGTCATGCGCACGCCGCAAATCACCGCCGCCCCCGACATGCCTGCCGCTGTCAAGGGCATGGTCTCGCTGCGCGGCGTGCTGGTGCCCGTCGTCGACCTCTCCGAATTCATCGGCATGCAGACCGATACGCCGCGCGAGATCATGATCGTCACCGAGTACAACGGTCATACGCAAGGCTTCCTCGTCGAGTCGGTCGACACCATCCTGCGGCTGGACTGGTCGAAGATGCGGGTACCGCCGGAAATGTTGATGGCCAACATGGGTGGATTGGTGACCGCGGTCACCGAACTGCAGGATGGCCGGCTGGTGATGCTGCTCGACGTCGAACGCATTCTCTCGGAGACCGCCAAGTACGACGACGACATGGCCTTCAGCCATATCCAGCCGATCGGCAAGGAAGGCCTGACCATCGTCTATGCCGACGACTCCTCGGTCGCGCGCGGCCAGATCGAGAAGACGCTCAATGCGCTGGGCATTCGCGGCATGATGGCGATGAACGGCCGGCAGGCGTGGGAGGAGTTGCGCAAGATCGCCGACTATGCCGAGGGCGCCGGCCGTTCGGTCCGGGATTATGTCCAGCTCGTGCTGACCGACGTCGAAATGCCCGAGATGGATGGCTACATCCTGACCAAGAACATCAAGTCCGATCCGCGCTTCAACGGCGTGCCGGTGATCATGCATTCGTCGCTGTCCTCGATGTCGAACCAGCAGCTGGGCAAATCCGTGGGCGTCGATGAATACGTGCCGAAGTTCGAGCCGCAGCGCCTCGCCGAAACCCTGAGCCGCCTGCTGCTCAGGGAAATGCCGGTGACGGCCGCCGCCAAGGGATGAAGGGGTAGGGAATGGGCAACTTCGAATCGCTGAGCACCAGTCACAATCAGGCTTCCCTGATCGAGAGCGTCGATGCGCGCACCAAGCTGGCAGGTTCAAACCGCATGGAGATCCTGCTGTTTTCGCTGGGCACCAACGAGACTTTCGGCATCAACGTCTTCAAGGTGCGCGAGGTCTGCAAGACGCCGGCGATCACCAAGTCGCCGAACATGCCCGCCGGTGTCGAAGGCCTGATCAGCCTGCGCGGCAACGTGATCCCCGTGGTGTCGCTGACCAAGGCGATGCATCTGGCCGACGCGCCCGCCGGCCTGGGGGGGGCGATGATGGTCACCGAGTACAGCAAGCGCACGCTCGGCTTCCTCGTCCATGGCGTCGACCGCATCATCCGTGTCGACTGGGACCGGGTGCGGGCGCCCGAAACGGTCACCGGCGGAGGACATAACTACATCACCGCGATTACCGAACTCGACAGCGGCCGGCTGGTATCGATCGTCGATGTCGAGCAGATCATGGCTGACACCTTCGGCGAGGCGATGGTGGGGCAGATCGAGCGTATCGGCAACGATGACGAATACAACCTCTTCTTCGTCGACGATTCCGCCGTGGCACGCAAGAAGATCGCCGAAGTCCTCGAGAAGCTGGGTGTCAAGCACAAGCATGCTCAGAACGGCATGGAAGCCTGGACGCGCCTGTCCGGCATGGCCGCGCATGCGCAGCAGACCGGCCGCAGCCTGCGCGAGGAAGTGAATGTCATCCTCGTCGATGCCGAAATGCCCGAGATGGACGGCTACGTGCTGACCAAGAACATCAAGTCGGACAAGCGCTTCGACGGCATCCCGGTGGTCATGCACTCGTCGCTGTCGTCCGAGGCGAACCGCTCGATGGGCCGCAGCGTCGGCGTCGATGCCTACGTCGCCAAGTTCGACTCCGAGGCACTGGCCGATACCCTGCGCCCGCTGTTGCTCAAGTCGCGGCAGAATTGATCGTTGATAAGTAATTAAGGATTTATCCGGAGAGCGCTTCATGCCAGCAGATCCCAGCAAAATCAAGTTCCTGGTCGTCGATGACTTCTCGACGATGCGCCGCATCGTCCGCAACCTGCTCAAGGAGCTTGGTTTCACGAACGTGGATGAGGCCGAGGATGGTGCGGTGGCCTGGCAGAAGCTCCAGGGCGGCGGCTTCGATTTCGTCATCACCGACTGGAACATGCCGAACATGGATGGCCTGACGCTGCTGCAGACGATCCGTGGCGATGCGAACTACAAGATGCTGCCGGTGCTGATGATCACCGCCGAGGCGAAGAAGGAGAACATCATCGCGGCGGCGCAGGCGGGGGCCTCCGGCTACATCGTCAAGCCTTTCACCGCTGCGACGCTCAACGAGAAGCTGACGAAGATCTTCGAGAAGCTGGGCTGGTAAATGGTCAAACCGATCAAATTCGACGAATCGGGCGACTCGGCCGACCTGCAGGCCCTGTTCGACAGCATCGCAACCGGCGCGGCGCCTGCGGTGCCTGTCGTTTCCGAACCCGACCCGTCGGGTGATTCCGATGATCTGCAGGCGCTGTTCGACAGCGTAGCCGAACAGGTGGCGGCATCCGCGGAGGCTGTAGAGCCTGAAACCTGCCGGGCCGCAGGCGATGGCGCCACGCTGCAGGAAGCCGTTTTCAACCGTATCGGTCATCTGGCGCGCAACCTGCACGATAGCTTGCGCGAGCTGGGTTACGACAAGTCGCTTGAGGAAGCCGCGCGGCAGATTCCCGATGCACGCGAACGCCTCAACTACATTGCCCGGATGACCGAGCAGGCGGCCTCGAAGGTCTTGAATGCCTGCGATGTTGCCAAACCGGCACAGGACGAACTCGATACGGTCATCAGGGCGCTGGGTGCGCGTTGGGAGCGCATGTTCGCCAACCAGTTGTCGGTCGATGAGTTCAAGCAACTGGCGGCCGATACGCGGACCTTCTTCGCGGCCGCGCCGTCAAAGCTCGCGATCACCAATGCCCAGCTGACCGAAATCATGCTGGCGCAAGATTTTCAGGACCTGACCGGACAGGTGATCAAGCGCGTGGCAGACATGGTGCAGAATTTCGAGACGCAACTATTGCAGGTGCTGATCGAGTCGATGCCGGAAGACCGGAAGGCAGCCACGCCGAGCGGACTCATGAACGGTCCGGTGATCAATGCCGTCGGACGGTCCGATGTGGTGACTAGCCAGGCGCAGGTGGACGACCTGCTCGAAAGTTTGGGGTTCTAGGAGAGAGCCATGAGTGACTTTGCCGGAATGCAAGACCTGCTGCAGGCCTTTTTTGTCGAGGCCACGGATCTGCTCTCGGGTGTCGACAACAAGCTCGTCGATCTTGAAAAGAATCCGCAGGACCACGGGCTGCTCAACGACATCTTCCGTGGTTTCCATACCATCAAGGGGGGCGCCGGCTTCCTCAATGCGGCCGAACTCGTAACCCTCTGCCACCTGACGGAAAACCTGTTCGACAAGCTGCGCAATGGCGAAATGACCGTCACTGGCGAGATCATGGATGTCATTCTTGCCGCGACGGCAACGGTGCGTGAAATGTTTGGCCAGCTCGAGGGCGGTGTGCAGCCTTCGCCTGCCGAGGCCGGCCTGATCGCCAATCTCAAGGCCGCGCTGGCCGGCGAACTCACGGCGCCAGCTGCTGCCGCTGTTCCCACTCCCGTTGCCCCCGTTGTTCCAGCGCCCGCCCCGGCCGCTGTCCCTGCCGCCGGTCCTGACTGGGATCAACTCTTTGGTGCCGTGACCGGTGCGGCTGCTGCTTCTGCCCCCAGTGCCGTCCTGTCAGCGCCGACTTCTGCGCCCGCACCTGCAACGTCAACGGACGTTGCCCAGCAGACCCCGGAGCAACTCATCCAGCATGCGATCGGTCGCCGCGCGACCGACAAGCCCGGTGCGATGAGCGTGCCGGTTGGTCGCCGCGCCGACGAGAAGTCGCGTGACAACACCATTCGCGTCGACACTGCGCGGCTCGATCAGGTGCTCAACCTCTCGGGTGAAATCGGCCTGACCAAGAATCGCCTGAATGCGTTGCGCAGCGACATCCTCAACGGCCGCACCGATACCGACACGCTGCATTCGCTCGACCAGGCAGTAAGCCAGCTCGACCTGCTGGTCTCGGATCTGCAGAACGCGGTGATGAAGACGCGCATGCAGCCGATCGGCCGGCTGTTCCAGAAATATCCGCGCATCGCGCGCGACCTCGCGCGCAACCTCGGCAAGGATGTCGAGCTCGTGCTCTCCGGCGAGGAAACCGAGATCGACAAGACGATGATCGAGGATCTCTCCGATCCGATCATCCACCTGATCCGTAACGCCGTCGATCATGGCGTCGAGAGTCCGCAGGAGCGTCTCGCCGCCGGCAAGCCGGAGAAGTCGCAAGTGCGGCTCGAAGCGCGCCAGGAAGGCGATCATATCGTGCTGCTCGTCGCTGACGACGGCAAGGGCATGAATGCCGAGCGGCTGCGCGCCAAGGCACTCGAAAAAGGCCTGATTACCGACGAGGAAGCCAACACGATGGACGAGCGCCAAAGTCTTGCGCTCGTCTTCCTGCCGGGCTTCTCGACCAAGGACGTGGCGTCCGACGTATCGGGCCGCGGGGTCGGCATGGATGTCGTCAAGACCAACATCCAGAAGCTCAACGGCAACATCGACATCCGTTCGGAAGTCGGCAAGGGCACGACCTTCGTCATCTCGCTGCCGTTGACACTGGCGATCCTCCCCGTGCTGCTGGTGCAGCTCGGCGAGCAGCCCTTCGCCGTACCGCTCTCGATGGTGCGCGAAATCCTGCCGATCGACGTCGAACAGGTGCAGGAAGTCGGCGGTCGCGCGACGATGGTCGTGCGTGGCGAGGTGATGTCGATTTACCCGATTGCCCACCTGCTCGGCTGGGCCCCTGAAAAGGTGCCCGAATACGGCGTGCTGATGCAGACGGCCGAGCATGCCTTCATCCTCGCCATCGACGGCTTCATGGGCCGCGAGGACGCGGTCATCAAGTCGCTCGAAGGCTTCCGCCCGAAGGGTGTGGCTGGCGTTACCACGTTATCCAACGGACAGATCGTGCTGATCCTCGACATGAAGGAACTGCTTGCCGACCTTGGCGAACATCGCGGTGTGCCGCGGTCCACTTTCATGCCGACGGAGCAGGCTGCGGCGTAATGGTCAAAGCGCCGTCCCGCCGGCGCCGTTTTTTCCCTGATAGGCATCAATGGGGGGATGAGTGACAGCGGGTTCTAAATTTCTGGATTGGTTTGCTCTCCGGTCATCAACCAAAGAGTCTGGTTTCTGGCTGCTGATCATATTCGTGGTTTTCGCCGCCAATGCGCATGCTTCGCGGACGGTGAATTCGGCTTCACTGGATGGGATGTCGACCGTAACCGTCGCGCCGGGAGCCACCGTCACTGCTGTGATCAGCGTTACGACAGATAACACGGGGGGGAACAACGACTGGAAATCCACAGGGTGGCGGATATCTGCGACCGCACCGGGCAGCGTGACTTGCGCAAACCACTCCGATCAAACGAGCAGTGGCACGTACAGCCAGACCCTGAGCATTGCGGCACCGGCTGCGCCTGGAACCTACAACGCATATTTTGTTGCTTACTCGGATGATGCCTGCGCCAACGGGGCAAGTTCGGCATTTGTCATGGCAGGAGCTGTAATAGTTAGTGCTTCGCCTTCTTCATCCCTGGTGGCGGAGTATCGATTTGATCAATGTGATCAATATACCGGTACAAGTGGTGAAGTAGCGGATAGCATCGGCAGTTACCAGGGTACGCCAATGCAGGGGTTGCAAAACGCTGATGGGGGACAGCTATTCAAATTGGCTGATTTCTCAAGTGCGAATCGTTATGTCAATGTGCCTTCCGGACCGACGCTGAGCGACTGGTCGATCAGCGTCTGGTTCCAGATGCCATTCGCTGTAAGCGCCGTCCATAGCAGTCCTTACTACATCATCGGATCGGTTAGCGGCGGGGGTGATTTTGCATTCATAGACAGAAACAGCAGCTATCGATGGGGTGTTTATTCTGTCGGTAGCGGAGGGGGTACAACTTACGGAACGTTTCAATTTAATGCCCTGAGCAATGGCTGGCATCACATGGTCCTCGTCGGACAGGGTACCCGGACCTATCTTTACATCGACGGAACCTATCGCGACCAGGTAAACAAAAAAGTGACTGGTACTTTCCGCTATCTGGGGGCATCCTATGACAGCGTGGGGACCGCCAGTGGCCAAAGCTGGGGCACCCCTCTTGATGAATACAAGATTTTCAATGCGCCACTTTCGGCAGGCCAGGTTTCCTCGATCTACAGCAATGAACTCGCCGGGCTGAACTGGGATGGCAGTAACCGACCTCAGCCCTGCCTTGTACCGCTGGTCGAATACCATTTCGATGAGGCGAGCTGGACCGGTGCGACAGGCGAAGTCATCGACAGTTCCGCGAATGGTTATAACGCCACGCGGGGCGGTGGTGCAACTACAGCGTCAGGCTTGCCCGCATATACCAGCGGAACTGACAGTACCTGCAACTATGGCCGTTTCGACATGGCTGGCACGCCGCGCGCCTATGTGCAATTGCCTGCCGGATTTCCATCGCTGGGCAGTGACTTCACGATCACTGCCTGGGTTCGTACGACGAATGTCAACAAAATCGGTCAGCGGGTTTTCGTGCGTGATGACAATGGCAATGGCTGGGCCTTGAGCGTTTCCGACGAGGTGGCCGGCACGCTGCGCCTGTTCAATCGCAACATTCAATACACCGGGGCAAGTTTGTCCGGCGCCGGGGCGATTCGGGCAGGCAACGTAGCACTCGATACGCCAGCGGTGATTGCCAGCAATGTCTGGTATTTCGTGGCGGCCAGCGTCGATATCACCAACCGGACCGTCACACTCTATGTGTATAACTCGGCAGGGACGCAACTGGCCAGGACGAGTGCGAGCTATACCGGGACGTGGGGTGTCGGTACAGGTGCGACGTCGATCGGGAATGAAACATCAGCATCAGGCGAGAATGGTCTCTACTTCAACGGCAACATTGATGAGGTCAGGGTTTATCAGGCGGTGGCGACGCAAGCCCAGATCGAATCCCTGCGTACCATCGTGCGAACTTGTGCCTTTACAAGTTTTGATCATCTGCGCATAGAACACTCAGGCTCTGGCGTCACGTGTGTACCGTCGACCCTGACGCTCAAAGCCTGTGCCGATGCCAGCTGCAGCAGTCTGTTCACTGGCGGTGTGACCGGAACGGTGACGGCGACCGGCACGCCGACAGTAAATTGGGTAGGTGGCACGGCATTCGCCATCGGTGCCACAGGGCTCGTCACCAAGGATGTCCAGGTCACTACGGCAGGCAACGTGACGTGGGGGGCTTCCGGCGTGGCACCGGTCACGCCCAACGGAACGAGCTGCTACGTCGGAGCGACAGCCTCGTGCAGCTTTGCTGCAAGCTTGGCCGGCTTCCTGTTCGACGTGCCGCACCATGCATCCGATACTTCGCAAACGATCACCGTCAGTGCCGTCAAGCAGGCCGACAACAGCCTTGCCTGCACACCAGCCTTCGCCAGCACCAGCAAGACGATCAACTTCGGTTGCGCTTACAGCAATCCGGCGACGGGTACGCTGCCGGTGGTCGTCGGCGGCAGCAATGTCACGTGCGGTAGCACGACCGGCGTTTCGCTCGCCTTCAATGCGAGTGGCGTGGCCACCACGACAGTGCGCTATGCCGACGTCGGCCAGATGGGCCTGACAGCGGGTTACACCGGCAGCAGCGGCAGCGAGGCTGGCTTGTCCATGACTGGTAGCGACACGTTCATTACCGCTCCGGCGAGCTTGTCGGTAACTCCGGCAGGCCCCTACGTCGCGGGCAACAATTTCAGTGTCACGGTGGCGGCGAAAAACGCCAGCGGCAACACTACGCCCAACTTCGGCAAGGAGAGCACGACCGAGAACGTCACGCTCAGCCATACGCTGACAGGCCCGGCCGGCGGCAACGATCCTGCCCTGAGCGGCACGACGACGATCCCGGATGCTTCATTCCAGAGCGGCAACGGCAGTGCTACGGTGAGCAACATCCAGTGGGCGGAAGTCGGCGATATTTCTCTGACCGCCACACTCGCCAGCGCGAGCTATCTCGGTTCGGGGCTGACGGCGAACGGATCCGCGGCAGCGGGTGCCTTCAAGCCGGCCTATTTCGATACCGTCGTTACGCCGGGAACCGGAACATTCACCTATTCCGGCCAGCCTTTCACTGTGCAGGTGACGGCGAAGAATGCGAACGGCGGGACGACGCTGAACTACAAGGGTGCCTATGCCCGTATCGTGACCCTGTCGGATGGCAACGGCGGTACGAACAACACTGCGACGCTGGGTACGTTCAGCAATGCCAGCATCGCCGCCGCCAGTTTCAACAATGGCGTGGCCACGACGA
>ERZ1645187.4222-NODE-4222-length-11719-cov-55.802984_pt1 | contig 11719 bp, 7 predicted proteins | sample MGYA00575352_ERZ1645187 | MGnify/ENA primary metagenome ERZ1645187 (study PRJEB40837, sample SAMN11349314) | freshwater sediment metagenome | isolation source: river sediment | host: Sediment | place: India: Wazaribad , New Delhi | collected 2017-02-21 ... | reverse complement strand
CGACGGCACCGATCTGAACGACTCGGTTCAGGGCACAATGTTCCTGTCCGACGTTGAAAGCGTGTACGGCGGTGCCGGTCTGGACCGCATCAGCGCGCAGCAAAGCGCCGGCAATCTCAACATCGAGGGCGGCGGCTCCGGTGACGTGATCAACGCCTGGGGTACAAGCAGCACCAACATCAACGTCTGGGGTGAGAGTGGCAACGACACGATCAATGTCGACACCAACGCCAGCGCCCCGTTCGGTGGCTCGGGCTACGGTAACTCGTTCAATGTCATGGTCGACGGTGGCAGCGACAACGACCTGATCACCGTCGGGTCCTCTTCGCCGGCTAACGTGACCGTGTTGGGCGGAACCGGGCTTGACACCATCAACGTGCATGCCAACGACAGCGTTTGGATCGAGGGCGGCTCGGAAGGCCTCAACGACACGGTCACCCGGGGCGACGTGATCAATGTGACGGTTGGCGGCGCCTTTAGCGGCACCGACACGTTGGCCGGCGGCACGATCTGGGGCGACTACGCTATCGATGGTGACACGGTTGTGGCTGGCGATGATGATGTCATCAATGCCAACTTCAACAACGTGGGCGCCGTCCACGGCGGTGGCGGCAACGACACCATCACGGTGACGTCCGACGGCGACAGCGGCGCGGCCAGCGACTCCACTGCGGTGACCTCCATCTACGGCGGCTACGGCAGCGATGTCATCAGCGTCGGCACGGTCGATCCGTCCAACACGGCGCTGCGCCCCGACGCCCGGACCCTGATCGACGCCGGCGGCGACAGCAGCAACGACACCATCAACCTGCAGTACGTGAACAGCAACATCGACACGATCGTGTTCGGCAATATCGTGTACGCCGCCGATCAGACGACGCAGACCACGAACACCCAGGGTATGGATGCCATCAATGGCTTCAACTGGGAAGGTGGGGCCGGCCCCGATACCGCGAAGCCTGGATTGGAAGACGTGATGGACTTCTCGGCCTTCCTGAACGGCGTAGGCGTCAACATGGGCTATGCCGATTGGCGCCCGTCCGGTCCGAGCGGCGCTGGCGACGTTGTGGTTGCAGGTAACATTGGCACCAGCTTTGTTATTCCAGGCCCCGATATCGCTGCAAGCAACGTTGTGGTTCTGGCCGTCGACAACCAGTATGGGCTGTCCGACCTCGCCAACGACATCCATCTTGCGGACCTCGGTGCCCCTTCCGGCATCTGGGCACTGGACGGCAGCCGCTTTGTGGTGATCACCGCAAGCGACCCCAACCAGGCCGACGGTCTGGTGGGCTTCAAGGACTACGACGTGTACTTCGTGCAGGACGTGGACACCGAGGCCGGCTCCGCTGTCTGGCGTGTCGATCTGGTGGCGCAGGTGGATGCGGCGTCGTACTCCGGGGCGATCACGGGCGTGAACTTCGCTCAGTTCATCAACAACGCGCCGTAAACCAGCGGGGGTTCGGGAGGGCAGTCCCTGTCCTTCTGAACGCGGACCCGATCACCAACAAGACCCCGCTTCGGCGGGGTTTTTCTTTATGTGAACATGAACCTTCTTTTTGTCCACCAAAACTTTCCCGGCCAGTTCAAGCACATCTTGCCGGTCGTCTGCGCCGACCCGTCCCATCGGGTGGTCGGGTTTTCGATGCGGGACGGTCCGCGCCCGCCGCGCTTGCAGCTCGTGCACTACAAGCCGGGCCGCGGTTCGTCCAAGCACATCCATCCCTGGGTCTCGGACCTCGAGACCAAGGTGATCCGGGGCGAGGTCGCGTTCAAGGCGGCGCGCAAGATGCGCGACGAGCATGGCTTCACGCCCGAGCTGATCGTGGCGCACCACGGCTGGGGTGAGCCCTTGTTTCTCAAGCAGATCTGGCCGCGCGCGCGCCTGCTGCTGTACTGCGAGTGGTACTACCCGTTGGCGGGTGCCGACGTGGGCTTCGACCCCGAATTCGGCGGTGGCACCGACGAGGGCATCTGCCGGCTGCGCCTGAAGAACGCGCACAACCTCCTTTGCTTCGAGCAGGCTGACGCCGGGATGTCACCCACGCACTGGCAGGCCGACACGCACCCGGCCTGGTTTCGCCCGCGTATCGAGGTGATTCACGACGGCGTCGACACCCGGCAGGTGCGGCCCCTTCCGGCCGGCGAGCCGCTGCGCCTGCCAGTGCCCGCGGATGCCACCTGCGCCATCGAGGCGGGCGAGGTGGTGCTGAGCCCGGGTGACGAGGTGGTGACCTTCGTCAACCGAAACCTCGAGCCCTACCGGGGCTACCATGTGTTCATGCGCGCGCTGCCCGAGCTGCTGCGCCGTCGGCCCAAGGCCAAGGTGGTGATCGTGGGCGCCAACAGCGTCAGCTACGGCGCGCCACCCGCCCAAGGCAGCTGGAAACAGCACTTTTTGGACGAGGTGCGCCAGGATCTGGATCTGTCGCGGGTGTTTTTCGTCGGCACCATCCCGTACCCGGCGTTCGTGCGGCTGCTTCAGCTCACCACGGTCCACACCTACCTGACCTACCCGTTTGTGCTGAGCTGGAGCCTGATGGAGGCGATGGCTTGCGCCGGTGCCATCGTCGCCAGCGACACCGAGCCGGTTCGAGAGGTGATCACCGAGGGTGAAACCGGACGCCTGGTCAACTTCTTCGACCGCGGCGCGCTGCTGGATCGCATCTGCGAGCTGCTGGACGACCCGGCCCAGAGGGCCCGGCTGGGTGCCAAGGCACGTGAGCTGATCGTGCGCCGCTATGATCTCGCGAGCGTCTGCCTGCCGGCACAGCTCGCCTACCTGCAGCGCGTCGCCGAAAGCTGACCGCCCCCAGCGAACGACGGCGCGAATGCGCAGCGCCGAGTTCGTTCAGTGTTTGATGGCCGCCGCACCGGCGACGGCCTTCGGCAGCGTCTGGCGGATGGCCGACTGCAGCGACGTGGCCAGACGGTCGCGGTCCACCGCGCCGTCGGCCTTTCGTGGCAACGCCGGCACGCGGATCAGGTGGAACCGGTGGCCTTCGCCAAGCACGGCCTGGACCTGTCCGGCCAGCTGCTCGGGGCTGTCGGGTGTGTTGCCGACATAGACGATCACCGGCACGGTGCCGCGATCCGGCAGGCTCTGGCTCAGCACGCAGACCTGCGCGACCCCGGGCAAGGCGGCCACCGCGGCTTCGACGCCGGCGCGGCTCCAGACGGCGCGGCCATGAGCCAAGGCGGCGTCCGCCTCCGTGCCCTGCCCCTTGGGCGCGGGGGCCAGCGGCTCCACCGCGGCGGCGCTGACGCAAAGCCGGCCGTCGGACGCAACGTGCCCGAGCAGACCCGTGTCGTAGCCACCCTGGCGCCATCCGAATCCGCTGCGCGACTCACCGCCGTCCAGGTAACCGGCCGCGGCCCAGGGCGTGCGGACGCGGATCAGCCCGGTTTGGCCTTGGGCCAGCGCGAGGCCGTCGCGGCCCAGCACTTCCAACGCCACGCCGGCGCGCGCGCGGCCCACGCAATGCGGGTGCGCCGCGAAATCCTCGGCGCCGCCGTCGCTGAAGACGCCAGACTCCGGCGCCCACGACACCAGGCGCGGCGCGGCCCCGAGCACACGCCGCGCGACGTCCACGAGAGCGGGCGCGGGCGGCGCACCGAACAGGCTGACCTGGCAGTTCAAGCCGGTCAAGTCGGGCAAGGCGTCGCCCTTGAGCCCGGCGGCCAACGCGGCGGGCGTGATCAGCAGCCGGTTCGCGCCGGTGGCGCCGATCTGGTCAACCAGGGGCCGGGAGAGCGTGCCCAGAACCCGCGCGCCGCCCGCCGCCCAGGTGGCCAGCGCGGCCTCGATGCCCGGCGCGGCGGCCAAGCCGAGCATGCCGAGCAGGCGGCTGCCGCCGTCCAGGCCGTAGAGCGCGACCAGATCGTCGCAGCGCGCGCGCAGCGCGGCCGCGTCCAGGCGCAGCGCGCGCGGCTGGTCCAGCCCGGCGAATTCGATCAAGCCGGCGCCGGCGTCGGTCGCCGCCGTGTCGGGCAGGCCGAGCACGATGCGGGTGTCCTCGATCTTGCGCAGCGCGGCGGTTGAAACCTCGATCCCCCGCACGCCGGGCAGATGCGCCAGCGGCGAGCCCTCGGGCGCCACCACATGCGGCGCCTCACCCGGGATGGCCCGCAGCTCGAGATGGGGCCGTTGGCCCAGCGCCGCGGGCACCGCGCCCAGCCGCAGCGCGCCCAGCAGAAAAATCCATTGCCACATAGGAGCCTGCCCCAGCGCCAGTGCGACAATGTCGCCTTCCTTCACCTGGTGGGTGCGCAGGAGCGCGGCCGCCGCGTCCACGCGCTGGGCCAGCTGCGCATAACTGAGGGTCACCGGTTCGGAAACCAGTGCGGGCGACTCGGGATGGCGCGCCGCGGCGCTGTGGATCAGGTCGGAAAGGGACATGTGAAAGCTCCAGTTGCGGGATGGCCCCGATTGTAGGCGCCGGCTGGCGCCAGCTTGGGCGGGCGATGTGGCGCCCGGGAATGCCCTGGAAAGCACGAAAAGCTCCGTTTTTCAGAACCAGACTGCCATCAAGCGCTTTACTGACAGCCACGAGCAGCTATCAATCAAGGAGCACTTCGCGGTCCATGGGCACACACGCGGGTGCCGCACGGCGCGCGTGCGCCAGGGCCTGAAAACGAACGTTGAAAACTTCATATAGGACAGTGCTACAATCCCCTTCCTATATGAAAACCACGGTGTTGATTCCCTTGCAGACCAGCCCGGAGCAGTTCGACCGGCTGCTGGCACTGCAGCGGACCTTCGCCACGGTCTGTAACGCGATCGCTCCCACGGTGGCGCGCACGCGGGTGTGGAACCGGGTGGCCTTGCACCACATGGTGTACCGCGCCCTGCGCGAGCAATTTCCGGCGCTGGGCTCGCAGATGGTCTGCAACGCCATCTATGCCGTGAGCCGGGTCAGCCGAACGGTCTACCAGCACCCGCGCAGCCCGTTCAATGCTGCGCGGGTGCCTGCCGGACCGCTGCCGCTGGTGCGGTTCGTGGACACCTGCCCGGTGTACTTCGATCGCCACACGCTGAGCCTGAAGGACGGCGTGCTGTCCCTGTTCACGCTGGACGGGCGCATGCGGTTCCAGCTCGCGCTCGGGGCGGCGCAGGAGGATTCGTTCCGGACCCGCAGGTTGCTGGAGATCGTGCTGTCGCGCGACCCGAGCGCCAACCGCTTCGAACTGCGCTTTCTGCTCGAAGCGCCGCAGGGTGAGGCTGCGGCGGATGAGGCCGGCCAGGACGATGTCCCGCAGGCCGACCAAGGTGAAATTCCGGAATACGTTCTGGTCGAGGAAGTTGAATGAACGCACAAACCACCCCATCCGAATTGCGCGAGGCGGTCTCCGCCCTGAAACCGGAACTGACGCGCGCCTTCTGGTTCAGCCTGCTCGCGAGCCTGCTGGTGCTGGCGCCCACCTTGTACATGCTGGAGGTGTACGACCGGGTGGTCAACAGCCGCAGCCACATGACGCTGGCGATGCTGACGGTGCTGGTGATCTGGGGCTATGTGGTGATGGAGGTGCTGGAGTGGGCGCGGGCCGAGGTGCTGCGCGAAGCCGGCCTCAAACTCGAGAAGAGGCTCGCGCAGCGGGTGTTCGACGCCACCTTCGAGGCCAATCTGAAACGCCTGCCGGGCGGTACATCACAGCCCCTGGGCGACCTGCGTTCCCTGCGTGAATTCATGGGCTCGCCGGCACTGCAGGCGATCATGGAGGCCCCCACGGCGCTGGTGTTCCTGCTGATCGTCTTCATCATCGACCCGTGGCTGGGCTGGATGGCGGCGGTGGGCGCTGTCGTCGTCACCGGCCTGGCCTGGCTGAACGAGCGCGCCACCCACGGGATGATGAAGGAAGCCAACAACACGGCCGCGGGCGCGCAACGGTACGTGGACGGCACCTTGCGCAACGCGGAGGTGATCGAGTCGATGGGCATGCTGCGCGACGTACACCGCCGCTGGATCGTCAAGCAGCGCGAGTTTCTGGGCTATCAGGCGGTGGCGTCGGACCGGGGCGCGGGCTATCAGTCGGCGTCCAAGTACACCCAACTGGTGCTCAACTCGCTGATGCTCGGCCTGGGGGTGTTGCTGCAGATCACCGGCTATTTCCAGGGATCGGGCGGTCTGGTGATCGTGGCATCGACACTGGGGGGCCGGATTCTGGCGCCGCTGGTGCAAATCGTGACGCAGTGGCGTTCGCTGGTGAACGCGCGCGAATCCTGGGCACGCCTGGAGGGTTTTCTGGCGCAGGTGCCGCCCAAGGCGCAGGCCATGCCCTTGCCCGCGCCCAAGGGCATGCTGACGGTGGAAGGCCTGGTTGCCGGCCCCCCGGGGAGCCCGGTGGCCATCATCCGCAACGTCAATTTTGCCTTGCCGCCGGGCGAAATGCTGGCCGTGGTGGGCCCCTCGGCGTCGGGCAAGACCACGTTGGCGCGCTTGCTGGTCGGCCTGTGGCCGGCTGTCGGCGGCAAGGTACGGCTCGACGGGGTCGATGTGTTCACCTGGGACAAGACCGAACTGGGGCCGCACGTCGGCTACCTGCCACAGGGCGTGGAGCTGTTCGAGGGCACGCTGGCCGAGAACATCGCGCGCTTCGGCGAGGTGGACATGGCCAAGGTGACGGCGGCGGCGCGCGCGGTCGGGCTGCACGAGTTGATCTCCAGCCTGCCCGAGGGTTACGACAGCCCGGTGGGTCGCGATGGCGCCAAGCTCTCCGGCGGCCAACGTCAGCGGGTGGCGCTGGCGCGGGCGCTCTACGGCGATCCGGTGTTCGTGGTGCTGGACGAGCCCAACTCCAGTCTGGACGAGGCGGGCGACGCCGCGCTGGCCCAGGCGATCGCGACGCAGAAGAGCCGGGGCTCGACGATCGTGGTCATGACCCACCGCACCAGCGTGCTGGCGGTGGCCGACAAGATGCTGGTGCTGCTCGACGGCGCGCAACAGGCGTTCGGTCCGCGCGACGAGGTCATGGCTGCGCTGAACAAACGCGCCCAGCCACCCGCCCGGCCGGCCGGGGTCGCCACTGCGCCGGTGGCCGCCGCGTGACATCGCCGCCAAGGAATCCATGATCATGAAAAAACCCGCGTTCTTCTCGCGCAGCGAGCTGACATCCGTCCTGTGGGCGTTCCGCCGAGAGTTCATCGTCGTCGGTGTATTCAGCATGGTGGCCAATGTGCTGATGCTGACGCCCACGCTCTACATGCTGCAGGTGTTCGACCGGGTCATGCTGAGCCAGAGCCGCATGACCCTGATGACCGTCACGATCGTGATGATGTTCCTGCTGGCCGTGATGTCGTTTTCGGAGTGGTCGCGATCGCGCCTGCTGATCCGCGCCGGGGTCCGGCTCGACGGGCTGATCAACACCCGCATCTTCAACGCCAGTTTTGACGCCTACCTGAGCCAGTCTGGTGCGAATCCCGGACGCGCGTTTGCCGACCTGACCGAGTTGCGCCAGTTCCTGACCGGTCAGGGCATCTTCGCCTTCTTCGACACACCCTGGACACCGATTTACATCGCGGTGCTGTTCCTCATGCACCCGTGGCTGGGCTTCCTGGCCATCATTTTTGCGCTGGTCCAGGGCGCTTTGGCCTGGTTCGGCCACCGTCGTACGGTGGCGCCGGCGGTCGAGGCCATGGAGGCGCAGAGCGAAGCCGGCGCCTACCTGCACGGCAAGCTGCGCAATGCCGAAGTGCTGCAATCGATGGGCATGGTCAACAACCTGCGCCCGCACTGGAGCGCGCGCCACGACAAGGCGCTGGCGCGCAGCTCGACGGCGCAGGCGCTGGGCCAGCGCATCGTGGCCTGGAGCAAGTTCATCCGTTACACCCAGCAGTCGCTGGCGCTGGGCGCTGGGGCCTTGCTGGTGATCGACGGTCAATTGACGCCGGGTGCGATGATCGCCTCCAATGTGTTGATGACCCGGGCGCTGGCGCCCATCGACATGCTGGTGAGTTCGCTGCGTGGCTTCATCGGAGCGCGCGCCGCGTTCGACCGGCTGGAAACCTTGCTCCGGGACCATCCGGAACGCGACGCGGGCCTGACGCGGGTGCCGCCCACCGGCGCCCTGACCCTTCGCGACGTGGTCGCCACGGCACCGGGCCGCGAGGCCCCCATCTTGCGGGACGTGAGCATCGACACGCCGGCCGGCTTGGTCACGGTGGTGATCGGGCCGTCGGGTTCGGGCAAGTCGACCCTGGCGCGGGTGATGGTGGGCATCTGGCCGAATGTGTCGGGCGAGGTTTTGCTCGACGGACGACCGATCCAGGGCTGGGACCGCACCGAGCTCGGCCCGCATCTGGGCTACCTGCCGCAGGACATCGAACTGTTCGACGGCACGATCGCCGAGAACATCGCCCGCTTCAGCGAAGTGGATTCGGGCAAGGTGATCGCGGCCGCCACCAGCGCCGGCCTGCACCAGATGATTCTTCGCTTTCCCCAGGGCTACGACACGCCGATCGGCGAGGCTGGGGGATTGCTGTCCGGCGGGCAGCGCCAGCGGATCGGCCTGGCCCGCGCGCTGTATGGCAATCCGTCGCTGCTGGTGCTCGATGAGCCCAACGCCAATCTGGATGACGCCGGGGACGCGGCCTTGCTCAAGGCCGTGCGCGAACTCAAGGCCGCGGGCAAGACGGTCTTTCTGATCACCCACCGCCCGGGGGTGCTGGCCGTGGCCGACCGCGTGCTCGTTCTGCGCGACGGACAGGTGGCCGCCTATGGCGCGCCCGAGGCCGTTCTGGCGTCGCTGAAGGCGGGCCAGAGTACGCCGGTGCCGCGCACACCGCCATCGAACGCACTGCCGGCTTGAACCAGCCTCATTTTTCCAACCGATCAAGATCACACACCCAGTCGAGACAGTTATGGCCAACGAAGCATCCACTCCAACCACGCCGTCTTCAGCGGACGCCGCCGCACCCGGCCAACCAACCCCCCCTGCCGACACCGGCCGCGCGGCCCGGTTCGGGCTCTGGGTCCTGGCGGTCGGCTTCGGCGGCTTTCTGCTGTGGGCCGGCCTGGCGCCGCTGGACGAGGGGGTGCCCGCGCAGGGCGCCGTGTCCATCGACACCAAGCGCAAGACGGTTCAGCACCTGAGCGGCGGCATCGTCAAGGAGGTGCTGGTGCGCGAGGGCGAGCTTGTCAAGGAAGGCCAGGTGCTGATGCGGCTGGACGAGGCGATGGCCCGGGCCAACTTCGAGACCGTGCGCCAGCGCTACCTGGGCTTGCGTGCGACCCAGGGGCGCCTGCTGGCCGAGCAGGCAGGCCAGAGCGCCATCACGTTTCACCCGGATTTGCTGGAGGCGAAGGCGGACCCGTTGATCCGCCAGCAGATGCTGACGCAGGAGCAGCTGTTCCAGTCCCGTCGGGCGGCCTTGCGCTCGGATTTGCAGGGGATCGAGGAGGGTATCCAGGGCCAGGAGGGATTGCTGGTGGCCTACGAGGCCATGGCGGTCAATCGCAAGAGCCAGCTGGCTTTGCTCAACGAGGAGCTGAACAACACGCGCGCCATGGTCAAGGAAGGCTATGTGCCGCGCAATCGCCAACTTGAACTGGAACGCATGGTGTTCGAGTCGAACACGGCGATCGCTGAACTGCTGGGCAATGTCACCCGCGCTCGCCGGTTGATCGCCGAGATGCGTCAGCGTGCGATGGCCCGTCAGCAGGAATACCGCAAGGAGGTCGAGTCGCAACTGGCCGAGGTGACGCGGGATGTGCAGTCGGACGCCGAGCGCATCGTCTCGGTCCGGGAAGAACTGGCTCGCACGGTGATCAAGGCGCCGTCGACAGGCCAGGTGGTCGGACTTGCGGTGCAGACCGTCGGGGGCGTGATCCAGCCGGGGCAGAAGATCATGGACATCGTGCCCGGCAACGCGCCGTTGGTGCTGGAAATGCGTGTGCCGCCCCACCTGATCGACAAGGTGCAGGCCGGCCTGCCTGTGGATATCCGGTTTTCGACCTTCGCGCATTCGCCGCAGCTGGTGGTCGAGGGCAAGGTGGTTTCCGTTTCCGGCGACCTGCTGAGCGAGCAGGGTCCGGCCGGGATGATCAGCTACTACCTGGCGCGTGTCGAAGTGACGCCCGAGGGGCGCAAGATGCTGGGAAATCGGCAGATGCAGCCCGGCATGCCGGCGGAGATGGTCATCAAGACCGGCGAGCGCACGCTGCTGACCTACTTGCTGCATCCCTTGACCAAGCGCCTGGCCGCGTCAATGAAAGAGGAGTGAAGCCGTGAAGTCCCATCGTATTTCGGCATTGGCGCTGGCTGTCGGTGTTGCCGTCTCGGCGCCGGCCTGGTCAATCGACCTGTTGCAGGCCTATGACACGGCCTTGACCCAGGATGCCACGGTCCGGGCGGCGCGGGCCGCCGCCGACGCCGGTCGCGAGCGCCTGCCGCAGGCACGGGCCCAGCTGTTGCCAAACTTGTCGGCCAGCGGTTCGCGCTTCGACAACAACCTCAACCGCAGCCAGCCCAACAGCCTGGGCATCCCGACGACGTTCAAGGACACCTACGTGAGCGACAACGCGACCCTCACACTGCGCCAGCCCTTGTTCCGGAAGCCGCAATGGGACGCGTACGAGCAGGCCAAATACCTGGTCGACGACGTCAATGCGGTGCTGGAGCGCGAACTCAAGAACCTGGGTATCCGGGTCAGTTCCGCCTACATGGATGCCTTGCTCGCCCGGGACCAGCTCGAACTCGTGCTGGCGCAGAAGAAGTTCATGACGACGGCCGTGGATGTGGCGCGCAAAGGCTTCGCGGCGGGCTCCGGGACCCGAACCGATATCGACGAAGCCCAGGCCAAGCTGGACATGACGCTGGCACAGGAGGTCGAGGCGAGGCAGCACCTGGACTACACCCGCCGCCAGTTGGAGGTGGTGATCAGCCGGCCCGTGGACAAGCTGGAACCCCTGAACGTTGACAGGATGCCGCTGGCGCCGCCGACGCCCGTGTCGCTGGACGAGTGGATCGCGCGTGCCGAAGCGGCGAACCCGGAAATCCTGTCGCTGCGGGCGCGGGTCGAGGCCGCGCGCATGGAGGTCAAGAAAGCCCAGGGCGGGCATTACCCGACCGTCGACGCGGTGGCCCAATATATCTACAGTTCCGCCGAGAACGTGAACACCCCCAATTCCTCGTACACCAACAAGACCATTGGCGTGCAGGTGGTGGTGCCTTTGTACGCCGGTGGCTATGTGAGCTCGACGGTGCGGCAGGCGCTGGCCCAGCAGACCCAGGCCGAAGAAGTGCTGGAGGCTGCGCGTCTGGACCTGGGTGTGCGCGTCCACAAGGAGTTCCGAGGCGTGACGGAGGGGGTTGCACGGGTGAAGGCGCTGGAACTTGCCGCGAAATCGGCGGAGCAGCTGCTGCTGTCGAGCCGCAAATCGTTCGAGGCGGGCAGCAGAACGTTGACGGATGTCCTGAACGCGGAGCAGCAACGGCAGTTGACGCTGCGTGACCTGGCCCAGGCCCGCTACGTCTATCTGATCTCGCGTATCCGGCTGTTGGCGTTGGCCGGGGCGGGTGCTCGTGAGGGGATCGAAGAAACGAATGCCTGGATGGGGGCCTGAACCCGTCGTTCAGCCTCCGGCGGCCCGATGCGGCACAATCCTCCGACCCTGCTTTCCCTCTGGAGCCTTGATGTCAGAAACCACACCGCTTGCACCGGTCAACCCGCGCGACAAGGCCGAAATCCTGGCCCAGGCGCTGCCCTACATCCGCCGCTTCCACG
>ERZ1645187.4221-NODE-4221-length-11720-cov-11.865838_pt1 | contig 11720 bp, 12 predicted proteins | sample MGYA00575352_ERZ1645187 | MGnify/ENA primary metagenome ERZ1645187 (study PRJEB40837, sample SAMN11349314) | freshwater sediment metagenome | isolation source: river sediment | host: Sediment | place: India: Wazaribad , New Delhi | collected 2017-02-21 ... | reverse complement strand
CCGGACGTGGACCTGGACGCCATCCGCACCCGGATCGGCATGGTGTTCCAGCAGTTCAACCTGTTCCCGCACATGACGGTGCTGCGCAACCTCACCGTCGCGCAGGAGAAGGTGCTGCGCCGCAAGCCTGCCGAGGCCCAGCAGATCGCGCGGGACATGCTCGCGCGGGTGGGCCTGTCGGACAAGGTGGATGCCCACCCGTCCCAGCTCTCGGGCGGCCAGATGCAGCGCGTGGCCATCGCGCGCTCGCTGTCCATGAACCCGGACATGATGCTCTTCGACGAGCCCACCTCCGCGCTCGACCCGGAGCTGGTGGGCGAGGTGCTCGCCGTCATGAAGGATCTGGCGCAGTCGGGCATGACGATGATGGTGGTCACCCACGAGATGGGCTTCGCCCGCGAGGTGGGGGACCGGGTCATCTTCATGGACGACGGCCAGATCGTGGAGGAGGGGGACCCGGTCCAGGTGCTCGCCAACCCGCAGCACGAGCGGACCCAGGCGTTCCTCTCGAAGGTGCTCTAGCCGGAAAGGTCCCCCGAGCTCAGCCCGCCAGGAAGTCCCGCAGGCCCTCGACCACCAGCGCGTGGTCCTGGGCCTGCGGCAGTCCGGAGACCGTCACCGCCCCGACGATCCCCACGCCCGCCACCCGGATCGGGAAGCTGCCGCCGTGGGCGGCGTAGCGCTGCAACGGGAGCTGGTGCTGCTCGTTGAACGTGGTGCCCTTCGCAGCGGCGCGTTGCCCCACGAGGTACGACGACGCCCCGAACCGCTCGACGACGCGCACCTTGCGCTCGATCCAGGAGTCGTTGTCCGGCGTGGTTCCGGGCAGCGCGGCGTGGAAGAGCTGCTGGGAGCCGCGCCGGATGTCCACCGTCACGGGGAGGTCGCGCTCCCGTGCCAGCTCGACGAGCAGGCACCCGAGCCGCCACGCGTCGTCGTTGTCGAAACCGGGGAGGACGAGGGCGCGCTCGTCCGCCTCGATCGCTGCGATGGTTGACTGGATCTCGTCGCTCATGGGCCGATCGTAGGTGCCTCAGGCGCCGAGGCGGGCGCCGATGGTGTCGACGACGCGGGCGAGCGCCGGCGTCGCCAGTCCGTGCCGCGCTGCCAGCTCGAGGAGGTGGGTTCCGAGCGCGTCCAGCTCGGTGGGGCCGCCGCGGCGGGCGTCGACCTGCAGGGAGGACTGCATGGCGGGGTCGAAGCCGCGGAGCTGCTCGGCGAGGAGGCCCGACGTGGTGGGTAGGCCCGCGGCGGTGGCGAGGGCGGCGACGTCGTCGAGGAGCGCCGTGGTGAGGGCCGGATCGTGGTCGAGGGCCGGCCCCAGTGGGCGGTCCGTGATGGTGGTGAGGAGGGCGAGCGGCGCGAGGAACCGCAGCTTGCCCCACAGGACCTCCTCCTCGGTGCCGCGGGTGCGCGTGCTGACGCCCGCCGCGGTGAGGGAGCGCAGCACGCGCCACTGCTCGGTCCCCTCCGGTGCCGTGACGAGGCAGAAGGGGGAACGATGGGCGATGGTGCCGTCGGCGAGGCGCTCCGCCTCCACCTGGATCGCGCCGCACGCGACCAGCGCGTCCGGTTCGAGCGCGGCGTGCAGCAGGCCGGCGTGCCCCACGCCGTTGAGGATGGAGAGCACCTCGGAGGGGCGTGCGGCGGCGAGCGCGGGCAGGACGTCGGCGAGGCCGTAGGCCTTGACCGCGAGGACGACGGCGCTGCCCGCGGGCACGGTGGTGGCGGTGGGAACGTCCACGTGGAAGCGGCCGAACGGGGCGGAGTCGATCGTCAACCCCTCGGCGGCGATCCGCCGTGCCGTGGTCTCACGGGCGACGACGGTGGTCTCGATTCCCGCCCGTGCGAGGAGGCCGGCGAGCAGGCCCCCCACCCCTCCCGGTCCGACGACGCTGATCATGACACCCACCCTAGGTGGGAGGCCGCCAGGCGACGAGAGGGGGAATGCCGGCCGCACGCTTGGGAGGAATTGTGCGGCCGGCCACCCCCCTGGGGGCTGAGTGGGCGGGCGTCCAACCCTCTACTGGAACGCCCGCCCGTCGCCGTGAGACCAATTCAACCGCATCGCAAGCCCTCTGAACGCTGCTGGAGCCCATCACTACCTGCCATGGCAGGTTGCTGCCGCGAGTCGTCAGTCGTGGTCGCGCGCGGCCCGCACGAGCTGGACGCCGTAGCCGCCGCCGAACAGCGCGGCGTGGACGGCGAGCATGTGCAACTGGTGCAGTCCCACCCGCTCCCGCCAGCCGTCCGCCAGGGTTGACGCCTCGTCGTAGGCTGCGAGCGTGCGCTCGAGGAAGGGCGAGCCGAACAGGGCGAGCTCGGCGAGGTCCGTCTCCGCGTGGCCGCCGTGGGCCGCCGGGTCGATGAGGATCCCGGTGACCGTGCCGGCGGCGTCCGGATGATCGTCGGACCACAGCACGTTGCCGCCCCACAGGTCCCCGTGCAGCCGCGCCACTGCCGGGCAGGCGGCGGGCTGGGGGGCGTCGAGGTCGCCGGCCTCGAGACGCGTGAGGACGGCGTCGAGGACGCGGACGTCGTCGACGGTCAGCGCGCCCCGGTCACGGGCGAGCCGGACGTAGGGCCGCACGCGCGCCTCGGCGTGGAACGGGCCCCACGACGGCGCCGCCTCGGCCGCCGTCGCCACGACCGGGTGGGGGAGCTCGGCGAGCCGCGAGTCCGACGGCGCCAGCCCCGGTGGACCCTGCCCGAACCAGTCCGCCCCAGCGGAGTGCGTCGCCGCGAGGGCCCGGCCGAAGGCCTCGGCAGCCGCGGGCGTGGCGGCGACGGCGTGCAACCGGAGGGTCTCGAGCCAGGTGGGGCCCGTCGCGAGCAGCGGGACGACGTGGGCCCCGCCGGCGGCGGCCAGCCAGCGGAGGGAGGCGGCCTCGGACGCGATGGCCGCCGGGGAGGCGGACTTGCGGAAGGCGGTCATCCCACCAGTCTCGCAGCAGCCGTCCGGCTCTCCACAGGCCGGCGGGGCGCAGCGGTGTCCACCGGATGGGGCAGGCGGGCGGTCGGCGCCGGGCCGGCGTCCCTAGCCTCCTCACGTGGGAAGGAGTGGGTGATGTTCTTCGATCCGAGCAGTGGGGTCGGCGGGGTGGTGGCGGCGGAGCACGAGCTGGACCGGGTCCTGGAGGCCCTCGCCGTCGCCGGTCCCGGTGACTGGGAGGGGCCGGCGGCCCGCGCCTACGGCACCGCGCGGGACGGTGCGGCGGTGAGCGTGCACGCGGCGGACGCCCGCCTCCGCTGGGCGCGCGAGTGCGTCCGCGCCTTCGAGCAGGAGCGTGCCACGTGGGGTGGCCTGCCGCGGGGGTGGTGGTGATGCGGCCGCGCCCCGACGACTCCGGTGGCACGCCCACGCTCGTGACGTACTCCGGGGTTGTGGTGGACCTGGGCCGGCTGGCGGAGATCGGGTCCGCCCTCGATGCTGCCCTGGGGGCGGCGCGCAGCGCGGCGCGCGCTCTCTGGTTGGCGCGCCTCCTGGTGGGCGGGACCGCCGGGCTCGCCCCCCTCTCCGCACCGCGGGCGCTCGCCGCCCTCGACGACGCCCGTCACGCGCTCGCGGGGGTGGAGGACCGGTTGGAGGGCCTGCGCCAGCGGGTGGCGGCCGCCTGTGCGGTGTACGAGGAGGCGGAGAGCACCGCTGCGGCGATCATGGCGCGCCCGCCGTCTCCCGGACCGGTGTTCGGGATGCTCCTGCCCGCGCGCGGCGCGGCCCACTGGGTGGCGGGCGGGGTGCTGCGCGGGCTGCTCCTCGGCGTGGAGGCCGTGATGGACGCCCGGCGCGGCGTGCCCCTCCAGGTGAACGCCCAGGCACACCTCCGGGACGGTGCCCGGCTGCTCGGCCCGGCCGTGAACCCGACCGGGCGGGTACTCCTGCCCCGGGGATGGGTGCCCCTCGGTGCGACCACGCCGGTGGAGTTCCTGACCTCCAGCGTGCTCGACCTCACGGGGCTGGACCACTTCGGCGGCAGCGTGGACGTGTGGGCCGCGGCCGCTGACGGCGCCCGGGTGGAGCCCCCACTGGGCGTGCACGCGGTGCCGCTGGGCGCCTCGGCCGCGATCTCCCCGGTCCGGTCGGTCGGGGAGGTCCTCGGGCGGATCCGGACCACCGCCGCGGCGGCGGACCGCTACCGCGTGGGGCGGATCGAGCTGGTGGCCCAACGAGGCGCCGCGGGGACCACGGCGTGGACGATGGTGCTGCCGGGCACGCGGGAGCAGTTCATGGCAGCCAACCCGCAGGACCACCTCAGCAACGTGCAGCTCATGGCGGACGAGCGGGATGACCTGCTGCTGGCGGCGAGGGAGGTGTTGGCGATGGCGCCGATCGGGCCGCAGGACCCGGTGGTGCTCGTCGGCCACTCCCAGGGAGGCATCGTCGCTGCCGAGTTGGCAGCGGACCCCGAGGTGGGCGTGCACGTCGCCGGCGTGGTGTCGGTGGGATCGCCGATCGGCCAGGTGGACATCCCGGATGCCGTGCCGGTGATCAGCCTGGAGAACCTCGACGACGTGGTCCCCGCCCTGGACGGGCTCGCGAATCCGGTGGCGCCGAATCGCGTGACCCTCCAGTTCGACGGCGCGGCCCACTCGGCCGTGCTGGGGGCGCACGACCTCAGGACCTACGAGGCGGCGTACGACCGGGCTCTCGCCCAGGGGGTGGACGCTCGCCTGACGGGTGCCGACGCCGACCTGCGCGCGCTGGCCCACTGGGACGACCCGGATGCGACGGCCCGCGTGTTCACCTTCGAGTTCGCCCGTACCGACCGGCTGGGGTCACTGCTGGAGACGATCCGCCACGCCGGGTACGACCGGCGGTGAGCGTCACTTCCCGTCCGGCAGCACCAGGGTGAGGGCCCAGGACACGATGCCGATGATGAGGCCGCCGGCCACGGCCCACCAGAAGCCCTCCACCTCGAGGCCGAAGCCGAGGCTCGTGGAGATCCACCCGGCGAGCATCAGCATGAGGGCGTTCACCACGAGGGAGAACAGGCCGAGCGTGAGGATGTAGAGCGGGAACGAGAGCAGCTTCACGAGCGGCTTGACGATCATGTTGACGAGGGTGAAGACGAGCGCCACGACGGCGACGATGAGCACCTGGGTGCCCGTGTCCTCACCCTCTGCGAGGTGCAGGCCGTCGAGGAGGAGGGCGGCGACCCAGATGGCCACGGCGTTGACGATGAATCGGATCACAAATCCCATGGATCAATCCTCGCACCCGTTCGTGGCGCTGCGGGAGGGGGCATGCTTGACCCATGGCATCCGGCAAGAAGAACGGTGCGAGGAAGCAGCCGAAGGCTCCCGCCCTCCGCCCTGACATCGCCTCCCTCCCGAAGTACGTGCCCGGGGCGCGCGGTGACGGCCGCCAGCTCTGGAAGCTCTCCTCGAACGAGAACCCCGCCGCCCCCCTGCCCGGGGTGCTCGCCGCGGTGGCGGACGCCGCCGTCGACATGAACCGTTACCCGGACATGTACGCGGTGGAGCTCACCGAGGCGATCGCCCGGAAGCTGTCGGTGGCACCCGACCAGGTGGTGTGCGCCAACGGCTCGGTGGCCGCGCTCGGGCACGTGCTCTCCGCCTTCTGCCTCCCCGGCGACGAGGTCATCTACCCGTGGCGGTCCTTCGAGGCCTACCCGATCGCCGTCCAGGTCTCGGGGGCGACGTCGGTGAAGGTCCCGCTGACCGCGGACGCACGCCACGACCTGCGGGCGATGGTGGATGCCGTCACGGACGAGACCCGAGCCGTGATCCTGTGCTCCCCGAACAACCCGACCGGCCCGGCGCTGCGTGAGGCCGAGGTCCGCGACTTCCTCGCCGCGGTGCCCCCGCGGGTGCTCGTGCTCCTCGACGAGGCGTACGTGGAGTACGTGCGGGACCCCGACGTGGTGGACGGACTCGACCTGGTGCGCGACTTCGCCAACGTCATGCTGCTGCGGACCTTCTCCAAGGCGTACGGGCTCGCCGGGCTCCGTGTGGGCTACGCCGTGGGCGAGGCGGGGCTCATCGCGGGGGTTCGCGCTGCCTCCACCCCGTTCGGAACCAACGCGCTCGCCCAGCGGGCGGCAGTGGAGTCGCTGCGGCTCGAGCGGCAACTCCTCGACCGGGTGAGCGAGACCGTGGCCGAGCGGGATCGGGTGCTGGCGGCCGTGCGCCGAATCGGCTGGGACATCCCCGAGGCCGAGGGCAACTTCTTCTGGCTCGCACTCGGCAAGGACACCGACGCGTTCGTGCGGGTGGCCAACGAGGCCGGTCTCCTCGTCCGCGGCTTCTCCGGGGAGGGCGTGCGGATCTCCGTGGGCGAGCCGGAGGCCAACGACGCCGTCATCGCCCTGCTGCGGAAGCTGAAGAAGGGCTGAGCTGCCCGGTCAGGCCAGCAGGCCGAACGCCACCAGCAGCGAGAACACCACCTCGGTCATCCCGATGACGATCGGGCGCATCGGGCCGGTCTGGTGCTGGTGCGCCGGCATCCAGGCCGCACGGACGCCGAGCCCCACCCAGGTGACGGCGAGGAACCAGCCCCCGAGCGGCGTCGTCGTCAGTGAACCGAGCGCGGCGGCCCCCACCACGATCGCCGCCCCGACGTTGTGGTAGATCGCCGAGAACCAGTGGTAGGCGGGGTTGTCGCGCTCGCGGATCAGCGCCTTCACGTGGGGGATGGTGCCCCAGAAGTAGGCGAACTCGATGCCGGTCACCACGAGGACCCAGGGCCAGCGGGCGTCGTCGAGGGGCGCGGCGGCGCTGAACGTCACGGGGACCATGAGGGCGGCGGCGAGCACGGTGGCGGTGTCATTGAGGAGGCCGCGCTCGCGGCGGGCCATTGCCGCCCACACCGCGATGGCGATGAGCGGGGCGAACAGCGGCGCCCAGAGGGCGAGTTGCGGGCGCAGCAGGAGCACGGCGAGGCCGAAGGGCGCCGCGATCAGGGCGTAGGTGCGCAGCGGGGGGAGATAGCGCGGCCGGCGCCGGGACTTCAGCCACAGCGCCCCGGCTTGGAAGGCGAAGTACCCCACCCACCAGAACAGCAGCAGGGGCAGGTGCACCCACTCCCACCCGGCGAGGACCACGCCGCTCAGCGCCGGGATGGTGATCATGGCCCAGGCGCCGTGCTGGTCCGGGACCCACCCGGGGGAGCGGGTGCGGCGCTTGGTCCGGGCGGGGCTGGTCACTGGAACAGCCTACGCGTTATCTGACGGACAGCGCTGAAGTGTGCGAAAACTCAAATGCTGTCCAGGCCTCGCAGGCCGTGCCGTACGACGGCGAGGCGGGCCCGGAGGCCGGCCCGGACGACATCTCCGGTGCCTGACCCGATCCCGACGCGCACCAGTTCGATGTAGACCATGGAGAGGAAGAGCCGCCCGACCTCGACCTCGGTCATGCCCGGGTCGTTGGTCAGCTCGGAGCGGAGCAGGGCGCCGACCCGGCGCTCGAGTTCGACGATGCCCGCCAGCGCCTCGGAGCGGTAGGCCCCGACGGGGCCGAACATCACCTCGCGCTGGTAGGCGGCGAAGTTCTCGGGATGGGTGAGGGCGACGTCGAGCAACGGCTCGATCACGAGGCAGACCGCGTCGTCGACCGGGGTGCCTGGGGGAAGGGGGCGCTGCTCGCGCAGGCGTTCGTTGAGGACCATCAAGAGGAGTTCACCCTTGGTGGCCGCGTACCGGAACAGGGTGCCGGCCCCAACATCCGCGGCCTCCGCGATCTCCGCGGTGGTGACGGCATCGAAGCCGCGTTCCTCGAAGAGGTTCGCTGCGGCCGCGAAGATGCGGTCCTGCTTCTCCGCCTTGTTGCGTTCCCGGCGGCCGACCGGCCCTGTGCTCACGAATCCATCCAACCATGAAGCACTTGACGCGGCACAAAAACAGAGTACGCTCCGAAATGAGCGCGATCCGAAAAGGGGATCGCCCGTTCGAGACGAAGGAGTCCGATGTTCCTCTTCGAAGCGGCCCCCTGGTACGGCTACGCCATGTGGTTCGTCGTACTGGCCGCCCTCATCGCCGCCAACGAGCTCGCGCGCGTGAACTGGAGGATCGCGCTCCTGCTCTTCGTCGCGCTTCCCGTGGTCCTGACCATCTTCGTGTGGCCGTCCACCGCCGGCGCAGGATCCTCCACGGGAACGTGGTTCCACTGGGTCAAGGTCTACTCCGCGCTCGCGGGGTGCCTGGGCTTCCTGGCGTTGCGGTTCATCCGGGGAGCGGCCCAGAACAAGTGGATGCTGCTGTTCCCGCCGGCCATCCTGACGATCAACATCATCGAGGCGGTGATCCGTGACTTCGAGTGCTACGGCCTGAACGGCGTCTATGACGGCGTCACCATCATCGGCGGACCGTGGAACATCATGAACGGAATCGCTGGCATCCTGAACATCCTGACGATCTCCGGCTGGATGGGCATCCGTATCAGCAACAACCGGTTCAAGGACATGGTGTGGCCCGACATGCTCTGGTTCTGGATCATCGCCTATGACCTGTGGAACTTCGCCTACGTGTACAACTGCGTGGGGGACCACGCCTTCTACGCCGGCGCCGCACTGCTCATCTCCTGCACCATCCCGGCCTTCTTCATCGAGAAGGGCGCGTGGCTGCAGGCCCGGGCCCAGACCCTCGCCTTCTGGATGATGTGGACCATGGCCGTCCCCGCGTTCGTGGACACCTCGCCGTTCGCAGTGGGGTCCTCGAACAACCCGGCAGCCCTCTTCACCGTCTCCGCCCTCGCCCTGGCGGCGAACGTGGCCGTGTTCGGCTACCACTTCGGCAAGATCGTGCGTCGTCGGATCAACCCGCTGCGCGAGGAGGTCCACGCCGACCTCGCCGCGCACCGCGAGGTCCTCGAGCACGCCGGCCTCGTCCCCGCGGTGCCGCCGGCGGATGAGCGCCGCGAGGCCCTCCCGATCGGGTGATCTCGCGCACGTTCCACGGCAGGGGTGATGGGTCCGACCCACCGCCCCTGCGCCTTTCCACAACGCTGACGGGGGATGATCCATCATCCGCACCACTTCGGCGAGGAGTTTTTGGAGGCAACCACCAATCGTCGTGGCGCCCGCCCGAACCTACGCTGGCGTAGGTAAGGAGGGTTCATGTCCGAATTCCTGCAACTGCTCACTCCCGCCGGGACGCGCGTCGCGCCGGACCCGGGCGCCGGCTGGTACGGCGACCCGGTGGCCCGGCCCGCCGCCGACCCGGCAACGGCGCACCACGCCGTCGAGCAGCTCGCGGCGCACGCCGCGGAACTCAGCCCGAGCGACCTGCGGGTGGCGTACCGCCACATGGTCCTCACCCGCGCCTTCGACCGCGAGGCCACCAGCCTCCAACGTCAGGGAGAGCTCGGGCTCTGGGTCCCCAGCCTCGGACAGGAGGCGGCCCAGGTGGGCTCCGCGATGGCCACCCCGGCCACGGACATGGTCTACCCCTCCTACCGTGAGCACGGTGTCGCGCAGGTCCGTGGCCTGGACCTGCGCGACATCATCCCGGTCTTCCGTGGCACCCGCCACGGCGGCTGGGATCCCCGTGCGTACAACTTCCACATCTACACGTTCGTGATCGGCGCGCACACGCTGCACGCCGTGGGCCACGCGATGGCCCTGCAGCAGGATCGCCGGCGCGGTCTCGAAGGCCCCGCCGCCGTCACCGTCTACTTCGGCGACGGCGCCACCTCCCAGGGCGACGTCAACGAGGCCCTGGTCTTCGCCTCCTCCGCCCAGGTGCCCGTGCTGTTCCTCCTGCAGAACAACCACTGGGCGATCTCGGTGCCCACCACCACGCAGTCGCGCGTCCCGCTCGCGAACCGGGCGGACGGCTTCGGCGTCCCCCACCTGCGCGTGGACGGCAACGACCTGATCGCCTCCTACGCCGCCACCCGGTACGCCCTGACCCGCATGGCGGCCGACGGCGGGCCCTTCCTCATCGAGTTCGTCACCTACCGCATGGGTGCCCACACCACCTCGGACGATCCCACCCGCTACCGCTCGCGCGAGGAGGAGGACGCCTGGCGGGCCAGGGACCCGATCGCCCGGCTGCGGACGCTGCTGACCGACGAGGGTGAGGCGGACGAGGACTTCCTCGCCGCCGTCGACGCCGAGGCCCACGAGCTCGGCGCCTCCGTCCGCGAGTTCACCCGCGCGAACGCCGCCGGGGAATTCCCCGAGGTGTTCGACAACGTCTACGCCACGCCCAACCTCCAGGTGGACCACGAGCGGGCCACCTGGGACGCCTACCTCGCGAGGGGAGAGGCATGAACGCCCCCGTCGTCGCGCCGGAGCGCAAGGGCCCGGCCACCGCGATCCACCCGGGCGGTCCCGCGCCCGTCCCCACGAGCCCCCTGCCCATGGCCCAGGCGATCAACGCGGGCCTCCGCGCCGCCATGGGCCGCGACGAGACCGTCATCCTGATGGGCGAGGACATCGGCCGCCTCGGCGGGGTGTTCCGCGTCACCGACGGCCTGCAGGCGGAGTTCGGCGAGGACCGCGTCCGCGACACCCCGCTCGCCGAGTCCGGCATCGTGGGCACCGCGATCGGGATGGCGCTCGCCGGGTACCGCCCGGTGGTGGAGATCCAGTTCGACGGCTTCATCTTCCCCGCCTTCGACCAGATCACCACCCAGCTCGCCAAGCTGCACTACCGCTCGGGCGGGGACGTGGAGGTACCGGTGGTCATCCGCGTGCCCTACGGCGGGGACATCGGCGCCATCGAGCACCACAGCGAGTCCCCCGAGGCCCTGTTCGCGCACACCGCCGGCCTGCGCGTGGTCTCGCCCTCGTCCTCCGCGGACGCCTTCACGATGATCCAGCAGGCCATCGCCTCCCCGGATCCCGTCCTGTTCCTCGAGCCCAAGGCCCGCTACTGGTCCCGCGGTGAGCTGCCCGCCACGGTGGACCTCACCCCCGACGGCGTGGTCGCCGGCCTCTCGCACGCAAGGACCGTCCGCAGCGGCACCGACGTCACCCTGGCCGGTTACGGCCCCACGGTTGCCACACTGCTGAAGGCCGCGGCCGCCGCCGCGGAGGACGGCGTCAGCGCCGAGGTCATCGACCTGCGCTCGATCTCGCCACTGGACGTCGACGCCGTCGCCGCCTCGGTCCGCCGCACCGGCCGGCTCGTGGTCGCCCACGAGGCGCCCACGTACTTCGGGCCGGGCGCAGAACTCGCGGCGCGCGTCTCGGAGGAGTGCTTCTACGCTCTCGAGGCTCCGGTGCTGCGGGTGGGGGGATTCCACACCCCGTACCCGGCGAACCGCCACGAGCACGACTACCTCCCCAACCTGGACCGCATCCTCGATGCGGTCGGCCGCTCCCTGGACCACTAGGACGCACATGCGCAAGGAATTCCGCCTCCCCGATCCCGGCGAGGGCCTCACCGACGCCGACATCGTCACCTGGATGGTCGCGCCCGGGGACGCCGTTGCCGTGAACCAGCCGGTCTGCGAGATCGAGACCGCCAAGTCGCTGGTGGAGCTGCCGAGCCCGTGGGACGGGACCGTCCTCGAACTCCTCGTCGCAGAGGGGGCGAACGTGGCCGTGGGTGAGCCGATCCTCGCCGTCGAGGTCGCCGGCGCGGAGCCGGAGTCCACCCAGCCGCAGGCCACCCAGACTCCCGCTCCCGGTGGGGAGGCCGGGAGCGGGGCCACCCTCGTGGGCTACGGGAACCGGCCGGCCGAGGGGGCACGGCGCCGATTGCGCCGGGCGGCGCCGGAACCCGCCGCCGTGGCCTCGCAGCCGGCTGCGCCAA
>ERZ1645187.4220-NODE-4220-length-11720-cov-12.270210_pt1 | contig 11720 bp, 18 predicted proteins | sample MGYA00575352_ERZ1645187 | MGnify/ENA primary metagenome ERZ1645187 (study PRJEB40837, sample SAMN11349314) | freshwater sediment metagenome | isolation source: river sediment | host: Sediment | place: India: Wazaribad , New Delhi | collected 2017-02-21 ... | reverse complement strand
AGAGTATACCAGGCGTTACAACAAGCGCCATGCGGCCCCCGACATGCTGGAGCGGCTGCCGGCAGAACTAGTGGCCGCGGCAGACGGCTGTCGCAAGCGCCCTAAGAAGTGGGTACAGTGCGTGCCTGACGACTGCAAGCAAGATAACGTTATGGAGGCCTACAGAAAATGCTACCGAGTGCACAAAGCGGACTTCGCTACATGGAGGCCACCGGCCACCGAGCCGGCCTGGTTCTATCATGAGCCAGCAGCCTAACATATTGGTCTTGGCGCGGAGTGCGCAGGAGTGCGCCGAAGCGCATACTGACCAGGACTTGATGCAGCGCGCGGGCGACTACATGGACACGCTCGAGCTGGCGTACTTGCAGCGCAATGGCGGACCAACCAGGTCGCGGCACGTGCTGGTGAAGTGGGCCTTGGACGAGAACGCCTGGGGCTGGTTGCATGACCTTGTTCTATACATGCTATACGAGCAGGCGTATCGTTACGGCACCGAAGACGAAGATATTTTTGAACGATTGCAGCTTATTTCTTACGGTGAGCCGTATAATTGCGAACCGTCGCGATTCGTACAGCTGCTGCCAGACAAGATTCAAGGTGATGCAGTGGCTGCCTATCGGCAGTGGTATACAGGCGAAGCCGAGCCATGCTGGACCAAGCGAGGCCCGCCTGATTGGTGGAAAGGCAGTGAGCAGTTGGTGCTGCCGTTCTGAGTTTTCAGTTCTAAGTTCTAAGGAGAAGTTCAATGGCCGCAAAGCCGCCTGCAGTAAAGAAAACAGCCGCAACAAGCCTGGTGTCCTGGAAGGACAAGCTCAAGTCTTACGCTACGTCGGACGCAGCCACGGCTGACGACTCCGGCATTGGTGGAGGCTTCAAGCTGAGTGCCAAGAAGGGGAAACTGTATTACGACGGCCAGCCGGTCAGCGGCAACGCGCTGGATATTGTCATCCTCGACTCCGTGATGGAAAACGCGTACTACGATCGCGAATTCGACCCGGACAACCCCCGCAGTCCCGTGTGCTTCGCTCTTGGCCGTACCAAGGACGACATGGTGCCGCATCCCGATTCCGCGATCCCGCAAAGCAAGACCTGCGAAGAGTGCTCGCTGAACCAGTTCGGCTCGGCGGACAAGGGGCGCGGAAAAGCCTGTAAGAATGTGCGCCGCTTCGCAGCGCTGCCGGCAATACCGTTGGAGCCCGAGGTGCTGCGTGCCGCCGAGCTGGCGTACATGAAGACTTCGGTCACCTCTTCCAAGCCGCTGAACAACTACATCAAGCGGCTGAAGAATACCTACGACCTGCCGACCATGGCCTTCGTGACGCGTCTTACGTGCGTAGACGACGAGAAGAACCAGTTCATGCTGACGTTCCATGATCAAGCACGTCTGGATGACAACGACGAGATTATGGGGGCACTGGTAGCACGGCGCGAAGAACTGGCCGACGAGATCATGTTCCCGTATGCGCCGCCGCCGGATGACGAGCCGCTGAAGTCCAAGGCGCGCGGTAACAAGAAGTACTAACCACAACCATCAGAAAGGAAGTAGCATGGCAAAAACCGTTGCAGAGCTGCGTCAGGAGATCAAGGCGCTGAAGCTGGAAATCAAGGGCGCCTGGAAGGCATGCCTCGAAGCCGACAAGGTGTCGCGCCAAGCCGCCAAAGCGCATGACAAGCTGGCAGACAAATTGGAAAAACTGCAGGCCAAGCTGCCGCAGTAATCACCAAGTCCTCGCCGCTTGACCGCGGCGAGGGCGCCGAGGAGATAGGTATGGCTGGCATGCACATAGGGCAGGGATGCTACGGGTCAAGTATATCCGACTACTACAATGATGCGCGTCATAGGGAACTTCAAAAACAAAGAGAGCATGCAGCTTACGTACAGCGGATGGAGCTCGAGGATAGAATGCTAGCGATTCAGTCCATATATGGCTTACAGGAACAGCTTAACGCTTCTGCTCATGCTCCTGCTCCTGATACGACTCCCGACAAAAGATTACTGCTATGCCTACTATAGCCGTTCCGCTACCCGAGGGATTTATCGCCCCTAGCGAGGATTATAGAATATACTATGATCCTTGCAGAGATGAGTATATAGAAGTCTTTTCTGAGGGTGTTAGAAAAGTAATTTCCGCGCTTGATATAGAACGCCGTATCGCATCAGCGGGCGAAGAAGATCTTCCCAATCTAATGCATGCCCTCAGCTTCCGCAAACACTACTTGCCGTCACAACCGCGTAACCCAGTCATCCCTAATAAAGCAGTCTTGTTGTGTCACTAACCTAAAGGAGAAACAACCATGGCATTTATGATGAAACCGTACAAAGAACTCGTGGCAATGACCAAAGAAGCGGTCGATACGCTGCTCAATCCCCTGCGTGTCCGTGCCGCCAAAGCGAAGGCCGAAGGCGAGCTGGTCAAGCTGGAGGAGAAGATGATTACCCTGGAAAAGGAAATCAACGAACTCTGCACCAAGAAGGAATTGGACTTCAACCTCATCGGCGACAAGATGGACGCCTATGACCTGACTGAGCGCCGCCTCAACCAGATCAAGTCGCTGGTCGATGCGTTGTTCCAAGAAGACTGACATGGCCGCGCAAGACAACGTTGTCTATGATGTGCGGGTACTTGGCAAGTCTATAGGCTTGACATTCAACAAACGCGAGGCTGAGAGCTGGGCAGCCAGAACTACGTCCCCGCACCATGAGATAGTCACGCGCAGGTACTACGTTCCGCAGTACAAGGAAATAATGGCCAGGTTGGCCGGCTAAGAAAGGAGCACTATGCTTTCCCGCATTAAGGAGCCAGAGAAACTACTGGCTAATTGGTTGCAGCTGAACGAGGTTATCATGACGCTGCGAGAGTCCGAAGTAGAGGAACTGATTGCCTACGAGCGGGAGCATAAAGCCAGGCTGCGCGTATTGCTGCGGTTGTACAACCGGTTTTCCAGGCTTCGTTCCATTCGTGAAAAGCGCGAGCTGGCCAAAGATGCCAAAGCCTAAGCCTACAACTATTGACTTCGAAACGGAAGGCATAGAGGAGCGCCCGTTGTACCCGCCAAAGCCGGTGGGGGTCTCCATAAAGCCGTACCGTAAAAAGGCCAAGTATTATGCCTGGGGTCATCCTACAGGTAATAACTGCAGCAAGGCAGATGGCGTACGAGCGCTAGCCACCGCGATCAGGGAAGCAGAGAGCATAGTTTGTCACAATGCGCGATTCGATGCTGACGTGGGGGAAGTCCATTGCAGCATAGTCTGGCCTTGGGACAAGACGCATGATACGCAGGTTCTGGCCTATTTGGTGGACCCGCATGCGCGCAGCATCAGCCTGAAACCGTTGGCCAATGACTGGCTAGGCATGCCGCCAGAGGAGCAAGAGGCCGTGCGTGACTGGCTGGTAGAGCACGGCATTGAGCGCAAAGGCACAAAGCAATGGGGCCGCAGCATATGCAAGGCACCAGGTGACCTGGTTGGCAAGTATGCCGATGGTGACACAGTACGTACTGAGAAGCTGTTTGACAGGTTCTATGACTACGTAGTGGAGCACAATATGCTCGGTGCTTACAACCGAGAGCTGCGTCTGCTGCCAGTACTGCTGACCAATGAACGCGAAGGGGTGCAGGTAGACGCGAAGGGGCTAAAGAAAGATATCAAGGTTATCCGCACGGCGCTGCAAGATACCGACCAGCGCATCCGCAACAAGCTAGGCGTATCGGAGCTCAATATTGATTCCGACGCCTCACTTGCAGATGCGATTGACAAGTACCAGCCTGGTATTGCCTGGCCTCTGACGCCGACAGGCCTGCGCAGTACGACCAAAGATGCCCTGCACTCCGTGCTTGGTGACCAAGAGCTGCTGGCATTGCTGCAATACCGCGCCTCCATGCTGACTTGCGTCGGCACATTCATGGAACCGTGGCTGGCCACCGCAGAGCAGACAGGTGGTCGCATACACACCACGTGGCACTCTACTCGAGGAGAGGGCGGAGGCTCGCGTACTGGCAGACTGTCATCATCGCCTAACTTCCAGAACATGCCCACACTGTCTTCACCTCGCTTTGCAGAGGTGATAGCACTACATGCCAAGTATTTAGCTGGCTATGGCCTTCCGGCGTTGCCTGCGGTGCGCAGCTACATAGTGGCGGACACAAAAAACCATGTGATACTGGATCGAGACTTTTCACAGCAGGAGTTGCGTGTGCTGGCGCATTTCGAGTCAGGCGCCATGATGAACGCCTACCTGGAAAACCCGACGATGGACCTGCACCAGTTTGCGGCAGACACCATACTGGAGATATTAGGCATTGCATTGACGCGTAAGGCTACCAAGACCCTGGCTTTTGGTATTCTGTATGGCATGGGCCTAGGCGCATTGGCTGAGCGCTTGGCGGTTACGGTGAAGGAGGCCAAAGACACCAAAGGCGCCTATATGAAGGCATTCCCAGGCATCAAGGAAATACAGGACGACTTGAAGACACGAGCGCGTAACGAGTTGCCTATGCGTACATGGGGAGGCCGTGAGTATTTCGTGGAGCCGCCTAAGATGGTGAAAGGCGAGCGGAGGACCTTTGATTACAAATTGTTCAACTATTTGATCCAGGGTTCCAGTGCAGACATCACCAAGGAGGCGGTGCTGCGCTATAACGAAACAAAGAAGGACGGCAGGCTGCTGCTGACCGTGCATGACCAATTGCTGGCTTGCGCGCCCAAGGCTGCCTGGAAGTCCGAGATGACGCTGTTGAAAGAAGCCATGGAGGGCATCGCGCTGGACGTGCCGCTGCTGTCCGATGGAGAGTACGGGTATAGATGGGGACAATTAAAGGAGTGCGCATGAGCAATGTCAAAGTAAAAAAGGCGGCAGTGAAAACTGCAAAGCCATTGACCGCCTGGTCGATGTCCAGGCTTTCGCTGTATGAGCAATGCCCGTTTAAGTTCAAGGCAGTGCATATTGATGGCCTGAAGGAGCCAGGCTCTAAGGCAATGGACAACGGCAAGGCTGTACACGCCCGCGGAGAGCAGTACCTGAAGGGCCAGGTCAAAGTCCTGCCGGCGGACTTCAAGCTGTTGGCGGTAGAAATGGAAGAAGCCAAGGCCGTAGGTGCGGAGTCCGAGCTGGAGGTTACGTTTACCAAGGACTGGCGCATCACAGGCTGGTTTGCAGATGATGCATGGCTGCGCATCAAGATCGATATACTTGTGTTGAAAGAAGACGCTGTGACTATCGTTGACCTGAAGACAGGCAAGAATCGTGGCGGTTATGAGGACCAGCTTGAGCTCTATGCACTTGCCGCTTTGCTGATGTACCCAGAAGCGGACAAGGTATCCGCGGAACTATGGTTTACAGACACTGGTGAGATCATTGGCACCAGCCACGGCGACTATGCGCAGAAGGACGTGCCTGCGCTGAAGAAGAAGTGGGAAAAGCGTGTCAGGCCGATGTTCATGGATAAGCTATTCTCGCCGCGGCCCAATGTGTTCTGTGGGTATTGTCATTTCAGGAAGAACAATGATGGCCCTTGCACCTACTGAGGCCGCGATTGAGCGCAAGCTGGTACGCGAATGCGCCAAGCGCGGTTGGCTATGCTTGAAGCAGAATGTGGTCGGCCGTCGCGGGTACCCCGATAGGTTGATTATCCGCCCCGATGGCAAGCACATCTGGATCGAGTTGAAGCGCCCCGGTGGCAGGCTCTCGGATAATCAGAAGGCTTGTATTGACCGGCTAGTAAAGCAGAAGTGCGACGTGTATATTGGATACTCCGCCGAGGAGGTGCTGGCCATTGTGGAGCAGTGTCAATGACTAAGCCATACACGCCGCATGACTACCAAGAGCGGGCAATCAAGTTCTGTATAGAGCGTGGTTGCGCAGGTCTGTGGCTGGACCCGGGAATGGGCAAGACTAGTATTATGCTGGCCGTATTCGAAATGCTCAAGTCTTTGGGCATCGTAGACCAGATGCTGGTTTTGGCGCCCTTGCGGGTATGCTACTCCACCTGGCCTGACGAGGTGCGCAAGTGGGATGACTTCAGTCATTTGACCACTGCGATACTCCATGGTCCCAATAAAACCGAGGCGCTGAGGAGCGGGGCCGATATCCTGCTCATCAACTACGAGGGGCTTGCCTGGCTGGCACAGCAGCCGCGCGAGTTGCTGCCCAAGCTACTGGTCATAGACGAAAGCTCCAAGCTGAAGCATACTAATACGCAGCGATTTAAGACGCTGAAGAAGATGCTGAACCACTTCAGCAGGCGCTACACGTTGACTGGCTCGCCGGCCAGCAACAGCCTGCTTGACTTGTTCGGGCAAGTGTACTGCATGGACATGGGCGCTACGTTCGGACCATACGTCACTGCATACCGCAACGAGTTCTTCTTCCAGACAGGTTACGGCGGTTACGAGTGGCGCCTGCAGCCTGGCGCGGCAGACAAGATCTACTCGCGACTGGCACCGCGTATTATGCGCCTAGACGCCAATGACTACCTGGAGCTACCGCCATTGATCGAGGTGGATATCTATGTAGACCTGCCGCCTGACGTACGCAAGCTCTATGATGACATGGAGCGCAAGTTGATGGTACAGCTTGACGGCGTAGATGTAGAGGCAGCCAATGCGGCGGTGGCAAGCATGAAGTGCCGGCAGATAGCCTCCGGCGGACTATATACTGACGCCTCGCAGAAGTTGTTTACCCATTTGCATACGGCAAAGGTCGAAGCGGTGGCAGACTTGCTGGAGGAGCTGGAAGGCCAGCCAGCGCTGATCGCCTATGACTTCCTGCATGACCTGGAACGCCTGCAGAAAGAGCTGGGCAAAGATGTACCCTACATTGGCAGCGGCGTCAGCCCTAAGCGTAGCCGTGAGTTGATCGACAAGTGGAACCGCGGGGAGTTGCCGGTATTGCTAGGGCACCCGTTGTCTATGTCACATGGCTTGAACATGCAGGAGGCAGGGCGGGCAGTGATATGGCACTCGCTCACCTGGTCGCTGGAAGATCGCATGCAGTTCATACGTCGCATATGGCGCCAAGGCCAAAAAGGCAGGGTGTTCGTCTACAACATCATCGCGCGCAACACCGTAGATGAGGCGCTGATGCTGGCAGTTAAAGGCAAGGCCAGAGGAGAGCGCGCCTTGCTCGACGCGCTGCGCCAATACTGGCTTGCTAAAAAATAAATGTACTTTTCTTATTAGACTTGGTATAATACTAACATTGACTGACTAACGGAGATCGTCATGCTAGGTGTCTACAAAGATAGGTCCGCGCATTGCGCGCTGGTTTTCAGCTTTGGCTTGAAATGGCTCAGCTACATTGCGCACACCTCTAATGGCCCCAGGATATTCAAGGCCCGCATAGAAGAGTTCAACAAAGAGTTTCGGGTTCTGCCCGATTACACATCGAAGCGGGCTGCTCTTGCCTACCTCGATGCCGCACTGCGTGCTTACGAGCACGACCCTGAAGTAAACAACCAACTACTGGAGATCATCATGCCCAAGCAACTCAACGAAATGTCACTTGTCGAACTGGCGCTTGCCTACAACGAACTGGCCAAGCCGCTCGGCAAGAAGCCGCGTAAGAGCTTCAAGTCCAAGTCCGAAGGCATCAAGGCCATCGAGGCATTGGACAGCGAAGCCAAGAAGGCGACACCGGCCCAACGCGAGACTGAGGCCAAGAAGGAAGAAAAGGCTGCCAAGGTCAAGGCTGCCAAGCCGAAGGCTGAAAAGGCCGAAGGCGCGCGCAAGCCGCGTGGTTCCGGCATCGGCGCGTTCTGTACGGACCTGATTGCCAAAGGCAAGACCAACGATGAGGTGCTGGCTGCCGTGCAAAAGAAGTTCCCGGACGCCAAGACTACCAAAGGCTGCATCGCGTTTTATCGCAACAAGGCCAAGCAATAATGGCCGAGGCCGTCAAGCACGACACCGGCAAGCTACGGTACGACCTGCTGCCCTTCGCAGCGGTCGACCGTATCGTCCGAGTGCTGAATTTTGGCGCTGGCAAGTACGCGCCTAATAATTGGCAGCGCTTGCCGGACTTCGAAGAGCGGTATATCGCAGCCATGTTTCGCCACCTGTCAGCCCACCAACAAGGAGAGCTGACAGACGCGGAGTCGGGGCTCAGCCATTTGTCGCATGCCGCCTGCTGCATGATGTTCCTGTTATGGAAGGAGAACGAAGATGAAAGAATGGCAAGAGCTATTGAGCAGGGTTCTGCGGGACGGCGAGCCAAGGGCTGACCGCACTGGGGTCGGTACCAAGGCGTTGTTCGGCGTGCAGTTCGAAGTAGACAACACGTTGGCCTCCTTCCCAGCGGTCACCACCAAGAAGCTGGCGACAGGTCCGTGCTTTGCCGAGATGGCCTGTTTTATACAAGGTTACACCAACCTCAAGCAGTTCCACGAGATGGGCTGCCATATTTGGGACGCTAATGCTGCTGCCGACTACTGGCAGCCGCAAGAACAGGGCGACCTTGGGCGCATCTACGGTTGTCAGTGGCGCCATTGGCGCAGTTACGGCAACCATACTACCGACCAGTTGCGCGAATTGGTGCTAGGCATTCGCCAGTCGCCCACCAGTCGCAGACACCTTGTGACTGCCTGGAATCCGGGCGAACTGCACCAGATGTGCCTGCCGCCTTGCCATACCATGTTCCAGGTCTACGTGTCGAATGACCGCCACCTGGACTTGCTGGTGACCATGCGCTCGGTAGACCTGTTCTTAGGCTTGCCTTTCGACGTAGCTGGCTATGCTCTGCTGCAACACCTAATCGCGCTGCACTGCGATCTGCTGCCGCGCAAGCTGAAGTTCAGCTTGGGAGACGCGCATATCTACAACAACCATGTCGAGCAGGTGAAATTGGTATGCTCGCGGATACCGTACGCGGCGCCGATATTGAGCTTGGCCCGAGGCACTGACCTGTTCAGTTTCAGACCTGAGCAGGCAGAGCTGCTGCGCTATGCGCATCATGGCGTAGTCAAGGCGGAGATGGCGGTATGAGGCCTACGCGCGACCAGTCAATGATGGAGTATGCCTTGGTTGCTGCCAGGCGTTCTACATGCATTCGCAGGGCCGTTGGTTGCGTGCTTGCAGACGCCAACGGGCATGAACTGGCGATTGCGCACAATGGCGTAGCCTCCGGCTTGCCGCATTGCAACGAAGGCCATCCATGTCCTGGGCATGACTTGCCACCAGGCCAAGACTCCTGCGAGGGAGTCCATGCAGAGCAGAATGCCATACTGAAGTGCAAAGACCCGTACAAGATACACACGGCCTACATCACGACATCACCTTGCAAGCCTTGCTTAAAGTTGTTGCTTAATACAAGCTGCAAGCGTATCGTCTTCCTGGAAGAGCTGGAAGACACGTGGCCGCGCGATACTTGGCTGGCTTCTGGCAATTTCCGCACCTGGGAGAAACTGGTATGCAAAAGCTGAGACTGCAATACGGGCTACGGTGGCGCACAAGCTACCCGCCCATACCTTGGGTTCCTTTGGCATGGCTAACGGTGTTGCTCGGGCTATTTGCATTGGCCAGCAGCCTGGATTACAACATTCGACGCGCGCAGATGGCAGAACTCGCCGCCGAGGTCTACGCGGCCAAAGCCCAAGTGCTAAGTGACTGCGAGCATGGCGCCATCGGTTATCACTACCAAGACGGGAGGGCGTACGAATGTGGCAAGCCGCTTTAGCATTCATACTTGTGTTAGCCCTGGGGCTGGGCTTCATGGCTGGCGCGCATAGGATGAACGAGGAACAAGACCAAGGAGAGGACGAATGAAACCCCTTATAATTTACCACGCAGACTGCACCGACGGTTTCGGTGCTGCGGACATGTATCTCTACACAGTGGAAGATTCCGATAAAAAAGTCTATTGGGTCGGGATTGGAAAAGGTCGTAGAGCCAGAGAGTCGCTTCGCCTTCGCCAAAAACAGACCGGCATGTCACTTGTCGTCAAGATATGGTTTGACGGACTCTCTTACGAAAAAGCTAAAGAGCTAGAGAAGAAAACCATTGCTGAATGCCGAGCAAATCGTCACCCGCTTCTTAATAAATCTCCATACGCAAGTGCACTTCCTGGAGAGATGAACCCGATGCGGAACAAAGACACAGCGAAAAAGATTTCCGCATCGCAGACGGCCAACAACTCTTTCAAAGGCAAAACTCATTCTGACGAAACAAAGGCACGTTGGAAGGAAGAGCGTATAGGAATCAAAGCATCTATGTATGGAAAGCACCACTCTGAAGAAACGCGCCATGTGCTTTCCGAAAAAGCCAAGCAACGAGTGCGAAAACTTTGTCCGCATTGTAGAAAAGACTTCGCTCCGGGCAACTATGCGAAATATCACGGGGAGAATTGTAAACATGCGTAAGCCTCTAGTTATCTATCATGCAGATTGTACGGACGGTTTTGCAGCGGCATTTTCTTGCTGGCTCAAGCTGGGCGATAAAGCTGAGTATGTACCTATGCAGTACAACCAGCCATTCCCCTATACACCCGATCTTCGCCAACGAGACCTTTACATCCTCGATTTCAGCTTTCCGCGTGACGTAACGGACAGCTTATTCACCAACTCCAAGCGCGTCGTCTGGTTGGATCACCACAAGACTGCCTTCGAGATGTGGTGCGGGAAAGAACAACTGCAATACCTTGACTTGGATGGAAAGCATCACATCCACTTGGAAACCAAAAAATCCGGTGCAATGCTTGCGTGGGAATACTTCCACCCCGGCACCGAAGTCCCGATGCTGATCCGGCATATCGACGACCGGGATCGCTGGCAGTTCAAGCTGGAGGGCAGCAAGGAACTACACGCTGCGCTGGCGAGCTACAAACCGTGGAGCTTCGAGCAATGGGAAAATATCCTTGACCTTCGCGACCCTGTAGCAGTTGAACAGATGATTGATGAAGGGTGGGCAATCCTCCGTGCCCAAGACGCGCATGTGAAGTCGAGCCTGAAGCAGGCGAGAAAGTGCGTGATTCGCGGAGGTCATGGTAATGGGTGGGAGACAGCCTACGACTTTGAACTTCCCGGCCTCGCCCTCAACACACCATCACATATGTCGGAGGTCGGTCATGAACTCGCCAACAGTAGCGGAACTTTTGGATTGGTCTACTACATTGGCTCCGACAACAAAGTCAAATGCAGCCTGCGAAGCAATGGTGAATATGATGTTAGCACTATCGCAAAGTCCTTCGGTGGCGGCGGACATCGCAACGCTGCTGGATTTGAAACCGACATCGTGACACTGATGGGGTGGCTGAAGTGACCCAACCAACAAACGCTCAAGTGCGTAAAGCGCTCAAGGGCAGCATAGCCAAATGGGAAGCTATCGCTGCTGGTGTTATGGCAGACCGAGGGGCGGAGGATTGAAGATGAGTATGGCGCAACGATACGCGGGCTACCTAGAGCGCGAGGCGTTCAAGGCGGCGACCACAGTGAAGGCCGAAGCGATGCGGCAAGCGGCAGGCAAGCTGCGAGAGCTTGACAAGGACAACAGCGAACTTCGCGAGACGGTCGATTACCTGAGCGATGGAATGCGCGATGTTTTTCCTGTCGCGCACCGACTGGCGCTTGAATTGGAATGCCTGCTGTTGAGCAGCAAGGATACGGCGGCAGTGAGCAAGTGGTGGGACTCGGCACATGAGGCGCTGGAGCAGTGGCGAGAATTCTGCCGTGAGGATGGAAAAGTCGGCGCTGACACGACGGCGGTGCAGGGCGACATGCTTTTGCCTGCTAAC
>ERZ1645187.4219-NODE-4219-length-11721-cov-11.824619_pt1 | contig 11721 bp, 10 predicted proteins | sample MGYA00575352_ERZ1645187 | MGnify/ENA primary metagenome ERZ1645187 (study PRJEB40837, sample SAMN11349314) | freshwater sediment metagenome | isolation source: river sediment | host: Sediment | place: India: Wazaribad , New Delhi | collected 2017-02-21 ... | reverse complement strand
TGACGGTGCAAAAAACAAAAAGAGTATCGTATAAGTACAGGAGAATAAATGGATATGTTGAAATCTATTTCAAAAAATCATCGGAGCCGTAGACAACCCTTAGTTGTTGAGGTATTACACGTATAGCGAAACGGCCATTGCCCAGTGATTCGCCATCGGCTTCGCCGGGAAGCAATCGTTCGGCTTCAATTTCGATATGGGTTCCGGTATGGGTGGAAACACGACGGTCGCGGATAAACTTCCCGGAATAGAGCCCCCGAAAGTTGGTCAGGATGCCCCATATCCCGATTTTGCGGATTAGGGTAACATGCAATTTGCCATTCAGCGGATTGGCATCGGGCACTTGCATCATCCCCCCTCCACTGAATTTACCTATCCCTACACTTCCACTGAAAAGCATCACCGAAACGGGATTTCCGTCGATGGTAAAAGTAGTCGGCACTGAACGGTAAGCCAGATAACTGCGAATCAGGCTCAGGATATACACCTTTAATCCGCTGGCCCCTTTCTCTTTCATTCGGTTAGCCTGATTGGCCACTACGGCATCGAACCCAAATCCGGCACTGTTGGCAAAGTAACGCTTATGCAGCTGTCCATCGATTTCGTACGATATTTCTCCCAAATCCTGATAGACACATTTTCCGCGCTTGATGATATCGATAGCCTGCTGATAGTCATCGGGGATGCCGAAGGTCTTGATCCAGTCGTTTCCGGTGCCAACAGGCAGCATTGCAATGGTAACCTTGCGGCAAAGCTCGTTGCCGCAACTGAAAATCCCATTCACCACCTCGTTGAGTGTACCATCGCCACCGGCAACGATAAACCGGGTGGCTCCCTGAATGGCCAGATCACAGGCCAGTTTGATGGAGTGACCCGGATACTGCGATACCGAGAGTTGCAACACAATTCCCGATTTCTTGAGCATCCTCACCATTTTGTCGCGATCGCGGGTGCCCCGCCCGCCACCGGCATGGGGATTCAATATTAGCTGCCAGACTTCGCTTGTTTCGTTTACCATTTTACCAAAAAAGTGTTTGAAAATAGCACCGTTTTCTGGACTCTCACTCCTTTTTCGAACGAACAATCCATTTTTATTTTATCCCATTCAAGGTAAGCTCTGGGACATATCCCAATGGTTGCTCCACCTGATAACCGGCCTGCCCTTTTCGATAGCGAAAGGCAGCCAAATATATCGGCCATCGATGGCATCTTTCGGAGACCATCGGTCAGCCATAAAGATAAACTCTCCCGCTCTCCCGGGCATAGGCAATATGTAGGTGCTTTGCGAATGGAAAGTCAGGTCGGCCCCTTCGCCCTCACAAGGATTACCCAGTTCGCTCCATTCCCCCAGTATTGAATCGGCTGTAGCCGAACGGGCGGCATTTGGAGCCCACCCGGTACAATCGGAGGCGATGAGATAGTATTTGCCATCGTGTTTGAACATGGCCGGCGCTTCCATGTAACGACCGGTAAAAGCCCTGATATATTCGCCGGAGCAAGAGAGATAATCGGGCGTGAGTTTTGAAATATGGAGGGTACTGTTTTCTTCGGAAGCATAAATATGGTAAGCAGTCCCGTCGTCGTCGACAAAAAGGTTCATGTCGCGGGCCATTTGTCCACCTGCAAAATCGCGTCCCAAAATATTGACCGAATCGGGATGCGCAGGCAAACACCCTTTGCCGCCACAGTAATCTTTTTTCAGATCGGGAGATAGCGGCTTATGGTGGCAAGGCTGCACATTCAATGGCCAGAAACCTGCGTTTGGACGAAAGCTTTTTACGAAAGTATAGGGGCCCGTTGGCAAATCGCTGACCGCTACACCTGAGCGGGCCTCAAGATAGCCATGCCCTTTTAATTCGAGATGAAACCACATCACAAACTTTCCGGTAAGAGGGTTGAAAATCACTTTGGGCCTTTCGAGAACACATCCACGTGCAATATCACTCTGAGGATTTTCATTATCAACGGCAAGTGCAATCCCCTCATTCTCCCAGTTCACCAAATCGTCGGAACTGTAACAACTCACCCCCACTTGCGCGGTATTTCCCAGTTCGCCGCCCACCTTGTGTTCGCCATACCAATAATACCTTCCGTTATGACTGAGGATGCCGCCACCGTGGGCATTGATATGGGCTCCCCTGTTATCAAGCCATAAGGCCCCTGGCACTATTGTCGTATTGGGAGAAGACTGACCTGAAGCCAAAAGAAAAAGCAAACAGGCACAAAGGGTCAAAAAAGTTGGTCGCATTTTTGTAGTGTTTGATTGAATATAAAAAGAGACTTCAATATTAATTTAAAATTTTTAAGAACGGCACAATCCTTCGACACAACAGCTAAAACTTTTAGATACCAATTACGTTTAAACAGTTATTAAAAAAAGAATTAACATGAAAAAGGCATTGGCAGTTATCGTATTTATTGGCATTGCAGCGCTGGGAATGGCCCAGGAGAAGCGTGCCGTCAATCCTGAATATGATGCCCGGTTGGCTGCAAAAGTAGGGGCCGACGAAATTGGGATGAGAAATTATGTGATGGCTTTCCTGAAATCGGGGCCGGTAAAGTTGACCGACTCGACCGAACGGGCCAATTTGATGAGTGCCCATCTGAAGAATATTGGAAGGATGGCCGATGAGGGCAAGTTAATTTTGGCAGGCCCTTTCACTGACAACGGAACAATAAGGGGTATCTACCTTTTTAATGTGGCAACGCTCGATGAGGCTAAGGCACTTACCGAAACCGACCCTGCAATTCAACGTGGAACGCTGGTAATGGAACTGCACCCCTGGTATGGCTCTGCCGCACTGATGGAACTTCCGGCTATCCACCAAAAAGTGAGCGAAAAGGATTTATAAGAAAGGCCCATTTTGCAAGGTAACCCACGCAACGGAACAAATCCAACCATCGTCAATGGAATGTCATTGTCTTTTATCAGGATATCCCTACATTTGGTTTCTTAATTTTTAAAGCTTTTCCAGCCATGAAATCACTCCATAAACTCCGCATATTTTCACTGGCAGCCATTGTTGTGCTTGCACTTTCAGGATGCAAAAAAGAGGCCGTTATTCCTGAAGTAAAACAGGAAACGAAAACGACCATTCCGACAGCCACAGCCGTGAATAATTTTGTATGGGAAGGGATGCACGACTACTATCTCTGGACAGCCAATGTGAACAATCTTTCTGCATCGAAGTTCAGCAATAAGGATACCCTAAACGCATTTCTGAACAGATACAGTGACCCATCGAAACTATTTGACGACCTGCTGTACCAATATGGTACTGTCGACAAATGGTCGTTTATTGTTGCGGATTACACCGAGATAGAAAACTGGATTTCAGGTATTTCAAAATCGATGGGCTACGATTTTATGCTGGCGCGCATTGGCAGTTCCGACAATGTTTTTGGCTTCGTTCGTTATGTGCTGAAAGATTCGCCGGCCGAGAAAGCAGGGTTAAAACGTGGCGACCTTTTTACCAAAGTAAACGGTACACAACTGACGGTATCGAACTACAACAGCTTGCTTTTCGGCAGCGACAGCTACTCTCTGACGTTGGCGACTTATGCCTCAGCGACAAATACGATTACGACCGGTACAACAACCCTGTCGATGACAGCTGTCGAGTTACAGGAAAACCCGGTATACCTGAACAAGGTTATTGATGTGAACGGAACCAAAACCGGCTATCTGGTTTACAATGGATTTACCTCAGACTTTGATATCGAACTGAATAAAGTTTTTGCCGATTTCAAGCAACAGGGCATACAAAAACTGATTCTCGATTTGCGTTACAACGGCGGGGGGTCGGTGCAGACGGCCATCTATCTGGCCAGCATGATATATTCGACCGACAAGACCAAGATATTATCGAAAAGCAAATACAATGCGCTGTTGCAGGATTATTATATCAGCAAATATGGCAACACGGCGCTAAACGACTACTTTGCCAATAAAATAGAAGCCGTGACCGACAGTAAAGGCAATGTTGTTGTACCCGAAGCGGCTATCAACTCTTTAGGATTAAGTCAGGTTTATTTTTTGGTTTCAGACAACACCGCATCGGCCAGCGAAATGCTGATTAACAGTTTAAAACCCTACATGACGGTGAAAGTGATTGGGACCAACACCTACGGCAAATATGTAGGCTCAGCGACATTGAAAGATTACGATAGCAGTGGCAACCTGAATACGACCCATCAATATGCCATGCAACCCATCATTGTGAAGATTGCCAATTCGCAGGATGTAAGCGATTATGTCAACGGGCTTTCGCCGGATATTACCGCAGAAGAGGATATTGTGGCCCTTTTGCCATTCGGCGACGAAAATGAGACGTTGCTGAAAGTAGCCCTTAACGATATCAAAGGCATTTCGACCAACCAGGCAAGCCTGAAAAAGGGCTTATCGGCTTCGGAAGTTGTTGGAGGCAGACGGACAAAAATGCGCTTTGCCAACGAAATGTATGTAAAATCACTGTCGCCGGTTGAAAGTATAAAATAATAATTCGGTTTAATTGATTTCGAAGTGGACCGGATCGTGATAGCTGCGATAGGTTCCGCCCCAGAGTAATTTGTATTTGGCCGCAATTTTAACTACACCGGTATTGCGCCAGTCACGTTTAGAGTTAAACTTCTTCAACCAAATACGGCGCAACCCGTTGCGTTGATAAAGGTTGATATCGATGGCACGCCCCAGCACATGACGGCTCTTGTTGACGCTGGCGTTGCTGGGGTTTTCGCGTTGAAGCATCAACTGCTTCTCCTTCGATCGCAGGCCACTAATGATCACCACCCCCCAATTGGTTTTATCGTGAATATCGTTGATAAAGCTTTTGAACACCCGGTAGCTTCTTTCGTCAACCGCTTTAATCTCCTGTAACCTGACGATATTGGTTACCCTTACTTCAATCAGAAAATAAACTTCGGTAACGAGTAAAACAAAAATTCCTAACAAGAAAAGCCGCAAGGCCAGTATAGTCCACTTTTTCTTCATGCCAACGCGTTGTGAGAATGGTGTAAAGATAAAAATAGCATCGAAAAAGCCGCAAAGAGAAAGATGTTTAAATTCATTCTAATAATAAAAGTAAGAGTTACGCGATTAGAAATTTTTGTATTTTTAAAACCGATATAAACATAACTACGCCAAAGTAAACAACATGAACAGAAAACTTAGAATGGGAATGGTCGGTGGCGGCACCGACGCATTTATTGGAGCTATCCATCGCTTAGCCGCATTTATGGACGGTCAGATTGAACTGGTTTGCGGCTGTTTCAGTATTAATCCTGAAATATCAATCGCTTCAGGTAAAAGCTATTATCTTCCTGAAAACCGGGTATACAAAACTTACCAGGAAATGTTTGAGAACGAAGCCCGACTGCCGGAGGGCGAACGAATGGATTTCGTTACCATTGTTACCCCTAACTTTGCCCACTTCGGCCCGGCCATGATGGCTCTTGAAAATGGGTTCCATGTGGTGATAGACAAACCTATCACCTTCACCCTTGACGAAGCAAAAGCGCTCAAAAAGAAGGTAGATGAAACCGAATTAACATTGGCGTTGACCCACACCTATTCGGGCTATCCGGCCGTAAAAGAGGCACGAGAAAGAGTTGCCCGCGGCGATTTTGGTCAAATCAAAAAAGTATATGTCGAATATCCGCAGGGATGGCTATCAGCCAAAGTCGAGGATGCCGGCAACGCACAGGCATCGTGGCGTACAGACCCAAAGCGCTCGGGAAAGGCTGGCTGTATGGGCGATATCGGAACCCACGCCCACCATTTGGCCGAATATGTTACCGGATTGAAAACCGTTGAAATCTGTGCCGAACTCAACATATTTGTTCCGGGGCGTTTGCTCGACGACGATGGTGCAGCCCTTCTCCGCTTCGACAACGGCGCTAGAGGTGTCCTGATGGCTACCCAAGTTGCGGCAGGCGAAGAGAATGCCATCAAAATCAGGGTGTATGGCGAAAAAGGAGGCCTCGAGTGGAGCCAGCAGGAGCCCAACACCCTTTGGCTAAAATGGACCGACCGTCCTACTGAGATGCTCCGCACCGGAACAGGTTTTATGGGCAGTATTGCGAAACACAACACCCGTACGCCAGGAGGCCACCCCGAAGGCTATCTCGAAGCATTTGCCAACATTTACCGGAACTTCTCGCTCACCGTCAGGGCTAAAATAAATGGAGAACAGCCAAAAGCCGAATGGCTCGATTTCCCGACGGTTGAAGAGGGTATTCGCGGGATGCAGTTCATTGATACGGTAGTAACTGCCGGATACGATGACAGTTGCAAATGGGTAAAATTTTCCGACTAACAATCTGATATCAAGTCACCTGTAATAAGAATCAAGCGTTCGGACGGATGTGATGAATCTCCCGAAACTTGCCTCTTGACCATTGAACCAAAAACAAAAAAAATGAAACGACCCGTAACAATATTTACCGGCCAGTGGGCCGATTTGACATTGGAAACCGTTGCACAAAAAGCCAAATCGTTTGGCTACGACGGTCTTGAACTGGCCTGCTGGGGCGACCATATCGAAGTCGACAAAGCCGACCAAGCCTATTGCAACGCCAAACTGGCATTGCTTAAAAAATATGGATTACAGCTTTTTTCCATTTCGACACATCTGGTGGGACAAGCCGTATGCGATAATCCCGACAGCCGTCACAAGGGCATGTTGCCCAACTATATCTGGGGCGACGGCGATCCCGAAGGCATCCGTCAGCGGGCAGCCGCAGAGATTATTGAAACCGGCAAAGTGGCACAACGACTTGGCTTGAAGGTAGTCAACGGATTTGTGGGCAGCTCGATATGGCATTTGCTCTATTCTTTTCCTGCTGTAACCAAAGAGATGATCGACGAAGGGTTTGCCGACTTTGGGCGCCGTTGGGTGCCCATCCTCGACGAGTATCAGAAAATGGGTATCCGCTATGCCCTCGAAGTCCACCCTACCGAGATTGCTTTTGATATCGTTACAGCCCGACGGGCGCTCGAAGCAGTCGATTATCATCCGGCTTTCGGTTTCAATTTCGACCCTAGCCACCTCGGCTATCAGGGAGTCGACTATGTGAAGTTTATTTATGAATTCAGCGACAGAATCTTCCATGTTCATATGAAAGATGTGGCCTGGAACCAACATCCCGGCAGTTCGGGCGTTTTTGGCGGACATCTCGAGTTTGGCGATTACCGACGCTTCTGGAATTTCCGTAGTGTTGGACGGGGCAATATCAATTTTGAAGGAATCATCCGGGCACTGAATGATATTGGCTACACCGGTCCACTTTCGGTAGAGTGGGAGGATAGCGGAATGGATCGCGAAATGGGTGCTGCCGAGTCGTGCGAATTTGTGAAACGCATCGATTTCTCGCCCAGTACATTAGCCTTCGATGCAGCTTTCAGTAAGGAATAAAACATTTTTTTAACCAACATACAAACAACTACATGAGCCAAACAAGACGTGAATTTTTGGGCAGGACATCTGCCCTGACTGCCGGAGCAATGGCCGCAGCCACCTTGCCCAATCATCTCTTTGCCAAAGGGGTGAACAAATCGGCCAACGAGAAAATGGTTGCCGCACTCATTGGATGCAAGGGAATGGGAATGGCCGATTTGAAAGCCTTTCTCGAACAGCCCAACACGGAATGTGCTGCCCTGTGCGATGTCGACGAAAATGTACTGAACGAGCGCATTGCCGATGTCGAAAAGATTCAGGGAAAGAAACCCGCAGGTTTCAAAGATTTCAGAAAACTGTTGGAGCAAAAGGGAATTGATGTTATTATCATCGGTACTCCCGACCATTGGCACACCCTTCCGTTTATCTATGCCGCGCAGCAGGGATTCGATATCTATTGCGAAAAACCGCTGGCCAACACCATCTACGAGTGTGATTTGATGGAAAAGGCCACAGCCCGCTATAGCCGGGTAGTTCAGATTGGACAATGGCAGCGCAGTGACAAACACTGGCAGGATGCGGTCAAATTTGTTCATTCGGGTCAGTTGGGCAATATCCGCGAAGTACGTACCTGGTCGTATCAGGGATGGATGAAATCGATACCTCAGGTAGCCGACTCTCCCGTTCCTGCCGGAGTCGATTATGATTTCTGGTTAGGGCCTGCTCCAAAAAAACCATTCAACAATAACCGCTTCCATTTCAACTTTCGCTGGTTTTGGGATTATGCCGGCGGCATGATGACCGACTGGGGTGTCCATATTATCGATTATGCCCTCTACGGAATGAAACAATATGCCCCAAAATCGGTGATGGCCATGGGGGGTAAGTTTGCCTATCCCAACGATGCCTGCGAGACCCCCGATACCCTTCAGGCGCTCTTCCAGTTCGACGGGTTTACCATGCTTTGGGACCATGCGATTGGCATTGATGGCGGCTATTACGGACGTAGTCACGGCGTTGGATTTGTGGGCAATAACGGAACATTGGTTGTCGACCGCGGCGGATGGGAAGTGATTCCTGAGAAGGAAAACGGAAGTGATAAAATGGAACGTGTAGCGCTGATACCGGGCGATGGCAAAGGGCTATCGAACCACATGGCCAATTTTATCGACTGTGTGAAAACACGGGAAACCACCAATTGCCCGGTTGAGATTGCAGCCGGAGTGGCCCGTACCTGTCACCTCGGCAACATTGCTTTTAAAACCGGACGGCGGCTCTATTGGGACAGTGTCAAACATCAGTTCGAGAACGATAAAGAGGCCGATAGTTACCTCACCCCCAACTACCGGGCACCGTGGGAACTACCCAAATTGTAATAAAAAGAGAGGCATCATCAAGTTGGTGCCTCTCTTTTTTTTACCTTTACGCGTCAAACGATATAAGAACCAATGAGAAGATACACATTTTTCGCACTCGTCGGATGGATGGCTCTGACCAGTTGCTCGCAGCAGCAAAAGACCGAGTATTCAGTCGAAATTAATCAAAACTGGCAATTCTCGCAAGCCGGGAAAAACGAATGGCTTCCGGCAACCGTACCCGGAAGTGTCCACACCGACCTTTTACAAAACAAAAAGATTGAAGACCCCTATTACCGGCTCAACGAACACAGCCAGCAATGGATTGACAAGGTTGACTGGGAGTACAAAACCACGATAAATATTCCGGCAGAAGTGCTAAAACGAGATCGCATTGTCCTCGATTTCAAAGGGCTCGACACCTACGCCGATGTTTATGTCAACGAACAACTGGCACTTAGCGCCGATAACATGTTTCGCGAATGGAGCGCCGACATCAAAGCGGTAGCCAAAGAGGGCAACAACGACATTCGTATCCTTTTCCGCTCACCGATTGTCGAAGGGTTGAAAAAGTACGATGCCAATGGCTATGTTATCCCTGTATCAGACAACGATCAGGCCGTGAACGGAGAAGTGGAAGGAGGCAAAATGGTTTCGGTTTATACCCGTAAAGCAGGCTATCATTTCGGATGGGACTGGGGCCCACGCCTCGTTACCAGCGGTATATGGCGACCGGTTTATCTGCGCGCCTGGGATATTACCCAAATTAACAACCTGCAAATCGTTCAGAATAGCCTCACTAAAGAGTCAGCCGAACTGACAGCCAATTTCGAAATTGAATCTGAACAAGAGATTACCGCCGACCTTTCGGTTGAAAACGATGGCACCATTCTGGCCACCCAAACCGTCAAACTCGAAAAAGGAATTAAAAATTATACGGTTAACTTCTCGATTGCGAACCCCAAACTGTGGTGGACCAACGGACTGGGCGAACAACCGCTCTACAATATTACCGGAAAGGTCAACGCCAACAACAATCTCTCGACCAAAACCGACCGTATTGGGCTTCGCACCCTTAAACTGGTCCGCAACAATGATGAACATGGAACCACTTTCTACTTCGAACTGAATGGCATTCCGGTATTTATGAAAGGGGCGAATTATATACCCAACGATCTTTTCCCGGCCAGAGTAACACCCGACAACTATCGCAAAGTGGTCGAAACGGCCAAAGTATCGAACCACAATATGCTTCGTGTATGGGGCGGCGGCATTTACGAGTCGGACCTCTTTTACGATTTGTGCGACGAAGCCGGTATTTTGATTTGGCAGGATTTTATGTTTGCCTGTGCCATGTTCCCCGGCGACCAGCCCTTTCTCGACAATGTTCGTCAGGAGGCTATCGACAATGTGAAACGATTGCGTAACCACCCATCAATTGCCCTTTGGTGCGGAAATAACGAAATCCTCGCAGCCTGGTACGGATGGGGATGGAAAGCCAAAGAAGAGAAAGCCAATCCTGAAAATGCAGCAAAAATTTGGAAGTCGTACGAAGATATCTTCCTGAAAATCCTTCCAGAAGTGGTGAACCAATACGATCCGCAACGCTCGTACTGGGATTCGAGCCCGAGCTCCGGCTTGGGTATCAAGGCCGACCTCGTTAATGGCGACGAACATTACTGGGGCGTTTGGTGGGGCAAGGAACCTTTCAGCAATTACGCCACACATCTGGCCCGTTTCATGAGCGAATATGGTTTCCAGTCGTTCCCCGAACTGAAGACGGTGAAAGATTACGCGCTGCCCGAAGATTATGATATCAACTCGGAGGTGATGAAATCGCACCAACGTTCGTCTATCGGCAACGGAACCATTACCGAGTACATGAAACGCGACTACAAAGATCCAAAGAATTTCGAGTCGTTCCTCTATGTCGGCCATGTACTACAGGCCGAAGGGGTTAAATTTGCGATGGAAGGACACCGCCGGGCGATGCCTTACAATATGGGTTCGCTCTACTGGCAAATCAACGACTGCTGGCCGGTGGCTTCGTGGTCGTCGACCGACTACTACCAACGCTGGAAAGCGCTGCAATATTTTGCCAAAAAAGCTTTCGAACCGGTTATTATCTCGCCATTCGGACTGAAAGATACGCTGAACGTCGGTGTGGTAAGCGACCGCCTCGAACCGTTCAAAGCCAATATATCGCTGAAGGTAATCGATTTTGCAGGAAAAGAGATTTGGAAAGAACAGATCGCCCAAGAGATTCCGGCCAACTCAGCCGCGTTTAAAGTCAGTTATCTGAAAAAAGATTTGCTGAAAGGAACCAATGCCAACAATGCCGTATTGGTTGCCGAAATCCGCGAAGGCGACAAACTGCTGCACAGCAACACCTTCTATTTCCTTCCGGTGAAAGATTTAAATTTACCCAAAGCTGAGGTTAATGCTGAAGTGGCCGAAACGGCAACCGGTTACACCGTAACACTTTCGACCGCCACGCTGGCCAAGAATGTATATCTAAGCGTTGACGACAAAGCAGAATGTTTCTTCAGCGATAACTATTTCGACCTTTTCCCCGGCGAAAAAGTAACCATCGAATGTAAAACCAATGGCGTGAAAATCGATGGTTTTGGCTCGAAACTGAAAGTGATGACCATTGCCGACAGCTATTGAATTGGATTGAACGGATAAACCATTGCCGAAAAATATATCTCGCGGAGAAGGTTTCTTTCCGCGGGATTTTTTTTTCTTTTCGGGAGAGGCGATTCTTTCATTACGGCATCATCAAAAAAACCTAATAGTGATGAAAAAGCCGTTATCAAGAGCAATAATGCCATTATCAAGAGTAATAATGCCATTATCAAGAGTAATAATGCCGTTATCAAGAGTAATAATGCCGTTATCAAGAGTAATAATGCCATTATCAAGAGTAATAATGCCGTTATGAACATTCATACCGCTTTATAAAAGTTTAT
>ERZ1645187.4216-NODE-4216-length-11727-cov-253.659784_pt1 | contig 11727 bp, 5 predicted proteins | sample MGYA00575352_ERZ1645187 | MGnify/ENA primary metagenome ERZ1645187 (study PRJEB40837, sample SAMN11349314) | freshwater sediment metagenome | isolation source: river sediment | host: Sediment | place: India: Wazaribad , New Delhi | collected 2017-02-21 ... | reverse complement strand
ATTTTCAGATAATTGGCAAATAAAAAGCCGAAAACTCGAATACGTCTACTATAGCTGATCCTCATCGACTACCAGACGGTAATCTTCCTCAGCCACAACCTGGCCTGGTCGAGCATCTCCCGCAACTGCAATCTGTAGGTGTGCATCGACTACGAGGACCTCAGCCGCCAGGCCGAGGCCTTCTTCTGGCAGCGCTGGAAACTGGCCTCTGATCCGGACCCCAATACCTGGGAACTGGCCACACCGCTGGCCTTGCTCTTCGTACCCTGAAATCCCCTCTGGTCATAACCCACCACGCCCCAAGCACGCCTTAGCATTCCCTGGCATAATGTAGCCTTGGGCGTGTTAGGCCACCCCCACCCCTCCTCTCAGGTTTCCTACCGTTACCCGAGAGAGCCGGGCCTGACCCGCCCCTCCCCGCGCCAGCCGGAACGCCGACCGTGCCGTTATGGATACTGCTGAGTCGGAACTGGACGCACTCTGTCTAATCCTCCAGGTATGATCGTGCCTGGTTCCTTAGTCCGAGGTGTTGCCCGTGTTCGGTCGTGTCGCCCCGCTTGCCGCCCGCGCCCACGTCTTCCCGTGCCCCCCGGCCGCGCCCCTGGCCCCGCGCCCCCCGGGACGCTAGGCCCATGCTCCCCCTGGAAGCCCTCAAGCCCAACGCCGCCGTCAGCGGCCTGGAACCGGGCCAGGTGGTGCGCATCGTCACCACCGAGGCCGTCGGCCCCGACGCCGTCACCGTCTATTACAAGACCCCCGCCGGCCAGCTCCGCGAGCGCATGCTGTTTCGCAGCGACGAGCCCCACCTCACCCTGGCCGTCGCCGGACGGCCCTGGGCCTTCGACGCCCCCGGCGAGGCCTTCAAGCTGGCGGCGGAGGCCTACCGCATCGACCTGGCCTACCTCTTCGACCCCATGATGGCGGTCCATACCGCCAACGTCGAACCCCTGCCGCACCAGATCACCGCCGTTTACGAATCCCTGCTACCCCGCCAGCCCCTGCGCTACCTGCTGGCCGACGACCCCGGCGCCGGCAAGACCATCATGGCCGGCCTCTACATCCGCGAGCTGGACCTGCGCGCCGACGCCCGCCGCGTGCTCATCGTCGCCCCCGGCAGCCTGGTCGAGCAGTGGCAGGACGAACTGGCGGAAAAGTTCGGCCTGGCCTTCACCCTCTTCTCCCGCGAACTGGTCGAGCAGACCCGTAGCGGCAACCCCTTCGACGCCCACGACCACCTCATCGCCCGCGTCGACCAACTGGCCCGCGCCGAGGACCTGCGCGACCTGCTCGCCACCACGCGCTGGGACCTGGTGGTGGTGGACGAGGCCCACAAGCTCTCCGCCAACTACTACGGCGCCAAGCTCAACAAGACCAAGCGCTTCTTGCTGGGGGAACTGCTGGGGTCCATCACCCGCCACTTCCTGCTGATGACCGCCACCCCCCACAACGGCAAGGAGGAGGACTTCCAGGTCTTCCTGTCGCTGCTGGACGCCGACCGCTTCTACGGCAAGTTCCGCGACGGCGCCCACAAGGTGGACGTCTCCGACCTCATGCGCCGCATGGTCAAGGAGGAGATGCTGCGCTTCGACGGCAGCAAGCTCTTCCCCCCGCGCCGCGCCTACACCGTCAACTACCGCCTCTCCGACCGCGAGGCCGCCCTCTACGCCGCGGTCACTGACTACGTCAAGACCGAGTTCGCCAAGGCCGATGCCCTGGCCGACGGCAAGCGCAAGGGCACCGTCGGCTTCGCCCTCACCACCCTGCAACGCCGCCTCGCCTCCAGACCCGAGGCCATCTACCAGTCCCTGCGCCGCCGCCGCCACAAGCTCCAGCGCCGGGTCGAGGAGGAACGGCTCCAGCAGCGCGGCCATGCCCTCGCCGAGACCCTGAACGGCATCCCCGGCCTGCCCGGCGACCTGTGGGAGGCCGCCGACGCCCTCACCGCGGCGGAATGCGAGGACCTGGAGGAGACCCTGGTCGACCAGGCCACCGCCGCCCAGACCATCCAGGAACTGGAAGCCGAGATCCACCTCCTCACCGCCCTGGAGGAACAGGCGCGCCAACTGGTCCACGCCGGCCAGGACCGCAAGTGGGACGAACTCTCCCGCCTCCTGCAGGACACCCCGGAGATGCGCGACGCCAGCGGGCGCCAGCGCCAGCTCATCCTCTTCACCGAGCACCGCGACACCCTCAACTACCTGGCGGTGCGCATCCGCGGCCTGCTCGGCAGCGAGGCCGCCGTGGTCCTGATCCACGGCGGCATCAAGCGCGAGGAACGGCGCAAGGTCCAGGAACTGTTCCGCAACGACCCCGAGGTACGCCTGCTGCTGGCCACCGACGCCGCCGGCGAGGGCGTCAACCTGCAGAACGCCAACCTCATGGTCAACTACGACCTGCCCTGGAACCCCAACCGCCTGGAACAGCGCTTCGGCCGCATCCACCGCATCGGCCAGACCGAGGTCTGCCACCTGTGGAACCTGGTCGCCGCCGAGACCCGCGAGGGCGACGTCTTCCAGCGCCTGTTCGACAAGCTGGAGGTGGAGCGCGCCGCCCTCGGCGGCCGGGTGTTCGACATCCTCGGCGAGGTCTTCGAGGAAAAAAGCCTCAAGGACCTGCTGATCGAGGCCATCCGCTACGGCGCCGATCCCGCCGTCCAGGCCGAGCTCCTGGCCCGGGTCGAGAGCGCCCTCGACACCCGCCATATTCAGGACATCCTCCAGCGCAACGCCCTGTGCGAAGAGGTCATGGACGAACAGCGCCTGTTCGCCGTCAAGACCGAGATGGAGTTGGCCGAGGCGCGCAAGCTCCAGCCCTACTTCATCCGCGCCTTCTTCACCCAGGCCTTCCAGCGCTGGGGCGGCGAACTGCGCCCCCGCGAGGCCGGCCGCTTCGAGATCCCCCACGTCCCCGCCAGCCTGCGCGAGCGCGACCGCCTGATCAGCGGCCGGGATCCCCGCTACCCCGCGCCGGTACTGCGCCGCTACGCCCGGGTCTGCTTCGACAAGCAGTACGCGCGCCTCACCGACCGCCTGGGCGCCGAGCGGGCCGAGGTGCTCCACCCCGGCCACCCCCTGATGCAGGCCCTCACCGACCTGGTGCTGGAGGCCCACCGCCCCAGCCTCAAGCAGGGCGCCGTGCTGGTGGACCCGGCGGACCCCGGCCTCACCCCGCGCCTGCTGTTCCTCATCGACCACGCCGTCCAGGAAGGCGCCGATCCCCGCCGGGTGGCCTCCCGCCGCCTGCACTTCGTCACCCTCCGCCCACCCGCGGCGGAGCAGGGCAGCGCTGACCTGGTGGCCGCCGACGCCGGCTGGGCGCCGCACCTGGACCTAGAGCCCCTGGCCCCCGCCGACCGGCCCCTGATCGAGGACCTCCTCGCCGCCCCCTGGCTGACCCAGGGCCTGGAGCCGCGCGCCCTGGCCCACGCCGGGACCCACCTGGTCCCCGACCACTTCCAGGAGGTGCGCGGCCGCCGCGAGCGGGCGGTGGACAAGACCCTGGCCGCGGTCCACGAGCGCCTGGTCAAGGAGATCAACTTCTGGTCGGACCGCTACATCAAGCTCCAGGATGACCTGGCCGCCGGCCGGGACGTGCGCCTGACCCTGGAGAACGTGCGCCGCACCCTGGATGACCTCACCGCCCGCCGTGAGTCACGGGAAAAGGCCCTGCTGGCCAGCCGCCACCTGGTGTCCGCCACCCCGGTCATCCTCGGCGGCGCCCTGGTCATCCCCGCCGGTCTGCTGCGTCAACGCCAGGGCCAGGCCCCGGCGCCGGACCCCTGGAGTGCCGATCCCCAGGCCCGCGCCCGCATCGAACGGATCGCCATGGACGCGGTCCTGGCCGCCGAGACCGCCCTCGGCCACGCGGTCAGCGACGTCTCGGCGCGCAACTGCGGCTGGGACGTCACCAGCCAGCCCCCGGCCGTGGACGGCCGCCTGCCCCCCGCGCGCCACATCGAGGTCAAGGGCCGCGCCAAGGGCCAGGAGACCATCACCGTCACCCGCAACGAGATCCTCGCCGGCTTCAACCAGGGGGACAAGTTCCTCCTCGCCATCGTCCTGGTGGACGGCGACCGCCACGAGGGCCCCTTCTATGTCCGCCAGCCCTTCGCCCAGGAACCGGACTGGGCGGTGACCAGCGTCAACTTCGACCTGGATCATTTGCTTGCCCGCGCCAGGGTGCCGGAGGCCTTGCGATGAGTTTGGTGGGGTGGCGAAAAAAGAAACCCCTCCACGAGGCAGTCGTTGAGTTTGCACGTGCGGAACCCCGTCCCTAAAGTAAGGCGATCCTTACTTTCTTACTGAGGGCATGCCATGACCGCCATTGCCAAGATTACCGCCAAGGGTCAAACCACCATCCCCGCGGATATTCGCGTCGCCATGGGGATAGGCCCGGGTGATCTGATCGCCTGGGACATCACCGCCGCCGGCATCGCCCGGGTGCGTCGTATCCAGCCCGCTGATCTGGAATATCTCAAGGCCGTTGAGGCTACGCTCTCGGAATGGCAGGGCCCGGCGGACGAGGAGGCCTACCGTGACTTATGAAGGCATGCAGGTGGTGCGGGTGCCCTTCCCGTTCACGGACCGCGTTGCCAGCGAGAATCGGCCAGCGCTGGTACTTTCCGATGCCGCTGCCTTCAATACGCCCTCGGGTCACCTGGTGCTGGCCATGATCACCTCGGCCAAGAATGCTCCCTGGCCGCTCGCTCGACTGTCCTATCGAGAATCTTGAGTCCGCCGGTCTGCTCGCCCCCTCAGTAGTGCGCTGCAAGTTGTTCACCCCCCGACGTCCGGCTCATACGCGGTGCCCCGGGCCGATTGAACGCCAAGGACGCCGCACGCGTCGCCCAGGCTCAATCTCGCCTCTTCGCGTTCCCCTCATGATCCCCATCAAGACCCCCAAAAAGCTCATCGAAGTTGCCCTGCCGCTGGACAAGATCAACGCCGCGGCGGCGCGGGAGAAGTCGATCCGCCATGGCCACCCCAGCACCCTGCACCTCTGGTGGGCGCGCCGGCCCTTGGCCGCGGCCCGGGCGGTCATCTTCGCCCAGATGGTCAATGACCCCGGCTATGAGCGCTACCTGGGACGCGGGGTGAACAAGGAAAAGGCCGCCCAGGAACGCGAGCGCCTGTTCCAGATCATCGAGGACCTGGTGCAGTGGGAGAACACCAACAACGAGGAGGTGCTGGCCCGCGCCCGGGCGGAGATCTGGAAGAGCTGGCGCGAGACCTGCGCGCTAAACAGAAACCACCCGCAGGCGGCCGAGCTCTTCAACCCGGACCAGTTGCCAGCCTTCCATGACCCCTTTGCCGGTGGTGGCGCCCTGCCGCTGGAGGCCCAACGGCTGGGCCTAGAGGCCTGGGCCTCCGACCTCAACCCAGTGGCGGTAACCATCAACAAGGCCATGATCGAGATCCCGCCGCGCTTTGCCAACCGGCCGCCGGTGGGACCCCTGCCCAAGGGCGAGCGGCAGGGCAAGCTGGTCGAGGATTGGTCCGGCGCCAAAGGCCTGGCCGAGGACGTGCGCCGTTATGGCGCCTGGATGCGGGCGGAGGCGGAGAAGCGCAACGGCCACCTCTACCCCAAGATCGAAATCACCGCAGACATGGTCGCCGAGCGGCCGGATCTGAAGCCCCTACTGGGGCAACAGCTCACCGTCATCGCCTGGCTGTGGGCGCGCACGGTGAGAAGCCCCAATCCGGCTTTCGGTCATGCCGAGGTGCCGCTGGCCTCGACCTTTGTGTTGTCCAGCAAGGCCGGCAAGGAGGCTTATGTTGAACCGATAGTGGAGGGGGATCGCTATCGATTTACGGTAAAGGTGGGGACGCCCACCGATGCAGCCAAAACAGGTACAAAGGCTGCCGGGCGTGGTGCGCATTTCCAATGCCTTCTATCAGGTACGCCAATTAGCGGCGACTATATCAAGACTGAAGGACAAGCGAATCGCATGAAGGCACGGCTAATGGCTATTGTTGCCGAAGGCGTACGCGGGCGGATTTATTTAAATCCTTCAATAAAGCATGAAGAGATGGCACAGCAAGCGCATCCGTCCTGGAAGCCTTTGGGTGATGTCCCCGCGCGGCTGACTGGCGGGACCTGTGTTCCTTATGGCCTCAAGGTATGGGGTGACCTCTTCACCCACCGCCAACTGGTGGCCCTCACCACCTTTTCCGATTTGGTGCAGGAGGCCATCGACAAGTGCCAGCAGGATGCACTGGCGGTGGGTATGGCCAATGACAGCACAGGTCTGGATTCCTACGGAAGTGGCGCGTTAGCGTATGCGCAGGCGGTGGGTGTGTATTTGGGAATGGCTGTCGACAAGACCACGGACTACAACAGTTGTCTCGTTGCTTGGAGTCCAACTCGTGACCAAGCCAAGACTACGTTCGCGCGGCAGGCACTGCCCATGGTTTGGGATTTCGCGGAAGTGAACACGCTAGCCTGTGCTGCTGGTGACATCGATGTGTCGATTCAGGGTATCTGTCGTTCGATGCCGTTCGGTAGCCTCAAGTATGGTTTTGCGAAGCATGGTGATGCACAAACGCAGACCATCTCGGCAGGAAAAGTGGTTTCGACTGATCCGCCTTACTACGACAACATCGGCTACGCCGACCTCTCCGACTTCTTCTACGTCTGGCTGCGCAAGAGTCTGAAACCGATCTTCCCGGGTTTGTATGCGACGCTGGCCGTACCCAAGGCCGAAGAGCTGGTCGCCACGCCCTACCGCCACGGCAGCAAGGACAAGGCCGAAGCCTTCTTCCTCGACGGTATGACGCGCGCCATCCACAACCTGGCGGAGCAGGCGCACCCGGCCTTCCCGGTGACGATCTACTACGCCTTCAAGCAGGCGGAAACCAAGGACGACGCAGGCACCTCCAGCACCGGCTGGGAAACCTTTCTTGATGCGGTGGTTCGCGCTGGTTTCGGAATCACTGGCACCTGGCCGATGCGCACGGAGCGCGGCGCGCGATCAATCGGAATCGGCACCAACGCCCTGGCCTCCAGCATTGTCCTCGTCTGCCGCAAACGCCCTGCCGACGCCCCCACCATCAGCCGCCGCGAGTTCCTGCGCGAACTCAACGCCACCCTGCCCGAGGCCCTCGCCGACATGACCCGTGGCGGCATCAACAGCCCCGTGGCCCCGGTGGACCTGTCCCAGGCCATCATCGGCCCGGGCATGGGCATCTTCAGCCAGTACGCCGCCGTGCTGGAGGCTAATGGCCAACCCATGAGCGTGCGTACCGCCCTGCAACTCATCAACCGTTTCCTCGCCGAGGACGACTTCGACCTCGACACCCAGTTCTGCCTGCACTGGTTCGAGACCCACGGCTGGGCCATCGGCAAGTACGGCGACGCCGACGTCCTCGCCCGCGCCAAGGGCACCAGCGCCGCCGGCCTGGTCGAGGCCGGAGTGGTGGAATCGGGCAAGGGCGACCTGCGCCTGCTGCGCTGGGTGGAAATGCCCCAGGACTGGTCCCCGGACCAGGACGCCCGCACCCCCATCTGGGAGGCCCTGCACCAGATGATCCGCGCCCTCAACCAGGACGGCGAGGTCGCCGCCGGCGCCCTGCTGGCGCGCATGCCCACCCGCGGCGAGGCCATCCGCGCCCTGGCCTACCGCCTCTATACCCTGTGCGAACGCCAGGGTTGGGCCGAGGACGCCCGCGCCTACAACGATCTCATCACCGCCTGGCGCGGCATCGAGCAGGCCGCCAGCGAGGCCGGCCTGCACGGGGCGCAAATTCAACTGGAACTGTAACCGGGAGGAATCAGCATGGTGCTCAAACCCTGGCGCGAGATCGCCGTACCTCACGAGGACGTCCTTAAAGGCACCTTCCAGCAGGCCGAGTTCGCGGCCGACCTGTCCCGGGTCCACGCCGGCAAGGCCACGCCGGAGTACCAGGACCCGGTGTTGTTCTTCCAGCGCACCTACATCACCGAGGGCATGCGCCTGCTGTTCGACTCGGTACTCCACCGCCTCACCGGCCGCGGCGGCGACCCGGTCATCCAGCTCCAGACCGCCTTCGGCGGCGGCAAGACCCACACCGAGATGGCGGTCTATCACCTCGCCAGCGCCACGGTCCCCGCCAGCGACCTCCCCGGGGTCCCCGCCCTCCTGGACGCCGCCGGGGTCACCAGCCTGCCGCGGGCGCGGGTGGTGGTCCTGGATGGCAACCAATCCTCCCCCAACCAGCCCCTGGTGCGCGACGGCCAGGCCCTCAACACCCTCTGGGGCGACCTGGCCTGGCAGTTGGGCGGCGCCGCCGGCTATGCCCTGGTGGCGGACGCCGACGCCTCCGGCACCTCGCCGGGCAAGGCGACCCTGGAGACCCTGCTCAGCGCCTATGCCCCCTGCGTCATCCTGGTGGACGAGCTGGTGGCTTACGTGCGCCAGTTCGAGGAGGGCAAGGCCCTGCGCGGCGGCACCTTCGATTCCAACCTGTCCTTCATCCAGGCCCTCACCGAGGCCCTCAAGGCGGTGCCCACCGCCGTCATGCTCGCCTCCCTGCCGGAGTCGGAACGCGAGGCCGGCAGCCAGCGCGGGGTCAAGGCCCTGGCCAGCCTGTCGCACTACTTCGGCCGCGTCCAGGCCCTGTGGAAGCCGGTGGCCACCGAGGAGGCCTTCGAGATCGTCCGCCGGCGGCTATTCCGCGCCGTCACCCAGCCCGAGGCGGCGGAGGCCGTGTGCCGCGCCTTCGCCGACTACTACACCGCCAACCGCGCCGACTTCCCCGCCGAGACCCAGGACAGCCACTACCGCCAGCGCCTGCTGCGCGCTTATCCCATCCACCCCGAGGTCTTCGACCGCCTCTACGAGGACTGGTCCAGCCTGGACAACTTCCAGCGCACCCGCGGCGTGCTCAAGCTGATGGCCAAGGTCATCCACCGCCTGTGGCAGGACGGGAACAACGACCTGCTGATCCTGCCCGGCAGCCTGCCGCTCTATGACGGCGACATCCGCAACGTTGCCATCTACCCCTTGCCCCAAGGCTGGGACCCGGTCCTGGAGCGCGACGTCGACGGCGAGCGCGCCGAGACCACCGCCATCGAGGGCGCCGAGCCCCGCCTGGGCGCCCTCCAGGCCTGCCGCCGTACCGCCCGCACCATCTTTCTTGGCAGCGCCCCCAGCACGGCCAACCAGATGGTGCGCGGCATCGAGGCCGAGCGCGTCCTCCTCGGCGCCGCCCAGCCCGGCCAGGCGGTGGGCCTCTACAAGGATGCCCTGCGCCGCCTGGGGGACCGCCTGCACTATCTGAACAGCGTCAATCACCGCTACTACCTGGACACCCGCCCCAACCTGCGCCGCGAGAAGGAAGAGCGCATGCGCCGCTTCAGCGACAAGGAGGACGTCGTCCCCGCCATCCGCGAGCGGGTGCAGAAGGCCCTGGCCACCGGCCTCTTTGGCGGCATCCACGTCTTCACCCCCAGCGGCGACGTGCCCGACGACTGGGCCTTGCGCCTGGTGGTGCTGCCCCCGGACGCGGGCTTCAGCCGCTCCGGCCCCTGCCTGGCCCTCGAACGGGCCAGCGCCCTCCTCAAGCAGCGGGGCGATCAGCCGCGCTTCAAGCAGAACCGCCTGCTGTTCCTGGCCGCCGACGACGACAACCGCGGCCGGCTCAAGGACCAGGTGCGCGCCGTCCTCGCCTGGGAATCCATCGTCGCCGACATCAAGGATCTCAAGCTCAACCTGGACGCCTACCAAGCCCAGCAGGCCAGCGCCAACCTGACCCAGGATGTCGAGACCCTCAAGCGCATGCTGCGCGAGACCTACCGCTGGCTCCTGGCCCCCATGCAGGAGGCCACCCCCGGCAAGGGCCTGTCCGCCATCCAATGGGAGCACTTCCCCCTCAACGCCGCGGCGCCCAACCTGACCCAGGAGATCGAGCACGTCCTCAAGGACCAGGAACTGCTCATCACCGCCTGGTCGCCCTTCCACCTGCATCAGCTCCTCAAGACCTGGTTCTGGAAAAACGACGTGGTGGCGGTCAGCGCCCTGACGGTGTGGCACCAGACCTGCCAGCAGTTGTACCTGCCGCGCCTGCTGGACAGCCAGGTCTTTCAGGCCACCCTCGGCGACGGCCTGGAGAGCCGGGATTTCTTTGGCATCGCCCAGGGCGAGGAAGCGCCGGGCGGACCCGGGGCGGGGGCCGAGAGAGACGCGGGAGCAGGAGTGGTGCGCTACCTGGGCTTCAGCTTTGGCAAGCGCGTGCCCTTTACCCTGGACGACGCCTTATTGCTGATCGAACCCGGGGCCGCGGCGGCTTACGCGGCGGCGCTGCACGCGGCTGAGCGGGCGGCGGCAGCCGGGACGGAAGAGAGCGGGACGGCCGCGACGGGCTGGATGGCCGGCGGTGGCGGCCTGGGTGCGGGTGGTGCCGGTCCCGGAGGGGGTGATGGCGGGGCTATCGGTGATCACGCCCGGGGTTTCTACCAACCGGGCGGATCCGCCGCCGGTGGTGGCACGGCCGGCATGGGTGGCGCCGTCACCGCCGGTGGCGGGCTTGCCCGAGGTGGCGCCGGCAGTCCAAGCGTCAAGAAACGCTTCTACGGCGGCATCGACCTCGACCCCATCCTTGCCAAGAAGCAGTTCGCCGACCTGGTGGACGAAGTGGTGCAGCAGTTCACCGCCCGCATGGGGGTGAAGGTCCAGATCAGCGTGGAAATCCAGGCCGAATCAGGCCTGGGCTTCGACGCCGACCTGCAACGGGCCGTGAGGGAAAACTGCCGCACCTTGAAGTTTAAGAATGCGGAGTTTGAAGCGGGGGATTAAGGTCATGCCAGGTTCGTGTGGACAAAGGGCAAACCAGTCAGCCGAATGGTGAGCGACCCTACCTTACCTTTCGCTAACCACCACGTAATCCCCTTACAATCACCCCCATGCCCCAAGACGACGACGCTGGCTATAAACTGCTCTTCTCCACCCCTGAGGTGGTGCGGGATCTGGTGCTGGGCTTCATCCCCGATGCCTGGCTGCACGGGCTGGATTACACCACCCTGGAAAAGGTCCCCGCCAGCTATGTCGCGGACGACCTGCGCCAGCGCAGTGACGACGTGGTCTGGCGGGTCAGGACCGGCGAGGACTGGCTCTACCTCTACATCCTCATCGAGTTCCAAAGCACCGTCGATCCCTTCATGGCGGTGCGGATGCTGGTCTACGTCGGCCTGCTCTATCAGGACCTGATCCGCCGCGAGGAGGTCAAACCGGGACGACCACTGCCACCCGTGCTGCCCATCGTCCTCTACAACGGGGATCAGACCTGGACCGCGCCGGTGGATCTGGCTACCCTGCTGCCCAAGGTACCCGGTCTGGTGGCCGACTATCTCCCCCGGCTCAAGTACCTGCTCATCGACGAGAATGACTATCCGGAAGAGGAGTTGGCGGCGATGCGCAACCTGGTCGCCGCCGTCATCCGCTTCGAGCACCCGGCGGAGGATCGGGATCTGCTGCGGCTGATCGATCTGTTGAACGACTGGCTGGCGGGCCAGCCGGAACTCAAACGCATCTTCGCCCTGTGGATTCGGGCCCTGCTGCGCCGACGCAGCAAGAACACCCTCATCATCCCCGAGATTCGTGGCCTGGAGGAACTGAAAATGACCCTGGCGGAAAAATTTGATCAGTGGGCCAAGGAGTACAAACAGGAAGGCCAGAAGGAAGGCAGAAAGGAGGGCAAAAAGGAAGGCAAAAAGGAAGGCGAGGCGCTGGTTCTGCAACGACTCTTATCCCGG
>ERZ1645187.4215-NODE-4215-length-11728-cov-23.463977_pt1 | contig 11728 bp, 11 predicted proteins | sample MGYA00575352_ERZ1645187 | MGnify/ENA primary metagenome ERZ1645187 (study PRJEB40837, sample SAMN11349314) | freshwater sediment metagenome | isolation source: river sediment | host: Sediment | place: India: Wazaribad , New Delhi | collected 2017-02-21 ... | reverse complement strand
GGAATGGTGGGCGCGACAGGGATCGAACCTGTGACCCCTTCGGTGTGAACGAAGGGGTCATGATCCCAGGCGTTACCGCACGCTTCTATATCATATTGTTTTTACATGATCTGACTCCTTGTTTGTACCCCACCCTATTCGCTAACCCTCACCATTATGGTAGCTATTTGGTAGCTATTCGAGTGGGAGGGACCTATGCCCATCACCAAGCGGGACGCCGACGGCCTCGAGCCGGGCTCGGCGGTGTGGGACGAGGGTAAGGGCGCCGTCGCCGGCTTCGGCGTGCGGCGGCAGCGCGATGCCAGGGTCTTCGTGGTGAAGTACCGCTTCGCCGGCAAGCAGCGGTGGTTCTCCATCGGCCGCTACGGATCGCCCTGGACGGTCGAGGAAGCCCGCAATGAGGCCAGGAAGGTCCTCGGTAGGGTCGCGGCTGGCGAAGACCCAGCTGCCGAGCGCAGGGCTGCCAGGACGGCGCCTGCGGTCGCCACCATCGCCGACCTCTGCGACCGCTACATGGAGGCGACGCGAAAGGGGCTGATCCTTACACGCTTCAACCGACCGAAGAAGGCGAGCACCATCGAGATCGACGAAGGGCGGGTCCGACGGCACATCAAGCCGCTGATCGGCGCGTTGCCAATCGCCGAACTCGACGCCAAGGCGGTCCGGCGGATGATCCAGGACATCACCGAAGGCAAGACCGCTGCCGACGAGAAGACCGGCCTGCGCGGCCGCGCCATCGTCCGGGGCGGGGCCGGCACGGCATCGCGGGTCGCCGATCTGCTCTCGGGCATCATGGCCTGGGCGGTCGAGGAGGAATACGTCACCTCGAATCCGGTCCACGGCGTGAAACGCTATCGGGGAGAGGCGAAAGATCGGCACCTCTCCGATCAGGAGCTGAGGGCGCTCGGGGTCGTTCTCCGCGCCCAGGCCGAAGGCTCGCACGCCCAGGCGATCGCCATCATCCGGCTGCTCGTCTTGACCGGGTGCCGGCTCGGTGAGATCGCCCGCCTACAATGGACCGAATTCGACGCCACCGATCGGTGCCTGCGGCTCGCCGACACCAAGACGGGCCGCAGCATGCGAGCGATCGGCTCGGCGCCGGCCGGCTTCATCGCGTCGCGCCCGAAGCTCGAAGGCTCGCCCTGGGTTTTCCCCGCGCGCTCCGGTGACGGCCCCTACCAGCACACCAAGAAGCTGGTGAAGAAGATCTTCGCCGATGCCGGCATCGGCGGAGCCAGTTGCCACACCCTCCGGCACACCTTCGCCTCGGTGGCGACAGACTTGGGTTATTCGGATGCGACGATCGCGGGTCTTCTAGGGCACAAGGGGCGAGGTGTCACCTCCAGGTACGTGCATCGGCCGGATTCGGCGTTGGCCGCTGCGGCGGAGGCCATTTCAGTCAGAATCGCGGCGACGATGGGCTTCTGAGTAGATGATCGATCGAGCACCACCCCCTTCTTCCGTCCGACGGCCTGCGACCCGATGCGACCACTCGGTTGAGCCGCTGATATTCGTTGGACGCGGTTAGGTCGTCGAATTGCCCACCGAGATAACATCGCCGCGGGAAGAGTGGCTCGCTCCATGGGAGGCCCACCCCGCGTCTCCGCGGGATGGGGCGACCCATCGTCAGTAGGAGGGGTGCATGAGCGTGCTCGAGTTTCGATCCACGCCCCCGTGAAGGGGGCGACGTCGAGAAGGCCGGGGTGCCGGTCAGCGTCACGGTGTTTCGATCCACGCCCCCGTGAAGGGGGCGACGATCGACTGAAAGTCGTTCCAAATCTGGTGGTTCGTGTTTCGATCCACGCCCCCGTGAAGGGGGCGACATCGCCGCCTTCAGCAATTCCTCAAGGTCGTCGTGGTTTCGATCCACGCCCCCGTGAAGGGGGCGACTGGATGGTCCCCGCATCGCCGTCCTTGTGGACGAGTTTCGATCCACGCCCCCGTGAAGGGGGCGACATGGGCGTCCCCGTCGGTGTTGCTGGCCTTGGCGAGTTTCGATCCACGCCCCCGTGAAGGGGGCGACCCCGACGGCGGCGAGGCGGCGCACGCTGTCAGCAGGTTTCGATCCACGCCCCCGTGAAGGGGGCGACCGGACGGCTTGCCCGAGTAGAGTTCGACGTTGGTGTTTCGATCCACGCCCCCGTGAAGGGGGCGACTGAATCGTCATGTGGTCGTGACGGGCGCCACGGGTTTCGATCCACGCCCCCGTGAAAGGGGCGACTTCTCGCCCGGCATCGCGGCACGACTTGACGAAGCGGTTTCGATCCACGCCCCCGTGAAGGGGGCGACACATCGACCGGGGCCTCGGTGTGCCGCATTCAGCGTTTCGATCCACGCCCCCGTGAAGGGGGCGACGATCGCCGCATCGTAACCGGCGAGGGCAGCGCGGTTTCGATCCACGCCCCCGTGAAGGGGGCGACGGTGGACAGGGCGCCCAAGTGGTGGCTGACACCAGTTTCGATCCACGCCCCCGTGAAGGGGGCGACCACCTCGCACCGTGACCGCGACCCCATGAACCGGTTTCGATCCACGCCCCCGTGAAGGGGGCGACGGATGTCGAACGCGGCTTCCGGGACGTCGTCGGTGTTTCGATCCACGCCCCCGTGAAGGGGGCGACGGCAATCACCAGCCGGCCATTGTATGCCGCGGTGACGTTTCGATCCACGCCCCCGTGAAGGGGGCGACAGGCCCTTCGACGAGCCGGCGTTGACGATCTGACAGTTTCGATCCACGCCCCCGTGAAGGGGGCGACCCGCGCTGCCGGTCGTCGGGATGTAGGGGGAGGCGTTTCGATCCACGCCCCCGTGAAGGGGGCGACCAGCCCCGGCGATCGTGGCGGAGCGGGTCGCGCGGTTTCGATCCACGCCCCCGTGAAGGGGGCGACTGGCCGGGCCGCTTCCCGACGATCGCCAGCGCAGTTTCGATCCACGCCCCCGTGAAGGGGGCGACTGGGCGTCGAGATCGTGCTTCAGCGCCATCTCACGTTTCGATCCACGCCCCCGTGAAGGGGGCGACAGAGTCGCCCGACTGGCGCCCCTCCCCAATTCGAGTTTCGATCCACGCCCCCGTGAAGGGGGCGACCATTCGGCGCCGAGCGTGGCGAAGATGTCGGGATTGTTTCGATCCACGCCCCCGTGAAGGGGGCGACCGAAGGTCGGGGCGATCGTCAGATGCAGCATGGGGGTTTCGATCCACGCCCCCGTGAAGGGGGCGACCCCTAGACCCATGGCGAGCGACCGCTCGTCGAACTGTTTCGATCCACGCCCCCGTGAAGGGGGCGACCGACCCGGGGCGACCTGGTCGACTACCCCGGTGCGGTTTCGATCCACGCCCCCGTGAAGGGGGCGACGGCATGTTGTCGTCGGTGACGACCGGCTTCTCGAGTTTCGATCCACGCCCCCGTGAAGGGGGCGACCGTAGGGGTGGATCGACCCGAGGGGCCGATCGCCGTTTCGATCCACGCCCCCGTGAAGGGGGCGACAAGGCGGCGAGGCCGGCGAGATCGATTGCGCCATGGTTTCGATCCACGCCCCCGTGAAGGGGGCGACCCCTGCCTATGGTCCATCCGCGTGTCCGCGCGCGCGTTTCGATCCACGCCCCCGTGAAGGGGCGACTGTAGGATCGTTCGGACCAATCGAGGGCGACGCCGTTTCGATCCACGCCCCCGTGAAGGGGGCGACTCGACATCGGCACGGCCATGGCTGCCGGCGAGTGGTTTCGATCCACGCCCCCGTGAAGGGGGCGACGCTCGGCGGCGGTGGCGGCGGGGTTGGCGGGGCGGTTTCGATCCACGCCCCCGTGAAGGGGGCGACGATCCGGCGCCCCCGCAGCCAGGTCATCGCAGACGTTTCGATCCACGCCCCCGTGAAGGGGGCGACTACCGAGCGCGGTCATGGTCATGTGGTCATCCACTGTTTCGATCCACGCCCCCGTGAAGGGGGCGACGCGACCTTCGTCCCGTCGCTCGCCCCCGCCGCAGTTTCGATCCACGCCCCCGTGAAGGGGGCGACCGGGGCGCCGGGGTGCTTCACCTTACCTCCGACGTTTCGATCCACGCCCCCGTGAAGGGGGCGACGTCAATCCTCTTTTCTCTGCCCTGAAACCCGAAGGTTTCGATCCACGCCCCCGTGAAGGGGGCGACCTACGCCAAGGATGCCGTCGCGGTGCGAGTCCACGTTTCGATCCACGCCCCCGTGAAGGGGGCGACACCGGCCGAAGTCGCGCGGCAAGGCGCTGCGAGCGTTTCGATCCACGCCCCCGTGAAGGGGGCGACGTGTGGATCATGATTTGGTCCGCTGGTGGGCGAAGTTTCGATCCACGCCCCCGTGAAGGGGGCGACTCGCTCAAGATCGACACGGCAGCCGCGAACAATGGTTTCGATCCACGCCCCCGTGAAGGGGGCGACGCGCGTCGGATTATGCGACAATGCGGAGTTTCTTGTTTCGATCCACGCCCCCGTGAAGGGGGCGACCTTCGAACGCTGCGTTCGAACCCAACCCGGAATACGGTTTCGATCCACGCCCCCGTGAAGGGGGCGACATGCCGCACGGTGCCAAGGCCGTGATTGTCGCGGTTTCGATCCACGCCCCCGTGAAGGGGGCGACGTCACGCGCATGTCAGGCCTCCACCACGGTGATGGTTTCGATCCACGCCCCCGTGAAGGGGGCGACCGCGTCGGATTATGCAGCCCTGCGGAGTTACATGTTTCGATCCACGCCCCCGTGAAGGGGGCGACCCGCACTGATCGCAAAGCGCTGCTCTCGCTCTGGGTTTCGATCCACGCCCCCGTGAAGGGGGCGACCGACGAGGAGCGGCGCGGCTGCAGCCGCCTTGCCGTTTCGATCCACGCCCCCGTGAAGGGGGCGACGCCGGTAGGTCGGTGTCGATGCCTGCGTCGTAAGGTTTCGATCCACGCCCCCGTGAAGGGGGCGACGACCGCTGCGGCGATGGTCGGGCACGTGCTGCGCTGTTTCGATCCACGCCCCCGTGAAGGGGGCGACTGGACGCGATGATCAAGCTTCCCATCGATGTCTATGTTTCGATCCACGCCCCCGTGAAGGGGGCGACACCTGCGCGAAGTGGGTCATGCCCGAGGAGGTCGAGTTTCGATCCACGCCCCCGTGAAGGGGGCGACGTGCCAGCAGCGCGCCGCACCCGCAGCGTCGCAATGTTTCGATCCACGCCCCCGTGAAGGGGGCGACAGCGGGACCGCCGCACCGGCGGAATAGGAGACGAGTTTCGATCCACGCCCCCGTGAAGGGGGCGACAAGCTCCCCGCCGACACGGCGACCCGAGCCATGGTTTCGATCCACGCCCCCGTGAAGGGGGCGACTGGTGCGAGCCTTGAGGCTGGTCCCCTGGTAGGTGTTTCGATCCACGCCCCCGTGAAGGGGGCGACGCGACGGTGGCGATGGCAGTGCGTGCGGTATTCATGTTTCGATCCACGCCCCCGTGAAGGGGGCGACCCGTAGTAACCATCCCCATCGTGCCCGAGGCACGGTTTCGATCCACGCCCCCGTGAAGGGGGCGACCACGCTCCGACCCACAGCACGTAGAGGATGCCGTGTTTCGATCCACGCCCCCGTGAAGGGGGCGACGTCGACCCGAAGGGGGAGCACCCCACGGCCACCTTGTTTCGATCCACGCCCCCGTGAAGGGGGCGACTGGGGACCGCTACGATCGCCGCGTGGTCATCACCGTTTCGATCCACGCCCCCGTGAAGGGGGCGACGAGCCATTTCCAGGTGGCTAGCGACCAACTGGGAGGTTTCGATCCACGCCCCCGTGAAGGGGGCGACGTAGTCCTTGGCGATGGTGCGAGGCTTGGTGAGCGGTTTCGATCCACGCCCCCGTGAAGGGGGCGACGACGCCGAGATAGGGGCTGTCGACCGGAACCAGGTTTCGATCCACGCCCCCGTGAAGGGGGCGACTCGCATTTGACGGACAAGTCGCGTTCGAATGCGGAGTTTCGATCCACGCCCCCGTGAAGGGGGCGACGGTCGGTCGAATGAGCGGGGGTGGACACGTTGCAGGTTTCGATCCACGCCCCCGTGAAGGGGGCGACGCAAGTCGGCCCGCAGGCACGAAAGCGTTTCGTCGTTTCGATCCACGCCCCCGTGAAGGGGGCGACCCTCTTCGCCCCCGGCGGCGACCTATCTCAGGCGTTTCGATCCACGCCCCCGTGAAGGGGGCGACGTCATCGAGGTCGTAGCTGCCGTGCGTGTTCAGGTTTCGATCCACGCCCCCGTGAAGGGGGCGACGCCTATGTCTAGAACGTTCACCCGCTACGAGGAACAGGTGAGTTCGTGCGAACGTCGGCTCGTAGAGCCCGCGTGAGGGCTGCGATGCGGAACGCGCTTGGAAAATCGTGATCGATGTCAACGGGTCGATCACGGTGCGAAACCTGCCGGTCCGTCGCGCATGCTCCCGGTTCGCACAACGCCAGTGGGTGATCGTGGCATCAGACGATCAGAGGCCCGCCGAGGTCCGTCGCCGGCTTGGCGCCGACGTGCTCGACGCGGCGCTGCCAGTTGGCACCGAGCATGTAGTAGCGCAACGAGTCGTGTTCGGGATCGATGATCGCCTCCAGGCGAGCGCGCAGCGCCGTCCACTGTGCGGGATCGACTTCGATCTCGAAGACGGAGAACTGGACGCGCTGGCCGAAGTCGCGACAGGCCTTGGCGACGCGGCGCAGGCGGCCGGCTCCACCGGGCTCGGAGGTGGCGACGTCATAGGTGACGAGGACCATCATCGGCGACCTACTTCCACAGCCAGGCGGGATAGGCGTCGAGATCGCCGCGCAGGCGGCGGGCGAGAAGCTGGGCCTGGAGATGCGGCACGAGGCCATAGGGCGCGGCCTCGTCGAGGAAGGGGTGGCGGCGCTCCTCCTTCTTGCGTTCGGTCCAGGCGGCGAGAACGGTGCGGCGGCCCTCGTCGCCGAGCCAGACGGCGCCGCCGTCACGGCGATCGAAGTCGGCGGCGCGCAATTGCCGGCGGTTGATCAGGGCGAGCGCCAGTCGATCGACGAGAACCGGACGGAGCTCCTCCATCAGGTCGAGGGCGAGGCTCGGACGGCCGGGGCGATCGCGGTGGAGAAAGCCGACCGCCGGATCGAGCCCGACACCCTCGAGGGCACTGCGGCAATCGTGGACGAGCAGCGTGTAGAGGAAGGAGAGCAGCGCGTTGACCGGATCGAGCGGCGGCCGGCGAGACCGACCGGAAAAGCGCATCTCCGGGTCGGGCGCGCGGATCATCCGGTCGAAGACCGAGAAATAGAGCCGCGCCGCATCGCCCTCGAGGCCGCGCAGCTCGTCCGCCTCGATCTGGGCCAGCATCGCCCGGCGGACGATGCCGGCTAACCGCTCGACGGCGCGTTCGAGATCGTCGCGAGCCTCGGTGTCCATGTCGGCGCCGTGGTCGCGCAAGGAGCGCGCGAGAACGGCGCGCTGGTTGGCGATCTTGCCGCAGACGAAGCCGCGCACGTAGTCGGTCGGTTCGTCGGCGGCACGGTATTGGGCGCGGCGCAGCAGCACGTTGCCGGAGACCGGCCCCTCCACTCGCGCTTGGAACCGGCCGACACGATCGAACAGGACCAGCGTGATACCGGCGCCCGCGCAAGTCGCGATCACCGCCGGCGACAGGAGGATGGGGCCGAATACGACGACCGACTGCAGCCGATGCAGGGGAACGCGCAGGCGCTCCTCGCCCTCGACTTCGACGACGAGGTTCTCGCCGTCCTTCTTCACGGCGGCACCTTCGGTCGTGACCCAGAGGGTGTTGAGGAGCTTCTTCATGGCGTCTCCGGCAGGGCCGGTGTGGGATCGGCGAGGTCGCTCGCCAGACGGCGTTCCATCCAGGCCCGGGCGGACCGACCGCCGAGCCGGGGGCCGCAGAGATCGATCAGCGAACAGGCGCGACAGCGATCGGAACGAAAGACCGCCGGCGGCGTCCGACCCTCGGCGACCATGGCGAGGAGCGCGGCGGCGGTCGCTTCGGTCTCGCGGCGGAGCGCCTCGTCGAAGGGCACGCGCAAGCGCCGCCGCGTCTCCCAATAGAAGAGTGCTCCTTCCGGCACCGGGCGGCCGAGGGCCTCCTCGAGCGCCATCCCCTGCGCGCAGAGTTGGATCTCGTCGGCGCGGTGGAGCTTGGGCGCGCCGCGCTTGAACTCGACCGGCAGCGCCGTCTCGCCGTCGGCGCCGTCGGCGGTGAACTCGACGAGATCGGCAACGCCGGCGACGCCGAGCCGGCGCGAGCGCAGCGGCAGGGCGGTGACCCGTCGCACACCCTTGCGACGTTTCGCACCGGGTTCGTCGGCGTTGGCGTGGAGGACGCGACCCTCGGCGGTGAAGCGGTTCTCCGCCCACAGCCGCTCGACGTGGATCAGCGCCGCCTGGCGCGGGCAGTAGCACATGTGCTGGAGGGCTGAGAGGGGCAGCGGATCGTCGCCTTCGTCGTCGTCCATGGCGCCCTCCGCACGCTCACAGGAGATCGAGGATCTCCACGCCCTCGGGCAGGCCGGCGGTGTCGACCGCGATCCGATAGTCGGTGAAGGCGCGCGCCGGCGGCAGGTTGTCGAGGCGGGCGTCGCCGATCGGCACCACCTCGTCGCCGGCGACACGACCGGCCGTGACCCGCTCGAAGAGCGTGTGCGCCGGCGCGTTGCCGAGCGCCGAGGCATGGCGGAAGACGATCAGCCGGCGCGCCGCCATCTCGCCGCGCGCGGCGGAGCGATCGTGCTCGAAGAGGTTCTTCAGCGCCTCGAGGAGGAGTTCGAGGTCGGCCGCGGAGAACCCCGTGCGCTCGGCGAGCTTGGCGGAGACGAAGCCGTGGACGCGGTAAAGTCCGTAGGGCACGACGTATTTGCGGCCCATGGTGCGGTTGTCGGTGCGTTCGTCGCCGTCCGAGCCCTCCTCGCGCTTCGACTTCTCCTCGGCGTTGGTCGCGGCCATGCGGGTGATGGAGATTTCGAGCGGCAGGATCGGCTCGACCGAACGGGCGAAGGCGAGTTGCACGGGGCCGCGCACCTGGCCGCAGTTGATGCCGGTCGACATCACCGCGCCGAAGGTGCGCACGTCGAAGAAGTTGTCGCACATGAAGGCGGTGAGCGCGGCGGCCTCCGCGTCGCCCTTGGGGTTCAGCTTCTTGTCGGTCTCCGCTTTGGGATCCCCGGCGCGCACCGCCTTGTAGGCCTCGCGATGCTTGTCGTTGAGGATCGCGCCTTCCGAGACGTAGATGCGGAAGCGCGCCTCGTCGCCTTTCGCCAGTTCGACGAAGTTGCGGATCTTGCGCTTGAGGCTGACGTCGGTGACGAGGCCCTGGTTCGTCTCCGGATCGAGGCGCGGCAGATTGCCGGCGTCCGGATCGCCGTTGGGGTTGCCGTTGGAGACGTCGAAGAAGAACACGAAGTCGTGGCGGCGAGCGAGGGTGGTCATACGGTCTTCTCCTCGGTGGCGGTGTCGCCGACCTCGGCCTTCGGCCGGGGGCGATAGAAGTCGTTCTTCTGGTGGTAGTAGCCGACGGCGAAGAGCGCCTGATGGGCCGGCGCCAGCGTCGCCACGAAGAGGCCGGTCGGCTCCACCGCCTCGAAGATGTCGCCGATGCGCCGGTCGATCACCGTGGCGAGACCCGGCTTCTCCTTGCGCAGCTTGGCGAGATGATGCGTCGCGCCGCGCTGGAGCGCGGGGAAGACGGCGCGCGGCGTCGCCGAAGCGGTGCCCCAGAACTTGTCGCGGATGGTGGCGTTGAGACCCGGCAGCGCCTGGGTCTGGGCATATTCGTAGGCCGCGAAGAGACGACCGAGCAGATAGCCCGGATCGCGGTTGCCGGGATCGAGCGACACGGAGACCTCCTTTGCGAGGTTTCGGATGAGGACGGACTTCAAGATCGCCACCCGGAGCGCGTTGACGTCGTGATCGGCACGCAGCCGCATCAGGACCGAGGTCAGCAGCGTCATCGGATAGGGCGTGCCGGTCAGGATGGCGCGCAACCACTCGCCGGCGAGATTGGGGGCGATATTCTCGCTCTTGCGTAAGGTCGCGGTCTCCACGAGCAGGCGCCACATCGAGGGTGCGGCGTCCCTCGGAGGCGGGTCGATGCGCAGACGGTCGAGGTGCTCGAGATACCTGCGCCCGATCTCCCCGAACTCGTCGGAGACGTAGAACCGCACCGACACCCGCGCCGCGTTGGGTGCCAGACCGAGGACGTGGAAACGCACGCCCTTCGGCAGGTCGAGCGCCAGATCGGCGACGGGCACGCCGGTGCGGATCTTCTCTAGCACGGTGCCGACCTCGTCGGCGGCGGCTCTGTCGTCGTCGCTCGCACCGTTGACCATGTCGGCGAACCAGGCCTCGGTGAACTCGGCCGCGGCCATATCCGAGGCATCGGCCCAGAATACCGTCGAGGCGTCGCCGATCTGCACGCGGCGGCGGCTACCCCGCTCGAGCAGCGTGTTGAGCGCGGTCACATAGGCGAAGGCAGCGAAATCGGAGACGGGAGCGTTGTCACCCTGCTCGTGGCCGTAGGAGGTGAAGGCGTCGAGGTTAAAGGAGACGAGCGACGCTCCTGAGGACTGCGCGTTCCAGACCCCCTTCACTGCCGGATGCAGCCGGGCGATCGGGCCGCGCTCGCCGGTGACGAGGCAGACCGCCTCGCTGCCGTCGCCGCCGTTCAGCCGCGCCCACAGCGTCCGCGCGGCCGGGCGATCGTGGATGCAGCGATACTCAAGGTCTTCGCCGTGCATCTCCGCGGCGAGCGCGAAGACGACGTTCTGATCCTTCATCTCCTCCGGCCAGCCGAGCTCGGTGAAGCGCTCGGGTGCCCAGGCCTCGACGAAGCGGCGCAGCGCGAGGAGGCCGGCGTCCTCGGTTTCGGCGAGGAGATCGAGATGGCGCGTGCGAAAGTCGGTATGTTCCTGAACGAGACGTTTGCCCTCGCCCGCCGTCACGCCGAGCGCATAGGACGTCTTGTCCCAGAAGGTGTTGGTGGCGACGCCCGAGGTGCGCTTGACCGGCTGCGGCACCCGCATCATGCGGGCCTCGCGCTTCTTGCCGGCGCCGCCGCGCAGGTCGATCGGCTCGCCAGCGACCGAGCCGTCTTCATTCAATGGAATGAGGTAGCCGATCTTCTCGTTGGAGAAGCCGTAGGACGGCACTTCATGCCGGCTTTCCATGCGCTCGTAGGCGCGCACCAGGGAGGCGAGCGGGCTCATCGGCGAATCTCCGGCGATCCGGGTGCGGGCACGCGGATGACGCCGTTCTCCAGGCGCGCTCGGAAGAACAGAGAGGAGCGGTCGCCAGCGTGGTCGATGTCGAAGAGCATGAAGCCGAGATCGCGCGGCGGCTCGTCGATCGCCTGCGGCAGCGGTGCGTCGGGGGCGAGAAGCTCGAAGCGGGCGGGGAACTCGCGGGTGCCGAGGCAGGGCTGATGGAAGCATTGACCGCGCGCGGCGCGGCGGTTGAAGGTATCGAGGTGCTTGCCCTCGTTGTCCTCCGGCCCGGCCTTCGCCGTCATCTCGAAATGCGCCTCGATGACATAGGCGACGTCGACGAGGAGAGTGGCGGCGCGCTGCTGGCGATCCTCGTCGACGCGCAGGCGGAGGTCGCCGAGATCGCCCGACTTCATCGCCGACTTGATCTTGCCCGCAGGCGCCTTGGAGCCGATCTCGTTGCGGCGGAGTGACTGGAAGCGGATCGGCTTCAACACGTGGATGGCGTCGACCACCCAGCGGATCG
>ERZ1645187.4213-NODE-4213-length-11729-cov-20.398664_pt1 | contig 11729 bp, 5 predicted proteins | sample MGYA00575352_ERZ1645187 | MGnify/ENA primary metagenome ERZ1645187 (study PRJEB40837, sample SAMN11349314) | freshwater sediment metagenome | isolation source: river sediment | host: Sediment | place: India: Wazaribad , New Delhi | collected 2017-02-21 ... | reverse complement strand
GACCGCGAGGGAGCCGTCAGGGGCGTCGATCGTCCCTGTAGATCACCGACAGGCAGGTCCGCGCGCGGCTCAGGGCAACATAGTGCCAGGGGATTGGGCCGGTTGGTCGGGGCAGGTCGATGACGATGATGGCCTCGTTTTCCAGGCCCTTGAAGGCGACAATCTCGGCGAAGCTGAGCGCCGGCGGTGGGAAGGTGCGCAGGGCGTATTCGTCGAGCAGGCTGAGGGCGCTGGTCAGACCGGCCGGCAGGCGCGCGGCGCTTGACTGGGTATAGGGGAGGGGTGACAGGAGGGTGATCTCCCCGGGGGCGAGTCCCCCCGGGCCGGTCAGCCGTCCGATCTCGGCGGCGAGGAGGTGACTGGCCTCAGCCTCGGTGCGGGCTTGGTGGGTGACCACCGCGGGCCCGTCGCCACTGCCGCGCACCCCCATGTCGGCACCCAGGGTGCGCTGGACCAGGTCGATGATCTGGCGGGTGTTGCGGCAGTTGGTGGTCAGGGGGATACGGGTTGGGGCGAAACTGGTGAGAAGCGTCAGGGCCTCCGGCTCCGGTGGCCCGAAGAAGCCGGCCTGATTGTTGAAGTCCTGGAACCAGCACCAACGACCCTGGTCGAGGCCACCGGCAAGGACCTGGTCGAGGGGGTCGAGCAGGGTGAGGCGCAGCAGGTCCTGTCCCTCATCGACGATCAGGGCCTCGAAACGTTCGATACCCGCGCGCCGCGCCGCGACCTGGGCCTTGTCGGCCTGGGCAACGGTCAGGTTCGGCAGGTTGAAGCGCTCGGCAAGCCAATGGCGCAGCCAGGGCGAGTGACAAGCGAGCAGCACCTGGCGCCCGGTGGCCGCCCAGCGCCGGGCCAGTTCCAGGGCCAGGAAGGTCTTGCCGGTACCGGCACCTCCGGAGCAGAGGACGCGGGGATTGGCGTCGACCGCGTCCAGGAAGCGCATCTGATCCTGGGTCAGGGCGCTGACCCGCTCGGCGATCTCCTCCACCTGGACATGCAGGGGCACCGCGACCTCGACCTCCGGGCGCAGGAAGTCGATGACCGTGGCGATCGCGGCGGGGTCCGGCCCCTGCCCCGATCCCCCCCCGGCCTGACGAGCGTTAGTGCGCTGGCCCGGTGGATGATCAGGTGATTGCCCAGGACGCACCCCAAAGTGACGATCGGGATGCTGACCGGATCCTTGGTTGGCGCGCTGGTGCCAGTGCCGGAACAGGCCCTCCAGCCAGCGCTCCAAGTTGCGGGCGGCGCGGGCGTCGGCGAGCAGGGCCCGGTCCCACTCGGCGCCGGTCAGGTCCCAGTCGCAGTCGGGAAAGATGACGCCGTAGCCGATGGGGAAGCGGCCGACGAGGGTAGCGCCCAGGTGACGCTCCAGTCGCTCGACCAGGGCGTGCAGGGCCGATTCCGCCTGGCGGAAGGGGCTCTCGCGCAGGGTTTGCCGTTCTCCCTGGCGGTTGATGGTTGACCAGACGCCCTGGTGGCAGGCGACGCCGCCCCCCTTGACCTCCAGCACGAAGAGACCGGGTCGCCCGACGAGGACGAAATCGATTTCGCCGAAGCGCTTGTAGGCATGATTCGGCAGGTTCAGCGAGTGCAGCGCGGTCAGGTGCCAGTCAGCCCGGTTGGCGAAGGCGGCGCGCAGGCGGTCGAAGACCTTGAACTCGGCGCGGCTCCCGGTGTGGTAGGGGCTGGATGGGAGCATGCGCATGGTGTGGGCTTTCAGGTGGCGGGTCGTGCTGGGAGAGGGAAGACGGGGTTGGAGACCCGCGGGCTACGGATCCCCTACCGGGCGGTCGGCGTCTTCAATCCGCGCCACCCGCCCCGCCCGCGCCGAACCGGTCAGGGTGACCCCGCCACCGCCCTCATCCAGCAGCGCCCGGAGTTCCGCGTCGAGCCGGGCCGGGAGCTCGGCAACGGCCACTCGGGCGAGGAGGGCGGCCTGATCCACCTCGCTGGAGACGGCCTTGACGTCGCCCGCCAGCAGCAGGTGGGCGCCACGGCCGTCGATGGTCAGCCGGTAGTCGCCCTTGCCGAGGCTGATGCGGGTGGTCAGGACCTCGTTCTCCCAACCCATGCCCCGCGCCAGGCGCAGGGCGGCCGTCCGCGCGGCCTTGGGCGGCGCGCCCTCCAGCAGGGCCCGCAAGGGCAGCACGGACGGCGGCGCCGGACCCAGGTCGATGCCGGTTGCTCCTTGCTGATGGGCGAGGGCGGCCATCCGGTGCTGCACGGCCGGGGCCAGCCCGCGGACGGCGCGCAGACTGGCCGGCAGGGCCATCCAGCCCCAGTGGGCGGCGAACAGGGCGGCGGCGACGACCTGGTCCTGCGCGGTGAGGGCCGGATGACGAAAGGCGAGCAGTTCCTCGCAACGCTCCCGCAGGAAGAACAAGAGCAGGCCCCGCGAAAAGGGCCGCGGGTGGCGTTGCAGCAGTTCGGAAATGGTGGCGTCGCCGAGGGTGATGCTACCGCGTAAATCCTGGCCGAGCCGGCTGAGGGCATCGCGCCATTTCGGTTCGGCGAGCCGGGTCGCTTCCTCGGCCAGCACCCCGAGCACGACTTGCCGCGGGTCCGGCGGGCATGGACCGATGCTCTCGGCGGCCTCGACCAGGGCCGTCAACAGGCGCTGCAACAGCGTGGCCTGGACGCCATCCGTCTCGGTCTCCGGTGCCTTGAGCGCCCAGCGCCGCAGGGCGCGCAGGATGGGGTCAGGGCTGGCATCGAGCGTGGCGCCAAGAGTGGCGTTGGGATTGGGGTTGAGATTCGCGCTGGGACTGGCGTCAAGATGGGTGGTGAGGCTGGGCTTGAGATTGGCGTTTGAATTGACGCCGAGAGTGGCCTTTTGACCTGGCGGTGGCAGCGGTTGTGCGCTGGCGTCTGGACTGGCCAGCGGCAGTGCCCATAGCGCCCGGGCGGCCGCAGCCGTCGCCCCACCGGTATTGCCGAGCGCGAGGAGCAGGGCCAGCGCGGCACCCACCGCGGAGATATGCCCGGGCGAGGGATCGGTGACGACGGACAGGTCCGGGGTCACCGACGAGAGCGGGGGTGACGCCGGGTTCAGGTCCGCAGCGGGGCAGGGCGATGGCGGCCAGGCCAGCAGGGCATCCCCGGCGAAGAGGCGTGCCTTCACCTGCTGCTTGTAGTCAGCCAGGGGTACGTTGGCATAGGCGGCTGCTTCAGCCTGGGTCGCCGCCTTGTGCTGGGCCGAGGCGAACAGCAGGGTGGTGATCCAGTGGGCCGGCAAGGGCACTGGCACCAGTAACATGTCCTCATCCCCGGCTAGAGCGGCGGGGAAGTCGCGGGCACACAGCTTGCCGTCCGGGGCCATGGTCAGGACCGGCCCGCGCAGGGCAGCGAGATCGATCAGGCCGATGACGCTGCGCAGATGCGGCCCCTCGGCGACGGCTTCTTGCAAGACCGCGGCCGGGATGCGTTCGGCGAACAGGGGAATCAGTCCGGGGATGGCCCCAAGGGCGTCACGGTAATACTTGCGCCCGAAGCCGCGCGGTCCGGTGATGAGCCCGGCGGCGAGCAGATACATCAGGTTCAACTGGTTGGTCGCCAGGTGCCAGTAGCGGCGGGTTAGTTTGGTGGGTGAGGGTCCTGTGTCAGGCTCCTGGTTGGAGACGGCGGCTGGTGGTCCGGAGACGGGATCGGTGGCGGAGAAGGCCGTGGTGGATGATGTTCCAGAGAGGTGATCAGAGCCGGAACTGGCGCTGGCGCCGTCGCCAGTCGCAGGGGAAGGTTCTCCCGGGATCGGGTCTGGGCCAGTGCCGGCGACGGCTGGCACCCCCGGCACCGGACCATCGGGGGTGACGACGAAAAGGGAGGCTTGAGTTTCCGGTGACATCTGGATCATCTCCAATGGGTGAGGAGGTTGGGGTCCTGGAGCGGCAGGATGACGTCCGCCGGACAGGGGTAGTCGCCCCGGCGTAGCAGCACCACCTGATCACGGGCACGGGAGATCATCACATAGAAGAGGCGTTTCAAATCATCCCGCTGGTCCCGGTTCTCGGGTGCGCAACGATAGCCGTCGATGTCGGCAAGGAAGACGGTGTCGAACTCCAAGCCCTTGGCCGAGTGAGCATTGATCACAAAGATGCCGCCCTCGCTGAAGCGATGATCGCCCTCCGCCTCCTCACTGGCATAGGTGAGGATGCGCGGGCGGCCCTGGTCGAGTTTCACCGGATGATGGTGTAGCGCTTGAAGCCAGCGCTTTCGGCTGACGTTGTCCGGGGTGATGATGCCGTACAGCCGCGCCGGATCGCGGTCCGCGGCCTTGAGAATGCGCTGGATCAGGTCAGCGAAATCCCAGGTGCAACCAGGTCCATAGTCAATCAGCAACGGCTCACGGATGCAGGGTCGCGCCACAGACAACTTGGGACGGGGGCTCGCCGGGTCCTCGATGTAGAGGGCGAGGGCAAGTTGGGCGACGCGATCGCAGTTACGATAGTTGTCGGTCAGTTCGAGGCGGGCGTCCGGGTGGATATCCAATTCGACTGCGATTTGGTGAAGGCTCGAGTTCTCGGCGGTGATGCGCTGGTTCTGGTCGGCGACGACGAAGCAGTGCTCAAAGTCCAATTGCAACAGGGCCTGGTAAAACTCCGGCGGCATGTCCTGGCCCTCGTCGATGATGACGAAGGGGGTAAGGGGTGGGGGGAGATCGGGCGCCATGGCGACGGCCTCCAGGATCGCCTTCCAGTCGAGTGCGAACGCTTGCCCGCCGATCACCGGGCAGGACTGGCCAAGGGTACGTTTGTAGATGCCCTTGAACCAGGTCATCCAGGGGTGGGCATTGACGGCCTGGCCGACCAGTTCGCGGCAGGCCTCCAGCAGCAGCCGGTTGTAGGCCAGGAAGACGTACTCCTGGCCCCCTGTGGGTCGATGGTGTTGGCGGGTGCGCAGCAGGGCGACGATCGACTTGCCGGTGCCGGGTCCGCCGACCACCAGGTGGCGTCCCTCCCGCGGCAGCAACCGGGCACGCTCCTGGTCCTTGCTGAGGACCTGGATGTCCGGCAGGGTGAAGCGGCGGCTGGCCATAAGCGCGGGAACGGCTTGAGGGTCCGATCAGGGCGACGGATGGTGGGCCGGTTCAAGGTCGGGCGGCTGGCAGGGCTTGCCTTCAGGTTCCGTCCCCGATGGGATCCTGTGCGGGGGATCCTGGCCGCAGGGGGGTGGACATCCATCCCCCACGGTAAAATCAAGCAGCGGGGCGATCTCACCGGTGAGGTCACCGGCGACGAAGGTCCGGTCCAGCAGCACGTTGCTGAAGGCGCAGCTCGGCTCGGGCACCAGGGTGCAGGCGTGACAGGCGGCTAGGTTAAGGAGGCTCGGCCCCTGACCCTCATGCTCGGCGCAGACCGGGTCCAGGGAACACCAATCGGCATGGTCGAAGACACTGGTCATGAGACGCAGGAAGCGCGCCGGCTCCGCCAACTCGGCGAGCCCACCCAGGGAGCCGACGATGTCGGGTACCGCCACATAGACCAGGATGCCGGCCATGGGCTCGGGGCCCTCGGCGCAGTAAACGCGCTCGCGGATCGAGGCGGCCGGATAGCCAGCCTCGGCCTCCAGCCGGCGGATCAGGAGATGCGCCAGGGTGTGCAGCAGCAGGAAGCGCGGCGTCAGCGGTATTGGCGGGTCCTCCGGGAAGCGCATGCCGGTGCGCTCGAAGCGCGCCTGGAGACGCCTGGCCCGTTGGGTCAGTCCGGGCTGGGCGGCCCAGCGCTTCAGCAGGGCCTCGTCCAGGGTGAAGAAGATGCCTTCGCCGAAGAGTTCCACGGCTGGCAACCAGTTGGCAGTGCCGTCCAAGTCTGGCGGTACCAGTCGGGTGCTTGGCTCGGTGTCACCGTGCATGGCGACTGCCGTCGGGCTCATGTGATCGTAAAAGTTTTTCGTCACGCGAGTGAAACCCAAAAAGACCCGCACCTCCCGCAGCCGAGTCACGGCGACCAGCCGGTCAATCGTGGCGACCAGTTGCGCCGGCCGCCCAGTTGATGGCTCGGATGATGAGAGATGCAGCGTCAAAGCTAGGGCCCGCCAGTCGGCAGTACGATGGCAGGTGACGAACTCCTCGCCATCGGTGACGTCCGGGATTTGCTCGGTGAGGACGGAGTATTCTTTTTCCAGCAGCTTGCCGGGCGTGACCGTCTCACCATAGAGGGGCCAGCCCTGATCGATCTCCCGCCAGGCGTGTTCGACCTCGTCCGGTGTGCAGCGGTAACGGTTCGCTAGTCGTTGCAGCGTGGCCTGGCGAATGACCTTGGCATTTCGGCTGATCGCGTTGCGGCAGCGCTCCAACTCGGCTCGATCCAAGCGGTTGCAATAAAGCCTGTCCAAGGCACCGCCCCGGGATACCCGCGACTCCGGGGGGATTACCAGCCCAGATTTTGTCCAGGGGAAGTAGATGCGTGAATCGTTGACTTCCAGAATTTGCCAGGGCTGGGGGCTATCCGGTACGGGTTTGGCGCCAACCTGTGACCAGGGCTGATGCTGGGGGTCGCGTCCTCCGAGTTGGGTGTGAGGTTCGAACGGCGCCGCTGCCCGGCAGCGCTTGCAGTGGAGTTTCCAGCCAAGGCCACCGCTTGGGTCGCGCCGAAGATACAGATAGGGTTGCTCCCTATCCGCCCGGCAATTGGTTCGGGCTCCCTGGTGGACGAGAAAATGCCAGGGAACCTCGGCCAGGCCGCCCTGGGGGTGGGCCATGATCCAGCCAACTTGTTGCAGTGGTCCCCGCCTTTCACAAGTACATCGTAGCTTCCTGGTCTGGTCCACCTGATGGCGCCAGGGTAGCCAGTGCAGCAGACCACAGCGGGGACAGCGGGCCCAGCCGGGAAAGGGCAGGGCAGGAACACAGAGGCCATCGGCCACGCCAGGCTTGATTTCGCGGGACTTGGGCGGCTGGCGCAATTCCTTATCAAGGCGGAGGGTCTGACGCAGCAGATCCACGTAGAACAGGGGCTCGCCGGCCGGGTTCCCCTGATCATCGGTCCAATGGTGGATATCCTTGATGACATAAAGCCAGTCATCGGCGCGCATCAGGGCGCCGACGCCGCTCCAGCCGATCAGGTGGGACCAGCGGGTCGGGATCAGCCGTTTCATAGCACCTTCACCAGGGCAGTGTTTTCCACGTTGCGCATGCTGTGCAGGGTCGCCCAAAGGCCAGGGACCCGGTCCTCGTGACCGTAGAGCAGACGTAGGTCGCGGCGGTCGCCATCACTGCCGGCGTACACCAGACGCTGGCGCTGGGTGCGTGCCATGGCGGCCTGATCCGCCCATTGACGGGCCAGTTCGGTCAGGTGGCGGGCGGTCTCCTCGCCGCGCCCGCGGTCGGCACGCTGGCAGCGCCGGGCCAGTTCCTGGATCAGCCGCGCCACCTCCGGCCGGTCGGGATCGAAGGCCCCGGCTTGCTCGTTCGCGGCCAGGTCCGGGCAACCGTGGCGGATGACGATGACCAGGGCGGCGTGCAGGGCGCGTTGCCGGGCCTGCCAGGTGAAGGGGGTGAGACTGGTGGGCTCGACGAAGCGGTAGAAGGACTCGTGATAGGCGCGGAAGCTCTCGTAGTGGGACAGGCTGCGGGCCTGATCCCGATAGTAGTTGGCGACCACGATGCCGGGCACCTCGCCGCGCCCGACCCGGCTGCTGGCCTGGATGTACTCCGCCGTGGTCAGGGGTTGGCCATTGATGACCATGACGGCAAGGCGGGCGACGTCGAGCCCGACCGAGATCATGTTGGTGGCGAGGGCTAGGTCCAGGGCGTCCGGATCGGTGCGCGGCCGGCGCAGCCGTTCGAAGCTACGGGCGTTATCGTCCGCCGACATCTGGCTGGTGAGTTGGGTGATGCGCTCGGCGAGATGGAGATGGCGATCGAAGGTTCTGGCCAAGGTTGAAGGGGAACCCGAGACCACATCGGGGTTGGTGCGGGGGTGGCCACCCGGGCTGATGGCAAGGGTAGAGCCTGGATCTGGGGCGGGATCGGCACCGGCTGCGGTCTGGCCCCGGTCATGCTCCTCCTGATGGAGGCGGGCCATGAGGGTCTCGATGTCCTGGACCGCGTTACGGCTGATGCCGACGCTCTTGAGGCTGCCGTGATAGACCAGCACTGTCCACCAGGCGTCGAGCAGGGCCTCCCGATCCGCCGCCGGGGTGGCGGCGAACAGCCGTTCCGGGGCGGCGAGCAGGGCCGCCGCGATCGGGGCCAGGCAATGCGGGCGGTCACGGGCCGGGGCCAGATAGCCGACATAGAGCCGGCCGGGCCGTTCGCTGACCGGCACCGTCCGGGCGAAATAGGAGTCCTCGCAGTCGAGCCCCGGCGGCGGGAAGATCGCCAGCTCACGGCCAAAGAGTCGGCGGACCTGGTCCCGCGCCTGGCGGATGGTCGCGGTGGAAGCGATGATTTTGGGGTAGAGGTCGCGCCCGGCGAGCACCGTCTCCAGGGCCGCCTCGTAAAGACCCGCCACCGAGCCGAGGGCGCCGGCGATCAGGTGCAGCTCGTCCTGGATGATCAGTTCTGGCGGACGCCGCTGGGGGCCACCGAGAAAGGCCCCGGCGCGTTCCTCCCAGGCCAGGCGCGCGAACTTGTCCAGGGTCGCGAGCAACAGGGTCGGCGGCCGCTCGTAGAGGGCCGTGTCGACGACATTGCAGGGCAGTTCGCCCCCCGACCCGGCGCCAAAGGCGCAATCGTTGGCAATGCAGCGGAAGCGGAAATGGCGGGGACCGGCATCGACGTTGGCGGGCAGGCGCAGGGGCGCCCCGCACCAGGGGCATTGCTCCAGCACCAAGGCGCTGGGCAGGGCCACCTCGCTGCCGGTATCCGCCCGGTCCAGGGCCTGATCAATGGCCTGGCGGGCCTCGGCGTAATTGTTCGGGCTGGAGTCGCCGCCGACCCAAAGGCCGAGGCTGATCGGTTCGCCGCCCAGGGCCGGCTCCTCCCGGCGCAACAGTTCCAGGGCGCAGATCAGTCGCGTGGCGCGACGGAACTGGTCCTTGGTCAGGAGGCGCAGGGTATAGCGCATCAGGGCCGCGGTGCCGCCCCCCGAGGTCGGATATTTGAGCCGCCGCCAGCAGATGACGCAGGCGAGGAGCCCCAGGTAGGCCTCGGTCTTACCGCCGCCGGTGGGGAACCAGATCAGGTCGACCGTATCGCGGTCGGGGTGGTCCGGGTCGAGGGCGGAGGGCAGGGCGAGCAGCAGGAAGGCGAGTTGGAAGGGTCGCCGGGCCGGGGCGCGGGGCGTGGCATCGCTGGCGCGCGCGGCCTGGCGCATCTGCTCGGCCATGGCGCGGTTGGCGAGGGCGAAGGCGCGACGGGCCACGGGATCCGTTTCCAGCAGGCGAGTGCCCTCGCGCATCCGCCGCAGGGCCTCGCCCATCCGCGCGAGGAGGCGGCTGGCCGTGGCCTGTTCGGCGGCGGTCAGGGCAGTGTCCGGGTCAGTGGCCTGCTCACCCTTCCGTTCGATCCAGTCCTGGTAACGGTCGGCGAAACGGTGCAACTCAGCGCATCGCGGTTGATGGTCGGTGTCGATCCCGGCCAGCCAGTCGATGCTCAGCACCTGGGCGTCAGCCGCTCCCCCCTCGGCACTGACCTGGGGGACCTCGACCCGGGGGAGGAAGTCGGTGCGCAGGCGCCTGACCCGATCCCCCCTGACCTCCCAGTCCACCGCGGCGCCATGGCCGATGGCGAAAATACGGTGGGCGCGGTACTGAAGCTCCAGTTCCTGCTCCTCCTCATCCATCAGGCTGGGATCGACACGGGGGTAGTCGCCCACCCGGCCGGTCTCGATGAGGCACTCCAGTTCCACCTGAAACAAGGCGAGGCGGTTGCGTTCAGTGGCCTGGTAGGGGTCGTCGCCACTTCCGGGGTCCTGCTGCACGTTGCTCAGTGCGACCGTGACCAGCCAGCCCGCACCGAGCGGACGCCACAGCACCATGACTTCGGCACGTCCATCAAAGACCGGGGGACGCTGCTGATGGCGGTGGGGCAGGGCGGGCGGCCCGAAATCCAGGGCCTCGCTATCGCTCCGACCCAAGGTGACCGGCTGCCACTGGTCCTCCCGTCCGACCTTGGTCGATTCATCGGCCGGCTCGTAACGCACCGCTCGTGGGATGACCTGGAGCTGAATCTTGTGGCCTTCGCTGCCTTCGATGTAGAAGGAAAAACCCACCGACGAGGGGGGCACGAAGCGGCGCCTGGCCTGGCTGGTGCCTTGGGCAGCCCCAAGACTGGCGCCGTTGTTGTTATCGGCCTCCGCGTCATCTTCGGCATCCTCAATGGCCGCATCCAGGCCGTGTTCATCGGCGAGGACCGGAAAGAGGATGCCGGTCTGATAACGGTCGAGGGGCTTGATCTTGGGTAAAGCGTCTCTCTCGCCAGGGTTTTCGGGCCCGATCAGGCATGAGCGCAGCCACGCGTAAACCTGTTCACGCCCCTCTTGCAGAAGTCCGCTCACGATTTCATCCCCTACCATCCTCCATCCGCGGACGCCGCGTTTTCGGTACCGCGCGGTCAGTAGTAATAATAAAGGTGAAAAAGCCTGGCCTGCCTTTTCACTTCAATGATAGTGCCAAGCGTCCCAATCGCTCAGGCGCGTCCTCGAAGATGAAGGGGTTGAGGAAAAGGCGCGTGCCCAGCAGGCGCTCGTCCACAGCATTCAGGTTTGCCTCCGCCATGACTTGCGGCCAGGCAGCGTGCAGGGTCTCGATCTGGTGGGCGATCAGATCCTCCGCCGCTGCGGCATCCAGCAGGAAGTGCGACGCGGCGGCAATGCAGGTGGCCAACCGGCTCAGCCGCTCCTCGTTGGTGATCAGCATGGCCTGACTGGCCTCGTTTCCAGTCCGATTCTGGGGACAGAGGTCATAGGCGGGCGTCAGGCTGAGGTGCTCGCCGTCCCAGAAAGCAGCGTGGTTACGGGCATGGTCATCCGTATTGCCGCAGAGGAGATTGAAGGTCAGCCGGCCGAATAGCTCCCGGAGCGTGGCCTTGGGCTGGGTGAACCGGTGCCGGATGATTTCCGCCAGATCCGCATAGCTGGCATAGCGAGCCATCAGTTCATCCAGGCCGAATAGCGTTAAGGCGGAGACCATCGCCCGGCGCCGCCAGCCTGAGGCAACCGGAATCCGGTCGAAGCGCTCCACCAACAGGACATCCTTGCCAGCGACGCGCGCCAGCCGGACGGGCGCGACCTGGAGGCCAAGCCGTTCGGCCAGGCGCATCGCGACAAATTCCGCCTTCACGACATTGTAGGTGTCATTGAAGGACGAGAACTTGGCGATCAGCTTACGGTCGCCATCCTGGATCATCGCCTTCGGCCTGGCACCGCCCAGGGAGGTGCCATGAAAAAGCGCTTGATCGAGTTCCGGCGTCAGCGCGACACCTTGCTCTACGCTCTCAGCGGCGCTCAGGAGTTTTTCAAGGGTGGCCGCTCGTGGGGAGCGGGGTACGTACACAGTCTGGCTTCGTTGGAAGTCCAGCGCGCCGATACGGTCTGAACCGGATTCGAGCAGATACGTCAGTTCGTCGATGGCACCGATGTCGATGCCCTTGCCCTTGAGGCCGAAGACCCGGTTGAGTATCACCCGCCGTCCCCAGGCATCGGGGGCACCATCTCTTAGGCAGCCGGCCATGGCTAAGCCAATGGGGGGGGCGATCAAGCCCCGCCTCAGGGGCAGTTCGGGCGCGAAAATCGGGATGGCATCCGGCCGCCCCAGGTAGCTCTGGCCATAGTTGAAGATCAGCCGGTCTC
>ERZ1645187.4211-NODE-4211-length-11731-cov-4.608428_pt1 | contig 11731 bp, 15 predicted proteins | sample MGYA00575352_ERZ1645187 | MGnify/ENA primary metagenome ERZ1645187 (study PRJEB40837, sample SAMN11349314) | freshwater sediment metagenome | isolation source: river sediment | host: Sediment | place: India: Wazaribad , New Delhi | collected 2017-02-21 ... | reverse complement strand
CACGGCCAGGACCGCCCTGCAGGTGGCCACCGTGCTCGACTGCGTGCGCGTCATCGCCGACGGCTGCGCCACGCCGGACCTGCACATCTACCGCGAGAAGTCGGACGGCACCAATGAGCGCGCCATCAACATCCCGGAATACCGGCTGTTGTCTCGCCGCCCGAACGAATGGCAGACCTCGTTCGAATGGCGCCGGCAGATGACCCTGCACGCCGCGCTGACCGGCGCCGCGCTGGCGCTCAAGGTGCGCGGCGACAACCGCCGCGTGCGCGAGCTGATCCCGGTGCAGCCCGGCAAGTGGGACGTGCGCAAGGTCTCGCGCTACGAAGTCCGCTACCGCTGCTGGGACGACTTCGGGCTGATCGGCGAGTTCGGGCCGGAAGACGTATTCACGCTGAACGGCCTGCAATGGGACTGGATCGGCGCACTCGATGTCATCCGCCTGGCGCAGACAGCCATCGGCCTGTCGATTGCCACCGAGAAAAGCCAGGCCGGCATCCACGCCAACGGGCTGCGGCCGTCCGGCGTCTACACCGTCGAAGGCACGCTTAACCAGGAACAGCACGACCGCCTTACCGGCTGGCTCAAGAGCAAGGCCGGGCCGGACAAGCTCGGCACACCGCTGGTGCTCGATCGCAACGCCAAGTGGACCAGCACCGGCATTTCCGGCGTCGATGCCCAGCACGTCGAAACGCGCCGCCTGCAGGTCGAGGAAATCTGCCGCGCCTTCAACGTCTTCCCGATCATGGTCGGGCACTCCGACAAGTCCGCCACCTTCGCCAGCTCGGAAGCCTTTTTCGCCGCCCACCTCAAGCACACCCTGGCGCCATGGCACAAAGCCTGGCGCGACCGGATCGACGAAATGCTGCTCGACGGCAGCGGCCCGCTGTTCGCCAAGTTCGACACCCGCTACCTGACGGCCGGCAGCATGAAGGACCGCGCACAGTGGGCGCGGAACATGGCCGAAATGGGCATCTACACGCGCAACGAGCTGCGCGACGAAGAAGGCAAGGATCCGCTGCCCGGCCTCGACGAACCCCTTACGCCGATGAACATGACCACCGGCACCGAAGCAGGAGACACCGACAATGAAGACCCACCGGCAAACTGAATGCAAGGTCGTCCGGCCGCTCGAGCGCAAATCCGCTGAGGCAGGGCGCCGCGAGACCCGCGCCTTCTCTCTGCAGATCAAGGCTACCGGCGACGACGGCACCATCGAAGGCTACGGCTCCGTCTTCGGCGTGCGCGACAACTACGACGACATCATCGCCAAGGGCGCCTTCGCTGCCAGCCTGGCCGAGCACAAGGCCGCCGGCACCATGCCGGCCATGCTCTGGCAGCACAGCGCCTACGCTCCGATCGGCGTGTGGACAGACATGGTCGAAGACGAGAAGGGGCTCTACATCAAGGGCCAGCTCGTCATGGATACCGTGCGCGGCAAGGAAGCTCATGCCCTGCTCAAGGCCGGCGCCATCAACGGCCTGTCGATCGGCTTCATGTCCAAGCAATGGGCCTATGACCGCGACACCGATGTCCGCACGTTGACCGAAATCGACCTTTGGGAAGTCTCCCTGGTCACCTTCCCGGCCAACGAGAAAGCGCGCGTCACCAACGTGAAGTCGATCGATGCCATCGAATCCATCCGCGATGTCGAGCAGGTGCTGCGCGATCGCGGATTCAGCAAGACCGAGGCCGTGGCCCTGGTCGCAAGAATCAAAGGGCTGGGGCCGGGCGATCCGGTGCAGTCAGGCGGACCGGGTGATCCGGCGGCCGAGCTTGTCGCTGCTTTGAAGCGACGCGGATCGGCGCTCGCGTAGAAGCGACCGCCACTCAATCCGGCCGCAATCGGCCGCCTTTGGAAAGGAAACAAAATGGAACTGAAAGAAGTCAAGGACCTGATCGAAGAACAGGGCCGCGCCTGGGAAGAGTTCAAGAAAACGAACGACGCCGCGATTCAGGCCAAGGCTGACGGCAAGGCCGTCGGCGACATGGAAGTCAAGCTCGCCACCATCAATGACGTGCTCGACAAGGTGCAGACCAAGCTCGCCCGCCCCGGCGCCTTCGGCAATGCCAAGGACGACGGCGAGACGCAGGAAGCGGCCGAATACCGCCACGCCTTCCTCGACTGGATGCGCGCGCCTTCCGACAACGAGCGCCAGCAGAAGGCCGCCTCGGCTGCCAAGGCACTGGAAGCCAAGTCGAAGGCCGAAGGCCGCGAAACCCGTTCGGCCCAGGTCATCACCTCGACCGGCTCTGCCGGCGGTTTCGCGCTGCCCGAACAGATCGAGCGTCAGATCGCCCGCCTGACCGTCGACATCTCTCCGATCCGCCAGCTCGCCACCGTGCGCCAGGTCGGCACCTCGGACTACAAGGAGCTGATCGATGTCGGCGGCGGCGCATTCGAGTGGCTGGGCGAGGGTGACACCCGCAACCAGACCAACACGCCCGACCTGGCCGAAGTCGCGCCCACCTTCGGCATGGCCTCCGCCAAGCCGCAGGCGACCGAAGAGTCCCTGGACGACCTGTTCTTCAACGTCGAACAGTGGCTGATCGACTCGGTGTTCGAAGCCATCGCCGCCGGTGAAGGCGCCGCCTTCGTTTCCGGCAACGGCACCAAGAAGCCCACCGGCTTCCTGGCTGGCCCGACCCCGGTGTCCACGGCCGATTCCGGCCGCGCCTTCGGCACGCTGCAGTACATCGCATCTGGCCAGGCCGCCGCCATGCCGACCACGCCGGACACCTTCTACGACATCGTCTACTCGCTGCGCGCCCGCTACCGCGCCAACGCCAAGTGGGTGACGAGCAAGCTGGTGCTGGCCGCCATGCGCAAGTACAAGGAAGCCACGACCAACGCCTACATGTGGCAACCGGGCCTCGCCGCCGGCCAGCCCGACATGTTCGCCGGCTACCCGGTCGTCGAAGCCGAAGACATGCCGGCTGTTGGTGCAGGCACCTTCCCGCTCGCCTTCGGCGACTTCAAGGAAGGCTACCTGATCGCCGACCGCGTCGGCATGCGCATCACCCGCGACGAGATCACGGCGCCGGGCTTCGTCAAGTTCTACGTGCGCAAGCGCGTCGGCGGCAAGCTGCGCAACACCCAGGCGATCAAGCTGCTCAAGATCGCCGCGTCCTGATCGATTCGATCAGTCATGAAACGGCCCCTCCGGGGGCCGTTTTTCATTGAGGAACAGCATGCAACTCAAGGCACTTCAAGCCTTCTCGTACTCGTGCGACGGCGTGCACCTCGAGCAGTACGAGGCCGGCCAGATCATCGACACCGAAGACGACGGGCTGCTCCGCGTCGCCACTGAAGAAGGCTGGGCAGCCCCGGCCGCCACGGTCGACGCCCCGAAACCGCCCAAAACCACGCGCCGCAAGGCCGCACCGAAGGAATAAGCCATGGCCGTCACCTACACCACTGCCGTCAAGAATGCCCGGCTCTCCGCCGTCGTCACCCAGATCGGCGCCACCGGCGTGCTCGAGATCGGCACTGCGGGCATGGCGACCGTACTGGCGACCATCGCCCTGAACAGCACCGCCGGCACCGTCGCCTCGGGCGTGCTCACCTTTTCCGGCTTCCCCAAGTCAGACACCAGCGCCGACAACAGCGGCACCGCGGCAGTCGCGCGCATCCGCACCGCCTCGGGCGGCACCGACATCGTGACCGGACTCACCGTCGGCACCTCGGGCAGCGACATCAACCTGGACAGCGTCAGCATCACCGCCGGCCAGACCGTCACCATCAACTCGGCGACCATCACCCACGCCTGACGGGGGCCAGCATGACCATCCCCACCCGCGACAAGCTGATCGACGCGCTCGGCAACAACTCGTCGCGCTTCGTCATCGACAAGGCCTCGCTCTCCAACGCCGCCGCCGGCCAGTACCACAGCCTGTGGCGGGCCACCGGCCAGCCGGGGCAGGGGGCTATCCCCGGCGCAGCCGCCGTGTGCAACAACGCCCTCACCGGCGCGATGAACTTCTCACAGCAGACGGCACCGGCCACCAGCTACGGCGGGTGGGCGAACGCGGCTTGCTCAAACTCGGCCGTCACGATCGAAATCCACGACCGCCTCATGCACATGGGCGGACTCTCCGGCACCGTGGCCACGGCGCAGACGGTCAACCTCGACCTCAACGCCAACCTCGCCACCAACAACCTCGACGCGCGCAAGGGCGACGCGAACTTCTCCGACGTGCAGTGGTGGCTGGAGTGGTACACGGATACCGGCTCCACGGCCGTGACAGCCACCGTCGCCGTCACCTATAACGACGGCACCTCCGGCAACCTCAACGCCATCTCGCTCGCCGCCACCCGCCGCGCCTCGTTCATGGTGCCACTCAACGGCTACATCCCGGCGGCTGCGGCTGGCAAGTACATCCGCGACGTGGATAGCGTCACGCTCTCGGCCACCACCGGCACCGCCGGCAGCTTCGGCGTTACCGCCACCCGGCCGCGCATGATCCTGCCGCTGCCGCTGGCGAACAAAATGGAAATCTTCGACTGGGCCGCGCTCGGCCTGCCGGAAATCTTCAACTCCTCGTGCCTCTTCCCGATCCAGCTGGCCAGCACCACCAGCACCGGCACGGTGCGCGGCGGCGGCAAGATCGCGCACGGGTAAATCATGGCCGTCGTTCGCCCGGAGGCTGATCGCACCTTCGGCCTCTCCGGCGGCGCCGATGTCTGGGACAACGGCACCGCCGGCCTGATCCTCTCCGGCGACTACTTCGCCGATGCCGCACCGCCGGCCGAGATCACCGGCACGCTCGCCGCCTCGGAGTCCGGGGCCGATGCCTTCGCCGCATCGGGCGCCGTCATCGTCACCGGCAGCCTTGCCGTCAGCGAGGCCGGCAGCGACAGCTTCGCCGCTTCGGGAACGGTTGCCTGGGGGCCGATCACCGGCACCATGGCGGCCACCGAGTCCGGTAGCGACGCCTTGGTGGCCGATGGCGACGTATTCATTGCCGGCGCCTTGGCCACATCGGAAAGCGGCGCCGATACCTTCGCGTCTGCCGGCGATGTCTTCGTCAGCGGCGCGCTGTCCGCTGCCGAGGCCGGTGCAGACAGTTTCACGGCCACCGGCTCGGTTGCCGTCACTGGCGCGCTCGGCGCCACGGAGCAGGGCGGCGATGCCCTGGCAGCAAACGGAAGCGTCATCGTCGCCGGCACGCTGTCCGCCACCGAAAGCGGCGCCGATGCATTTGCGGCAACCGGCGGTATCTCGGCCGCATCGATCCAGGGCGACTTCGCTGCCACCGAGGCATCCAGCGACGCCTTCGCTGCCGTGGGTGCCGTCCCCGTTGTCGGCGTCCTGTCCGTCAGCGAGCTGGCAGACACGCTCGCCGCATCCGGTGGCGTTGCCGTCATCGGCGGCTTCGACGCCATCGAGGGCCGCGACGAATTCAGCGGCCCGGGCCAGATCCTCGTCGCCGGCCTGTTCGCCGGAAGCGAATCCGGCCTCGATGTTGCGCAGATGGGCAACCCGCCGCCCGTGCGCGCCCCGGAAGGCAACGGGCCGCCGCTGCGAATGGCGCCGGGATGGCGCCCCGATCAGGCCGGCAGCGCCCGCCCGGCGCATGAATCCACCGCCCGGCCCGCGTCATTGAACACCACCCGCCCGACCGCCGCCGGCGGCCGGCGCCCAACGCACTAGGAAACCGCATGGCCCTGATCCGCATCGCTGCCCCGGCGAGCGAGCCGCTCGCGCTCGCCGACGCCAAGGCGCACTGCCGCGTGGACCACACCGACGACGACGCCCTCATCACCGCGCTCATCGTCGCCGCCCGCGAGCAGGCCGAACACGAAACCGGCCGCGCCCTCGTCACGCAGACCTGGGAACTGGTGCACGACGCCTTCCCCGAGGCCTTCGTCCTGCGCAAGCCGCCGGTCGCCAGCGTCACCTCGATCAAGTACCTGGACAGCGCCACCGGCGTCGAACAGACGCTCGACCCGGCCGACTACCTGCTCGACAACGCCAGCGAGCCCGGCTACGTGGTGCCCGCCTACGGCAAGGCCTGGCCGGACAGCTACGGCGTGCCCAATGCCGTGCGCTGCCGCTACGTTTGCGGCTACGGCAACGCCGCCGCCGTGCCGCAGGCCATCAAGCAGTGGATGCTGCTCGCCATCGGCACCATGTACGCCCAACGCGAAACCTTCGCCAGCGGCACCGTCGCCAACCTGCCGGACCGCTTCTGGGGATCGCTGCTCGATCCCTACCGGCTGTTCGAGGGCGTGTGATGATCGGCGCCGGCAAACTCGACCAGCGCATCACCTTCCAGCAGAAGGGCGTGACGAAGAACGCCATCGGCGAGGAAGTCGTCACCTGGTCCGATGTCGTCACCGTCTGGGCCGAAGTCGTCCCGCTGCGCGGGCGCGAGTTCTACGCCGCGAACCAGACGCAGCAGGTGGTCGACGTGCGCTTCCGCATCCGCGCCCGCAGCGGCCTCACCAACGACATGCGCGTGCTGTGGAAGGGCGCGCCGCACGACATCACCGCCCTGATCCCGGGCACCGGCCCGTGGGCCGATTCGCTCGAGATCATGGCCAGCAACGGGGTGCGCAATGGCCGATAGCGTGAAAGTCACGGTCAACGGCATCGACGAGCTCAAAAGGGCGCTCGCTGCGTTGCCTGGCAAGCTGCGCCGCAAGGTGCTGGTCAAGGCGCTGCGCGCCGGGGCGAAGGAGGTGCAGAAGTCCGCCCGCGCCGCCGTGCCGGTGCTGGCTACGCCAAACGCCTACCGCACCAAGGGCCTCTTGAAGCGCAAGATCAGTGTGCGCGTGTCGAAGGAGTCGCGCCGCAACGGCGATGTCGGCGTCTTCGTCAACATCAAGCCCGCCCCGAAAGGGCAGCGCGGCGCCAAGAGCAGGCTCGACCCGTTCTACTGGCGCTTCGTGCAGTTTGGCACCAAGAAGATGACCGCGCGCCCGTTCATGGAAGCCGGCGCCGACGCGCTGCCAGAAGCCCTTGCCGCCTTCGAGCGCGAAGCCGTGCCGGCCATCGAAGCACTCAACACGAGGGGCGCCTGATGTCCGCCGAATCCGATCTCTACGCCGTCCTCGCCGGTTACGCCCCGCTCACGGCGCTGGTGTCGACCCGCATCTTCCCCGACGCGATCCCCGAGGACAAGGCGCTGCCGGCCGTGGTGTACAGCACCGAGGCCGCCGCGCCGGAGTGGTGCCTGAACAACAGCGCCGCCGCCACCGCCTACCGCTTCCGCATCGTCGGCTGGGGCACCACGCGCACCTCGGCCAAGGCCGTCGGAGACGCCATCGCCGCCGCGCTGCTCGCCGCCGGCGTGCCCCACGACAACCGCTTCTCCGGTTTCGACGCCGAGGTCGGGCAGTTCGCCGATGTCGTCGAAATCACCTGGTGGGCCTAGCCCGCCGCACCCGCCCCGCTTTCACCCACCCGCCCGCCGCCCGGCGGGTTTTTTCATTTAAGGAGCAGTAAAAATGGGAACTCCCCTGATCGGGCGCAACGTTCGCGTCGAAGTCTCGAAGACCGAAGGCACCGCCAAGACCGTTACCGCCGTGACCCAGGCCAGCCCCGGCGTGGCCACCAGCACGGCCCATACCCTGACTGACGGCACCGTCGGCTATTTCGACAACGTCGCCGGCATGTCGCAACTCGAAGGCCAGGCCGCCCGCGTTGATGCGCCGGCTGCCAACACCTTCGAGCTGCAGGGCATCAATACCACCAGCTACCCGGCCTTCACCGCCGGCGAATTCACCGCCGTCACCGTGTGGTCGACGCTTTCCCGCGCCGCCTCCTACGTCATCGGCGGCGGCGATGCCGACAAGATCGACATCACCACGCTGCTCGATGTCATCAAGCAGGAAGCCAACGGCCTGCTCGCCGCGCAATCGGTGAACTTCGACCTCAAGCTCGAAACCACCGACGAAGAAGCGCTGACGCTGGTGCGCGCCGCGGCCATCTCGCAGGGCTACCTGGTCTTCCGCATCACCCTCTCCGACGGCGCCCAGCGCGTCTTCCGCGGCCAGCCCTCGCTGCCCGGCGAGAACGTCGGCCAGGGCCAGCTCGGCACCGGCTCGTTCAACGTCACGGTCAAGGGCCAGGTGCTCTTCCTGCCGGCGGTCGCCTGATGACGCCCGAGCAACTCGTCGCCGCTGCGCTCGCCCAGCGCAGCTTCTGGGTCGAGGTGGCGGACGGCAAGCGCGTGCGCGTGCGCCGTCCGTCGGAGCACGACACGCGCGGCCTGCTGCAGCGCGACGCCGACGGCAAGGTCACCGGCATCTCGGCCGACCTGCCCGAGGTCAAGCGCTTCACGGTCGACTGGGAAGGCTTCAAGGAATGCGACTTCACCGCCGCCGGTTCCTCCGACCCCGCGCCGTTCAGCCAGGAACTGTGGGGCGTCTGGGTCGAGGATGACCGCGAGGCGCTGAAGAAGGTTGCCGAAGCCGTGATCGACGCGGTCATCGCCCACGAAACCCGGCGCGCGGGCATCGAAAAAAACTGATCGCCTGCCTCGATGCGGCCGCCGGCATCGAGGTAGACGGCGAATCGCTGCCCGAACTCGGCGACGCCGATGTCGAGGCGCTCAAGGTCGTGAGCCTGCTCAAGACCGGCAGCGGCGGCATGGACTGGTCCGGCCTGCCGCTCGTGGCGGGCTGGATGGGCATCACAGACCTCGACGGCCTGCTTGAAAGGCTGGCCGTGATCCTGCAACACCACCGCACCAGGGAAGATTGACATGGCTATTGCCAAGCTCTCGATCGACCTCGAAACCCGGCTCGCCAGTTTCGAGAAGGATCTGAAGCAGATGAGCTCGCTGTCGGAAGCGGCGGCGGGCAAGATCGGGAAAGCCTTCACCGGCCTCACCGTCGTCTTCGCCGGGCTGGCCGGCGCGCTCTCGGTCGGCGCCATCAAGCAGGCTTTCGACAGCTACGTCCAGGGCGCCGCGGCGATGGACGACCTGGCCGAAATCACCGGCAGCACCGTCGAGAAGGTCTCGGCGCTGGCCAACGTGGCCAAGGTCAGCGGCACCGACATGGGCTTGCTCGAAGGCGGCATGGTCAAGCTGGCCAAGGCCGTCACGCTGGTCGGCGACGAATCGAGCGATGCAGGCGCCGCCTTCAAGGCGCTGAATCTCGACCCGAAGGAGCTTGGCGCGGTCGACACAGCGGACCAGCTGAAAATCGTCGCCGAGCGCCTGGCCGAATACGAAGACGGCGCCGCCAAGACGGCGCTGGCCACCACGCTGCTCGGCAAGTCCGGCGCCCAGCTGCTGCCCTACCTCAAGGATCTGGCCAGCACCGGCGACCTGGTAACCAAGGTCACCGCCGAGCAGGCCGCGCAGGCCGAAGAGTACGAAAAGAACCTCAAGCGCCTGGGCGCTGCGCAGAGCGCCGTGGTCAAGATCATCAGCGCCGAGTTGGTGCCGGCCGCCAACGTGCTGGTCAAGACCTTCGTCGATGTCCTCAACGGCACCGACGGCGTGCGCGGGGCCACCAAGGGGCTGGCCGACGACGGCAGCATCCAGAGCTGGGCGACCAGCGCCGTGCGCGCCGCCGGCTTCGTGGTCGATGCCTTCGATGGCGTGGTGCGCGTGGTGCAGGCGGTCGGCAAGACCATCGGCGCCGCCGCGGCGCAGGCCGCAGCCGTCGCCCAGGGCAACTTCGCCGGGGCCAAGGCCATCGGCGGCGAGTGGCTGGCCGACCTCGACAAGCTGGCCGAAAAGCCGCTCTTCTCCCAGCGCCTCGAAGAAAACATCGCCGCCATGCAGAAGCTCGGCGGCGCGGCCGACGTCACGCGCAAGAAGCTGAGCTTCTCCGGCGGCGCCGGTGGCGGTGCCGGCGGCAAGGGCCGGGCCGGCGCCGGTGGCGCCTCTGCCAGCTTCACCGACTACGACCAGCAGCTGGTGCAGAAGATCGCCGGCGCGATCGAGAAGACCGACACGGTCAAGGCCGCTGAACTGGTGCGCCAGCTCGAAAAGCTGGACCAGCTGGCCGCAGCCGGGCTCGACCCGACCATCGTCAAGGCCGTGCGCGACGACCTGACCGGCGCCAGCAAGGCCGCCGCCGACGAGGTGGCACGCCTCAACAGCCTGCTCGACGCCACGCCGACCGCCAAGATCGAGCAGTCGCGCGACGACATGCTGCTGCTGACCAAGGCCCTCACCGAGGGCCGCATCGCCGAGGAGCAATACCTCGAGGCCGTCGCCGCCCGCCTGGACAAGGTGTCGGAGAAGACTGAGAAGGCCGTCGGCGAGCTCGACGAATTCACCAAGGCCGCCGCCAAGAACATCGAGAACACGCTGGCCGACTTCCTTTATGACCCGTTCGCCGAAGGCATGGACGGCATGGCCAAGAAGTTCGGCGACACGCTGCGCAAGATGGTGGCCGATGCCGCCGCCGCGCAGCTGGCGAAGGCGATGTTCGGCGACTTCGGCAAGACCGGGGATCTAGGCGGCTGGGCAGGCAGCCTGCTCAAGGGTGCAGCCGGCCTGTTCGGCGGTGGTGGCGGCGCTGCCGCCGCATCCGGCATCGGCAGCGTGTGGGTCGACATCATGCACGGCGGCGGCCTCGCCGGCGCCGGCGGCGGGCGGTCGAGGAACGTTTCCGCTTCCGCCTTCTTCAACGCCCCGCGCTACCACAACGGCGGCTTCGCGGCCGACGAGGTGCCGGCCATCCTCAAGCGCGGCGAGCTGGTGCTGACCGAAGACCAGCAGAAGGCCGCCGCCCGCGGCAACGGCCAGCCGCTCACCCTGACCCAGCACTTCCACGGCAGGGCCGATCCGGCGCAGGTCAAGCGCGCCACCGCCTCGACCCTGCGTGATGCCGCCGGCCTGATCGCCGGCGCCCGGAGATACGCCTGATGCCTGCCTTCCTCGAAGAACGCTTCACCGAGCTGATCCGCTACGGCTCCGGCTGGGCGGAGTCGTTCGCCGTCGATCCCGTCGACACGGCGGGCGGCGATACGCACAAGTCGCTGCGCCACCCCTTCCCGCGTCGCACCTTCGATGCCTCGGTCATGCTCGACACGGCCACGCTGTGGGAAGAGGTGGTCAACGTCTACATGCGCGCCTATGGCCGCTACGCCGGCTTCCGCGTGCGCTGCTTCGACGAGTGGAGCACTAACGGCCAGAAGTCGCCGCCGACGCCATTCGACCAGCCGATGGGCCTCGTCTCGTCCGGCGTCTACGAGATGCGCAAGTATTACGGCCTGGACAAGGCAGCGCTGGCCGGCCTCGGGCATCCCCACCGCAAGATCAAGAAGCCTGTCGCCGGCACGGCGCGCGTCGGCATCGGCGCCACCGAGATCCGCAGCGCCGACTGGTCGGTCGACAGCACCACCGGCATCGTCACCTTCGCCGCCGACCAGACCCGGGCGGTGACCTCGGTCACCAAGGCCGCCCAGGCCGTGCTCGATGTCGGCGCCGGCCATCCGTTCGTCACCGGCATGAGCGTGCATGTCTCGGCCGTCGTCGGCATGGTGGAAATCAACGGCCAGCGGGCCCTGGTGACCGGCACCGGCGCCACCACCATCACCGTCGCCATCAATTCCAGCGCCTTCTCGACCTACACCTCCGGCGGCGTGGTGCATACCAGACCGCAGACCGGCGAGACGGTGACCTGCGGAACCGAATTCGACTTCCCCGTCGAGTTCACCAGCGAGCTGCCGGTGGGCATGGCCTACCCCGGCTATCGCCCGGTCGATTCGCTGATGCGGCGCGAGATCCTCAACCCATGAAATCGACCGTCGCGCCCTTC
>ERZ1645187.4210-NODE-4210-length-11732-cov-167.353173_pt1 | contig 11732 bp, 8 predicted proteins | sample MGYA00575352_ERZ1645187 | MGnify/ENA primary metagenome ERZ1645187 (study PRJEB40837, sample SAMN11349314) | freshwater sediment metagenome | isolation source: river sediment | host: Sediment | place: India: Wazaribad , New Delhi | collected 2017-02-21 ... | reverse complement strand
AGCTCCGGCGACAAGACCCTCCACGTCGACGTCAAGAAGAAGTTGACGTTGAAGCTGAAGACCGACGCCACGGTCCAGCAGAGCTTCAGCCATGGTCGGTCGAAGACGGTGCTCGTCGAGACCAAGAAGAAGCGCGTCCTCAAGCCCGGCGAGACCGATCACGGCCACGCCGCGCCTCCGGCCAAGCCGGTCGAGAGCGCCGCCCCGCGTGTCGAGATCAAGCCGCGCCCCGAGCCGAAGCCGGTCGCCGCCGCCCCGGCCGCCCCGGCACCGGCTCGTCCGGCCGCTCCGGTCGCCGCGCCGTCGGCCCCGGCTCAGCCGGCCGCGCAGCAGCAGCCTCCGCAGCCGCAGCAGCGGCCGCGCTCCGGCGTCGTGTTGCAGACGCTGTCGGCCGGCGAGCGTGCCGCGCGTGAACGCGCTCTGGCCGAAGCCCGCATCCGCGACGAGGAGGACCGCAAGCGCCGCGTCGAGGAAGAGCGCCTGCGGGCCATCGAGGAAGAGCGTCTGCGCAAGGAGCGCGAGGCCGAGGAAGCCCGTCGCAAGGCCGAGGCGGAAGCCGAGGAGGCCCGTCGCAAGGCCGCCGGCGAGCCCGAACCCGCGCCCGCCGCTCCGGTGGTCGAGGAGGCGCCCGTCGCCGCGGCCCCGGCCGCTCCGGCTGCCGCCAAGCCCGCCGCTGCCGCGCCCGCCCGTCCGGCCCGTGAGGCCGAGGAGGAGGAGGCGCCGCGTCGCGGTCCCGCCCCCCGTCCGGTCGCCGGCGCCGCGCGCCGCATGACCGCCCCGCCGCCGCCCAAGCCGACCCGCACCAAGGGCGACGACAAGCAGCGCGGCAAGCTCACCGTGGTGACGGCGCAGACCGAGGACTCCGAGGAGGAGGGCGGCCGCGGCCGTTCGGTCGCCGCCTTCAAGCGCCGCGTCCAGCGCCAGCAGCGCCGCATGCAGTCCTACGAGCCGCGTGAGAAGATCTCGCGCGAGGTGATCCTGCCCGAGACCATCACCATCCAGGAACTCTCCAACCGCATGGCCGAGCGGGCCGTCGACGTCATCAAGCTGCTGATGAAGCAGGGCCAGATGATGAAGATCAACGACGTCATCGACGCCGACACCGCCGAGCTGATCGCCGTCGAGATGGGCCACACGGTCAAGCGCGTCGCCGAATCGGACGTCGAGGAGGGCCTGTTCTCCGCCGCCGACGCCGACGAGAATCTGGTCCAGCGCCCGCCGGTGGTCACCATCATGGGCCACGTCGACCACGGCAAGACGTCGCTGCTCGACGCCATCCGCTCCACCAAGGTGGCGGCGGGCGAGGCCGGCGGCATCACCCAGCACATCGGTGCCTATCAGGTCGAGTCCAACGGCCAGAAGATCACCTTCATCGACACCCCCGGCCACGAGGCCTTCACCGCGATGCGGTCGCGTGGCGCCAAGGCCACCGACATCGTCATCCTGGTGGTGGCGGCCGACGACGGCGTCATGCCGACGACGGTCGAGGCGATCAACCACACCCGCGCCGCGGGTGTGCCGATCATCGTCGCCATCAACAAGATCGACAAGCCGCAGGCCGACCCGGCGCGCGTCCGCAATGCCCTGCTCCAGCACGAGATCGTGGTGGAATCGCTGGGCGGCGATGTGCTCGAGGTCGAGGTTTCGGCCAAGCAGAGGATCAATCTCGACAAGCTGCTCGAGACCATCCTCCTGCAGACCGAAGTGCTCGAACTGCGGGCCAACCCGAGCCGTCCGGCCGAAGGCACCGTCATCGAGGCCAAGCTCGACAAGGGCCGCGGTCCGGTGGCGACCGTGCTCGTCCAGCGCGGCACCCTGAAGGTCGGCGACATTCTCGTCGCCGGTGGCGCCTGGGGCCGCGTCCGCGCCCTCCTCAACGATCAGGGCGCGGCCGAGCGTGACGCCGGCCCGTCGACTCCGGTCGAGGTGCTGGGCTTCCAGGAGACCCCGGAAGCCGGCGATCGCTTCGCCGTGGTCGAGAACGAGGCCCGCGCCCGCGAGGTCGCCGACTACCGTCAGCGGCTGAAGCGCGAGAAGATGCAGGCCCGCGGTACTTCGGCCCGCGGCTCGCTCACCGAGATGATGAACCAGTTGAAGACCGCCGGTCGCAAGGAGTTCACGCTCGTCGTCAAGGGCGACGTGCAGGGCTCGCTCGAGGCGATCGTCGGCGCGCTGGAGAAGCTCGGCAACGACGAGGTGCGCGCCCGCGTCATCCACGGCGGTGTCGGCGGCATCACCGAGTCGGACGTCACCCTCGCCTCGGCCTCGGGTGCGGCGATCATCGGCTTCAACGTCCGTGCCTCGAAGGAGGCCCGCGAGGCATCCGAGCGCGAAGGCGTCGAGATCCGCTACTACAACATCATCTACGACCTGGTCGACGACGTGAAGAAGGCGATGAGCGGCATGCTCACGCCGGAGATCCGCGAGACCATGCTCGGCAACGCCCGCATCCTGGAGATCTTCAACGTCTCCAAGGTCGGCAAGGTGGCGGGCTGTCTGGTCACCGACGGCTCGGTCGAGCGCGGCGCCTCGGTCCGCCTCATCCGCGACAACGTCGTCATCCACGAAGGCAAGCTCTCGCAGCTCAAGCGCTTCAAGGACGACGCCAAGGAGGTGCAGGTCGGCCAGGAGTGCGGCATGTCCTTCGAGGCCTATCAGGACATGCGCGCCGGCGACGTCATCGAGTGCTACCGCGTCGAAGAGATCGCCCGGTCGCTCTGACCCGGCGGCCACGGCGATGGGCGGCGTCTCCGGGCGCCGCCCGCCCGTCGCGCCCCACCTCGCTCGGGTCCGAACCCTGACGAAGGATGATCATGTCCGAGACGTTTTCGTTCCGCTTCCAGCGCGCGGACTGGGTGGCCCTGTCCTCCGCCGTCGCCCGCCGACCGCTGCTCTTCCGCCTCGCCGTCGTCGTCGCCATGCTGTCGGCGACCGTCCTGGTGATGTCGGTCGTCTCCTCCTCCGACCCCACTGCCGGCACGCTTCTCGCCGATGCCATGCGCGGCGGCTCGGAGTGGTATCCCTTCTTCCTCTTCGTCGCGATGGTCGGGCTCGGCACCGTCTTCCGCCACGTCCTGATCGGCTTCAACGCCGCCATGGGCTTCGGCCGCATGCCGCTCGCCGACAAGGAGATGAAGGTCGAACTCGGCGATGCCGAGGTGCACGTCGCCTCGGGCGACTTCGACTGGCGTTTCCCCTGGGCCGCCGTCAGCCGTGTCGTCGAGACGCCGACCCATCTGGTGCTCGCCACCTCCGGCCGCGAGGGCCTGCCGATCCCGCGTTCGGCCTTCGCCGAGGGGACGGCCTACGAGAGGGTCCGCGCCTTCGTCCTCGCCCATCTCGTGGAGGGAACCGCCCATGACCGCGCCTGAGAAGGGCCCGTCGCAGCGCCAGCTGCGCGTCGGCGAAATCGTCCGTCATGCGCTGGCCGACATCCTCGCTCGCGGCGAGATCGCCGATCCGGATCTGGACGGCGTCGTCATCACCGTTCCCGAGGTCCGCATGTCGCCCGACCTCAAGAACGCCACCGCGCTGGTCATGCCGCTCGGCGGCAGGAACACCAAGAAGGTGATGGCCGGGCTCGAGCGTTCGCGAAAATGGCTGCGCGGCCAGATCGCCCGCCGGGTGAACCTCAAGTTCGCCCCCGACATCCGCTTCCAGCTCGATACCCGCTACGACGACGACGACGCGGTCACCACCCTCCTCCACCGCCCCGAGGTCGCCCGCGACCTCGGCGAGGAGGAGTGAGGAGGACGGATCGCAACGAGGCGAGAGGTCGGCCCGCTCGCTGAGGGCGATCCGGATCGTCGGCGCCGAGCCCCCCTCCTTGTCCCTCCCCCTCCAGGGCGGAGGGAACACGCGTGGAGAGGTGAGGGGAAACGTTCGACAACAGCGGTCGTCGCATCCGACGTGCTCCACGCTCGGCCGACCGCGTTCCGATGATCGTCACCCCATCGTCCACTTCCCCCTTGGAGGGGGAGGGACAGGGAGGGGGGGCTGGACCGCTCCGTTCGGAAATCGCATCGACCAGACACCCACGAAGGCATACCCCCATGGCCCGCAAGAAGAAGTTCGACGACGTTCACGGCTGGATCGTGCTCGACAAGCCGGTGGGGGTGACCTCGACCCAGGCGGTCGCCCGGCTGAAGCGTCTCTTCCACGCCAACAAGTGCGGCCACGCCGGCACCCTCGATCCGCTCGCCTCCGGCATGCTGCCGATCGCCTTCGGCGAGGCGACCAAGACCGTGTCCTTCGTCATGGACGGCACCAAGGTCTATCGCTTCACCGTGCGCTGGGGCGCCCAGACCTCGACCGACGACACCGAGGGCGAGGTGATCGCCACCGCCGACGGCCGTCCGTCGAAGGCGGAGATCGAGGCGATCCTGCCGGAGTTCATCGGCGAGATCATGCAGGTGCCGCCCAAGTTCTCGGCCATCAAGATCGACGGCGAGCGCGCCTACGATCTCGCCCGCGACGGCGAGGAGGTGGTGCTCGAGGCCCGGCCGATCGAGATCCTCGATCTGGCGTTGGTCGACGTGCCCGACGCCGACACCGCCGTCTTCGACTGCGAATGCGGCAAGGGCACCTATGTTCGGGCGCTCGCCCGCGACATGGGGATCCGCCTCGGCACCCGCGGCCACGTGATCGGCCTCAGGCGCGTCCATGTCGGCCCCTTCGAGGAGGACGACATGATCCCGCTCGCCGACATCGAGAAGGCGGCCGAGGAAGGCGGCACCGACGCCGCTCGCGTCCTGCTCGCCCCGGTCGAGGCCGGCCTCGCCGAGGTCACCGAAGTGCCGGTCAACCGCGACGCGGCGGCGCGCCTGCGCCGCGGCCAGTCGGTGATCCTGCGCGGCCGCGACGCCCCGGCCGACGAGGACGCCGTCTATGCCACCTGCGCCGGCGAACTCGTCGCCATCGGCGAGGTCGACCGCGGCGAACTGGTGCCGCGCCGGGTGTTCATGATGGGCGGGGAGTGAACCCGATCAGCGCAGGCACTCTGCGACCTCGGGTGAGTTCGCCGCCCGCGCCGCGATGATGCCGGCGACGCGGCGCAGTCCCACCGAGGGGCTTCCCGGATGGCGGCGGTGCGGGTTGGGCAGCGTCACGGCGAGGAGCGCCGCCTCGGCGGCCGAGACCCGCTCTGCGCCGTGGCCGAAGGCGCGCCTCGCCCCCGCCTCGATGCCGAATTCACCCTCCGGCCCCCATTCGGCGATGTTGAGATAGACCTCGAGGATCCGCCGCTTCGACCAGACGAGATCGATCGTCATGGCGAGCGGGATCTCGATCGCCTTGCGGACATAGGACCGCCCCGGCCACAGGAAGAGGTTCTTCGCCACCTGCATGGTCAGCGTCGAGCCGCCCCGCTTCGGTCCGTCCTCGTCGTCGATGACGTCCATCAGTTCGTCCCAGTCGACCCCGCGATGGCGGCAGAAACCGCTGTCCTCCGAGGCGATCACCGCGACGATCGCGTCGCGATCGATGCTCTCGATCCCCCGCCACGGCCGCTCGACCCGCTCCCCCGTCACCCACCGCGCCACCATCGGGGTGGAGATCGGCGGGACGAAGCCCCAGAGGACGAGGAGGAGGGCGAGGAGCGCCGCGACCCCGCCGGCGACGAGACCGAGCAGGCGGACGAGGCGGCGGAGGCGAGCGAGGGCGTCCATCGGCCGAAACTGCCCGTCCCCGACCCGGAAGTCGAGCGACGAGTTGGCCGGGAACGGACACATTCCGCTGGCGCGCCCCCCCCGTTTCGTGCATAAGACCCGCGCACCGACCCCGCTGGACGACATCCCGGCGGGGCCATGTTCGTTTGTCTCACCCGAAAGGATGATCCCGATGTCGATCACGGCCGAACGCAAGCTCGAAGTCGTCAAGCAGTACGCGACCCACGAAGGCGACACCGGTTCGCCGGAGGTTCAGGTCGCGGTGCTCTCCGAGCGCATCGCCAACCTCACCGATCACTTCAAGGCCCACGCCAAGGACAACCATTCCCGTCGTGGCCTCCTGAAGATGGTCTCCTCGCGCCGCTCCCTCCTCGACTATCTGAAGAAGAAGGACGTCGCGCGCTACAAGGCCCTCATCGAGCGTCTCGGCCTGCGCCGCTGACCCGTCCCCCCGCCTCGCGGGGGAACGAGCGAGAAGCCTTCTCCGGGGTGCCGCGTCGCGGCGCTCCGGACCCCTTCCGGGAGCGCCGCCGGCGCTCCCCACCCCTCCGGAGCGGCATCCGTGCCGCTCTGTTCCTCCGGGCGGTACGCCGCCCTTCCGTGCCGTCGAGCGCCCGTGTTTCCGGGGTAGCGCTCGCCGGACACGTCGCGGACCAGGGCAGGATCGCCGGGGGCTCCGCGGTGCCCGCTCGGGCCGGAGCCCCCCGCCGTCTTGCCGTGGTCCAGCGGACGAGGCCCGCCTCGTCCGGCTCCAACCCGTGTGCAGGCCGACGCGAGCCCGAGGGCAGAGCGCGTCCGCCGCGCCGCAACGTGCGGCCCGTCGACGATCGGCGGGATCCGCAAGGACCGAAGACACATGTTCCATGTCCATCGCGAAGTGATCGAATGGGCCGGCCGCAAGCTGGTCCTCGAGACCGGCAAGGTCGCCCGTCAGGCCGACGGCGCCGTGCTGGCCTCCTACGGCGAGACCACCGTTCTCGCCACCGTCGTCGCCATGAAGGAGCCGAAGCCCGGCCAGGACTTCTTCCCGCTGACCGTCAACTATCAGGAGAAGGCCTTCGCCGCCGGCAAGATCCCGGGCGGCTACTTCAAGCGCGAAGGCCGTCCGTCGGAGGCCGAGACCCTGATCTCGCGCCTGATCGACCGGCCGATCCGCCCGCTGTTCGTCGAGGGCTTCAAGTGCGACACCCAGGTGATCGTCACCGTCCTCTCCCATGACCTCGAGAACGCTCCGGACGTGCTGGCGATGGTCGCGGCCTCCGCCGCGCTGACCCTCTCGGGCGTCCCCTTCATGGGCCCGATCGGCGCCGCCCGCGTCGGCTACATCGACGGCGCCTACGTGCTCAACCCGCAGCTCGACGAAGAGGCCGAGAACAAGCTCGATCTCGTCGTCGCCGGCACCCACGACGCGGTGATGATGGTCGAGTCGGAAGCCAAGGAGCTTCCCGAGGACGTCATGCTCGGCGCCGTGATGTTCGGCCACGCCGGCTTCCAGCCGGTGATCGAGGCGATCATCCGCCTCGCCGAGAAGGCCGCCAAGGAGCCGCGCGACTTCACCGCGCCGGATCTCTCCGCGGTCGAGACCGCCGTGCTGGAGATCGCCGAGGCCGATCTGCGCGACGCCTACAAGATCACCGTCAAGCAGGACCGCTACAAGGCCGTCGACGCCGTCAAGGCGAAGGTCATGACCGCGCTCGTTCCCGCCGACGGCGAGGCCCGGTTCGAGAAGGACAAGGTCGCGACCGCGTTCAAGGAGATCCAGGCCAAGGTCGTGCGCTGGAACATCCTCGACACCGGCAGCCGCATCGACGGTCGCGATCTGACCACCGTCCGCCCGATCGTGGCGGAGGTCGGCGTCCTGCCGCGCGCCCACGGTTCGGCGTTGTTCACCCGCGGCGAGACCCAGGCCCTGGTCGTCGCCACGCTGGGCACCGGTGAAGACGAGCAGTTCGTCGACGCCCTCGCCGGCACCTACAAGGAGAACTTCCTCCTTCACTACAACTTCCCTCCCTACTCGGTCGGCGAGACCGGCCGCATGGGTTCGCCCGGCCGTCGCGAGATCGGCCACGGCAAGCTCGCCTGGCGCGCCATCCACCCGGTCCTGCCGATCAAGCACGAGTTCCCCTACACCATCCGTCTGGTGTCGGAGATCACCGAGTCGAACGGCTCGTCCTCGATGGCCACCGTCTGCGGCTCCTCGCTCGCTCTGATGGACGCCGGCGTGCCGCTGAAGCAGCCGACCGCCGGCATCGCCATGGGCCTCATCAAGGAAGGCGAGCGCTTCGCCGTCCTCACCGACATTCTCGGTGACGAGGATCACCTCGGCGACATGGACTTCAAGGTCGCCGGCACCGCCGACGGCGTGACCTCGCTGCAGATGGACATCAAGATCGCCGGCATCACCGAGGAGATCATGAAGGTCGCCCTCGGCCAGGCCCGCGACGGCCGCCTGCACATCCTGAACGAGATGTCGAAGGCGCTGACCGCCGCCCGTCCGGAGCTCGGCGAGCACGCTCCGCGCATCGAGTCCTTCAAGATCCCGACCGACAAGATCCGTGAAGTGATCGGCTCCGGCGGCAAGGTGATCCGCGAGATCGTCGAGAAGACCGGCGCCAAGGTCGACATCCAGGACGACGGCACCGTCAAGATCTCCTCCGCCGACCAGAAGAAGATCAAGGCCGCCGTCAACTGGGTCAAGTCCATCGCCGCCGAGCCGGAGGTGAACGCGATCTACGAGGGCACGGTCGTCAAGTGCATGGAGTTCGGCGCCTTCGTGAACTTCTTCGGTTCGCGCGACGGCCTCGTCCACATCTCGCAGCTCGCCCCCCGCAAGGTCGCCAAGGTGACCGACGTGGTCAAGGAAGGCCAGAAGGTGTGGGTCAAGCTGCTCGGCTTCGACGAGCGCGGCAAGGTCCGCCTGTCGATGAAGATCGTCGACCAGACGACCGGCCAGGAGATCCCGAAGGAAGAGGGCGAGAAGCCGGCCGAGTGATCGGCCCCTCGCTTCCGAGACACGAAGGGCGCCCGCGAGGGCGCCCTTCTTCGTTTCGGCGAATTCGGCTTCTTCGGACGGCGATCACGCCGCCTTCGCCGCGTGCCGCGCCTTCAGATGCCGCCCATGCGCATCCGCTGCCTTCAGCGCCTCGAACACCGCCTGCGGCGTCACGTCGGTCGGCGCGTTGAAGATCGTCTCGCCGGGGGCGCAGGCGAGTTCGGCGACCTTCATCAGGTCGGCGTCGGTGGGATCGGCGAGGCCGATGTCGGCGAGCGTCGTCGGCAGGCCGACTGCCTCGCAGAAGTCGTAGACCTCGGCGATGGTGTGCGCCGGCCGGCCGGTCAGATAGAGCAGCGTCTGCGTGCCGATCGCCACCTTCTCGCCGTGCCAGAAGGCGTGCGTCGGGGCGAGCGCCGTCAGGCCGTTGTGGACGGCGTGGGCGCCGGAGAGGCCGCCGCTCTCGAAGCCGAGGCCGGAGAGCAGCGTGTTGGCCTCGACGATCCTCTCGACCGCTTCCGTGACCTCGCCCTTCGCCGCCGCGGTCCGCGCCTCGACGCCGAACTTCAGCAGCGTGTCGTAGCACAGCCGGGCGAGCGCCAGCGCCGTCATCGAACCGTGCCGACCGGTCATGTTGGTGGCGCCCGATTCGGCGCAGTCCTCCGCCTCGAAGAAGGTCGAGAGCGCGTCGCCCATGCCGGAGACGAGGAAGCGCACCGGCGCGGCGGCGATCAGCGCCGTGTCGACCAGGACGACGTCCGGGTTCTTCGGCAGGATCAGATAGCGCTCGAAGGCGCCCTCGGGCGTGTAGATCACCGACAGGGCCGAACACGGCGCGTCGGTCGAGGCGAGCGTCGGGACGATCACCACCGGCACCTTCCGGGCATGGGCGACCGCGACCAGCCGATCGATCTCGGCGCCGGAGCATTCGCCACCGAAGGCCTCGACGGTGAAGGCGACCGGACCGGCCACGGCGAGCGTCGGCGTCACGGCGCCGGCGACCGCCGGGTCGACGATCGCCAGCGCCACCGCGCCGAGCCGGGCGGTCTCCTCGGAGAGATGTGCGAGAGCATGCGCGCCCTGTACGTAGCGCGCCGGGAAGATGGAAGTCGTGAGCATGTCGGCCATCCTGGTCGAAAGGGGGAGGTCGGCCCACCACGATGGCGTCGCCGTTCGATCGCGCCCCTCCGTTCTCGAACGTCGGCGGCCGAAGACCTCTGGAATAATAGGCCGGCCGCCCCCGGCTCTGTAGCCGCGAGACTGCTTACGCGCCCCAACCCCGCTGCTCGTTCTTTCATCATGCGGCCGGCCGGAGCTTCCCCCGGGGGCGCCCGCGACATCGCGCCCGGGCGAGCGACTTGACCGGTTCGATTGCGCCGCGGCCGCCGATCGTCGAAAGTCGCGCCATGACCATGCCCTCTCTCGATCTCCTCGTCCTCGGCTGGGGCTATTCCGCCCGCCACGGCGCCGCCTGCCTGAAGGACGATCTCCGCTCGCTCGTCGCCACCGCCCGCGATTCGGCCAAGGCCGACCGGCTGGCGGCGACCGGCCTCGACGTCATCCGTCTCGCAGAGCCGGACGCCGACGCCCGCCTCGCCGAAGCCGTGGCCCGCGCCTCGCACATCCTCGTCTCGGCCGGCCCGAGCGAGGCCGGCGACCCCTTCCTCGCCCGGCTCGAACCGGCGATCCGCACCGCGGCGGCGGCCGGGACGCTGGGCTGGATCGGCTATCTCTCCACCGTCGGCGTCTACGGCAATGCCGACGGCGGCTTCGTCGACGAGACGACGGTGCCGGAGCCCGCCTCCGACCGCACCCGCTGGCGCATCGCGGCCGAGGGGGCGTGGTCGGCGCTCGGCCGCGACGTCGGCGTTCCCGTCGCGATCCTCCGCCTCGCCGGCATCTACGGCCCTGGCCGCAACGCCTTCGTCAATCTGGAGAAGGGCACGGCGCGGCGGATCATCAAGCCGGGCCAGATGTTCAATCGCATCCGCGTCGAGGACATCGGCCGCGCGATCGCCGCCGCCGCGAAGGCTCGCCTCGACGGCGTTCTCAACGTCTCCGACGACGAGCCGGCGCCGCCCCAGCTCCCCATCGAACTCGCCGCCGCGCTGATGGGCATCGCCCCGCCGCCCGAGGTGCCCTACGACGAGGCCGAGTTCTCGCCGCTCGCCCGCTCCTTCTGGGGCGAGAGCAAGCGCGTCGGCAACGCCGGGCTCCGGGCACTCGTCGGTGATCTCCTCTATCCGACCTATCGCGAGGGCCTGACGCAGCTCTGGCGGAGCGACACCTGGCGCGGCGACCCGCAGGACCGCGAGGACGCCAGCCCCAAGTTCCGCCGCTGAGGCGTGGCGACCGCGGCCTCGGAGCCGATCGACGCCCAGCCGCATCATTGCCGTCACACCCCGCATGACCGCTCCCCGCCGCCGCGGTTGCCCGGCGCGGCTCGCCCCGCGTATCCTCGGGCCTCCCGTGACGATCGTTCAACGCGAAGGTGCCCTCATGTCGCTCGCCCGTGGCCGCGAATTCCTCTCCATTCCCGGCCCGACCAACGTGCCCGAGGCGGTGCTCGCCGCCATGCACCGCCCGGCAGTCGACATCTACGCCAAGGACCTGCTCGAGGTGACGAGCACCCTGCTCGCCGACCTGCGCCGCGTCTTCCGCACCGAGACGGCCTCCACCTACATCTACATCTCCAACGGTCACGGCGGTTGGGAAGGGGCGCTGACCAACGTGCTGTCGCGGGGCGACAGGGTGCTGGTGCTCGCCTCCGGCCGCTTCGCCGTCGGTTGGGGCGAAGCCTGCGGCATCCACGGCGTCGAGGTCGAGGTGATGCCGAGGAGCTGGCGCGAGGCGGTCGATCCGGAGGCGGTCCGCGCCCGGCTCGCCGCCGACGCCGGCCACACCATCAAGGCGGTGCTGATGGTCCAGGTCGACACCGCCTCGGGCGTCGTCAACGACGTACCGGCGATCCGCGCCGCGCTCGACGCCGCCGGCCACCCGGCCCTCCTCATGGTCGACGGCATCGCCTCGATCGGCTGCATCCCCTTCGAGATGGAGGCCTGGGGCGTCGACGT
>ERZ1645187.4209-NODE-4209-length-11733-cov-6.823942_pt1 | contig 11733 bp, 12 predicted proteins | sample MGYA00575352_ERZ1645187 | MGnify/ENA primary metagenome ERZ1645187 (study PRJEB40837, sample SAMN11349314) | freshwater sediment metagenome | isolation source: river sediment | host: Sediment | place: India: Wazaribad , New Delhi | collected 2017-02-21 ... | reverse complement strand
CTGGATCATGTCGGACGACATGTATGAACATCTGGTTTTCGACGATTTCGAATTCGTGACGCCCGCGCAGGTGGAGCCCGGCCTTTACGACCGCACGCTGACCTGCAACGGCGTGTCGAAATCCTATGCCATGACCGGCTGGCGGATCGGCTATGCTGGCGGGCCCGTCGCGCTGATCAAGGCGATGGGCACGATCCAGAGCCAGTCCACCTCAAACCCCTGTTCGGTCAGCCAATATGCCGCGCTGGAGGCGTTGACCGGACCGCAGGACTTCCTGGCCCCGAACCGCAAGCTTTTCCAGCGCCGCCGCGATCTGGTGGTGTCCATGTTGAACGCCGCCCCCGGCGTGACCTGCCCGAAACCCGAGGGCGCCTTCTATGTCTATCCCGACATTTCGGGCTGCATCGGCAAGACCAGCGCGGGCGGGGTGAAGATCGTCGATGACGAGGCCTTTGCCAGCGCGCTGCTGGAGGAAACCGGGGTTGCGGTGGTGTTCGGGGCGGCCTTCGGCCTTTCGCCGAACTTCCGCGTCAGCTACGCTACGGCCGACAGCGTTCTGGAAGAGGCTTGCCGCCGCATCCAGACCTTCTGCGCTGGACTGAAATAAGGGGCGAACCGTGGGCGATCTGCCGGAGTATTATTTCCGGGTGCGCGAGAATGGCGCGGTGGTGTTTCGGGTCGACACCGAAAACCGCCAGCGCCGTATCGACATGGAAGAGATCGCCACGGTCAACATCAACAATGGCAAGATCAAGCCGCATGGTGATCGGGCGCTGACCAAGGCCGAAGAGGCGCTGATTGCCGATTGGGTCGAGGAGCGCCGTGCCGTGCTTGAGGCGCGGGATGTCGATGACATCCTGCGGGCGGTCGATCATCTTAACCTGACGACGCAATGGGCGCAGGCCAAGGCCAGCGATGACCAGCTGGAGGCGGTGACGGATGCGCTCTTGATGGCGATGCATGATCTGCGCAGCGTTCTGGTGCGCAAGAAGGCCGAGCGTCTGCTGCGGGACGAGGCCGCCGAATAGGCCCTCAGGCCCGGCGCGCGCGATGCCAGAAGCGCCACATCATCAGCGTCGCCGCAAAGGCCAGCCCCACCACCAGCCCCAGCCACAGGCCGATGCCGCCAAGACCCATCGCAAATCCCAGGAAATAGCCCACCGGAATCCCGATCAGCCAATAGCTGACGGCGGCCGCGATCATCGGCACCCGCGTGTCCCGGATGCCGCGCAACAGGCCCAAAGCCATCACCTGCATGGCATCGGCCATCTGAAACAGCGCCGCCACCGCCAGAAGCTTGATCCCAAAGGCCAGAATCTCGGCCGAGCCGGGCTTTTCCCGGTCAAGGAACAGGCCGATGATCTGCGGGGCAAGGGTCAGGAACAGCGCGATCATCGCAAGGCCAAAGACCACTGACATGGCAATCGCCACCTTGGCCCCGTCGCGCAACGACCGGGCATCGCCCGCGCCGTCGGCCTTGCCTGCCCGCACGGTGGCCGCGTTCGACAGGCCCAGATGCACCATGAAGGTCAGAGCCACGGCCTGCATGGTGATGCCATGGGCCGCCAGTTCGACCGTGCCGACCCAGCCCATCATCAGCGCGGTGGCCGTGAAAAGCGCGCTCTCGGCAAGCCCCGTAACGCCGATGGGCCAGCCAAGCCTGAACACCGCCCGCAGCGCCGCCCCATCTGCCCGCCAGAACCGCTGGAACAGGTGGAACCGGCGCAGCGAGGGCTGGAAATGTGCATAAAGCCCCAGCACCACAAAGCTGAGGGTCTGGACCACGACCGAGGCGATGGCGGCCCCGCGCACGCCCATCTCGGGCGCGCCCCAGCGGCCGAAGATCAGCGCATAGGCCAGGGCCCCGTTGACAAACACGGCCAGAACCGTGGTCCAAAGCACGACTTGTGTCTTTTCCAGCGCGGCAAGATAGCTTTTCAAGGCCATCACCAGCAGGGCGGGCACCATGCCCAGTCCGCCGATCCGCAGGAAATCCTGCGCCAGAAGGGCGACTTCGGGCTTTTGTCCAAGGGCCAGTAGCAGTGGCTTAGACCACCAGAACAGCGGATAGCTGACAAGGCCAAAGCCGATCGACAGCCACAGGCCCATGCGAGCATCACGGCGGACGCGGGTTTCATCCCCGGCCCCAAGCGCGGTGGCGACCAGCGGCATCACCGCCTGCGCAAAGCCTGACCCCAGAATGAACACCACGAAAAAGACCGAGGTCGCCAGGACGACGGCAGCCAGCTCGCTCACCCCATACCAGCCCAGAAGCACGGTATCGGTGACATGCAGCGCCATTTGCGCGATGTGACTGCCGATCAGCGGCAGGCCCAGAACAAGGACGGCCCGGGCATGGGCGGGAAAAGACATGGGGCTCATTGTCGCAAGTGTAGCGACGGGCGGCGGGCGTCACAAGGCCCAAGCCAGGTAGGGCAAGGCGCGGTCCGGGTCGGGGCGCGGGCGCCCCCTATCACCCCGCCCTGCCGCTCCGGCGCGTGTCCCTGCCTTGGCGCGAAAGACGGGGCAGGGCAAGGTGTCAGCCTTCAGAGGCGCGGATGGCCGGATGCAGCGCGGTGTCAAGGATATGACCCGCCCCCTGCAGCACCTGACTGGCGCGTCCCACGATCAGCGGGTCGGGCTGGCCAACCACCGAATGGTCCTTGCCCGGATAGTCGATGGTCGACAGGAAATGCTTCATGCAGTTCAGCCGGGCGCGTTTCTTGTCATTCGACTTGACGATGACCCAAGGCGCGTCGGCGGTGTCGGTGTAAAAGAACATCGCCTCTTTCGCCTCGGTATAGTCGTCCCACTTGTCGAGGCTGGCCTTGTCGATCGGCGACAGTTTCCACATTTTCAAGGGATCGGTTTCGCGCGCCTTGAACCGCTCGCGCTGCTCTTCGCGGGTGACCGAGAACCAGTATTTGTAAAGCCGGATGCCCGAGCGGACCAGCATGCGTTCAAACTCGGGTGCCTGGCGCATGAATTCCAGATATTCTGCGGGCGAGCAGAAGCCCATCACCCGCTCCACCCCGGCGCGGTTGTACCAGCTGCGATCGTAGAACACCATTTCGCCCGCGGTGGGCAGGTGGGCGATATAGCGCTGAAAGAACCACTGGCCCTTTTCCACATCCGAAGGCTTGGTCAGGGCGCAGACGCGGGCATAGCGGGGGTTCAGATGTTCCATGAACCGCTTGATCGTGCCGCCCTTGCCGGCCGCATCGCGGCCCTCCATCAGGATGACGAATTTCTGACCCGTCTCTCGCGCCCAGATCTGCACTTTCAAGAGTTCCGCCTGCAGCTTGGCCTTCTCTGCCTCATAGGGAACCCGGCCCATCAGGCGGGCATAAGGGTAGCGGCCCGATTCAAAGGCGGCGCGGATGGCATCGGGGCTGACGGCGGGAAACTTGCGCGGGCCGGTCAGGCCCCCACCTTCGCCCGATTGGTCAGGGGCGGGAGCCGCGTCTGCAGCGGGGGTCGGGGCGGCGGCAGAGGTTGCGGCGGGCGTTTCGACAGAGAGCGCTTGGTCCATGGGCGATACCTTTCAAAGTGGTCGCAGCGACAGGACGCCGCAACGATCCGGGCCGCATTGATCGGGGTCAAAAACCCGTGATGCGGATGTGGAATTCATGGGGAGAGTCACCGGCAAGTCACAGGGGCGCGCGGGGCAGGCGCCTTCCCCGCCGCGGCTTTTGCCGCTTTTGCTTTCGTTTCCGGGGGGCAGGGCCTAGGCTGGCTGGCAAACAACGCAGGAGAACCCCCATGGTCACCCTTTACGGCTGCTACCGGTCCCGCGCCACGCGCCCGCTTTGGGCGCTGTTCGAAACCGGGCTGCCCTTCGCCCATGAGCCCGTCATTCAGGCCTATCGTCTGCCTGATCCGGCGGCAGCGGATGCACCGCTGAACACGGCTTCGCCCGCGTTCCTGCAGGTCAACCCGCTGGGCCAGATTCCGGCCATGGTCGACGGCGATCTGGTGCTGACCGAAAGCCTTGCGATCACCATGCACATCGCGCGGCGGGCAGGTGGCCCGATTGCGCCCGCCTCCGATGCCGAGACCGCTCTGATGGAGCAATGGGCGCTTTTTGCGGCAACCGCGCTGGAAACCCCCGCGCTGGACATCACCTTTGCCATCGCCAAGGGGCAGGACAAGACGGCCGAGGGTGCGGCGCTGATCGCCAAGGCCGTCGAGACGCTGCGCCGCCCTCTCTCCCGGCTTGAGGCGCATCTGGCGGGGGCAGAGTGGCTGGTGGGCAAACGCTTTACCGCCGCCGATATCATGGTCGAGGAATGCGCCCGCTATGCCCAGCCGCATCCGACGCTTCTGGCGGACTATCCGGCGGTCAGCGCCTGGATCGAGCGCTGTCAGGCCCGCCCGGCGTTTCAGAAGATGTGGGCAGGCCGGATGGCGGAACCTGCCTAGATCAGGACGAACCCCGCGCGCCATCGGCCCCCATCTTGCGGACAGGGGCCGAGAAATGGTCTAATGGCCGCTGGATCATAAAAAGAGCAGCCAGATGCCCAACGACCTTCTGTCCGGCAAGGACCAGACCTATGACGCGAGCTCCATCGAGGTGCTGGAGCCTTTGGAGGCTGTGCGCCTGCGTCCGGGCATGTATATCGGCGGGATTGACGAACGCGCCTATCACCACCTTGCCGCCGAAATCCTCGACAACTCGATGGACGAGGCGGTGGCAGGCCATGCCAGCCGCATCGAGGTAGAGCTGAACGCCGATGGCAGCCTGACCATCCGTGACAACGGGCGCGGCATCCCGGTGGACCCGCACCCGAAATTCCCCGACAAATCGGCGCTGGAGGTCATTCTCTGCACGCTTCATTCGGGGGGCAAGTTCAACGGAAAGGCCTATGAAACCTCGGGCGGTCTGCACGGGGTGGGTTCTTCGGTGGTGAACGCACTGTCGGATCTGATGGTGGTCGAGGTCGCCAAGAACAAGGAGCTCTTCCAGCAAAGCTTCTCGCGCGGCAAACCCCTTGGCCCCATTCAGAAGATCGGCGCGGCCCCGAACCGGCGTGGCACGACCGTCACCTTCCACCCGGACGCCCAGATTTTTGGCAGCCACCAGTTCAAGCCAAGCCGCCTGATGAAGATGGCGCGGTCGAAGGCCTATCTGTTCTCGGGCGTGGAAATCCGCTGGAAATCGCAGATCCCCGATGGCGACATGCCGATGGAGGCGGTGTTCCACTTTCCCGGGGGCCTTGCCGACTATCTGTCGGATACGCTTGAGAAAACCACCACTTATGCCGACCGCCCCTTTGCCGGGAAGGTCAGCTTCCAAGAGAAATTCGGGGTTCCCGGCAGCGTCGAATGGGCGATCAACTGGTCGCCCGTGCGTGACGGGTTCATCCAGTCCTACTGCAACACCGTGCCCACGCCCGAAGGCGGCACGCATGAATTTGGCTTCTGGTCGGCGATCCTGAAGGGCATCCGCGCCTATGGCGAGCTGTCGAAAAACCGCAAGGCCGAGCTCATCACCCGCGACGACATGCTGACCGGCGGCTGCGCGCTGATCTCGGTTTTCGTGCGCGAGCCGCAATTCGTGGGGCAAACGAAGGACCGTCTGGCCACCGAAGAAGCCGCGAAATGGGTCGAAAACGCGGTGCGTGACCATTTCGACAACTGGCTGGTCAGCGATCCGAAATCGGCCGGCGCGATCATGGATTTCCTGATCCTGCGTGCCGAGGAACGGCTGAAGCGCAAGCAGGAAAAGGAAACCCAGCGCAAGACGGCCACCAAAAAGCTGCGCCTGCCGGGAAAGCTGGCGGATTGTTCGGCCAAAAACCGCGACGGCACCGAATTGTTCCTCGTCGAAGGCGATTCGGCCGGTGGCAGCGCCAAGGCCGCGCGCAACCGCGAAACGCAGGCGCTGCTGCCCTTGCGCGGCAAGATCCTGAACGTCTTGGGCGCGGCCAGTTCCAAACTGGGCGACAACGCCGAGATTCGCGACATCTGCGAGGCCTTGGGCGTGCAGATGGGCAGCAAGTTCAAGGTTGATGACCTGCGCTATGACAAGATCATCATCATGACCGACGCCGACGTCGACGGCGCGCATATCGCAAGCCTGCTGATGACCTTCTTCTTTACCCAGATGCGGCCCCTGATCGACAAGGGTCACCTCTACCTTGCCTGCCCGCCGCTATACCGGCTGACGCAAGGGGCCAAGCGGCTGTATGTGGCCGATGATGCGGAAAAGGAAATCTGGCTGAAGAAGGGTCTTGGCGGCAAGGGCAAGATCGACGTCCAGCGCTTCAAGGGGCTTGGCGAGATGGACGCCAAGGACCTGAAGGACACTACGATGAACCCCGCCACCCGCAAGCTCATCCGCGTGTCGATCGACGATGACGAACCGGGCATGACCGGCGATCTGGTGGAACGCCTGATGGGCAAGAAACCCGAACTGCGGTTCCAGTATATTCAGGAAAACGCCCGGTTTGTGGAGGAGCTGGATGTGTGATGCCGAAGTGCAATTCCTCTCTGATACCGGTGCGGTGACCCCCGACAACTCCTCGATCTGATGCCAGAGTCCGTCCCCGGGAGAGGGCCGGACATGAAGCGATCAATGTTCACGGAAGAGCAGATCATCGCGATCCTGCGGGATCAGCGGTGCCACGTTCCATGCCTGGAAGTCGAAATCTGGCGGCATGGCGCCGTCCGAGGCCAAGCGTCTGCTGACGCTCAAAGACGAGAATGCAAAGCTGACGCGCCTGCTGGCCGAAGCGATGCTCGACCGCAAGCCATTTGTCCAAGGACAATGGCGAGGGGCATTGATGGATCAAGCCGTAACGCCCGCCGGAAGGGGCGATCAGCCTCGCGCAGCTGAACTGCTCCGTCGGCGTAACCGCGCCAAGTTCAACAACGAAACCTAGTCTCAGTCGGGTGAGCGTCAGGGCGCACAGCATGGCACCCCTCACCCGCTCCACTCATTCTCAGATGAAGCCCAGCAGCAGCGGGTGGCCGCCCATGAAAAACGCGGCAGCTGTCGCCAGATAGGCCGCCAGAGCCAGCAACGCCCGCTTGGGGGGCAGGGGGCGCAGCGCGCCCAGACGGCTTTCCGCCTGCATCAGGCCGGGCCAGCTCATCAGCACGAAGAACAGCAGGAACAGCGATTGCGTGAGCAGGCACAAGCCGACCGCCAGCAACATCATGGCAATGGAAACTTGCCGGGTCAGGCTGGGGGCAAAGGTGTAGACCAGCCGCTGCGTCATCTTGCCGCCATCCAGTGGCCAAAGCGGCAGAAGGTTGAAAAAGTTCAAGGCAGCCAGCACCATGCCCTGCACGAAGAGGTAGCTGCCCAGCTGATAGGGCAATTCGGTGGTGAATCTGGCGGTGAAGATCACCTCGGCCGCGGCCAGGCACAGCGCCATCGGCGCAAGGTTGATCGCCGGACCCATCAGGGTGATGAAGAACTCCCTGTCCGCCTGGGCCGGGGTGGAATCGGAAATCGCCACGCCTCCCATCAGCGGGATCAGGCGGAACCGGGCATCGGCATGGCCGCACACCCGATAGGCCGCGACATGGCCGAATTCATGCACCACCACCGCAACAATCAGGGCAATCCCGTAAAGAAAGCCCCAGAAATACACCGCCGCTGCCACGGCCAGCACCGCCACGACCCCGGAACTGGCCTCCAGCCCCGTGACCTGCAGGCCAGACTGACCGCGCCAGCCACCTTGAAGGATCTTCCAGGTGGCCAGGCACAGACCCAGCGCGGCAAGAATCGACAGCATGAAAGGTTACAGGTTGTCCTGCTGCGGCATGCCCAGAACGTGGAAGCCGCAGTCGACATGCACCACCTCGCCCGTGGTGCATTTGCCATAGTCGCTGCACAGCCAGACTGCCGTGCCTCCAATCGCCTCCAGCGTGGCATTGGCACGCATCGGGGCATTGGCCTCGGTATGGCGGAAGGTGGCGCGCGCGCCGCCAATGGCTGCACCGGCCAGCGTTTTCATCGGGCCGGGAGAAATGGCGTTGACCCGCACCTGCTGCGGCCCCAGATCATTGGCCAGATAGCGGGTGGCCGATTCCAGCGCCGCCTTGGCCACGCCCATGACGTTATAGTTCGGCGTCACACGGTTTGACCCGGCATAGGTCAGCGTGATGAGGCTGCCGCCTTCGGGCATCAGTTCAGACGCGCGGCGGCTGACATCGATGAAGGAAAAGCAGGAGATCGACAGGGAGTTCGTGAAATTCCCGCGACTGGTGTTGATGAAGCGGCCGGTCAGTTCGTTCTTGTCGGAATAGGCGATGGCATGGATCAGGAAATCCATGGTGCCCCAGCGATCCTTCAACGCGGCAAAGCAGGCGTCAAGGCTGGCGTCATCGGTCACATCGACATCCACCAGAAAATCGCTGCCGACACTTGCCGCCAGCGGCTGAACCCGCTTGCCGAACGCCTCGCCCTGATAGGAAAAGGCCAACTCTGCCCCCTCGTCGGCCAAGGCCCTGGCGATCCCCCAGGCGATAGAGCGCTCATTCGCCACGCCCATGACAAGCCCGCGCTTGCCCTTCATCAGATCGGCCATCGACAACTCCAAAAAACGCGATTTTTCGACGAAAAATCGGGGGGTTATGCTTGATACTTGCTCATCACCAAGGTGGCGTTGGTGCCGCCGAAGCCAAAGCTGTTGGACAGGACGCTGTCGATGTCGACGCCCTCGCGCAGCGTGGTGACGATTTCTGACGGGTCCAGCGCCGGGTCCAGCGTGGTGACGTTGGCCGAGGCTGCGATGAAGCCCTTGTTCATCATGATCAGCGAATAGATCGCCTCCCACACACCCGCACCGCCAAGGCAGTGGCCTGTCAGCGATTTGGTCGAAGCGATGGGCGGGGTCTTTCCCTGGCCGAAGACGCGGCGGATCGCCTCGACCTCGGTCACGTCGCCGACCACGGTCGACGTGCCGTGGCTGTTGATATAGTCGATCTTGCGATCTTTCGGCAGGGTCGACAGCGCCAGGCGCATTGCCCGTTCGCCGCCTTCGCCGGACGGGGCGACCATGTCATAGCCATCGGAGGTTGCACCATAGCCGGTGACTTCGCCGTAAATCTTGGCGCCGCGGGCAAGGGCGTGGTTCAATTCTTCCAGCACGACCACACCACCTCCACCCGCAATCACGAACCCGTCACGGGTGGCGTCATAGGTGCGGCTGGCGGTTTCAGGAGCGTCGTTATACTTTGACGACATCGCGCCCATGGCGTCAAAGAGGCAGGACAGCGTCCAGTCCAGCTCTTCCCCGCCGCCGGCAAAGACGATGTCCTGCTTGCCCATCTGGATCAGTTCGGTGCCATTGCCGATGCAATGGGCCGAGGTAGAGCAGGCAGAGGTGATCGAATAGTTCACGCCCTTGATCTTGAACGGGGTGGCAAGACAGGCCGACACGGTGGACGACATGCCCTTGGTCACGCCGAAGGGGCCAATCCGCTTGGGTGCCCCGGTTTCGCGCACGATATTGTGGGCTTTGTAGAAGCTTTTGGTCGAAGGCCCGCCCGACCCCACGATGATGCCCGTGCGTTCGTTCGAGACATCCGCCTCGGACAGGCCGGAATCCTTCACCGCCTGATCCATGGCGATAAAGGTATAGGCCGCGCCATCGCCCATGAAGCGCAGGTCGCGCTTGTCGATGTGGTCTTCCAGGACGATGTTCGGCGCCCCGTGCACCCGGCAGCGAAAGCCGTGTTCGGCGTATTCGGGGGCAAAGACGATACCGGATTTCCCGGCGCGCAAGGAGGCTTCCACCTCGGCGGCATTATTGCCGATGGACGAGACGATGCCGATCCCGGTGATGACGACGCGACGCATGGGCGTGTTCCTTTCCTCAGCTTGCCGAAAGGGCAACCTTCATGTCGGTGACTTGATAGATGACCTCGCCATCGGCCTCAACGATACCGTTGGCGACCCCCATGGTCAGGCGGCGGGTCTGGATGGCCTTGGTGAAATCAACCTTGTAGGTCAGCATCTTGCGATCAGGCCGTACCATGCCGGTCAGCTTGACCTCGCCCACGCCAAGGGCATAGCCGCGTCCCTGCCAGCCACGCCAGCCCAGATTGAAGCCGGTCAGCTGCCACAGCCCATCAAGGCCAAGGCAGCCGGGCATGATCGGGTTGCCGGGGAAGTGGCATTCGAAAAACCACAGGTCGGGCGTGATGTCGAATTCGGCCACCACATGGCCCTTGCCATGCAGCCCGCCATCTTCGGAAATCTCGGTGATGCGGTCCATCATCAGCATCGGCGGCGCGGGAAGCTGCGCATTGCCGGGGCCGAAAAGCTCGCCCCGGGCGCATTTCAGAAGATCTTCCTTGCTGAACGATGTCGGATACTGGCCCATGCCTGACCTGCCCCCCAAAGGCTGTTGTTTCCCCCGTGTATCACCCCCATGGATGGGGAAGCAAGGGTGGGACGGCAGCAGGGGTGGTACCGCGCGCCAAGGCTTGGGCAAAGGCGATTGAAATGCCCGGAATATGGCGTTATTGCTGAATCCATGAGTGATCTTGCGGTCAGGGATACGGACAGGCGGCTGGTTGACTGGCTGGCGCGCGGGGGCTTGCGGCCCACGCGGCAGCGCATTGCGCTGGCTTCTTTGCTGGTGGGCGACGGAGAGCACCGCCATGTCACGGCCGAGGGGCTTCATGCCGCCGCAGCCGGCACCGCTGACAAGGTCAGCCTGGCCACCGTCTACAATACCCTGCGCGCCTTTTGCGAGGCGGGCTTGATGAATGAGGTGGTGGTCGATGGATCCCGGTCGTATTTCGATACAAGGCTGGACGATCATCCGCATTTCTACTGGGAAGAGACCGGCGTTCTGACAGATGCCCCTGCCAGCCAGTTGAAGATCGCGGAACTGCCCGCAGCCCCCGAAGGGGCCGAGATTTCGCGGGTGGATGTGGTGATCCGCCTGAAAAAGGCCTGAAAACCCCTCATCGTCGCCGTTCCGGCGCTCGTCGTGGCGCAGGGGGCCTAGTGCAAATCCGGCACACCCCGGTCTGCCATGCCGATCTGCAAGGCCCGTCCGATGCGATGGGCCAGCTCTGACCAGCTTTGCGCGGTTTCCGGCCGCAAGTGCCGTTTCAGCACCGAATCGAACAGCCCCAGCCAGATGTCGAACATCGGCGCGCGCACATTCCCCGCCTTGCGATGAACGGCCAGCGGATTGCCGTCATAACCCCGCTCCAGCAGGATGGCGTTGCGCCAGAACCGGGCGATCTTCTCCTCATGCGCGGGCCAATCGGTCACATGGGCCGCAAAGACCGGGCCAAGGCCGGGGTGTTCCCGGATCGCGGCATAGAACTCTGTCACCACAAGAGTGATCTCTTCGGCGGTGATGGGAAAGCGGGGCGGAAGGGCGCTGGTCATGATGCGGGCAGCTTGCGCCTGTCTTGCCCAGCGGGCAAGCGGCACCATCGCCGCACCCCCTTTGACCTTCGCAGCCCTCCTCCCTATAACGCAGGGCATGAGCCGCATATCCGTGCCCCTTCGCCGAATTAGCGGCCCGGCGTCCTGACTGGGCGCCGGGACCATGGCGGGTTGCCCACCCGCGCCACGACCGAACCTCACGCCGATTCCCGCTTTCAAGGACCGCATCCGATGTGCGCCGACACGCCCGAGACCGACTATCGCACCACCGTCTTTCTGCCCGAAACCGATTTCCCGATGCGCGCGGGCCTGCCCCAGCGCGAGCCCGACTGGCTGGCCCGGTGGGAGCGGATCGGCATCTATGACCG
>ERZ1645187.4208-NODE-4208-length-11734-cov-6.991352_pt1 | contig 11734 bp, 5 predicted proteins | sample MGYA00575352_ERZ1645187 | MGnify/ENA primary metagenome ERZ1645187 (study PRJEB40837, sample SAMN11349314) | freshwater sediment metagenome | isolation source: river sediment | host: Sediment | place: India: Wazaribad , New Delhi | collected 2017-02-21 ... | reverse complement strand
AGACGAGTTCGGCTGATCGCGATTCCAGCCGTCTGCGGAGCCGGGCGTGCTGGATCCCACTCATGTAAAGAAAACAGCCTTCGTGGAAATTTGGGAATACTGCTGTTTGGTTGATGGTATGGAAGCTGTTAAACTTTAGCATGTATCTACATGCTACATTAAGGAAGAATAATGCTGGCGCGCGACCAAGGTGGTTCGCTTGCAGCCAATATCCTCAACCTGATCGAACGGCATCCCGAAGGGTTGCATCATGAAGAAGTGTGCAACCGTGTGCGCCAGGATGGGCAACGACCCGGCGTGGATACGGTCGCAGCAGCCTTACTGAATCTGCAACGCGCGGGGCTGGTCACAATCGGCGCCCGGCGTCGGTGGTTTTCCGCCAGTATCCCAAAACCCCGCACCGCAGACGCAGCGGGTGACCCGGAATCATTGGAGTTGGCCGGGTCTTCAGCCCGCGCCAACGCCGGTCCCTGGCTGACGGCTATACCCGCCACGCCGGGCGCTACCCGCGCCGCCCCAACCGCTCCGCCGCCACTCGCCAGCGCCGACGAACCGATCCAACCCTCCTGGACGCTGCTGCACCGACTCCTGCCTTACTATCGCGAGGCCCTGGCCCGCAACGAACGCGCCCTGCTCCTCAGCGACCCCAGCCGCCACGACGAACAGTTCATCCTGCTGGCGCCGCGCGGACGATGGTGGCCGGGTGAAGGCGAACTGGCGGTGCTGGAGATTGCGCGGTCGGTTTTGCCTCCTGCTTTTCTGACCGCACTGGCGCGGCGGCGCCGCGAGCCGATCCATGTGGCGTTTCCTATTGCTCTGGTGCGTCCCGGCGATGTCACCCGCCTGCCGTTCCTGATACCGGTAGCCACCGTGGCCGCCGACTGGGCGCTGGATGCCGAAACCTTGCGTTTGATGCTCCCGGCAGAGACGCCCGCCGTTGAATGGTCCTGGGTGCGGGGCCAGCGCCAGCGCGGGCGGCGGGTGCGCGAATTGCTCGACGCTCTGGATGTCAGCGCCGATGACGAAGTGTGGCACACCGGCTCGTTTGTAGACTGGCGCACCTTCATCGAACGGTTAGCCGGCGCGGTTCTCACCGAATTGCGCACGCCTCTCGATCCCCTCCATCCCTTGCCCACGCTTGACTGTGGAGGGCCAGGGGGCCTTTACGGTGCTTTAGGTCTCTTTCTGTCGAGTGATCTCCAGTTTGCCCGCCGCACGGTCCGGGACTTGCTGGATTTGACCCAGTGGACCGATCAGGAACTGAGCCAGACTGCGTTGACCGCCTTTTTTGGCGACAGGCTCGCGCCCGCGAACCCGGCCGACTCCCTGGTGGCGGTGCTGGAACCGCTACCGCTGGGTGAGGATCAGTTGCGCGCCGTGCGCGATGGTCTCAACCGCCCGCTGACCGTGGTCACCGGACCGCCCGGCACTGGCAAGTCGCAGGTAGCGGTCGCCTTGATGGCCAGCGCCGCCCTGGCCGGGCGAAGCGTGCTGTTCGCCAGCCGCAACCATCAGGCCATTGACGCCGTGGTGGATCGGTTCGCGGAGAGGGTGGAGCGCCGCCCGCTGCTCATTCGCGCCAATACTCGCGACGGTGGCGAAGGGTTCAGCTTCGAGCGGGCCATAGACGCGATCCTGGCGCGACCCGGCGGGACGGGGCGACGAGAACGCCTGGCGGTCTCCGGCGCTGCGCTCGTCCGGTTGGATGCCAGCCGGGCCGCCGCCATCACCCACGCCCAACGCGCGGCGGAACGCGCGGATGAACTGGGGCGGCTGGAAACCACCATTCGCGACTTGGAAACCGCTATCGGGCTGGCGGAATCGGCGCCCATTTCCTTGCCCCGTTCCCTGCCTCCTCCCGAACTGGCAGCCGGATCGGGCTGGCGGCGCTGGTTGGCTCCCTGGCGGCGATTCTGGCGGTTGCGTCGCCTGCGGCGGCTGTCGGCTGACTGGGCGCAACTCGGTTTGCCTGAACCGGACGGGGCAACCCTGGACCGCTTTGAACGGCGGCTGGAAGACCTGCGCGCCCTTGAACGCCTGCGGGAGGAGCGATCCCGGCTCGAAGCCGAAATTCGGCAATCCTCATCCGCCGAGACCATGCCCGACCCGGTCGCCCTGGGCGAACAGATTCAGAACTCGGCTCGCGCCTGCCTGATGGAACTGAGCGAGGTATTGGCCGAATGCGCACCCGAGAACCGCCAGGCCCTGACTGGTTTGCGGGGTGATCTGGCGCTGGCGCGCAGCGAGGGAGCCGCCGGCGCGGCCCACGCCCGCGAACGGTGGTCAGCCCAGCGGGACCTCATCCTCCAGCAGTTCCCGTTGTGGGCGGCGTCCAATCTCGGCGTAGCCAGTCGCATTCCTCTGGCGCCGGGCCTGTTCGATTACGTCGTGCTGGACGAAGCCGCTCAATGCGACATCGCTTCGGCGCTCCCCCTCCTGGCGCGGGCGCGACGGGCGATCATCATCGGCGATCCCGCCCAACTGACTCACATCACCCAGGTGCGCCCGGAATGGGAAGCCGACGCCTTGCGCGCTGCTGGGTTGCTGGCGCCGGGGATTGGCCGGTTCACCTTCTCCGCCAACAGTCTGTTTCATTTCGCGGCGGCGGCGGCTGGCGATCATCACCTGTTGCGCGACCACTTCCGCTGCCATGACGATATCGCCGACTACATCAGCGAGACTTTTTACGGCCACCGGTTGCGACCTCTGACCGATGCCCGCGTCTTGCGCCCGCCGCCCGGCAAGACTGCCGGTTTTCACTGGACCGAGGTGCGCGGGCCGATTCAGCCGGCGCGCACCGGCTGTTGGGCGCCCGCCGAGATCGAAACAATCCTGGCCGAATTGCGCCGGCTGCTGGCGCCAGGCGGATTCACCGGCACTATCGGCGTGGTGACGCCATTCCGCGAGCAGGCTAACCGCTTGCGCGATCAGGTGGAACGGGAATTGCCGGTCGAGCGCGTCGCTGACGCCCGGCTGGAAGTTCATACCGCGCACGGCTTTCAGGGCGACGCCCGCGACGTGATGCTGTTCAGCCTGTGCGTCGGGCCGGACATGCCGGAACGGGCGCGGCAATTCCTGCGGGAGACGGGGAATTTGATCAACGTGGCGATCAGTCGCGCCCGCGCCATCTGCCATGTCTTCGGCGATCTGGCGTATGCGGGACAGTGCGGAATTCCTTACCTGGAAACCCTGGTGGCCCGCCGCCAGCAACGGCGCGAAGCCCCCACTGTCCGGTTTGATTCGCCTTGGGAGGAGCGGCTCTGGCAGGCGCTGGCGGCGCGCGGGATCGAGACGATTCCGCAATATCCGATTGCCGGGCGGCGGCTGGACCTGGCATTGATACGGGGCGAGCATCGTTTCGATATCGAAGTGGATGGCGACTGGTTCCATCGCGATCCTGACGGTCGCCGCAAGATGGCTGATCTGTGGCGCGATCATCAACTACGGGCGCTCGGCTGGAAGGTCGTGCGTTTTTGGGTCTACGAACTCCGGGAGAATATGAATGCCTGCGTCGAGCGTATCCTCGCCCACCTCTGAACCTTCCGCCCCCGTCCCATCAACGGGTACGCCGCCTGCTTGGCATCGGCGTTGGCAGATTGCGCTCTGGTTGGCCCTGGTGTTGACGGCGGGCGGGTTTGGCGCCGTGCTGGTCGGCGTGCTGGGCAGTGACCTGGAGCGCAGCACCTGGCGCGAACAGCGCGAGGCGACCCGCGCCGAATTGCAAGCCCTCGGCGCAGAAAGGACCCGGCTCGACCAGGCCGTGACCGAGTTGCGCCGGACGCACACCGCCCTGGATACCGAGCAGGCTACAGCGGCCAAATTGCGCGATGAAGCCACGAGCTTGCGCCGGGAACTGGCGGACGGTCGGGCGGAGCGGGATTCGCTGGCCAAACGCCATGACGGACTGTTGGCCGAAATCAAGGCTGCCGAGGCCCGCATTGCCGATCTCGAACAGCGCCGGGACAGTGCGGAAAAACAGGCCATGGATGCTGAGAATCGCCGTCAGTCCGCTACCGAGGCCGAGCGCGCTGCCCGCGCCCGGCAAACGGAAGCCGAACAGTCCCGCAACGATGCCATCAGCCAGCAAAAAATAGCTGAACAGCGCGCTGGCCAACTCGCGCAGGACCAGAAAGCGGCTGAACAGCGCGTCGCCGACTTGCGTGCCCAGGAGACCCAACTGACCAACACGGTCGCGGCTGCGGGCAAGGAACACGCCCGGATGGAAAGCGATACGCAACGCCTGAACGCCGAGATCAAGACGCTGCTTCAGACCAAGGCTCAACTGGAACAGGACACCCGCACCGTCACCGACAGCCGGCGCGACGCCGAAGCCGCCCGGCAGGAATTGGCTCGCGTCGGTCAGGAACTCACCACTGCCCGCGACAACCTGAAAACCGCCCAGGGGCAACTGGCCGAAACCCGTGGCCAGCAAACGGTGCTGGCGGCTGAAGTCGCTCGCCTGAAGGCTGAAAAGGAGACCTCGACCGGGGCTGTGCGGGAAGCCGCCGAGGCCAAGGCCACGCTGGACAAGCTGCTGGCCCGCCAGAGAGAAGCGGAAAGCGCCGTGGCGGCAGCCGAACAGAACCTCCGGCAACTCACCGCGCAAAAGACGGCTCTGGAAACCGACGTGGCGAAGCTGGGCACCGTCAGCAAACAACTGGAGACGGCGCGGACCGAACTGGCGACCGCAACCGCTGAGTTGGAGCGGACGCAGAATCAAATGAACGAAGCCAAAGCCAAGCGGGACGCGCTAACCGCCGAGCTGGAGCGATCAAACCAGCGCCGTGCCGAACTGGAACGGGACGTTGCCGCTCTGGAACCTCGCGCCAAGGAAGCCGAAGCTTTGCGCAAACGCCTGGAAGAAGACACTGCTGCGATAAATGCCCTCCGCGAACAGATTGACCGACGGCGCGCGGAGCTGGCGTCCCTGCAATCTTCTTCCTCCTCTTATCAAGCCCCCGCTGTCAATCCCGGCGCTGGTAGGCGCTAATTCAGGAATAGTTTCCCATGGATACGCAAATGATGGTTTGGATGGTGGCAACAGGTGGGTTTGCCTGCATGGTCAGCGTGATCATCGCATTGCTGGCCGGTATGCGGTACAACGCCCACTTGCGGCGAATGCCGGCGGCAACGGCTCTCGAAGACATCATGGAACGGTTGATGGTTGGGCGCGAAGAACTCGAGCGGGTTGAGGCTGAATCGCAACGGCAGCGGGAAGAGCGCAACGCGCTCAAGGCCGAACTGGACGGGATCATTGTGCGCCGCAAAGAGGAAGCAGGACGTCTGCAAGACATCCAACAGGATCTGGCCAGTCTCGACAGCCGCCGCGCCGAAATCGAAAAGATTCGCGATGAATTAGCCGAGGGTCGTATCCAGCTTGCCGAACTTGTCGAACGCCGCACCGAGTATGAACAACTGGCTATGGCGATTGAAAAGGCGCGGGCGCAACTGGCCTCGCTTGATGAGCGCAAGGCTGAAATTGAAGCGATTGATACCGCAGAGCGTGATGCGCGTTCCCGGCTGACCGAAGCCCTTGGAAAATTGGACTTTATCGACCGCCAAGTTACGACGGCTCGCGCCGAAACCGAACGGCTCGCTGCGGAGCAGAAAAAGCTTTTGACCGAAAACCAAGGCCTTGAGGAGAAAAAGATACAGTTACAGAGCGAGCTGGCGCAACTATGGCAGGAGCGCGATCCACTGGCGGCGGAACTTGACAAAACCCGGCAGGAACTCGAAGCAGCCAGCGAAGACCTTAGATCTGCCCGCAAGCAACGACAAGAAATTCAAGAAGAATTGGATCAATTGCGATTTATGCGCGCCAGTATTGAAGCCACTACGGCGACTACTCGCATTGATCTGGAAACGGTACAAACCGAATTGGCGCAACTGAAAGAAGAACATCAACCTTTGATGGCCGAACTCGACAACTTGCGCAGGGAAATCGCTACGTGCCGTGATCGGCGGCGGGAAACTGAAGAGGAGTTGGGTAGCCTGTACGCTGCCCGTGCCCTTGCTGAAAGTGCGGTGAGTAAAGCCCATGATGACTTGAAGGCCGTACAAGCCGAGTTGGCGCAATTACAACCGCATAAAACTGAACTGGAATCCTTGCTTCGCAAAATCGCCGAGGTTCGTGATCGTCAGCAAAACCTTGATGATGAATACTACCAAAAACAGGCCCGACTGAAGGAGATTGAAGAGCGGCTGAAGGAGCGCCAAGTAACTGAGGCGCCAGCAGGTGGTACTGAGCCAGAAACCGATAGCGTACTCGCCGATCTGGTGCGTCCGCCGGCCTGTCTTTCCGATCAGAATCCCCCACAGCGGGCCGCGAGCGAGCAAGATGCGCTACAACGAGTTCGCCAGCACCTCGAAGCGCTCAAGCTGCACTTCCCTGAACGTACCCTCTACGCCTTCCATACCGCGCTCAAAATCGCGCCGATCAGCCCGCTCACGGTCTTGGCCGGTATCTCCGGAACCGGCAAAAGCCAGCTACCCCGGCGCTACGCCGAGGCAATGGGTGTTCACTTCCTCAAAATTCCGGTTCAACCGCGCTGGGATAGTCCGCAGGACATGCTCGGTTTCTACAACTACCTGGAGAAGCGCTACAAGGCGACCGAACTGGCGCGCGCCCTGGTTCACTTTGATCCCCACAACTGGGAGGCAGAAGCGGAAAGATTCAAGGATCGGCTCCTGCTTGTACTGCTCGATGAAATGAATCTGGCGCGGGTCGAATACTATTTCAGCGAGTTCCTGAGCCAGCTTGAGGGTCGGCCCGGGCCCGGACCCGACCAGCCGGACAGGGATGGTATCCAAAAATCGGCAATCACCCTGGATATTGGCGGCGCGAGCGGCAGGTCCTGCCGCATCTATCCAGGCCATAACATGCTGTTCGTCGGCACGATGAACGAAGACGAGTCCACCCAAACCCTGTCGGACAAGGTGCTGGATCGGGCTAACCTGCTCCGGTTCCCGCGCCCCAACAAACTGGTCGAAGAGGCATCCACCGAGGCAGGGGCGCCGATGGGTGACTACTTGCCGGCTTCGTCCTGGCATGGCTGGCGGCGGCGGTTCGGTGAATTGCCCGACCATCTACGTAGCAAGATCACTAAACTGGTTCATGACTTGAACAGCGAACTTGACAAGTTGCATCGGCCCTTCGCCCATCGCGTCAATCAAGCCATGTTGGCCTACATCGCCAACTATCCGGGTGTGGCGGAACCCAGCCGGAGAGACGGATGGGAGTCGGCGCGGCTGGCGTTCGCTGACCAGCTCGAGCAGCGCATCCTGCCCAAGTTGCGCGGGATTGATCTGGGGGATACCAGCAACAGTCAGCCCTTGCGCCAAATCGGGGAGATGATCCGGGACGACCTCCACGATGAAGTGCTCTACGCCGCGTTTCATCGAGCTGCTGAAGATGATGGCAGCGGTCGACCCTTTCTCTGGATGGGCGTGCGCCGCGAAGAGGCCGCATGAAGTCCATTCCACAAGTACTGGCGGTTCCGTGGGGACTGTGCGCCCAGACGCCCCTCGTGGGTCTGGACGTGCGACGCGCCCTGCAAGATGGTGCGGAAGTCGAAATGGATGGCCGTCACGGCGCGGTATTGGCGCTGCCCGCCGCCAGCGAGGTGCGCTTTGTCGGGCGCCGCTGGCGCGAGCAACCCGAAGGAACTGCCTTTCCCTGGATTGGAGGTGACTTCCGACTCAGTGCATTACCCACGGCGGCGCTCGTATCCGAACAGAATATCCGCTTGGAGATTCGGGCCAACGGTCAGACGCTGTGCGCCCAACTCCAGTTAAACCATCCCTTGCTTCGACCACGTGATCGCCGACCGGGACAGGCTGACGCGGACGCAGATGACACGATGCAGACGTTTATACTCCAAGTACTCGCCCGCATCCGTGAAGCGCAAAGCGCACTGGATGCCGAGGCGAGCGATGGAGCCGAAACCGGTTGGGATCGCTTGCAGGTTCTGTGGCTGGAACGCCGGGCACAGGTGCAAGAAGCGCCCCTTGAACTGATCGTCGTCCATGCCGCACGCCTTCTGACCCGCGTTGAAGATACTGCCGCCCACCCGCGCCGGGTGCTGAAACGAACCCGCGAGTTGATGGCGATTGACCGCATTCAGGAACTGGACAACGCCTGTATCGACTGGCTGATCCGGCAACCGGGCGGTTCGGTGGCGGAGAAAGCCGGACCACGGCAACGGTTACGCGGCATCGCCCGCGAAGAGAACCTGGACACGCTGGAAAATCGGGTCCTCAAGGACTTTCTGCGCCTCAGCGTGGAAGAAGGACGGATTTACCTGCGCGCCAATCAACGGTTTGGCAACACCGAACGGATTCGACTGGTCAATCGTTACCTGACGCTGTGTCGCGGTCATTATCGGGAATTGTCCGACCTTGGCATTCGCAATCCGGTACCTCCGGTAACACCCAACTACGTCCTGCAACAGGACGCACGCTACCGCGTCATTTGGCGTGCCTACCTCGAACTTCTCCGTAACCAGCAGCGCGAGGATGATCTATGGCGCTGGCAGCGCCGCCTCTGGGCCGATTTCGCCCGGCTGGCGGTCGTGGTCGCTCTCGATCATTTGCCGTCCCGACAGCGGGTAGCGTTCTCGCCGCTGCACATCCGCAACGAGCAGGTCAACGGGCGCTGGTCAGATACCTATCCGTTGCTGGCAGTGTTCGTACTCAAACTCAGCCAGCGTTGCCTGATTGCCGAAGTCCTCGATACCACGCTCGATATTGCCCATCACGCCTTGGCCCCCTGGCTGTCCATGCTCGGCTGCACGGCGGTCGTGCAACTCACCGACTATGACAGTGGCCAACGCGCCAGCTTGTGCGTCTGGGGTGTCCATGGTGTAGCGGCTGAACCATTGCCATTAACTGATCTGGTCCAGTCGGCTGATGAAGCTCTGCGCAACGCGATTACCCATGAAAACCTGCATACCGGCCAGACGATGAACGTCCGGGGGTTGGTGATCCGTTCCACACCTGCTCAAGCGCATGAGTTCGCCACGCAGCCCGCCCATCTGGTGTATGGCATCACGCTGGACGTGGACCCGGACCCTATTCGGGAAGCCCTCGAAGAATGCGCCCTCATTCTCGAAGAAAGCATAGGTCGGTTGTTCCCATGAGCACCTTGATCGGCGTTGATTTGAATGGCGTCCTGGATACCGTAGCGGGGCTTGACCAGAAACCCCGCCATGCCCCGGCGCCACCGGTCGTCGTGACCGACACGCCGCAGGGAACCCTCACCGGTATGGAAGCCCTGCTGTCACCTTTTGGCCGCCCCGGTCTGGCGGCGACCGTGGGCCAGCGCACCAGCATATTGGAACTTCTGGGGGCGCTGACTGGCGATGATCCTGAAGCGCCCCGCTGGCTGGGCCAACATCTGCATAGTCTGTTATCGGGTAATAGCCGTGGCGGCTGTGTCATTGCCGTACCCGATATCCCGACGTTTAACGAACGCGCTCGGGATCGGTTGCTCAGTGGGGCGTCGCAGGCTGACGTGAACGCACGTTTGCTTTGGCGTCCTGTGGCCGCATTGTTGGGCTGGGGCGCGAAGTTGAGCGATGCAAAAATCCAGGCGCTCCACGGAAACCGCGCCTGTGTTCTGCAACTGCTACCTGAAGGCATTGCGGTTAGCGAGTTGGATGTGGAGTGCGTGGAGCAGGACGGGCGACCGACGCTGGTGCCCGTTCGCAGACGGGATGGGCTGCGTAAGATGCACGTTTATTCGAAAACCGGGTTACCGCACCTACTCGCCGCCGAAATGGGTATAACCGACGCCCGCCTATTATGGGCCAGTGGTTGGGCCTGGAATGCCCTCTTGGGACACGACGCCAAACCCGATTTGTTTCCCGATGCCCACTCACCGAGCGGTTGGCGCATCGTCGAGGGATTTTCTACTTTGCAGCGCGAACTAGCCCTCGCAATTTCCGCCACCGTTGACAAGATATTAAGTGAACAGCGTTCGGTATTGCGCAATACTTCCGTAATTCTAATTGAAGGCCCACTGGCTGGCGCGGCGATTAAACCGAGATTAAGAAACGCAACATCGCTATCTAAATGGCTCCAATTAAAACTTGTAGATCAAATAGCTCCTGCTGATCTGATCGTGGCGCCAACAACCGAAGGTCTCGTTGCATACGGCTGTGCCGTCTTCGCTGAACGGCAAAGTAAAGGTAACATCACTTATTACGATTTCCTACCCATGCTTGAGATCAATGTCCTCCGTGGTGGAGAACATACCTTTGCTTCGTTGATTGATAAAAATGATCGTGTCGAAGGAGGCAAAACTTATTCTAACACTTTGTCTGATCAGTTTTTTATTTCTAGAAAAACAAAATTACTTACTTTCTATCTTCTGAAAGAGGATGAAAAAAATGCTCGTCGCAGTGAGACCATACTATCAGTCGATAATAAAGTAAAAATCAGCTTGCATGTCACTCAAACGCCAGCTCAAGGTCACGCACGAGTTGAAGTTTGTCCAGAAGTGCATGGTATATTAGGCAATAAACCAATTCTACTGGATTGGTCAACAATGGATGAGATCGACTGGTCTCGTGAAGAAATTATTCTTAAATTGATTACTGATGGTATCGGCTATCCAAATATTTTACCACAAAAGGCGCACCGTTTGATTTGGGAAAAAACTAAAATATTGGACACAATAAAGAGGTTTAATGCTTGTTCAACTCGCGACCACCAGTATAATAGTATTATTAATCAACAACATACAGGCGCTCAGGATCACATTGGTTCACGAGCCAGCCCATTCATTCTCACGAGAGGTGTTGAACAAGACAAACACATATATACCGCTGTTGACTCGTATGGTCATCTCCCTGATGAAGTTTCAGCAGAGGTCATAGAGGAATTTAATAATTTTCGGGAAAAGCTTGGTCGTGACTTTAACTTTGTTATTAACAATTTTGAAATAACTAATATCAAAACCCTCCTTGAGCAATTGGCCCGTTTAGGAGCAACACTCTATACAAGTTGTCCTGATGCAATTGTCAGATACTATCGACGAGTTGCAAAACTAAACGGCCCTAGTTCAAAATTAATATTTTATGCAGGTAGGATTTTCTGCAGCGCAGCAGACTTAAATAGTTTATTTTTATACTGTGAAAAACGCTATAAAAAAGCAAGTGCATTCGGAACACCACTTTCATGGTACGTTATTAAGGCTGCTGGTGACGCACTTGCCTTTCGAGAAAAGGCAGGTGAACTTCTTGACCCAAGTATAGCTAATTCACTTGCAGATGCAGTCATATATGTATTAAAGATTGAAGTGAAAAAGCGTAAGTTTAAAAACCCTTTCAAAGTAGCTGTGCGTTTATGTGCTTTCCTATTACGACATCGAATGAATTACAAGTATCGGGATTTTCTCCATCTAAAAAGTTTAAATGAATCGAACAAGCAAAGAGCAAAAGAGTTATTAGAACTACTTGAAGAAGCATCTAAATTTGACCTTAATAAAGAACTAAAAGACAATATTGATCTAATACGAGAACATATCCTCTATCAAGGTACCAATTCGATTATTGATATTCCACCAGTTGATGATGAGGATCACAAACGACAATCAGGTGATAGTTAAATTCTGATCTCAATGAATTATTACGTAGCTAAATCCGTGAGTTGAATAGCCATGCAAAAGGCGGAATTGCTGGATCTGATTCACAATGGTGAAAACTCCGGTGTCGAGTTCAAGCTCGATGCCGTG
>ERZ1645187.4207-NODE-4207-length-11735-cov-18.894264_pt1 | contig 11735 bp, 12 predicted proteins | sample MGYA00575352_ERZ1645187 | MGnify/ENA primary metagenome ERZ1645187 (study PRJEB40837, sample SAMN11349314) | freshwater sediment metagenome | isolation source: river sediment | host: Sediment | place: India: Wazaribad , New Delhi | collected 2017-02-21 ... | reverse complement strand
AGCGCTCAGTAGGCGCTGGCGGTCGCTCCGACGCCGTCCTTCTGGTACAGGTCGCGGCGGAACTGGATGACGCCGTCCTCGGTCGCCCAGGCGGTGACGTAGACGAAATAGAGCGGCACCGGCTTTTTCAGGCGCACGTCCTTGCGCTCCCGCGTTTCCTTCAGCGCGCGGATCTGCTCCTCGCTGACGCCCTGGTCCTCGAGCAGCCAGGCGGCCAGCTTCTCGATGCCCTGCACGCGGATGCACCCCGAACTCGCGGCGCGGAAGTTTTTGCCGAACAGCGTGTCCGACGGCGTGTCGTGCATGTAGACCGAGTGCTCGTTGTGGAAGTTGATCTTGAGGAAGCCGAGCGGGTTGTCCTTGCCCGGCTGCTGGCTGTAGCTGAGCGACATCGGCATCGAGCCCGCCCACTTGATCTTTTCCGGATCGAGCTTCTTGCCGGTGCCGTCGTGGGCATCGATGCCGAACTTGGTCAGCACGTTCTTGCCGGCCGCCTGCATCTGGCGGCCCTTGGGGATCAGGTCCTGGGTGACGACGGTCGGCGGCAGGCGCCAGACCGGATTGAAGTTCAGCTCGTGGATCGACGACTTGAGCAGCGGCGTCTTGCGGTCCGGCTTGCCGACCACGCCGGTATGACGCGACACGACGCGACCGTTCTCGACCGCCTCGACCTGCGCCGCCGGGATGTTGACCACCACGTACTTGCCCTTGCCGGTGCTGCCGGCGAACTGGCGCAGCCGGTCGAGCCCCTGCTTGAGCTGCTTGAGGCGGCTCTGCGCCGGCACGTTGAGGGCTGCGAGCGTGCGCTTGTCGGTGATGCCGGTCGGCGTCAGGCCGTTCGACGCCTGGAAGCGCTTCACCGCCGTCTCCAGACTGTCGTCGTAGAAATCGGGGTTGTAGCTGCCGTCTTTCAGATCGCCGGAAATGCGCAGGCGCTCGCGCAGCTCTGCGACCGCCGGACCGCTCGATGCGGGCTGCAGCTCGCTGGAGCCGAGCGACTTCCAGCCGCCGGCCTTGACGATTTCCTCGTAGCGCTTCACCGCCTGCCGGGTGGCCTCGATGTTGGCGGCGGCAAGCGTCGCGAAACCGCGCGGCGGGTTCTTCTCCCACTCGCGGATGAACTCGCGGTCGTAGGAGTTGTAGGAACTCCTCGATCGGCTGCCGTCAGGCCCGAAGTTCAACCAGGAGTTGCCTTCGTAGGCCGCTGCGGGCGTCACGGTGGCGATCGTGAGCAGCGCGCCCGCGAGGCCCGAAACGATGGCTCGCGGATGCCGCGCGATCGCGCGCATCGCCGCAGTGGTGCTCGTCAGCATGTCCCCTCCGCTAGAATCGTGTCCGTGCGCCGCGCCTGATGCTCGTGTCGCGCCCGCCGGCCCAAGGCCCCGCATGGGCCGCCACTTCGTTCGTTTCGCAGCATCGGCTGGCGACGGTTAACACAATCGCAATGTCCGTGCGCTGCTGCAACACGTCCCTGGCCGGACAGGGCGCTACCGACTGTTGACCATGGCGCAAAGCACCCTGCCGCCCGTCGACCGGCTTCCTGACGCCGCAGCGCGGCAGACGCCTCCGTCAGTACGCCACGGCGGCCAGTCCCGACGCGCCTGAACGGCGTGAAAACTGGAGCAAACAGTCCGATTTGCAAAGGCCAAAACGGCTCGCAACCGGCCACCGCACGCGCGGCTGGTGCGCGGACGCCACAAACAGGAAAGGCGCCGCCGGCAAAGACCGGCAGCGCCTTCAGGAAAAGTCGAAACTCTGCAGTGATGTCAGAGCCGATAGCGGATCTGATCCGACCAGAAGCGCTCCAGCCGCACCAGCGACTTGTTGAGCCGGTCGAGATCGTCGACACCGACTTCGCCGACCGCCTGCAGGGACCCGAGCTGGCGCTGATACAGGTTCTGCACGACGTCGCAGGCGTCGAGGCCCTTGTCGGTCAGGCTCACCCGCACGCTGCGCTTGTCGGTTTCCGAGCGCTTGTAGTGGATGTAGCCCATGTCGACGAGCTTCTTGAGATTGTAGGAGACGTTGGACCCGAGATAGTAGCCGCGCGTCTTCAGCTCGCCCGCCGTCAGCTCGCTGGCGCCGATATTGTACAGCAGCAGGGCCTGCACGCTGTTGAGTTCCGAGCCGCCGAGGCGGTCGAACTCGTCCTTGATGACATCGAGAAGCAGACGGTGCAGGCGCTCGATCAAGCGAAGGGCCTGCAGATACTCGGTGCGGACGCTGGTGTCCTGCGCTTGCGCCCTGTGGCGCGAAACATCGAAAGCTACGCTCATAACGTGTTGCCTCGTTACCTGTTTGACGACCCTCATGCGCCCGGTGCCCGGCCTGCTGGCCGTAAGCCCGGATCTTCTTTCGGGTTGATCTCGAAGGTATCTGAGACAACTAAAGGTTACCTAAATAGGTATAGTAAAAGAATAGTAACGGGGGGTGACGCGTAAGCTCTGGTTAATGTGCAGGTGCGCGGACGGATATGGCACCGCTGCGTCGGCCCCGGGCACATCAGCGGCGCGCCGGCAGCCCTGGTTGCCTCCTCAGACCCGGGCCTTCTGCATCTGCGCACGCGACGGCAGATCGAGGTCGAGGCCGAGGCCGAGCGGCTCGAAGTGGGCGTTGACGGCATTGGCGCGCACGTCTTCGACGCGGGCCGGCGTCCACACGGGCCGGTTGTCCTTGTCGATGAGCGCGGCGCGCACGCCCTCGGCGAAATCGTCGCCATCGAGGCAGCGGCAGGCGAGGCGGTAGTCGGTCGCCAGCACGTCGGGGAGCGTGTGGTTGCGCGCCTCGCGCAGGTGGCGCAGCGTGATCTTGAGCGAGGTCGGCGAGCGTTTGGCGAGATCGGCGAGGATGCCGGCGGCGAATTCGGCACCCGCGCCCGTCACCGCTTCGAGCCGCTCGATGATGTCCTCGACCGCTGCCGCCGAGAAGCAGTCGCCGATCAGCCGCGCATACGCCCCCAGAACTGCGCCCTCCGGCTGCCGGTGCAGCCCGTCGAGCAGCGGATCGACCGGGCGGGCATCCGCCAGCGCCGCTTCGATCGCGGCGAACTGCTCCGCGTCGATGCAATGCGTGACGAGGCCCAGCTCGAAAGCATCTGCACGGCCGATGCTGCGGCCGGTCAACCCGAGATACGTCCCGATCTCGTTCGGCAGCCGCGACAGCGCATGCGCGACGCCGACGTCGGGAAACAGACCGATCGCCGTCTCCGGCATGGCGAACTTGTAGCCAGCGCCGGCGACCCGGTGCGTGTTGTAGAGGCTGATGCCGACCCCCGAGCCCATGACCATGCCGTCGATCAGCGACACCGCCGGCTTGGAGAAGCACTCGAGCATCCAGTTCAGCCTGTACTCGTCGGCGAAAGCGGCCTTGGCACGCTCCGGCTCGCTTGTGCTCCACGCGATCAGCTCGCGCACGTCGCCGCCGGCCGAGAACGCCTTCGGGCTCGCCGAGCGCAGCACCACGACATAGAGGTTGGGATCGCGCGCCAGCAGCGGGATCTGCGCGGCGATTTCGGCGCGCATGTCTGTCGTCAGCGCGTTGAGCGCCTTGACTCGATTGAGCTCGATGCGGGCCAGCGCGCCCTGGCGCGACACCGTGACATCGGCGGAGCGCACCTCATCCCCAGCAATCTGCGTCATCGCCCAGCCTGTCCACTGCTCATCTACAACTTACCGTCACGGCACGGACGCAAGCGCCTTTTCGAGCCGCATTTCGGGGCTATACACGAAGTCGATTCGATATGAAACTTGAGCATGATTCGAGATCGGACGATGGGGGCATCGCGTCGGGCTCGGATCGGTGAAGGGGGCTTCTGACATCATGCGGCGGAATTTGTTCGGCGGGGCGCTCGCGCTCGGCCTTTGCTGCGCCCTTGCTCCGGTTGCTGTCGCCCAGCAAGCGGATCGCGCAGCCGACTCGATCGACCTGCAGTCGCTGCGCTTCGTCGCCGACCCGAACCTGCTCGACCAGATCGATCCAGCCGCCGTCACGTCCAAGCCGATCGTCATCGTTCCCGACGGCAAGATCGCTCGGCAGCCGCGCGGCGTGAACATCGCCGTGCCGCCGCGCCAGCCCGAGCCGACCCAGGCGCTGCCGGTCGTCGTGACACGCTCACCTAAGACGCCGGCGACTGCTCCCGTCGCGGCGCCCGCTGCATCCGCTGCTGTCACCGTGCCACCCCCCGCCCCCACCGCAAACACACCCGCTGCCGCCCCCGGCAAGGACGCGACCGCGAGCTGGCCTGTCACCCTTGAAGAGGTCCACGCCGCGCGCGTCGCCAAGGCCGGCGCCCCGGAGACCTGGCCGGCCGAGGAGATCCAGCAGGCGCGCGCCCGCTGCGCGCGCATCCTCAAGGAGATCAACGCCGTCGCCGAAATGCAGGAGCCGATCCGCGCCGGCTCGTGTGGCACGCCGGCGCCGATCAAGCTCGTCAGCATCGGCAGGAAGCCCGAGGTGGTGCTGTCGCCGCCCGCCGTCGTCACCTGCGAAATGGCGGAAGCGCTGCACAAATGGATCGTCACCGGACTGCAGCCGCTGGCCCGTCAGCACCTCGGCGCCCCGGTCGTCAAGATCAACAAGATGAGCGACTACTCGTGCCGCAATGCCTATGGCCGCGCGCGCGGGCGGCTGTCGGAGCACGGACGCGCCAACGCGCTGGACATCTCCGGCTTCGAGACGGCGACCGGCGGCTCCGCCATGCTGCTCGCCGACTGGGGCCTGACCGAGCCCGATGTCCGCCAGCAGGTTGCGGCAGCCAAGAAGGAAGCGGAAAAGCGTGAAGCCCAGCGTATCGCCGCCGAAATCGCGGCGCGCGACAACGCCCGCGACAAGCACCACGCCGTCAGCCGCACGCCGCAGGGCCTGCCGCCCGCCGCCATCGGCGTGGCCAGCGGGGCGCCGGCCGGTGGCGTTGCCCGCTCGACCATCATCGACGACGGCGATGGCCCGCGTGAGGCGGTGACTCTCTCGATCGCCGGCGGCAACAGCGAGACGCCAGTGCGGACGCCGCTCGACGGCATGGTCGGCCGGCTCGGCGGTTACGTGCCGAAGGGCGAGATCGTCACCGGGAGCATCGTGCGCCAGACGGGCGGCGTGGCGGTGAATGCGGCCGCCTCGCAGGCCGGCAAGGCGCGCTTCCTGCGCGGCGCCCATGAGACGGCGTGCAAGCTGTTCGGTACCGTGCTCGGCCCGGAGGCCAACAACGCCCACCGCAACCACCTGCACATCGACATGGCCGAGCGCGGCGCCCGCGGCCCCTTCTGCGAGTAGGTGACGGCGGATCGTGGTCTCGGTTGCCGGACGGGCCGCGAGCCATTATCGCTGCGGGCAGTGAACCTGTCGCACGCGAGCTGCTCATGACCGCCCAGACGCCTGTTACACCGCCATCTGCGATCAGCGCCGCAGCGCCGGGTGCTTTCCCGCTGGTGCGGCCGCGCCGTAACCGGCGCACGGACTGGGGGCGCCGGCTGGTCGCCGAGCACGTGTTGACGCCCGCCGACCTGATCTGGCCTCTGTTCGTGCTCGAAGGCAAAGGCGAGCGTCAGGCCATCGCCTCGATGCCGGGCGTCGAGCGTTTGTCGATCGACCTCGTCGTCGGCGCCGCGCGCGAGGCGCAGTCGCTCGGCATCCCGGCCATCGCGCTGTTCCCCTACACCGATCCGAAATTGCGCACCGACGACGCCCGCGAAGCCTTCAACGCGGACAATCTCGTCTGCCGCGCCACGCGGGCCATCCGCGATGCCGGCATCGAGGTCGGCATCATCCTCGACGTCGCGCTCGACCCCTATACGAGCCACGGCCACGACGGCCTCCTGATCGACGGCGCCATTCACAACGACCGCACCGTCGAAGCGCTGATCCGCCAGTCGCTCAACCAGGTTGCGGCCGGCTGCGACGTGCTGGCGCCCTCCGACATGATGGACGGGCGCATCGGCGCCATCCGCCGCGCGCTCGAAGCCGACGGCCACACCGACACGCAGATCATGAGCTACGCGGCCAAGTACGCGAGCGCCTTCTATGGACCGTTCCGCGATGCCGTCGGCTCCTCGTCGACGCTCAAGGGCGACAAGCGCACCTACCAGATGGACCCGGCCAATACCGACGAAGCCATGCGCGAGGTGGCGCTCGACATCGCCGAGGGCGCCGACATGGTGATGGTGAAGCCCGGCATGCCGTATCTCGACATCGTGCGGCGCGTCTCGGAGACCTTCAAGGTGCCGACGTTCGCCTATCAGGTGTCCGGCGAGTACGCGATGATGATGGCGGCCGCCGGCAACGGCTGGCTGGACCGCGACAGGGTGATGATGGAAAGCCTGCTCGCCTTCAAGCGTGCCGGGGCCGCCGGCGTCCTCACCTACTTCGCCCCCGCCGCTGCCCGGCTGCTGGCGCGATGAACCGGCTGGCGCACGGGCGCGGTCTGTTATAGTCGCGGCGGCATGGACGAGAGAGCGGACATCGACGACCTTGTGGCGCTGCTCGCCTGGTATCAGGACGCGGGCGTCGATTGTGCGCTCTCCGAAGAACCAATCGATTGGCTGGCGCGCGGCGCCCGTCCGCCCGGCGCCGATTTCACCTGGCCACAGACGGACCAGGCCTCTGGCGCCGCCACCGGAGGTGACGCCGCAGCGCCTCCGCCCGGCGCCGCGCGCACGCCGGCCGCACGCCCGACGCCCCCGGCCCCCCGGCCTGCCGCTTACACAGAGCGCTTCCCGCCGGCCGCACGCGGGCCCGCGCCGCTTCCGCCCGACACCTCGCGTGCGCCGCCCGCCCGCTTCGCCACGGCCCCGCCCGACGCCGCCGAGACCGACGCCCGCCGCATCGCCGCTGCCGCTCCCGATCTCGCCGCGCTCGCCGCTGCACTCGAACGCTTCGAGGGCTGCGCGCTGAAGGCAACGGCAAAATCGACCTGCGTCTACCGAGGTGCCGCCAAAGCGCGCCTCGCCATCATCGGCGAGGCACCGGGACGCGACGAGGACCTCGAAGGCCGCCCCTTCGTCGGCCGCGCCGGGCAACTGCTCGACCTCATGCTCAAGGCCATCGACCTCGATGAAGGCGACGTCCACATCACCAACGTCGTCTACTGGCGCCCGCCCGGCAACCGGACGCCTACACCGCAGGAGACGCAGGTCTGCAGGCCGTTCCTCGAGCGCCAGATCGCGCTCGTCGAGCCCGACATCCTGTTGCTGCTCGGCGGCGCGGCGGCCAAGGCCGTCCTCGACACCGAGGAGGGCATCATGAAACTGCGCGGCAAGTGGCGTGAGGCGACCCTCGGTGGGCGCACGCTCCGCGCCATGGCAACCCTGCACCCGGCTTACCTGTTGCGGACACCCGCCGCCAAGCGCTCCGCCTGGCGCGATCTGCTGGCCGTGAAAACTGTTCTTTTGGCGCCTGCGAAGTCGCAATAAGGAACTGAAAATAAAAGGATTACTGCACGGCCTGGGTCGCCTGCGCCGGGTTCTGCGAACATTGCTTCAATTGCGAGCAAGCCGTTTAACCGTGAACGAATGGCCATGCGCTAGACTGATCGAAATCAAATTCGCGATGTCAGACTGGCGGCCCCTCGTGAAAACCGGCTTCCTCTACCTCCGCCCGACCGAACTGATCGCCTTTCGCGCCCGCGGACCGTATGGAACGGCCGCGCCAGACGCCTGGGAGCGGATGTTCAGGTGGATGGGTCAGCATGGGCTGCGCGGCGTCGTCAATCGCGGCTACGGCATGGCCCACGACGACCCGCGCGTCGTTCCGGCTGAAAACTGCCGCTACGACGCCTGTATCGAAGTGCAGCGCCACCTCCCGCCCGGCGCCACGGACCAACTCGTCCGCACCACGCTGCCGGGCGGCCCCTACGCGCGCTATCGCTTCACCGGGCCCCATACCGAACTCGGCAAGGTGGCGCGCCGCCTGCGCGACGAGTGGACCGGACGCCACGGCCTCGCCATCGCCAACGACCGCCCCATGGTCGAGGTCTATCTGGATGACCCGGCGACTTGCGAGCCCCGGCGCCTGCGCACCGACATCTGCATGCCCGTCGCCTTCGGCTGATCTCAACCGATCGGGCCGCGGGCGTAGAGATCGGGGCGGCGGTCGCGGAAGAAGCCCCAGTCGGCGCGATAGCTCTCGATCACGTCGAGGTCGAAGGTGTGCGACAGCACGCCTTCCTCGCCGGCGCCGAAACTCTCGACCAGATCGCCGCGATGGTCGGCGATGAACGAATGCCCGTAGAAGCGCTGCGTGGCGCCGTCGTTCTCCTCCAGCCCGATGCGGTTCGCGGCGATAACCGGCACGGCATTCGAAACCGCATGGCCCTGCATGGCGCGGCGCCACTGCTCGTGCGTCTGCAACGCGGTGTCATAGGGCTCGCTGCCGATCGCGGTCGGATAGAACAGCAGCTCGGCGCCCTTCAGCATCATCGCGCGCGCGGCCTCGGGGAACCACTGATCCCAGCAGATGCCGACGCCGATGGTCGCATAGCGCGTCTTCCACGCCATGAAGCCGGTATCGCCGGGGCGGAAGTAGTACTTCTCCTGATAGCCGGGCCCGTCCGGAATATGGCTCTTGCGATAGACGCCGAGCACGCGACCATCCGCATCGGCGATGGCGATGGAGTTGTAGTAGCGTGGGCCGTCCTTCTCGAAGAACGAGATCGGGATTACCACCGCGAGTTCGCGCGCGAGACGAGACAGGTGGCGCACGCACGGGTGCTCGTCGGCCGGAAACGCCGTCTCGAACCACTTCGGGTCCTGCCGGGTGCAGAAGTAGATGCCCTGGAACAGCTCTGACGGCAGGATGATCTCCGCGCCGCGCCGCGCCGCCTCGCGCACGAACGCTTCCGTCTTGGCGATGTTGGTCGCCATGTCGCCACCGTAGCTGGTCTGGATGGCGGCGACGGTGACACGGCGCTTCTGCCTCGCGATCATCGGAGGGGCTCCTGCTGGGTGATGCAATGGAACGAGCCGCCGCCGGCGGTGCCGTCACCGATCAGGCCGCGCGAGGACACGCCGACCACCTTGCGGTCGGGGAATAAGGTCTGCAGGGCGGCCAGCGCGGCGTCCTGGCTCGGCGTGCCGTAGACGGGCACGACGACGATGCCGTTGGCGATGATGAAGTTCATGTGTGACGCCGGCAGCACCTGACCTGCGGGGCCCCGATAGCGGCCGACGCCCGGAACGCGAAGCACCTCGAGCTTGCGACCGGTCGCATCCGTGGCGGTTTCCAGCGCAGCGGCGATGGCGTCGAAGATCTCGGCATTGGGATCGTCCGGGCCGGCCGCCGACTGGCAGACGACGCGGCCAGGCGCGACGAAGCGCGCGATGTTGTCGATATGGCCGTCGGTATGGTCGTTCTGCATGCCCTCGCCGATCCAGATGACCTTGCGCGCACCGAGCGATTGCGCCAGCGCCTGCTCGGCCTCCGCGCGCGTCCAGCCGTTGCGGTTCGGGTTGAGCAGGGTCTGCTGCGTTGCGAGGATCGTGCCCTGCCCGTCGTGCTCGATCGCGCCACCTTCGAGCACGAAATCGAAACCGCGCTCGGGCGTGCCGGCGAGGCGCGCGATCTCGCCACCGACCGTGGCGTCGTCGGGCAGATCGAACTTGCCGCCCCAGCCGTTGACGCGGAACCGCACCGCCACCCGCCCGGACGGCGTGCGCGCGAAGATCGGCCCGGTATCGCGCAGCCAGATGTCGCCGTAGTGCACGCGCTCCAGCTTCGCCGCATCGCCGAGCGCGGCTCGCGCGGTGCGCTCCGCCTCGTCGTCGTGCACCAGCACGCGCACGTGGTTGCCCGCTGCAGCGAGTGCGCGGACGAGGCCGGCGACATCGGCTCGCGGGCTGGCGAGATCGCCGCCCCATTCGTCCAGATTGGCCGGCCACGCCGTCCAGATGGCGCGCTGCGGCTCCCATTCGGCCGGGATGATGAGATCGGGTGTCGTCACGGTGGCTCCACTGGCAAACGCGTGGAGCCCAGATGGCCCCACACGCCCTTCGCTGCAAGCGTTTAGAGCCAGAGCCAGCGAGATGGAAGCGTCCGCGCCACCCACAGCGTTTCAACAGTGCTGCTGCAAGTGCCTCCAGCGAGCTCACCGGCCGTCGGGCACCGTGTCCGTCCGCCACAGATAATGGCCCTGGGACTTGATCGCGGCGAGCACCGGCTCGGGGTTCATGTCGAGGCCGACGTCGCGGACGCCGAGAGTCACAGTGCGCACGAGCAGCCAGCGATCGCCGCCCGGGTCCGGCAGATTGGCTCCGCTCGAATCCAGCGTGATGGCGGCCAGGACTCCCGACTGGAACAGGAAGGCCGGGCGTCCGCCGAGGTCCTCCTCGTTGGCATCGCCAGCGTGCTGGCTGCGAACTTCCCCGGTGGCGCCCGGATGGCGTTCCGGCGTCGCCGGATTCTGGCCTTCGATGTGGCCCGGCTTCAGCGGGTCAGGACCGTCGCTCATCACAGTCTCCCGGCGCTCAAGAGTTGACGACGATGCCGCCGTTGGGGTGCAGCACCTGACCGGACATGTAGGAGGCATCTTCGCAGGCGAGGAACAGGAACGACGGCGCGACTTCATTCGGCTGGCCGGCGCGCCCCATCGGCGTACTCTTGCCGAAGTCGGGGATCTCGTCGGCAGGCTTGCCGCCCGCGGGATTGAGCGGGGTCCAGATCGGCCCCGGCGCCACAGCGTTCACGCGAATGCCCTTGTCGATGAGGTTTTCCGACAAGGACCGCGTGAACGCCGTGATGGCACCTTTGCTGGCGCTGTAGTCGAGCAGGCCCGCTGAGCCCTTGTACATGGTGACGCTGGTGGTGTTGATGATCGCGGCTCCGCGACCGAGATGCGGCATTGCCGCCTGCGTCAGGTGAAACATCGCGAAGACGTTGGTCTGGAAGGTGCGCTCGAGCTGCTGTTCGGTGATGTCCTCGATGCGCTCGTCGGGGTGCTGCTCACCGGCGTTGTTGACGAGAATGTCGACACCGCCGAACGCCGCGACGGTTTCGTCGACCAGCCGGGCACACACCTCGGGATCGCCGAGATCGCCCGCGAACAGGAAGGCGCGCCCGCCCTCGGCCTCGATCGCCGACTTGGTCTCCTCGGCATCCTCGTGCTCGCAGAGGTAAGACACCGCGACATCGGCACCTTCCCGCGCGAACAACACGGCGACGGCACGCCCGATTCCGCTGTCGGCGCCGGTGACGATGGCGACCTTCCCGTCGAGCCGGCCAGAACCGGGGAACCGGGGCATATAGTCCGGCCGGGGCTGCAGTGTCTTCTCGCTGCCCGGCAGACCAGGCTCCTCGCGCGTGGGCGGCACCTGCGTCGTGGTCCGTTGCATCAGCGCTCGCCCCCTGTCTTGCCGGTGGACGTCGGCTGCGGATCGCTCATGCGCTCAGCAACCTTTTCCTTCACCTCGTCTTCGGGGAGTGCGGCGATGTTCTCGCCCAACGCCGGCTTGAGTTCGGGCGCCGCGCGGCTCTGATCGGATGCCTTGGACATCTTTTCGCCGACGCGCCGGGAAGCGGATTTGCTGGTCATGTCGCATCTCCTGTTGCCCCGTCCCGACGGGTGAACGGCCGAAACGGCGGAGAGTTGCTCGATGCGACGACGGATCAGGCCCGGCGGCGGGCAGCATCGCGAAGTGCTGCAGGGCGGAGGAGGGGGGCCTGGTGGCGGCGCGGTGGTGATCCCGGCAGGGCTCGAACCTGCGACCCTCAGTTTAGGAAACTGATGCTCTATCCAGCTGAGCTACGGGACC
>ERZ1645187.4206-NODE-4206-length-11736-cov-4.395000_pt1 | contig 11736 bp, 12 predicted proteins | sample MGYA00575352_ERZ1645187 | MGnify/ENA primary metagenome ERZ1645187 (study PRJEB40837, sample SAMN11349314) | freshwater sediment metagenome | isolation source: river sediment | host: Sediment | place: India: Wazaribad , New Delhi | collected 2017-02-21 ... | reverse complement strand
TGGCCGCGCTCGGCCGGTCGCCGCGCCGGCTGTCGGGCAAGGAGGCAGCCCGCGCCAGCGCGCTGGGCGTGCTCGCCGCCTTTCCGCAGGCGCGCGGGGTGGCCGCCGACCTTGGCGGGGGCAGCCTTGAACTGACGACGATCGGCCGCGACGCGGGCGGCGAGCCCACCTTTGGCCAGGGCGTCACCCTGCCGCTGGGCACGCTGCGCCTGCCCGAACTGCGCGCCGGCGGCGAGGCAGACTTTGCGCGCCTCGTCCGCAAGGGCCTGCGCGACGCGGGCTGGCGCGGTGGCAGTAGCGGGGGCGAGCCGCTGTTCCTCGTCGGCGGATCGCTGCGCGCGCTGGCGCTGCGCGCCATGGAAAAGCTCGACTGGCCGATCGACGACCCCCACGGCTTCGAGGTCCCCCCGCGCGAGGCACTGCGTTTCTGCAACGCGATCGCGCGCGGCAAGCTGGCGGGTACGGCCCACAGGATCACCGCCTCGCGGCTGGCCAGCCTGCCCGATGCCGCCGCGCTGCTGGCCGTGCTGGTGCGCGAACTGGCGCCCTCGCGGCTGGTGTTCTCCTCGTGGGGGCTGCGCGAGGGGCTGGTCTATGGCCGGCTCGACAAGGCGACGCGCGGCGCCGATCCCATGCTCTGCGGCGTTGCCGCCTTCGTCGGCGGCATGGGCGTGGCCTCGTCGCTGGGCGCGATGGTGGCGGGATGGACCGCGGCGGCCAGCACGGTTGCCGATGCCCGCGAAGAAAACCTGCGCCTTGCCGCCTGCCTGCTTTCGCTGGCAGCGATGCGCAGCGAACCCAACTTCCGCGCCGAGGAGGCGACCGACTGGGCGCTGCGCAAGCGCTGGATCGGCATCGACGCGCGCGACCGCGCCATGCTGGCAAGCGCGGTGCTCGCCAACAGCGGGCTGACCGCGCCACCGGCCGAACTGCTGCGCCTCGCGCCCGAGGCGGACCTGCGCCGCGCCGCCGGTTGGGGCCTTGCGATCCGGCTGTGCCGCAAGCTGACCGGCGCCACCGCCGGCGCGCTGGCGCAGACCGCGCTCGACCGCACGCCGGAGGGCCTGGTGCTGACCCTGCGCGATCCCTGGCACGCGCTGCGTTCCGAAAGCGTCGCCAAGGCGCTGCGTCAACTGGCCGACTGGGTGGGCTGCCCGGCGCGGATCGATCTCGCCCCGGCAGCGGGCTGAAGCGCCGGTCACGCCCCGTTTGTCAGGCGGGGCCGGTGTTGATAGGCTGGCGCTCAGGGGCCGGAATCGTCGCAAGCCGACCCACGGGGGATTTGTGCACCGATGGCCAGCATGCCTGTCCTTACCGCAACCGTCCTGGCCTCGGTCGGGCGCGGCGGCGTCAACCGCACCAGCGATGTCGAGACGGTGCAGTTCCTGCTGAACCGTTTCGCGCTGGAACTGGGCATCACCCCGCTCAAGGTCGATGGCCATTGCGGCGCGATGACCGAGCGCGCCATCGTCGAATTCCAGCGCCGCTTCGTCAACCGTGCCAATCCCGATGGCCGGGTCGATCCCGGCGGGCGGACGATCGCCGCGCTGGGGGCGACCTTTTCCCCCGCGACGCAGGCGGCGCAGAACGCCAATGCCGCGCCCGCCAATGCCGCCGGCGACACCCAGGCCAAGGTGACCTACCATTCCAGCCTTCCGGCCGACAAGCGCATCGTTCATGACTATGCGTTCAAGCTGATCGGGCGCGCCGCCGCCAATGCCGGCATGACGGCGGCGGTGATCACCAGCACGATCCGCACGCCCAGGGAGCAGGCGGAAACGATGTACGGCTATGCCACGCAGAACCTTGCCGGGCAGTACAAGCTGTATGGCGCGACCGGCGACCTCGTCCTCGACGTCTACAAGGCGAATATGGGCAAGCCGCGCGAAGGCGTGATCGACCTGATGAGCCAGAAGATCGACGAACTGGCGCAAAAGGGCCGGCGCGTATCTCGCCACGTCGTGCCGCTCAGCATCTACCAGACGCTCAACGTCATCGACATCGGCGTGAACAGCACGATGGCGGCGGCCGGCGCCAGCTTCAGCAAGGCCAGGCTGACCGCCGCCTTCGTCGACCTGCAAAAGCAGGGCTACCTGACCTTCATCGACGAGACCAATATCAAGAACAACTGCTGGCATCTGGAGATCCGGCCCAACGCGAAGCCGCTGTGAGGACGCGGGCGGCCCTGTGCGGCGGGCTTGCCGGCGCGCTTGCCCTGCTGGTCGCGGCGCAGCCGGCAATGGCCCGCACCGCCCCCTGCCCCGTAGGCATCGCCAAGCTCGACCGCAGCCTGCGCGCGCTGCCCGGGGCGACGGGCGTGCTTTCCACCATCCGCCGCGATCCCGACAGCGGCGAGCCGGTGCGCCGCACCGTGGTGGAGACCGCCGGCGGCACCACTCTGGTGGTCGAGCAGAAGAACTGCACGATGTGGAACCTCTCGGTCACCCTGCTGACGCGCGGCGCATCCCCAAGCGAGGCGGAGCTGCGGCTGATGGGCCGCGCGCTGGCGACGACGCCCTTGTGGCGCAAATGGTTTGCGGGGACAGACGCGCCGGACTTCGCGGCGCGCCGCATGATCGCCCCCGCTGCCCGCGCACGGATGGCGGCGGGCGCGGGCTACGCCGTGCCGCTCGACAGCGAACTGGTGGCGACGGGCGCCAGCAGCGAGGCCTTGCTCGCCTGGGTGGCGGGCGAGCCGCGCTCCGCTCCCTGGGCGGGCATGCTGACGCTGACGATTTCGGTCGGCGGGCAATAGAGCGCTTTGCCGGCGCGCGCGATGCGCTATGCCTGCATGACAAGGCGGAGTCGCCGGAGAACGACAGGGGTGGGGATGATGGACCGGGCCAGACTGGCCGCGTTGGCGGCGCTTGCTTTGCTGATCGGCATGGCGCCCGGCGCAGGGGCAACGCCTGCGGAGCCGCATGGCGCGGAAAGCCCGCCGATCGTCGGGCGCGGGGCCGATCCGCTCGACGGGCCCTTTGCCGCCGGCGCCGCTCTCTACCGCACGCATTGCGCGGCGTGCCACGATGCGGGCAATGCCCGCGCGCCGCAGCGCCTCGTCATCCAGGACATGACCCCGCAGGCGATCCACCGCGCGCTCACCGAAGGCGCGATGCGCGAACAGGGCGCGGCGCTGAGCACGCAGGAACGCCGCGCCGTTTCCGAATACCTCGCCATGCGCCAGATGCCGGCCGAGGGCCGCCCCGCCTTCCCCGCCACCTGCAAGGGCCGCAACGCCCGGTTCGACTGGCGCGAGCCGCCACCCTTCCGCAACTGGGGCCTCGATCCTGCCGGCACCCACGAAATCCCGACACGCGCAGCCGGCCTCACCCGCGCCAATGCCCCCCGCCTGAAGCTCAAGTGGGCTTTCGGTTTCCCGGATTCGGCGCGGATGCGCTCGCAACCGGCGCTGGCGGGCGGCGCGATCATCCTGGGCAACCACAGCGGCGCGGTCGTCGCGCTCGATCGCGAGACGGGCTGCCTGCGCTGGTCCTTCGAGGCTTCGGCCGAAGTGCGCACCGGCATTACCGTGCAGCCGTGGCGCGCGGGCGACCGCAAGGCGAATCCGCTGGCCTTCTTCGGCGACGTCACCGGCAACCTCTATGCGATCGAGGCGGCGACCGGCCGGCTCGCCTGGCAGCTTTCGGCCGACGACCACCCCGCCGCCGTCCTCACCGGCACCCCGGCGCTGCACCGGGGCACGCTTTACGTGCCGGTATCCTCAATCGAGGAATCCTCGGCCTCCGCGCCCGGCTATGCCTGCTGCGACTTTCGCGGCTCCATCCTCGCGCTCGATGCCCGCACCGGGGCGCAGAAGTGGCGCACCTGGCTGGTGGGCGAACCCTCCGTCCAAGGCCGCACGGCGGATGGCCGCGACATGCTCGGTCCTTCAGGGGTTTCGGTGTGGAACAGCCCGGCGATCGATGCCGCGCGCGGGCAGCTCTACGTCGCGACCGGCGACAACTATTCGCAGCCCGCCACCGAACTGAGCGATGCGGTGGTCGCCATCGACCTTATCACCGGGCGCGTGCGCTGGCATTACCAGGCGCTCGCCGGCGATGCGTGGAACGTCGGCTGCATCCTGAAGGCAAGCGGCAATTGCCCCGAGGATGCCGGGCCCGACCACGATTTCGGCGCGGGCACGATGCTGGCGCGCGGGACCGACGGGCGCGAGCTGGTGCTCGCCGGGCAGAAATCGGGCATCGTCCATGCCCTTGATCCCGATAGCGGCAAGCCGGTGTGGCAGACCCGCGTCGGGCGCGGCGGGGTGACCGGGGGCGTGCTGTTCGGCATGGCGGCCAGCGCGGGACGGCTGTTCGCACCGGTGATGGACCGCAGCGACGATGCCGGCTCCGCCTTCCCGCGCCAGCCGGGCTTGCATGCCCTCGACATTGCCACGGGCAAGGTCGCGTGGCACGCCCCGCTTGCCGACAGGTGCAAGGGGCGCCGCCTGTGCCAGCCGGGCTATGACGGATCGATCACCGCCACCCCCGAACTGGTGCTGGCGGGCGGCGCGGACGGCTTCCTGCGCGTCTACGACGCCGCCGATGGCACAGTGCTGTGGGAACTGGACACCGCCCGCCCTTTCGAAACCGTCAACGGCGTCGCCGCAAAGGGCGGCGCCATCGGCGGCGGGGCGGCGCCGATTGCCTGGAAGGGCAACCTGATCGCGGTCTCGGGCTATGGCTTTGCCTCCAAGATGCCGGGCAATGTGCTGCTGGTGTTCGAGACGCGCTGAGCCGGAGCAGGCAGGAACGGGAGAAGTTCGATGGACATGACCACGCAGCGTCTCGCCAGGCTGGACGAGATGATCGACCGGCACGAGATCGAAGCCGCGATCCGGCGCATCAGCCGGGGGATCGACCGGTTCGATCGCGACCTGTTCCTTTCGGGCTATCACCCCGACGCGATCATCGACGCGGGCTCGATGGTGGGCGAACCGGCGCGCGTCTACGAGGCCGGGCGCGCGCTGCACGAGATCGGGCAGGATGCGACGCTGCACCACCTGACCAACCACACCTGCGAACTCGACGGCGACAGTGCCCATGCCGAAACCTATTTCATCTATGTCGGGCATAACCGCGACGGCACCAACTGGGCGGGCGGCGGCCGCTATGTCGACCGGCTGGAACGGCGCGGCGGCGCGTGGCGGGTCGCCTTCCGGCAGACGCTGATGGAATGGTCGGGCGAAATCGCGGGCAATCAGGTGCCGCTGTTCACCGGCGTGCCCGATATTGCCGCCAACGGCGCATCGCGGCGCAACCGCGAGGACCCTTCCTATCGCCGCCCCTTCGTCAACCTGCGCGCGCCGCGCTATCCCGACGATCCGGAAGCGCTGTCGCGCCCCCTAGACCTTACCTGAAGGACACCCCGCCATGGCCCGCGTGACCGAGGTTTTCCGCCCTGAAGACCATCCCGGCATTGCCGATCCGGCAACCCGCGCCGATCTTTCCGCCCTGTTCGCCCACCTGTTCCCCGATGGCGCGCCGGGCGAGCCGCACGCAGGCTATGCCGTGCTGGCGCAAAGCCCGCGCCTTGCGCTCGCCGTGGCGAAGATGTCCGACTGCGTGCTGGGCGAGATCGGCTGGACCCGGCGGCGCGACCTGCGCGAACTGTCGGTCCAGGCGCTCAACTGGCACTATGCCTGCGATTTCTCGTTCCAGGCGCACCTTGGCTATGCCGAGCTTTCGGGCATCACGCCGGAACAGCAGGCGGCGATCCCGCTGTGGCGCACCAGCCGCCTGTTCGACGACGAACAGCGCCTCGTCATCGAACATACCCTCGCCTGCATCGCGGGCGATGTCAGCGAGGAGCTGTTCGGCCGCGTGAAGGCCCGCTTCGGCGAGGCGGGCGCGGTGGAATTCACCGTCACGGTCGGCTGGTGGTCGCTCTGGGCGATGCTGCTCAACGCGACGCGGCCCGCCTTCGCCGCCGAACGCTCGCGCCCGCTGCCCAAGGACGCGGGCGAGCTGGAGCAATTCCGCCGCGAGGCGTGATTCAGCGCTTGCCCTGGTCGGCGGCAAGGCCCCAGCGCTGCGAGGCGGTGTCGATGGTGCCCGCGTCGGCCGGCGGAAATCCCGGCGGCGGGCCGTAGTCGGGCTGGTCGAGCCAGTCGCCGGAGAGGTCTTCCGGACCGCGATAGAGGATCTGGAACAGCCGCCACTGGAAATGCCAGCGCCCGTCGATCCGGGTGAAACGCTCGTAATAGCGGCCGATCGAGATGTTGGTGTTGCCGTTCTTCCAGGCGCACTTCTCGTCGATATAGGTGCGCGAGGTGACGACGCCGTCGGTCACGTCGATGATCGGCGTGCGGAAGGTGATGAGCACGCGGATGAACTTGTCGAGGATCGTGCTGATCGCCCCCTCGATCTCTTCCCGCCCCCTGAACACCCGGCCAGAGATGCGCCATTCGCCATCGGGGGCGAAACATTCGGCAAAGGCCTTTGCGTCCTGCCGGAAGGTGGCGTCGGTATAGCGCGCGTGCAACTGGCGCACGCCGGCTTCGATATCGGCAAGCTCGCTCATGTCTTCTCTCCCGCCCGGTAGCCAAGGCTGCGCGAGATCGCCTCCGCCTCGTCGCGCACCATTGCGGCGAGTTCGGCGAGGCGATCCTGCGAGCGCGAGCTGGGGGCTGCCACCACCAGCACGCCGATCACCGCGCCCGAGGCATCGCGGATGACCGAGGCCGAACCCGTCACCCCGTCTCCCGCCTGGTCGACCGTCTGCGCCACCCCGCTCGCACGCGCCTCGGCGACGGCACGGGCGATGACCGCGGGATCGGTATCGGTGCGTTCGGCGAAGCGTTCCGGCTGGATGCCGCGCAGGTAGGCCTGCAGAGCCTCCTCCGGCCAGGTCGCCAGCAGGGCGCGGCCCCCGGCGGTGGGGTAAAGCGGGCGGCGATCGCCGAACCCGGCGGCAAAGCGCACCGAATTGCGGCTTTCGATGATGTCGACATAGGTCAGCATCGCGTCTTCCTGATCGCCCACCGCGAACAGCACCGTCTCGCCTGATCGCGCCGCCAGCCGGCGCAGGCCGTCACGCAGCAGATCGGACGATTGCAGCTGGCGCCGCGCCTCGGCCAGCGCGCTGCCGAGGCCGAAAGCCCCTGCCCCCCACCGCCACGCCCCTTCGGCCTGGACGACGCAATCCTCGTCCGCAAGGCCGCGCAGCAGGGCGGCAAGGCTGCTTTTCGGCGTCGCGAGCGTGCGGCTCAATTCGGCAAGCGTCAGCGGCCGGGCGGCGGCGCACAGTGCCTCGAGGATGCGGATCACCCGCGTCACCGATTGCGGCGACTGGGTGCGCCGCGCGGCCGCGTCCGGGTTCGGCGATTCCTCGTTCACTGTGCGGCCATGCCCCCTGTCTCAGGCGAATGTCAGGCGAACGCGGGCATCACGTCGCTGGCAAAGGCCTCGGCATAGTGGACAAAGCGGTCGGCGGGAAGGCCCGGCGGCATCGCCATCATGTAGTGATCGAGCGGCATCTTCGCCTGCAGGTCGCGGAACATGGCGATCGCCTGATCGGGGGTGAGGATCTGTAAGGTGCCACTCTGCTTGAAGGCTTCAAGGTCCATCGGCTGGAAGCTTTCCTTGCCCATGGCCCGGTCCTCGACGAACCATTCGCCGTAGCTGTTGTTGACGTGGTGGAAATAGGGGGCAAGTTCCTCCAGCGCGGCTTCGGGATCGCGCGCGACGACCGTCATCAGCCCGGTGATGCGCACCTTGGCGGCCGAAACGTCGCGCCCCTGTTCGCGCAGCTTGTCGACATAGCCAAGGCAGACGTCGTCGCTGCCGAGATAGCCGTCGCCGTATTTCACCACGCGTTCCACCGCCTTGTCGGCAAAGCCGCCGATGAACAGCGGAATCCGGCCGCGCGGCGGCGGCGGCATGACTTTCGCGCCCTTGACCTGGAACTGCTGCCCTTCGTAGTCGAGCGTTTCGCCCGCCCACAGCCGGGTGACGATTTCCAGCCATTCGTCGAAGATGCGCCCGCGCCTGGTGAAGTCGACGCCGAAGGCCGCCGTCTCGCGCTTGCGGTAGCCGATGGCGAGGCCCATCTCCAGCCGCCCGCCGGCGATGATGTCCAGCACCGCACAATCGGTGGCGAAGCGCACCGGGTTGTACAGCGGCGCCAGCGCGATGCCCGAGCCGAGCTTCATGGTTTTCGTCCGCGCGGCGATCGCGGAAAGCGCGATCAGCGGCGAGGGCATGTAGCCATCATCGGCAAGGTGATGTTCGGGCACCCAGGCGCCGCCGAAGCCGGCCTGCTCGGTCCAGGCGATCACATCGAGGATTTCGGCGTACTGGTCGGTGAAACTGCGCCGCCACTGCGGCGGATTGCGGAAATCGTAGAGGTATCCGAACGTCAGCTTGCCGGGCACAGGCGCCTCCCCTTGAATCATTTTCCCCACCTGATTGGCAGGTTTGCCGGGAAAGGCCAAGGCAAAGCGTTCCGATAACGGCCCGCTAGCACCGATTTGCGAACGCTGGCGGCGTCAGGCGGCGTCCATCGCATAGCCCGCCGCGCGCACGGTGCGGATCGGATCGGGTTCGCCATCGCGCACGATCGCCTTGCGCAGGCGGCGGATGTGGACGTCGACGGTGCGCTCGTCGATCTCGCTGTCCAGCCCCCAGACCCCGTCGAGGATCTGCTGGCGCGACATGACGCGGCCCGGCCGTTCCATGAAATAGCGCAGCAGACGGAATTCGGTGGGGCCAAGGTGGATCGTCGCGCCACCGCGCCGCACCCGGTGCGATGCCGGATCAAGCTCCAGATCGCCGTAGGTCAGCAGGTTGCCTGCCAGCGAAGGGCGGCTGCGGCGCAGCAGCGCCTCGATCCGGGCCATCAGCTCGCGCGGGGAAAACGGCTTGGTGACGTAATCGTCGGCGCCGGTCTTCAGCCCCCGGATGCGGTCTTCCTCCTCGCCGCGCGCGGTCAGCATCAGGATGGGGATGCCGGCGGTCTGCTTGTCCTTGCGCAGGCGGCGGCAGACCTCGATCCCGGGCACGTTCTCGATCATCCAGTCGAGCACGATGGCATCGGGCACCTGTTCGCGCACCATGACGAGTGCTTCCTCGCCATCGCCGGTGGCGCGCACGTCATAGCCTTCGGCGCCGAGGTTCCAGGTCAAAAGCTCGCAGAGCGCGTGATCGTCCTCGACGACGAGGATCGAGGGGTTCACTGCTCGTCCTCTCCGGCGCTGTCGCCGCGATCGCGTTCGGAACAGTATTCGCCGGTCGCGGCGAAATAGACCATCTCGGCGATGTTGGTCGCATGGTCGCCGATGCGTTCGAGGTTGCGCGCGACGAACAGCAATTGCGCCGCGCTGGAAATCGTCGCCGGGTTTTCCATCATGTGGGCCACCAGGTTGCGGAAGATGCTGTCGTAGAAGTTGTCGACCTTCTCGTCGCGGCGGATCACTTCCACCGCCAGCACCGCGTCGCGCGCGCCATAGGCGTTGAGCACGTCGCGCACCATGCCCTGGGCGATGTCGGCCATGGCGGGCACCAGCGTCAGCGGCTCGATCTTGGCGCGGCCTTCCATCTTGCGGCCGGCCTTGGCGATGTTCTTGGCATAGTCGCCGATGCGTTCGATCACGCCCGAGATCTTCAGCGCAGCGATCACCTCGCGCAGGTCGTCGGCCATCGGCGCGCGCAGCGCAATGATGCGCACCGCGAGGCGATCGACCTCTGCCTCCAGCGCGTCGATCTTCGCGTCGCCGGCAACGACGACGCCGGCGGCCTCGTCGTCATGGCTGACCAGCGCCGCCACCGCGTCGCGGATGGCGACTTCGGCGAGCCCGCCCATCTCGGCGATGAGCCCGCGCAGCTGGCTGATCTCGTTGTCGAATGCCTTGACCGTATGTTCAACCATGATGCGCCTCGTCAGCCGTAGCGGCCGGTGATGTAGTCCTTGGTCCGCTCTTCGCGCGGATTGGTGAAGATGTCCGACGTTTCGCCGTATTCCACCATGATGCCGAGGTGGAAGAACGCGGTCTTCTGCGAAACGCGCGCCGCCTGCTGCATCGAATGGGTGACGATGACGATGGCGTAGCGTTCCTTCAGCTCGTCGATCAGTTCCTCGATCCGCGCGGTGGCGATGGGATCGAGCGCGGAGCACGGCTCGTCCATCAGGATCACCTCGGGGCTGACGGCGATGGCGCGCGCGATGCACAGGCGCTGCTGCTGCCCGCCCGAAAGCGCGGTGCCGGCGTCCGACAGGCGGTCCTTCACCTCGTCCCACAGACCGGCGCGGCGCAGCGACTTCTCGACGATGGCGTCAAGATCGGCCTTGGAACCGGCCAGTCCGTGGATGCGCGGGCCATAGGCGACGTTCTCGTAGATCGACTTGGGAAACGGATTGGGCTTCTGGAACACCATGCCGACGCGCGCGCGCAGCTGCACCGGGTCCATGCCCGAGGTGTAGATATCCTCGCCATCGAGCGTGATCGTCCCGGTGACGCGGCACGAGGGGATCGTGTCGTTCATCCGGTTGAGCGTGCGCAGGAAGGTCGACTTGCCGCAGCCCGACGGGCCGATGAAGGCGGTGACGCCCCCGGTGTCGACATCGATCGACACCTTGTCGATCGCCTGCTTCTCGCCATAGTGGACGCAGACGTCGCGGGCGGAAATCTTGGTTTTGGATGTGGCCGTCATGGTCCTACCAGCGGGTTTCGAACTTGTTGCGGAGATAGATGGCCAGCCCGTTCATCGCCAGCAGGAAGACCAGCAGGACGATGATCGCGGCCGAGGTGTTGCGCACGAAGGCCTGGTCGATCTCGTCCGACCACAGGAAGATCTGCATCGGCAGCACGCTGGCTGGATCGGTCACGCCGCCCGGCGGGGTGGCGACGAAGGCGCGCATGCCGATCATCAGCAGCGGCGCGGTTTCGCCCAGCGCGCGGGCCATGCCGATGATCGTGCCCGTCAGGATGCCCGGCAGCGCGAGCGGCAGCACGTGGTGGAACACGGTCTGCACCTTGCTGGCCCCCACGGCGAGCGCAGCGTCGCGGATCGAGGGCGGCACCGCCTTGATCGCGTTGCGCCCGGATATGACGATGACCGGCATGGTCATCAGCGCCAGCGTCATGCCGCCGACCAGCGCGGAAGAGCGCGGCAGGCCCATGGTGTTGATGAACACGGCGAGCCCCAGCAGGCCGAAGATGATCGAGGGCACGGCGGCGAGGTTGTTGATCGATACCTCGACCAGGTCAATCCAGCGGTTCTTCGGCGCGAATTCCTCAAGATAGATCGCCGCCATCACTCCCATCGGGAACGACAGCGCCAGCGTGACCAGCATGGTCAGCAGCGATCCCTTGACCGCGCCCCAGACCCCCGCGACCGAGGCATCGGTCGAATCCGAGCCGGACAGGAAGGACCAGTTCAGCCCGCCGATGCCGTTCTTCATCATGATCACCAGCAGCCCCGCGAGGAATGCCAGCGACAGGGTGACGGCGAACTTGCCAAGCCGGCGAAAGCGGCGCTCGGCGGCGTGGCGCCGCGCGAGGCGGCGCTGCATCTCCGGGGTGTGCCAGATGCTATTCATAGGCTTCACGGAACCGTTTGACGACGCGCAGCGCGACGATGTTGAGCAGGAGGGTGACGACGAACAGCACCAGCCCCAGGGCAAAGGCAGACAGCGTCTTGGGGCTGTCGAATTCCTGGTCGCCGGTCAGCAGCTGCACGATCTGGAAGGTAACCGTGGTCATGCTGTCGAACGGGTTGGCCGAAAGGTTGGCCG
>ERZ1645187.4204-NODE-4204-length-11738-cov-8.678593_pt1 | contig 11738 bp, 14 predicted proteins | sample MGYA00575352_ERZ1645187 | MGnify/ENA primary metagenome ERZ1645187 (study PRJEB40837, sample SAMN11349314) | freshwater sediment metagenome | isolation source: river sediment | host: Sediment | place: India: Wazaribad , New Delhi | collected 2017-02-21 ... | reverse complement strand
ACATTTAGAAGGAACATTTAAGCGTAGTGCATATTAAGGCCGCACTACTTAGCCTCTTAAGTCTTGTACAATTCTGTGTGAAACATCCATCACTTCTACATTCCAGTCTATGTCAGACATATGATGTTTATTAATGTGTAAAAATGCAGCTGTTATGCGATTGGCTAAGAACTTTGCTGTTTCTTCAGGAAGTTCAAAACCTTCTGTGTCCGCCACAATAAGACATTCAATTGGGTCTATTGTATTTAAATCTACATCCTTGGGTGCAAGAACTACAAAGCTCTTTTGAGATGTTTTGCTAGTCATTAGTTTCTACCTCGTTTGTAAAACTCTACAATTGCTTCAGCGGGCAACATACCGTCAAAGCTACCAAACTCTTCAGGACTAAACGCATAGCACTTAGCGTTGCTCTTGGTGATGAAGCGACGCTTAGCTGCATCAGCTTCTTCCGCTGTTGCCCATACCGCGCTGGCTGGGCTAAGGCTGCTAATGTCAAGCGAGTGCGTGCCGCTGCCGCTCAATGGGTACTTGAAGCTCGGCACATGGCCTTGACTTTTTGGGTTAGCAGTGAGAAGTGTCTGCCGATCTTTCTGATGTGTGAGTACCAAGCTATCTGCTGCACCAGGAAGCTTTAACATCATATGCCAAACGGGAGCAGCCGCACTTCCAAGTGTGCGGTAGTACCCCATATCGCTGTCTTCGATGCCCAAGTTATCCTTGCCGTTCTTAGCTACTACTGCATCTTGCACTGCACGATAGTAGCTTGTGAAGCTATCCATAACTACGATTGATCTAGGTGGTAAGGATAGTAAGTCAAGTCCGTAGAAAGGTAAGCCATCCGATCTGCACTGTGCGCATCCTACTGTGGCATGATTATGGCAAGCTTGCACACGATTAGTTTCCCGCAAGGCTTTGAAGAATGCCCACACATTATTAGCCGTACTGTTACGCACAGGATAGTAGAAGTAGTTAGGAGCATCTCCACATGTAAGTGAGAGGTTATTGCTATCACTATCTAAGTGGTGAACTTCCAAACCTGCTGCAACAAGTGCGTTAAGCAGGCTAGTCTTACCAGTCTTGGGTGCGCCATGTACAACAAGTGAACGTGTGTCACTTTGCTTCTGCTTCACTGGCATTAAGCGTAAGGGTGGTGCAGCTGCACGAGAAGCAGGGGCAGGGGAGGCTGCTGGCTTATTCATTGTGATTGGTGTGGATGCCATTATGTATGTACTCCATGGTTATGAGAATAAATCGTCATCGTCAAATTCTCCGTAATAGAATGCAGCGGGCTGCGCCAGACCGATTGCAGATGTTTCCAATGCTTCACACAATTCCATCAGCCAATTGTCAGTGACGTTCAAGGTTGCAGGAAGCGTAGCCTCATCGTGGTAAGATGATCTAGGCTCTGCCCAATTGATTGGGATGCCTTCGTAACACTGTGAGTAGCGGAAACATTTGAAGTTGCCAGTCTTACAAGCATGTGTGTTTACTGGCAAGGTACGCCATAGCCCGGCCACTTGCAATGGAGACGGGTCCGATAGCTCACCCAAGTTGCTACGCACACATAGCTTTTGAATCAAGGCAAGATTGCCAACGATAGCATTAGTGTAAGAGCCGGGATGCACTTGGAATACATCTAATACAGGAGGAGCTTCTGCATCCTTGAACACAAACGTCCAGTATTCAGGGGGCGCATAGTTGGTATGCCCCGTCTCGATAGCATCTGCAAGCATGTACCAGATCAACTGTGGGTCATGCTCCCATGCGCCGAAGAAGTTACTACCTACTGCTTTGAAGTCTAGCAGCTTGCGTACACCGCTAGAGGAGTGTTGCAGTATTAAGTCGCTACTCCCTCCAGTTACCGCTGTACCATCTGCAAAGCCTATCTTAATTAGGCGTAGCTTCTCGCTACTATGGTATCGCCAACCCTCATTATACATCAGTTTCCATTGGTTAAACCATACGAAGATGGCTCGCCATAATGTTTCGATGTTCTTATTGCCTACCTCTGCTTCCACAGGGAAGGGTAAGGATGCTGACCAAGCAGCACGCTTGGTGGCCAACTCATTGGAACCATCCCATGTGCAAGCTATTGCTGATGCAGCAGCACCGAAGGCAGTCCCGAATAGTGTATGCCAGTTATTGTACATGCCACCGTGTCGGAAGAATGCATCCATTACTAGCTGGCGTTCGCAACCTCTGTAATCTCCAAGGGCACTGGCAGTTAGCCAGATTTTGGGGGGTTTAAAACCCTCCCTGTTTAATTTAGGTAACATATTATACCATACTCCTTAGACTTTGTCAATTTTATTTTCAGCTGACTGCATTAATCAAAGCTGAATTCGTCTAAACCTAGATCATCAAAGTCTCCATCATCACTCAGATCTGCTGCCTCTTGCATGGCTGCTGCATCCTTAACAGACTGAGGCTTGGCAACTCCAGTGGGTAGACGAGAGTGATCTATACCAAAGCCAAGAGTAAGTGCTTCAAAGAATACCCTGATGGCGTTAGCAGGTAGTACACCTATAGCGTGCATACCGTTTGGCATTGTTTGTGTACGTGCAAGGATAGCTTTAGCACTATCTTTTGCAGATTGTTTTGCGTTCTTAGCTACCGCTTTCTCTGCTGCTTCCAATAACGCTTGTAGCTGTTCATCAGGACTATATGCTGGAGGCTTGGTAGGGGGTGCAGGGAATGCTTCCCGTACCAATGCGCCTACTTCGCGCGGAGCTACATCACACTTGTCAAACTCCCCAATCTTCTTCGTAGGGATTAACTCACCGGTTGACGCATCATGTGCTACAAGTCCGGGGGCAGTTGTGGGTGTGGGTGTAGGTGTAGCCGCATGGGATGCAGGGGTGGCAGGCACGGTAGTGGCCGCAGCACGCATTCTTGGAACCATTGGTTTAAGTGCCATACTAAACTCCTATTTGATTTTGATAAAGACGTGTGGCTTCGATGCCCACGTTAATGTGTAAGGACTGAATTCTACAACGCTCTCCATTGCAAGAGAGGCTGTAGATAGGCGAGCACTTGCAAGTTTTACGATTCGCTTAGCTTGCTCTCTGTCTGCTCCCAGTCTTGCAGATAGTTGGTTGGCTACATCGGGGAGTATGCTATGAACATTCCCTTCCGTAGCCTTGCGCTTTAGCATGGTAACCAAGTTACGCAATGAGCTTTGGACTGGGCGCCCCTCGATCAACCAGCTAATATCCAGCTGTGCAAAACCTTTGACGTACTCTTCTGCGTAATCAGCAAGGGCTACGTCTGCAAGAACTTCGCACACAGCTTCATCTGCCCTGCCTGCTTGGTAGCTACGATAGGATTGAATAGCCGCCGTGAGAACAAGACCAGCGTGCAAGTTATCAGAGGAGTGTAGCCCCTGAATGATTTGTTTAATCTGCATTTAGCAGCCCTCCGAACTGTGTATATAATGTAGACGAAGTTGGTGTAACGTTACTATCGAAAGCACTGCAATGATTGCACCTCATCTTTAAGTAGTCGCGAGGACGCGTGCTTGCTACATAAGTTATGTCTCCGCAAGTTGCGCATCCAATTCTACTCTTGATTGCAAGGTTGCTTGCACCATTCCTTGCTTGTTGGATAAGTCTGTCTAAGCATGTGTATACTACATTGCGCCATACAGGGATGTGTATTAGTAGATGCTCCACCTCCACATAGCGCAAGAGTAGCAACTGCATTTGAGGGGTGGTAAGCGAAGCTTCTAACCACTCCTCCCATTCGTGCTCAGTGTAGCGTTCCTTACGTTGTATTGCCAAAAGTAATCTAGCATCATCCATCATTTACCTCCGAATGTTTGCTTAGCCCATAGACCAATCTCTCTTGTATCATTGGTAGCAGCAGGGTCTTCAAGACGTTTGCGGAATGCTGCACGCTTGTCTTCCAATGTGATGCCAGCTACCTGCCGCTTTTCAATTGCAGGTTTCCGTATCTTAGCGGACTGAAGATCAGGTTTGCCATCTGCCAACAGAGGTGCACCGAAAGTATCAGCACTGCATACTACCAGCACTTCCTGCTTAGCTCGTGTGAATCCAGTGTAAAGGGATTCATTCCCAGCATTCCGTGCCTTGTGATGGGTGAGTAGCACAACCTTTTCAGATTCAGAACCCTGACTCTTATGTATGGTTGTGATGCTGGGTAACATCTGAGCAATGGAAGATGTGCGGGTAATGTCACGAATCACTGGGTCACTTGCGTCAGCATCATCTAGGTAGCCACTCAGATGAACATTGGCGAAGACTTGCTCCACCTGCTCATGGATTTGCCGCACACTTAAAGGTGCTGCGCTAACATTGCAAGCATAGTCAAGAGCCAGTGCACACTGATGCAGTTCCGCCACAACATAGCGTAGCAGATCATACACATCTTGAGGGTTGCGTAAGCGTGCCGTGATGAAGGTACGCAGCTGGGTAATATTGCAAAGGATGATTGTCCACTGGCTACGGCTTTCACTAATGTTATCCTTGTCATCCTGACTTAGTAAACGATTAACCGCTTGGTCTTCAAACCATCCATCATCACCGTTGTCCCATCCAAGGTCACCCATGTCAAAGTCGAAGGTGTCTCCACCTGCCACTTGATCTTGTTGCAAATAGTGTAGCCAGATAGCAGGGTCACGTGTATTGTACAGGGCTGGCGGCTTACCGTGGTTGGCTACGAACTTAGGGTTCTCAGCGAATCCCATAACCATATATTCTTCCTGCCCACCTAGGCTAGTAGTTACATAGTAGGTATCCCCCGCAGCTAAGATACGCGGCCCACTTTGGGTGCTAATGTAATAAGTGTGGCGGCCATAGTGCATGTCTAACTTCTCAGCTAGTATGCGCCAGATCGCATTGATTCCAAACTTATCACTGCCACCACTTGGGTCATACTCATCATCTTTAACACCCTTGGGGAACTGTGGGCAGAGTGCAAAGTCTACACCAAGTGTGAACTGACCAGCCTTGATAAGAGTGAACAGTACCTGTGCACAATATTCATTAGCTGCTGACGGCGGGTAGTCATCGTATGGCATGTCTTGCGTAGGATAAGTGCGGAAACGTACACGCTTCTCTGTGCCGAACCATTGAATCGGCCCACCCCTCTTGAGTGGGAAAGGCTTACCATCCCGAATCATATCCGCGAACTCTAATACATCCCCCCTGTTACGGTAGATGGCTTGAAGTTCAATGGCATTGGTGTAGGGCAGGGCTGCACCTAATGCGCTAACCCCCGCCACTGCTCCAAGCTGCCCCAAGTCCCCTGTAAGAATGAACTGTGCATCAGGACACGCTTCCATTAGTGGGCGCAGGATACCGCTCACATCTGTCTGCCCACTTTCATCTATATATACTACCTGAATTTCTTTCAGATTATTATCCTTACCACGGTGAGGACGGAAGCGCATAGATGTGGATGAGCTACCATCCTCATCCTCCACAATGTCACGCACTGGCCGGTATTGAAGGGCGCGATGGGCGGTCATAACATTTTGCCATACGTGCACATCGTACAGTGTACCATTGCTAGCCTTGTACTGGTAGAGAGGAGGCAGTTCGCTCATCATCCGTGCTACTACCTTGTGCGCGAGGGAGCAAGCTAAGAATGCAGGGCTATTGCGAAGCAGCCGTGTATGATTAGGGTCGCACCGCATCTCTTTGTAATACGTCTCTGTGTGTTGGAACATAGGTGCAAAACCACCACGTAAGAGGCGGCCAACTAACCAGTACATTACTAAGGTAGTTTTACCTGAGCCTGCTCTTCCTACCAGTACTAGGTTCTCACCTTGCTCCAGTATGCGGAGAGCTTCCATAGCTTCTGGTGACCAGTTGCGCTCGATCTGTTCCAACGCTGCGTGTTCAATGCGATGATCAAATAATTCTGGTCGCAGTAAAGATGCAAAAGGATTAGCCAGTTGCATTGGGCTTAAAGGCGTAATCAAATGCGCAGGTTTGGATGGGAGCTTGCGTAAGTCTGGTGCTGCGCACTCTGCTACTTGTGCAGTTGGCAGCACCCTTGTTGGCATAGGTTTAAGAGCCATTCGGATTCCTCCTTAATGTGAGTGTGCGAGGGGGCAGCCCCCGGCTAACAGGTTTTGCTGTAAGTACTTGAGCTAGTAGCCGATCGTATTGAGCATTAAAAGTGCGCCTGTATTCGGAGGCGGCGACTGTTACCGCCTCAGCTACTGCAAGATCAACGTTAGCACCCCTAACAATGCGCGGCAACTCAAGCACAGCCTCGAATTCATAGATGCTAGTATCCGCCATTGCAACCATGCCTTCACTTTCGCTACTTGTGATACCTGCTGCGTGAGTACGAAGCTTTGCCAGTAGATGCATATGGTAAAGGAGTGTGACTAACTGGTTGGAAAGTCCAGGTGCAATTGTGCTTAACGTGTTAATGAATACTGATGGTTGCACTTGAGTTGTAGTGCGTAGCTGGTAGCTAACACTACTATCGAATCCTATCTGTGCCAAGGTTGATTCATCCAGTATTGCATCACGTAAGAGTTCAATGCAGCTACGTAGCAAACGCTCAGCGCATCCTAATTCTAGCACGGCTAAGCGAGGCATACCTCCAGCTTTGTACTTGTCTAGCAGCACTAAGGCTGCCATCGAATCCACATTGATTACGTGCAGCAACGCCGCTTGATCAGCACCCTCTGGTAAAGGTACAACTGCATCACAGCAATAGTTACTTACGAGCGCGTCTATCTCCAGTAAAACCCTCAATGTGCATAGCCTAAGCTGCACAAGCAAGGGGTATGTTCCCTCCATTTGCAAAGTAATATTCTTACTTTGACTAAGGCGCAATAATACCGAGCGGGCTGTGCTCAGTGGCATATACACTAGCGGATGTACAGCTTCATGGATTGCCTCGCCCATAGGTGGGCTGTCAAACGTGAACTGTACTCCAGAGAATTTACAAATGGCCTTAACCATAACGTTTCTGCCTCCTTCTTTTTAAATGTGTGCAGCCGCACCCCCGCCGCCCCTTACCGTAGAGAGGAGGAGTAGGATAGATGAGCGAGAAGCGAGCCGGGATACAGCCGCACACATTTAAAAAGACAAGCCTCCGTACCTGTTAAGGCAAGGAGGCTTGAAAGTAGCATAGGAGCGTCTGCACTCCTAGCTACACCACCAATGAAAGTTAGATCAATTAGATCAAATCGTCTTCGCTCACTGTAGGAGCAGCACCTTCAGCAGCAGGCTTGGTCTTAGCAGCCGCGCTCAATGCAGCCTTAGCAGCCAACTGGGTCAGCGCACTGTTTAAGCTATCACTGTTGCACTTGAAGTGTTCCATCGCCTTGTACGCAAGCTCAAGCTTGTGCAGTTTATCTACCAATTCAGGTTCAACGTTGTCACCGGCCGCAACAAATTGCTGATGCACCTTGTCATGGTTACGCTTCAAGCGCATAGCAGTCATGGCGATTGCTTTATGAGCGGCTGCAAACTTTTCCATATTAGGCTTGCTGCCTTTCATCTTCCCTTCTAGTGTGAAGGTCAATGCAAATCCAGCAACTTTACGGAAGTCATCTTCTTTCTTCTTGCCAAGTGGCTTCGCGCCTCCTTGGGTAATTGTGAAGACGATGTTGTTAACGGCCTTGTCTGTTAACCATTCATGTAATGAATTGGTTTGTTCAGAGTCACCAATTGCACAAGCTTTGAGCGCGGCTTTCTGCTTGTCGCTTTCAGACAGTTTCGGCAGGATACGTGGCATCAAAGCGGAAGCAAGTGATGGCAGGTCAGTAACGTCGAAGAAGCGCATGATGTTGCTGAACTTGATCGCTTCACCTTGACGGTATGAGAAGCCTTTCTTCTTCATGCCTGCATAGATTGTGCCGGTGATCAAGGCCGTGAACGTTTCCAACGCTGTTTCTTGCACTTGTTCCCAAGTCAGTCCGACTTCACCTGGGCTTGCGATCGCCACCACTGCCACGTCTTTGTGCTGGCTAAACATTGGGTTGCCATTAGCATCCAGCTTAGGTTGCTTAACCTTGGCAACAGTGCCGTCTGGTTGCGCAACTTCTACGATTTCAGTACGTGCTTTAGGGGTGGACACCTGAATGGTGGCCTGGGTATAGTCATCGAATTCGCCTTCAGGTGTACGCAAAGGTGCAATATCCATTACAGATACGCCGCTGCGCTCTGACAGGAATTGTTCGATAGCAATTGCATTAGCAGCGACTTCGTATGTTACGCCCATTTCAGCAGCACGTGCAGCGATTGTAGGGTCTTGACCTGCAACCATAGCCTGTTGTGATTGTGTATTATCTGTCATGTGAATGTCTCCAAAATTAAGGGTGTGGGCTTGTTTAAAGATGTACTTAGTTGTTCGCCCTTGCCAACTAAGTTTTTGTCCGTGCTATATTATAACACGGGCTGAAAGGTTTGTCAAATTTATTTTCTTAGTGGTTAATCTCCCCAAGGAGTATCAACAGAGTCATCTGATACATACGGCTGGGTAGGCCAGTCTTCATACTGGGTATCAACCGCACGTGAGTTATGGATAGTATCCATTACCGGTGCTGGACTTTGTAAACTTTGCCACTGTGCTACCTCCATCCAGCCTAACGGGTCAGCAGCAGGCAAGCCAAGGCTATTGGTTGCAGAACAGTAAGCTAGTGCAAGTGTAGCTGGTGAGCCACCTGGAGGTTGCTTGTTCAACCACGCTGCCATATGTTTCATTCGGATTGCTCCGCGGAGTGCACACTTTACAAGGGTTTGCGTATCCATACATTCAATTCCGCTCCAATAGCTACGCATCTGTTGACGTATCGCAAGGAGTAACGCCGCGCAATACTGTGAGAACTCCAAAGTAGTGCGCAAAGCATCTGAGATTTCTGCTGCATCATCCTCTAAGTCAAGGCTGTAATCAAGCACATTGCGTAAGGCAGTGTAAGGTGACTGCTCAGCGCCGTGTGTAGCCAACTGTGCACGGTGCAAATCCATAAGTGAAAGGCACACGCCCACCTTGGCCGCCTCTTCATCGCTACCAATAGCTGCCGCAATGCTTTGGTCAAGCACTAGGGCTGTGGGCAATGCAGCAGAGAGTGAGGCTAATGATTGTGTCCACTCTCCCCACTTTGCTCGTTCATCATATGCCACATGCATTAACACTGCTTGGTACAATGCACTAGGTTTGCAAGGAATGGGCGGAAGCTGCTTAGCAAGATGTGTTTGTGTAGCGACAGGTGTAGTTGGAGGAGTCGCAATCTGTGTTGGCATAGCTGCCGGTTTCGCAACTCCTCTGGTTGGCATTGGTCTTAAGGCCATGGGTTATTCTCCAATTCTTTATTTAATACAAGGGCTGCTTCACGCATCAGAGCACGTGTGAATGGCAGTGTGCCCATTGCAATGGATGGCAAAGCCGCCTCATTGACTGCACCATATTGTACCACCTGTCTGCTTAGCATTGCCCAGCCGGGTTCACCTATCGCCAGATGAAAGCCTGCGCAAGTTGCATCCTGCCCCTTGATGGTCAGCAATGTGTGGATGGAACTGCTCGATGACCATCGTCTCACCTGTTCAAGTGCGTATGCTTGGAACATCGGTAGGGTGGTAAGCTTTACTGGATTCGGAGCAGACTTACAAATCTGCATCCAATCTGATGCATATGCATCTGCATGTGGTTGTAAAGCTGGAACCATGCCTACCCATAAAGCATCTGCAAAGTGTGCGTATAGCTTTTCAAAGTTTTCATTTGGCTGCACGAACACCTTTTGCAATTCAAGAACTTGTGAGTACACCTCATGAGTGGCACGCAATAGTTGGGCACGCTCCCAATATGCGTCAGGCCAACGAGGTCGACCAGCGGCATATGCGTTAAAGCTTTGCAGGATTACCGATGCAGTAGGTGCGCGAAGCTTAAGCTCTGGCACAGGTAAGTGTGCGATACTCTCAATAATATGTTGGAACATTATAGTGTCTCCTCAACTGGGGGTAATGCGTACTCCGTTACCTCTTGCTTCCACTTATGGTGGTGCGCCGCGAACTCAGCAAGGATAAAGTCAGAGCTAAAGCTCTCAGGCTTAGGATGGGTTGCGTATTTGTTAAACCCATATTCAACATGCGCAGTTAGGAAAGGGGTGTGGGCACTGCCCTGTGCATCCAAACAGGCTTGGCCTAACAGCGTAAGGGCTTTGCTTGACTGCGAAGTTACAATGACGCTTTCCTCCACGCCATCCTCACAAGCTAGAGGTTGGTGAATGGCGTACACCACACGGGGTTTATGTCTGAGAACACGAACAAATGTGTTCTTCCTGACTTCTTCCAGCGGACGGCATACAAGTCCACTAAATGCGGACTTAGTTGGGGTTGTAAGTACCTTTTTCATAAATTTCCTCCAAAGAGTGTTAATGCTTAAGATGTATGCACTTCGCAAGTGCCAGCTTCAAAGTCTACTAGTACTAATACTGAGGGTTGGAATGTGCCTTTTGACAGTCCCTCCTTCCAAGCGTGAGCCTCTACACCTATTGCCACATCGGATTCACTTAGTTTCAGGTGTGGGTACTTAGTACAATACCCCTTCTCATGTGGCACTTCATCATCAGGATTGTGTACAGTATGCTGATGCGCGTAATACACAGGGCAGGCTAGGCTATTGAGTACAGGTAGCCATTGCGCCACTGTGCTTAACGCTGAGCCTGATTCATAATATCCCTCAAGTACGCATACGCCAACGATTTTCCATGTCATGTAGAAATCGTTATCGTGGAATTTGATAGCCAGTAGAGGTGGAAACTCTTTCATGGTGTGTTCTCCAATTTATCGGTTGAAAGTAAACTCATTAGTGTGCATAACCTAGCCATTCACTAAAGCAAGCCGCAATCGCGTGGTGCGAAGGCCGCAGTATGCAACGTGTGTGCTATTGCTTGTGGTATGGTTAAATCTTGGGCTAGGCTGCACAATGTGAGGTCACTCACTCACTCACTCACTCACTCACTCACTCACTCACTACTTGGTTGTGGGCGTGGGCAAGTTGCACTGACTAGGATGGCTAACCAATACACCGCTTCCGGGGCACTGGTAAGTATACTCATGTGCCGCTGCGCCGGCTACTGCGAACAGTGCCCATAGGGTAAAGCCAATCGCTGCCAGTGTATGCTGTTGTGTTGACGCTTTCATAATATGTACCTCCTTGGTACTTGCAGATAGGTTAAAAGGAATGCTGGCTTATCTGCGTCCACCAACATTCCAATGTGAAAGGCTACACTTCAGGGGTGCAGGGGTGCAGGGGTGAAGGAGGGAACAGTGGTTGCAAAGCTGCGAGCGCATCTGCACCACCCCGGGCAGGTTCCCATTCTAAGATAGGCATAAGCGGGCGGAAGACTTCCCACTGAGGCTCAGTCAGCTTGCCATCAATGTGACCCTTTACATAATCTGATACAAGTGACACTTGCTTCAAATCTGTAAGCCCTCGATGGTAAGCAAGGAGTGCCCTATTGATAAGGCTACCAGCCTGTCGCAGCAGTTGATAACTTTCATCTGGCCATGCAGCGGCGAAACACGTCGTATCCACATCAACTGCTTCTGAGATGAAGCATGGGTACACCCCACAATATAGGGCGTTCGTAGATATGATGGCACAATCTTCTCCCGCTTCCTCTGCTTCCATGATGCTGGCTGCTTGCATATAATGCGTAGCTGCATCTTTGCAAGGAAGTACATAGAATACTCCCATCCATGCGCCGCCTTCTGGTAATCTTGGGGTTTCATTCATCATGATATGTCTCC
>ERZ1645187.4201-NODE-4201-length-11742-cov-5.678446_pt1 | contig 11742 bp, 9 predicted proteins | sample MGYA00575352_ERZ1645187 | MGnify/ENA primary metagenome ERZ1645187 (study PRJEB40837, sample SAMN11349314) | freshwater sediment metagenome | isolation source: river sediment | host: Sediment | place: India: Wazaribad , New Delhi | collected 2017-02-21 ... | reverse complement strand
TGCGCGTCTGCGGGTCGAGGCCGGTGGTCGGCTCGTCGAGAAAGAGAATCTTCGGTGTGTTGACCAACGCGCGGGCGATGTCGCATCTGCGGCGCTGTCCGCCGGAAAGCTTGCCATACGGCCGCTTCATGATCTCCTGAATGCCCATGCGTTCGGCAATCTCGCGGATGGTGCTGTCGAGCTGTTTCCCCTTCAGCCCGTAAAACCCCGCGCGGATACGGAGATTTTCAGAGACGGTGAGCAGCGGGTCTAGTAACCCGTCCTGAAACACCGCGCCGATGCTCCGGCGAATCGCGTTGTCATCATTTCCCAATTGATGGCCGTCAACGGTTACCACACCTGCATCGGCTTTGAGAAACGTGCAGATGATGTCGATGGTGGTCGATTTTCCCGCACCGTTAGGTCCGAGAAACGCGAAGATTTTTCCGCTCTCCACGTAGAAATCGATGCCCTTGACCGCTTGTACGTCGCCATAATTCTTTTTTAGCCCGGCGACTTCAATACTGTGTTCCAATCAACTGTTCCCCCTTTTCGTTGATGATGTCGTTTCAAAGTATAATATACTTCGCATGATGAGACAATAGATATTGCGCCCGACCCTGCGAATGAACACAATTTTTACGTGTCAAAGTGCGTCTGGTGTACGCGCCGATGCGCTTGTGCAGTCGAAGCGGCACTGAGGATATGACGATGTTCGAGCAGGAGGTTGTTTGCGATGCAGCAGGTATTAAAAACTTTTGCATAAATAAATATACTATTATGCCACAAGTCAAGGGAATTAAGACTGTAATCCGTGCTTCACAAAACAAGCATGTGTGCAAAGTGCACACAACATGATAGTAGGAATCAATTGTACGCGGTGTCGACAAATGAAAAATTCGCGATTCAATTCATACGCCTACTAGGAAACATCATATAACATGTTACATACACAAGTCATATAAAGTGGCAAACGGGCGTAGTAGCGAAAAACGACCAGATTCAGCGCAATTCGGCACAAAAAAAGGTAAAATTTCTATTATATTCGACAAATCTGTTACATTACGCCAAAAACACAGGCGAAAGAGGTTGACTTAGCAATTCAAATCGTGTAGACTTCAATCTAGGCAAAAACCGTATATACAATGCATAGTACGGTTGAAACACGAAGTGATGGATAACGCATAAAAATGGTACGCATTCATTCGTGGTTCATGCAAAAATACATACAGCCGCAGAGCAGACGCTGAGAGTTCAGCGGTGTAAAACCGGCTGGATCAATAGACGAACCAAGTAGGCTTTCAAGCCGAAAGGGCGAAGCTATATTGAAAAATCGTTCAAGCAGATGAACGCGTGAGAGACGAAAGCGTCTAGTCCGATTGCAATGACGCAAAGAGGGAAGAGAGCTCGTTGCGGCTCATTTTGCGTTTTCGTAGACGAAATAAGATAAATTAGGAAATCATAGGCATTTTTGAATGCTATTTTTTTGCGCTGCAATATCGCGGCAAGCGAGAGCAAACCGCGCGGGCAATCCGTTGTCTTTCTCTTGAAGATCGTTACAAAAAACACCGTTTCATATAACCAGCTCCGCAAGACGGCGGCGAAACCAGACCGCGCGCAGAGTTATTACGTGCGGCTATACGCAAGGACAGAGAAGATGAGTGAGGTTCCTCCAATGTCGTCGGAACATGTATTAACCCTGCACAAACCAAAGCTATCCTATGGGTGCGTATTTTGTCTGACGGGCAAAGAACGTCTGGTAGCAAATGGCATAGAGCTGTTTAGCAAGCAAGCGCGCGCCAGAGCGGTTTGCCAGGCCATGCGGCATACGCAAAACGGCGTAACGACCGTCAGCGACGACGTTGTCATTCCCGGCTATGTATTTTTCGAAGCCCCGGGAAATGCCGAAGTGCATGATTTGATTCCGCTGGACGATCTGATCTCGGTGTTGTCGTATTCCGATGGCGACTGGCGACTTTTTGGCGAAGACGAGAACTATGCGAAGTTCATCTTCAAATATGACGGCCTACTTTCCCTCTCCAAGGCGCACAAGATCGGCGAGAAAATTGTGATCGTCGAAGGGCCGTTGAAGGACCTCGAAGGGCAGATTACGCGCATTGACAAACGAAACCGCAGCGGACAGGTCACGGTACAATTCGCTGGAAGGCAGCAGAAAATATGGCTGGGGTTTGATATCGTGAAGGAGTTACCGGAGCATGAAGCATGTACCGCTGCGCGAGAACCCTGGCAGGCGCACAATCATCAAACGATTGCTGATCAGCGTTGGCGTCCTCGCCGTATGCATCGCCGGAGCGATATGGATCGGCCACTACCTCGACCCGGGGCGCGGACAGGATGAGCCGCGCGGAGATCTAGACTCCCGCTTTACGTCAGCGCCCGCGGTTGAGTATAACGGTGCGCAATACACGCCGAAGAAGAACTTGACCACCATTTTGCTGATGGGAACCGACCACTATACCGATGATACATCTGCCGAAGACTCCTATCGAAACGGAGGACAGGCGGATTTTTTAGTTCTGGTTGTGATCGATACGCAGAACAAGACCATTACGCCCATTCAGATTGACCGCGATACGATGGCGCGGGTGACGATCCTTGGCGTGATGGGCGACAAAACAGGTACGCGGAACGCGCAGATTTGCCTTGCGCATGGATTTGGAGACGGAAAAGAACAAAGCTGTCTGCTGCAGCGCGATGCGGTCAGCGGGCTTTTCTTTGATGTAAAGATTCCTTTTTATATCGCGATGCGATTGGATGGAATCTCCGCGCTGAATGATGCAGCCGGTGGCGTCACGGTCACGATCAAGGACGACTTCACGCGTTTTGATCCACAGATGCAGATCGGTTCGACGCTCACGCTGCAAGGAAAGCAGGCGGAATACTTCGTGCGCAACCGCAAGGGGATGGAAGTAGGAACCAACGAAGCGCGTGCCAAACGACAAACCGAGTATTGGGACGCGTTGGTTCAAACGATGGATGCGCAACTGCGCACGCAAGAGGATTCCGACTTTCTGCATGTTTTCTTCAAAAAGATTGATCCGTATCTGGTGAAGAACCTAACCAGTGGAAGAATCATCAATGAGCTTTGGAAGGATCGGGATTACACGCGAGAGAGCATGATTCACCTGTCCGGCGAATATAAGATCGGCGAGGATGGATTCATGGAGTTCCACGCGGATGAGGCGGCGCTCAAGGCCCTCGTTATGCGTCTGTTTTATCAAAAGGTCGGTTGACGCATTCACAATACGCATACACTTTGGGCAACAACAATCGTGCAAATCCGGCGGTGCCGGTGGATCTTATAGGAATAAAGGAGTAAAGGTATGAAAAGGAAATGGATCGCGCTACTCGTTGTACTCGTTCTTTTGACGGGAACAGCATCCGCTCTGGCGGAGACAAACAGCAAGACGACGGACGACATGACCCGCATCGTCGCGATTGAGACGCAAAAAGGAAAGCCCGGCGCCGCCTTGATTTGGATCGAGAAGGAAGCTTCGGACAAAGCGGAAGCGCAGATTGAGGAAGTAAAAACCTTCGTCGAACAAAAGAACAAACCCGCTGACTATTTCCCGGATGAAACCAAGAAGGAAATCACCGCGCTTACGCCGGCAGATACGGACATTGCTAAGCTCAAGCTGAGCGAGGTTGTTCCGCTCGGCATCGGAGAGTATAAGATCGAGTTTGGCATGGTGTATTGCACCTTCCGCTTCCCGACCGAGTTTCCGATGGACAAGACGGTAATCGGCGTTGTCGGATATCCCGGGAGCGACGGAAAGATGATCTGGATCGCTCTGGAGACGAGCGTTGACAACAACGGGGATCTACAGCTTGTATTCCCGATCGAATTGATGGAGAAAATCGCGCACGAGGCGGTTTTGGTTGTTCTCTCAAACTGATTTACGCAAAGTAAAACCAGCAGACCCGTTGCAATATTTTATCTGGTATACCAGAGTAGGCTGATGCAGGATCGAGTCCAAGCGAATTGGATTCAGAGGCATTAGCCTTTTTATGTGGAGGCTTGGATGTCAAACGGTATGTCGCCGGAGCGCACAGCTCCGGCCAATCAATCAGCGTATTCCTCGTATGGACCGGAAAACGGAGAGACGGAGATCGATCTAAAAGAGCTGTTTCTCAGTTACCTGGATCATATTCGCCTCATCGTGTTGATGGGGATTCTGGGCGCCGCGATTTCCGCAATCGCAACGTTCTATTTCATTACGCCAATGTATGAGGCAACCTCGAAACTCTATGTGCTAAACTCCGGCGATTCGGCAATCAATCTGGCAGATCTTCAGATTGGATCGTATCTGGCTAGCGACTTTGTCGAGGTGTTCAATACCTGGGAAGTGCACGAGATGGTCATTAAAAACCTCGGCTTGCACTATTCCTATTCCCAGATTCGCAATATGCTGACGGTTGCCAACCCGAACGACACGCGCATCTTGACGATTACGGTCAAGTCACCTTCCGCCAAAGAGGCAGCCGCGATTGCCAACGAGTATGCAAACGTCGCGATCAAGTTTATCGCGGACACCATGGCGACCGAGGAACCGAACATTCTGTCCACCGCGTTGGTACCGACGAGCCCCTCTTCGCCAAGCATTACGCGCAATATCCTGCTTGGCCTCGTGGCCGGCCTTGCGCTGGCGATTGCCGGCGTTACGATTCAGTTTGTTTCGGACGACAAGATCAAATCTTCGGAGGAAGTGATGCGGTATACCGGATTGTCGGTGTTGGCGATCATTCCGAAGATTGAAGCGATGGAAACCAGACCGAATCAGAAAGGCAAAGCGGAAGAGTGAAAACGTTATCGATTAAGCGATTTCCCGAGCTGGGATATGCGGGCACAGAGGCGATCAATACGCTCTGCACCAACCTGACATTCACCGGCACAAAATATAAGAAGATTATGGTGACCAGCGTCATGAGCGCGGAGGGAAAAACATTTCTCGCCATGCAGATTCTGCGTACCCTGTCCGAACTGGGCAAACGGGTTGTGCTGGTGGATGCCGATCTGCGCAGATCGACCATCGATGCGACGTTCCGCCTCGTGTATCAGGACAAAGACAAGCTCGGCATCTCGCATTATCTGGCGAAGAAGTGCGAGCTTGAGGACGTAATCTATACCACCGACATGCGCCGCGCGTTCTATGTGCCGGTTGGATATGCGGTCAACAACTCGCTAGCTCTGCTCAATTCGCCGCGGTTTTCGATGTTGCTGGATCAGATTTCGCCCAATGTGGACTACATCATCGTGGATGCTCCGCCCGTCGGCATGATCGTAGACGCGCTGGAGATTGCAAAATCCTGCGATGGCGCGCTGATCACGACCAGCTACAACCAGGTACGCCGCAGAGATTTATTGGATGCGCGCCAGCAAATCGAGAAGACCGGTTGCGATGTGCTGGGCGTTGCGATCAACAACGTTCCACCCAAGGTATACAACAGCAAGAACTATCAAGGACGCGGATACTATAAAGGATACTATTCTCATTATGTGAAGCCTGAAGGTGGAAGCAAAGGTTGAGCATCGCATGAGCGCATTCTTTGACATTCACCATCATTTCTTATATGGGCTGGATGACGGCGCGGCGACCAAACTCGAGATGCAACAGATGCTTGTCGAGGCGCAAAAAGACGGAATCCGCGTGATTCTCGCTACGCCGCATATCACGCCGGGGTCAACGCCAATCTCAATGGAGCTGCTGCAAGCGCAAATGGAGGAAGCAAGACGCTTCTCCCAATCCTACGGGTTGGAATTGGAACTCCACCTTGGTTCTGAAATTTTCTACACCTATCATGTGCCGCGTTTTTTATCGGAACGTCTGCTTCCGACGATGGCGGGCACCGATAAGGTTCTGCTGGAGTTTGCACCGAACGTGACATTCTCCGAGGTGGAGGATGCGGTACTCAACGTGCTTCGCGCTGGGTATCTGCCGATTCTCGCGCACATCGAGCGGTACGCCTGCCTGATGTTTGCGCGGCAGCATCTGGATCAACTCAAGAAAGAGTACGACGTGTTTTTCCAGATCAATGCAGATTGCATCCTGCGCGGACGGGATTATGTGACCAACAGAACGATCAAGCGCGCGATTCTGGACGGCTCGATCGACTTTGTTGCGACCGATGCGCACAACACGCATCGCCGGGGCAGCAACCTGCAAAAGGCGTATGACAAGCTCGAAAGCGTCTACGGCACAGCCTGCGCGGATCGATTGCTTGGCAATCACCAGTCATTGGACTGGTTTGATAAGCTATAGGCGAATCACAAGTTGCAATCGAGAAACCGGAGCGCATTCGGGGCAAAGCGCTCGTAGTGCGCTGAAAAATTGAAATGTAGATTGGTTAGCAAGGATACTGCGGGCGGAGCCATCCAACCGCGTCGAAGCATAAGAGGAGACGCTATGTGTGGAATTGTCGGATACTGCGGCGCGCAACAGGCTGCGCCGTTGCTACTGGAAGGATTATCTAAACTTGAATATCGTGGTTATGACTCCGCGGGGCTTGCCGTGCGCGAAGGCGCAGGCGAGATCGAGATCGTAAAAGCCAAAGGCAGGCTTAAAGAACTCTACGAAATGACGAACGACGGCAGATGCCTGCAAGGCAACTGCGGCATCGGTCATACGCGTTGGGCGACGCACGGGGAACCTTCCGTCGAGAACGCGCATCCGCACAGCAGCGACGATCATGCAGTGGTCTGCGTACACAACGGCATTATCGAAAACTATCAGGAACTGCGCGAAAAACTTCTGAAGAAGGGGTACTCGTTCTATTCGAAGACGGACACCGAAGTCGCGGCAAAACTGATTGATTACTATTATAAAAAAGAAGAGAAATCCCCAATTGCGGCAATCTCCCGCGCGATGCTCCGCATTCAAGGCTCTTATGCGTTTGCAATCCTGTTTCAGGATCAGCCGGACGCAATCTATGTTGCGCGCAAGGACAGCCCGCTCATCCTCGGCATCTCCGGCGAAGAAGGGTATCTTGCTTCGGACGTTCCCGCGATCTTGAACTATGCCAGAGACGTGTATTACATCGGCAACATGGAGATCGCCTGCCTGAAAAAAGGCGAGGTCGCGTTTTACAATGTCGATCAGGAGCCGGTTACAAAAGAGATCACCCACATCAAATGGGATGCGCAGGCCGCCGACAAAGCGGGCTATGAGCACTTCATGATGAAAGAGATTCACGAGCAGCCAAAGGCCGTGCGAGACACGCTCAACAGCGTCATCAAAGACGGAGGGATCGATTTTAGCCCGCTCGGGTTGACGGACGAACTGCTCAAAGCATTCGCTTGCGTCGATATCATCGCGTGCGGTTCCGCCTATCACGCGGGGCTCGTTGCGCAATATGTTATCGAGGATATTGCAAAGGTGCCCGTGCGCGTGGAGCTTGCGTCCGAGTTTCGCTATCGCAAACCGATCTTGAGCGCGGATCATCTTGTCGTGATCATCAGCCAATCCGGCGAAACGGCGGATAGCCTTGCCGCGCTGCGGGAGGCAAAGACGCTGGGCGCAAAAACGCTGGCGATCGTAAACGTGGTCGGCTCGTCCATCGCGCGCGAGGCGGACTATATCTTCTATACGTTCGCCGGGCCTGAGATTGCGGTTGCAACCACGAAAGCGTACGGCGCGCAGCTCGCCGCCTGCTATGCGCTGGCGGTCAAGCTCGCCAGCGTGCACGATGCAATCCAGCCGGAGGAAGTAAGCACGCTCATCGAGGAGCTCAAAACCCTGCCGGAGAAGATTGAGCGCGTGCTGGCGGACAAAGAACGAATTCAATGGTTCGCAGCGAAATTCGCAAACGCAAAGGATATTTTCTTCATCGGGCGCGGCCTTGACTATGCAATCAGCATGGAAGGCAGCCTCAAGATGAAGGAGATTAGCTATATCCACTCGGAAGCGTATGCAGCGGGAGAACTCAAGCACGGCACCATCAGCTTGATTGAGAAGGGAACGCTGGTTGTCGGCACGCTCACGCAGCAGCACCTCTACGAGAAGTCAACCAGCAATCTTATGGAGGTCAAAAGCCGCGGAGGGTACCTCATGGGACTCACGAACTACGGCAACTACACGCTCGAAGACACCGCGGATTTTACAACGTATATTCCGCAGACCGATCGCCATTTTTCAGCGAGCCTCGCCATCATTCCGCTGCAACTCTTCGGTTACTACATGAGCGTTGCGCGCGGGTTGGATGTTGACAAACCGCGAAATCTGGCAAAGAGCGTCACGGTCGAGTAACGGGGCTTACAACAGACTAGAAGACGCGTACTCATGCTCGTTTTAATCAAACCAGAGGGGCAGGAATGCTCTCCACTTCCTTTTGGGTGAAGACTTGAACCAGAAGAACGGGCGAAGCGGAAGAACGGGGATACAATCGCCATGTTGGTCAATAGCGAAGCAATTACAGAACAAAAATCGAAAAAGGGGCATCGGCATTCCAGCTTGCTGATGGCATATGATGCGCTGCTGCTGCTTGCAGTTGCGGCGTTTATGCTTGTGCTGTATCCAAGCGAGGCACAGAAGCTATCCGCCTACGGATTGTTGATGCAAACCCTGCTCTGCGCGCTGATGCTGTTTTCTTGCAGAATGCTGTTTGGCATCTACAATCATGTTTGGCGATATGGCGGGACGACGTTGTACCTAAGGCTCATTCTGGCTGACGCGATGGCGGGCGCGCTGTATTTTATCGCCGGATATGTGTTTCTAGCGGAAAAAATCACGTTTATCCGCGCGGTATCCGTCATCAGCGTGAACTTACTGTTGACGATCTCGATGCGGCTCGTATACCAGTACCTCTATGACTACAACAGCGCAAATTCACCCCTCGCCGCGATGTTGCGGCGCGTAACGTCTCTCTTTACCGGGCTCAAGTACACGCCGGAGAAAAACGACGCGTCGAAGCCCTGTAAAACGCGGATCAACATCGCGATTGTCGGCGCTGGGCGCGTTGGCGTCATGCTTGCGGAGGAACTGCTCAACAATCCGGGCGCATACTATAAGCCCTGCATGTTCATCGAGACCGACCGCGAGAAGATCGGACGCTATATCTGCGATATTCGCGTGTACTCCGAGCAGGAGGTCACGCCGCTGCTGATCAACAGCCACCTGATTCAGGAGATCGTGTTCGCGGTGCCGAGCATGGACATGGAGCAAAAGAAGTGTTTGTATGAAAAATACAAGGACACGGGCTGTAAGATCAAGGTCTATGACTACCCAACCGCGGAGAACATTGAAAACGGCAGGCGCAAGGTGCGTGAGTTTGACGTACACGAGCTGCTGTTTCGTGCGCAGCATTCCATCATCGACGAGACCACCAGCGGTTATTACCGGGACAAGGTCGTGCTTATCACCGGCGGCGGCGGCTCCATCGGCAGCGAATTGTGCCGCCAGGTGGCGCGGATGCACCCCGAGCGGTTGATCGTGCTGGATATTTACGAAAACGGCGCATACGACATTCAGCAGGAGCTTTCCATGCTGTATGGCAATCAGCTCGACCTAATCGTCGAGATCGCTTCCGTATGCGATCGTCACGCGATTGAGAAGATTTTGCAGTTGCATCATCCGCACGTCATCCTGCACGCAGCGGCGCACAAGCATGTTCCGCTCATGGAGCGCAACTGCTGCGAGGCGGTACAAAACAATGTTTTTGGCACGCTGAACATGGTGGAGTGCGCGGAGGCATACGGCGTTGAGAAGTTCATCATGATCTCGACGGACAAAGCCGTGAACCCGACGAACATCATGGGCGCAACCAAGCGCATGTGCGAGATGATCGTGCAAAACAGAAGCGGCAGGACGAGCTTCAGCGCGGTTCGCTTCGGCAACGTGCTTGGCTCCAACGGCTCTGTGATTCCGCTCTTCAAGCGGCAGATCGAAAATGGCGGGCCGGTGACGGTGACCGACAAGCGCATCATTCGCTACTTCATGACGATTCCGGAGGCAAGCCAGCTGGTCTTAACCAGCGGCGCGATGGCGAAGAACGGCGAAATCTACGTGCTCGATATGGGTTATCCGGTGAAGATACTCGATCTGGCGGAAAACATGATTCGCCTTTCGGGCTACACGCCGTATGTGGACATCAACATCGTGGAAACCGGCATGCGACCCGGCGAGAAGCTCTATGAAGAGTTGCTCATCGACGCGGATACCCTCGTCAAGACGAAGAATGAGCTTATCTTTGTGGAGAAGGATCGGCCACGAAATCCGGATCAGATCGCGGCGAAGATTAGCCTGTTGCAAAACTCGCTTGTCACGGACAACCCGGAGAGCGTTCGCCTCGCGCTCATGAAGGCGGTGCCAACGTTCCATCATCCCGACGATGTGAACTCCGAGGACGGATGCACCGAGGAGATGAAGAAGACGCATACCAGACGCTGGGGTCCTAGAAAAAGCGATTCCACCGCGGCCATGCAGTAGCGGGTTTTTTCCGTTTACTCAAATGCTCCCGTGATCGGTAGCATCAATCCAATCAGCTTTCTCACAACGCCGCTGCGCTGCGCAGCGGCGTTTTTTTGCGCGCAAACGACACGATTTTTCCAGCGGAGGATGCATGTATTCATGGGTTGACAAATGGCTATATCGGTACTATAATATCGATAAAAAAGAGCGATTAAAAAAGTACCGCATTTGGAAGGGACGAGCGCATGAATATTACGGTATGCATCGGGAGTTCTTGCCACCTGAAAGGGTCGCGTGCAGTGGTGGAGCGGCTGGAGAAGCTGATCCTTGCGCACGGATTGAAGGGCGAAATCGCACTCTGCGGCTCGTTTTGCACGGGAAAATGCCAAACGGGCGTGAGCGTGCTGCTCGACGGCGCATATTTCTCCCTCGCGCCGGAGGATACGGAGCGATTCTTTGTGCAAACCGTTCTTCCGACGATTGCGAAAACAAAACCAGAACTGGTAGAAATACCGAAACTGTAATATCGAATTGGATGGATAAACATCATGTCTGATGTGTTACGACTAAAAAAGTCGAACTGCAAAAACTGCTATAAGTGCATTCGCCATTGCCCGGTTAAGTCGATTCGCTTCTCCGCCAATCAAGCGCACATCGTTGGCGAAGAGTGCATCCTTTGCGGGCAATGTTTTGTTGTGTGCCCGCAAAACGCGAAGCAGATTGCCGACGGAACGGAGATTGTCCGCGTACTGCTGGACGGAACCGCGCCGGTGGTCGCGAGTCTTGCGCCGTCTTTTGCCGCTTATTTCGACCACATTGGCTTTGCCGCGCTCAAGGCCGCGCTACAGCAGCTCGGCTTTACCTCGGCAGAGGAAACCGCGCTTGGAGCCACGCTGGTCAAGCGCGAATATGAAAAACAACTGCAAGAGCAGAGCATGGACGTGATCATCAGCTCCTGCTGCCATTCCGTCAACCTGCTCATCCGCAAATATTACCCGGAGCTGATCAAATATCTCTCGCCGGTCGTGTCGCCGATGATTGCGCACAGCCAGGACATCAAGCGGCGCATGCCGGAGGCGAAGACCGTCTTCATCGGCCCGTGCCTCTCCAAAAAAGACGAAGCGGAGAACAGCCCCGTGGACGCGGTGCTCACGTTTGACGAGCTTTCCCGGATGTTTGCCGCGGCGAATATCGTGCCGGAGCCGGTGCTCGACAGCGCAAATGAGAGCCGGGCGCGCTTGTTTCCGACCGTTGGCGGCATCCTCAAAACCATGGACATTCCGGATACGGGCTATACTTGCCTGACGGTCGATGGCACGGACAACTGCAAGGCGGCGCT
>ERZ1645187.4199-NODE-4199-length-11747-cov-5.209716_pt1 | contig 11747 bp, 12 predicted proteins | sample MGYA00575352_ERZ1645187 | MGnify/ENA primary metagenome ERZ1645187 (study PRJEB40837, sample SAMN11349314) | freshwater sediment metagenome | isolation source: river sediment | host: Sediment | place: India: Wazaribad , New Delhi | collected 2017-02-21 ... | reverse complement strand
ATGAACGCGGCGCGCGTCGAGACCCTCGGCATCGGCGTCGACTCGGTCCTGCACCTGCCCGACGGCCGCGTCGAACGACCCGCGTTCGAGCGCGACTACGCGGTCCGCGATGGCGTGCTGGTCGCGCTCGACCTGCCGTTGCTGGTCATCCACGGCGGCGCCGGCATCGAGCCCGGCGACATGAGCAAGGACGAGGAAGCCGCCGCGCGCGCGGTCCTGGAAGCGGCCTTGAAGGCCGGCCATGCGAAGCTGCAGGGCGGCGCGTCCTCGGTCGAGGCCGTGACCGCGGCGATCACCGTGCTGGAAGACGCGCCGATGTTCAACGCCGGTCGCGGCGCGGTGTTCACCCACGACGGCCGCAACGAACTCGACACCTCGATCATGGACGGCGCCACCGGCAGGGCCGGCGCCGCCGCCGGCCTGCATCGGGTGAAGCATCCGATCGTGCTGGCGCGCGCGATCATGGATCGCTCCAAGCACGTGATGATGGTCGGCGACGGCGCCGAAGCGTTCGCGCAGGAACAGGGGATCGAGCTCGTCGATCCGTCGTACTTCCGCACCGAGAAGCGCTGGAAGGCCTTGCAGAAGGCGCGGGACGAGGAGAAGAACGCGCAGGCCGCGAATACGCCCCCGGCCCTGCCGGGCAAGGCCTATTTCGGCACGGTCGGCGCGCTGGCGCTGGATGCCCAGGGCCGGCTCGCGGCCGGCACCTCGACCGGCGGCATGACCAACAAGCGCTACGGCCGCGTCGGCGATTCGCCGATCATCGGCGCCGGCACCTGGGCCGACGCACGTTGCGCGGTCTCGGGCACCGGCTGGGGCGAGTACTACATCCGCGCCGCGGCCGCGCACGAGATCTGCGCGCGCCTGCGCCTGTCCGGACAGCCCCTGGCCCGGGCCGCGGACGAGGTCATCAACGTCGACATTCCCAAGGCCGGCGGCGACGGCGGCGCGATCGCGCTCGGCGCCGACGGCTCGGTCGCCTTCCCGTTCAACACGCCGGGCATGGCACGCGGCTGGATCGGCGCCGACGGCGTGCCGCACGTCGCCCTGTACAGGGCCGACCCGCTGGAATTGCCGCGCTAACCGCGCCCGTACACCTGGTCGCCCTCGACGCCGGGCTGGGCCGAGTAGCGTTTGTAGGTCCACTGGTATTGCGTCGGCGCGCGGCGGACGCAGGCTTCGATGCCGCGGTGCAGGGCGGCGACCGCGCGTTCGCGGTCGGCGCTGGCGATGTCGGGCTCGGCGGGCAGGAAGTGCAGGTCGAAGCCGCCGCCGCGCGGCAGGCGTTCGGCGAAGCCGAACACGACCGTCGCGTCGGTCTTCTCGGCCAGGCGCGAAAGCAGGGTCATGCTCTTGCAGGGCAGGCCGAAGAACGGCGCGAATTCGCCCTCGCCGCCTTTCGCGCGCTGGTCGGGAAGAATCCCGAGCGCCATGCCCTGCTTCAGGCAGCGCAGCAGTTCGCGCACGCCGGCGGCGTCGGCGCGCACCTGGGTGGCGCCGAGCTTGCCGCGGGCGTCGCGCAGCAGCGCTTCCCATTCGGCGTGTTGCGGCACCCGGTACAGGATGGCCAGCGGCCCCTGCGCGCACAGCCACAGGTTCAGCAGCTCCCAGCAACCGAGATGCGGTGCCGCGACGATGACGCCGCGCCCCTGCGCCTTCGCGGCATCGAGGTGTTCGCGGCCGTGCACGTCCCGGATCAGTGCCAGCGCGCGCTGCGGATCGGCGCCCCAGACCTTGGCCAGTTCGGTCAGGTTCTTGCCGGTCTCGACCAGCACGCCGCGCACGAAGGCGTCGCGGTCGGTCACGCCGAGCGCCGAGCCGACGAGCTCGTGGTTGCGCCGCGCGACCCGCCATTCGCGTGTCCGCAGCAGGCCGGCGAGCCGTCCGACCGCGGCGCCGAGCGCGTGCAGCCAGGACAGCGGCAGCCGCGATGCCAGGCGCATCAGCGCGGCGGCGGCGCGCACCTTCAGTGGTGCGGCACGGAGTTCGGACACGACGATCGACACAGGCATTCACGGCTCATCCTGCGATCATCCCCGATCGGAACCCGGAACGGAAAGCGGACCCGTGATTGCATTGATCCAGCGCGTGCGTGAAGCGCGCGTCGAAGTCGAAGGAAAGATCGTTGGCGAGATCGGCCGCGGCCTGCTCGCGCTCGTGGCGGTCGAGCCGGATGACGGCGAGGCCCAGGTCGAACGCACGCTGATGCGCCTGCTCGGCTACCGCGTGTTCGAGGACGACGAGGGCCGGATGAACCGCTCGCTGCACGACATCGCCGGCGGCCTGCTGCTGGTCTCGCAGTTTACGCTCGCCGCCGACACCCGGAAGGGCATGCGGCCGAGCTTCACCTCGGCCGCCCCGCCGGAAGCCGGCCTGCGCTGGTTCAACCGCCTGGTCGAACGTGCCCGCGCCGCGCATACCGTGGTCGAGACCGGCCGTTTCGGCGCGAACATGCAGGTGCATCTGGTCAACGACGGCCCGGTGACCTTCTGGCTGCAGACGCGCTGAGTGCCGACCGATGTCCGGATCGGGCACGCAAGCCCGTATGGACAGGGTCTTCACCGAGTTGCGATCGCCATGCGCCGAATGTTGTCCCTGTTCCTGCTCGCTCCGCTGTCCCCGTTGTCCGCGGCCATCATCGACGTCACCAGCACCTCAGGCGCCGGATCGATTCAGGACGCGATCACCCAAGTCAATGCCTTGGGTGGCGGGCCGCACACGATCCGCTACGCCGCCTCATTTCCATCGCAAACAGCGGTTCTGCTCAGCGCTGCCTTGCCGCAGATCACCGCCAGCGACGTGACCATCGACGGCAATGGCCGTGAACCGGTCATCGATGGTGGCGGCAACTTCCGTATCTTTCAGATCGGTCCGAACACCACGAAGCTGACGCTGCAAAGACTGACGTTGCGCAATGGCAAGGCCAGCAATGGCAACGGTGGCTGCGTCGACAGCACGAATGTGCGCACCGTCGCCGCACGACTGGTCGTCGCCGCAACCCGTTTCGAAAACTGCAAGGTCACCGGCACGTCCCTGATCTACGGCGGTGCCATCTACTGGAACGCCACCGGCACCCCAGTGTCGATCAGCGACTCGGTGTTCATCGGCAACATCGCAGAGGCCACCGGCAGCAACGGACAAACCGGGGGCGGCGCCATCTACAGCAATGGTGTAGTGTCGGTGTTGAACTCGCGGTTCGAAAGCAACCTGGCGTTGTCAAATTTGGGCGGTGGTTTCGGTGGCGCCATGTTCCTGGGTGGCGCCAATGCCAGTCATGCGATTCGCGACAGCAACTTCATCTTCAATGGCGCATCGCCTGCCAGCCCGATCGCGGGACTCGGCGGAGCCATTTACGGCGGTTGCGACAATTGCAGCGTGCAAGTGCAACGCAGCTATTTCCGCGGCAACAGCGCGAATCATGGCGGCGCGGTCTATGTCCGCAAACCCAGTGCCGGCGACATCGACACCTACCTCACCCTGACCAATGTCACCCTGTACAACAACAGCGTCGTCCAGCGCGGCGGGGCCGTCTACCTGGATCGCACCGGGTTCACCGCCAGCAACAACACGTTTTACAACGGCGATGCGACCGACGGCGCGCACATCTATTTCGGCAACAATGTCAACGTGGACTTCTTCCGTGGCAATTTGCTCGCACCCGCCGCATTCGGCAGCGCCTGCGCCGGCACGCCGACTTCGTTGCCGTCCATCAACGGCGGCAATCTGCATTTCGACAGCGGCTGCGCGAGCGTTGCGGGAACGTCCATTCCGAATGCGCCGCTCGGCACCATCACGGCGAACCAACCGGCGACCGGTGTGGGCGTGCTGCATTTCAGCGGCAGCGCCGTGATCGACAGCCTCGACCAGTCCCTATGCGAGCCGCGCGACGCCCGCTTCCAGCAACGCCCGATCGACGGCGACGGCAATGGCGATGCGCGCTGCGACGTCGGCGCCTACGAGTTCGCGCCGCTGCTGTTCAAGGACTCGTTCGAATAGCGCCGGGGCTCAACTTCGCGGCCGCCGCGCGCTATGGTCGCGGCATGACGCTCGATGCCTTGAACCAGTCGCCGCCAGCGGCGTTCGTCGCCGCCCTCGGCGGCATGTTCGAACACTCGCCCTGGGTCGCCGAGCGCGTCGCGGCGCAGCGGCCATTCGCCTCGGTCGAGGCCCTGCATGCGGCGATGTGCGCGGCCGTCGCGGCGGCGGGCGAGCCGCTGCAGATGGCCCTGATCCGGGCCCATCCGCAGCTCGCCGGCAAGGCCGCGATTCGCGGCGAACTGACCGCGGCCTCGACGAACGAACAGCGTGGCGCCGGGCTCGACCAGTGCTCGCCGGAGGAGTTCGCCGAGATCACGCGCCTGAACTCGGACTACGAGGCGCGCTTCGGCTTCCCCTTCATCCTCGCGGTGAAGGGCCATACCCGCGCCAGCATCATCGCCAACATGCGCACACGGCTCGGTCACGCGCGCGAGGCTGAAATCGCCGAGGCGCTGAAGCAGATCGAACGCATCGCGCGCTTCCGGCTGGACGCGTTGCTTCTCTGACGCGCGTCGGATCCGCTGCGCTTGATCCGACCTGCGTTCGGTCTACCATCCCGTTTCCGCATCGACAGAACCCCATCGCCATGGCCTTGCCGCAACTCGATCCCAGCGCTCCCGATTTCACCCGCCGTTACGTCAACCTGGCCGATGCCCGCCTCGGCGCGAAGGCCCTGGCCTGCAGCGACGACTTCTTCGCCGAAAGCGCGCGCATGCTGAATCCGGAGCCGGCAGTCTTCGTGCCCGGCAAGTACGACCAGAACGGCAAGTGGATGGACGGCTGGGAAAGCCGGCGCAAGCGCGGCCCCGGGCACGACTGGTGCGTGGTACGCCTCGCGCGTCCGGGCGCCATCCTCGGCGTGGACTTCGACACCAGCCACTTCACCGGCAACTACCCGCCGGCCATCGGCCTCGAAGGCTGCGACCTGGCGAGCGGCGACCCGGACGCGGCGACCGCGTGGTTCCCGCTGGTCGCATCGATGAACCTCGGCGGCAATGCCCATCACTACGTCACGCTCGACGGCGCCCGCCGCGTCTCGCACCTGCGCGTGAACCTGTATCCGGACGGCGGCCTGGCACGCCTGCGCGTGCATGGCGTGCCCGATCCGGGGCTCGCGCAACCGGAGGCGGATGGCCTGATCGATCTCGTCGCCGCGTTGAACGGCGGCACCGTGGTCGCGGCCAACAACCAGCACTTCGGCCTGGCCTCGACCCTGCTGCTGCCCGGCCGCGGCGTGAACATGGGCGACGGCTGGGAAACCCGCCGCCGCCGCGAACCCGGCAACGACTGGTGCATCCTCGCGCTCGGCCAGCGCGGCCGGATCGAAGCGATCGAAGTCGACACCGCGCACTTCAAGGGCAACTATCCGGACCGCTGCTCGATCCAGGCCACGAACGCGGCCGGCGGCACCGCCGAATCGATGGTCACGCAGTCGATGTTCTGGCCGATCCTGCTGCCCGAGCAGAAGCTGCAGATGGACCATCAGCACCACTTCCGCGACGAGGTCGTGCTGCGCGAACCGGTCACGCACGTGCGCTTCAACATCTTCCCGGACGGCGGCGTGTCGCGCCTGCGTCTGCGCGGCCGCATCGCCTGAGGCACCCGCCATGCATCCGATTCGCTCGATCCTCGCGGCTTCGGTCGCCCTGTTCTTCGGCGCCGCGGCGGCCGCCTCCGACTGGACGCTGGTGCATGCCGGGCGCCTGCTCGACCAGCCCGGCCAGCCCGCGCGCGGCGCATCGACGCTGGTGATCCACGATGGCCGCGTGGTCTCGGTGCAGGACGGATTCGTCGGCGCCGACGCCCTGGCCGCGGTGCCCGACGACGCCCGCGTGATCGACCAGCGCCAGCGCTTCGTGCTGCCCGGCCTGATCGACGCGCACGTGCACCTGACCTCCGACCTCGGCGGCCAGGAAGCGCTGGTCTCGGAGTTCACGAACGACATCGCCGACCACGCCTACGAGGCCGCACTGAACGCGCGCAAGACCCTCGCCGCCGGCTTCACCACGGTGCGCAATCTCGGCGACAGCGACTACATCACGCTGTCGCTGCGCGACGCGATCGCCGCCGGCAAGCTGCCCGGGCCGCGCATCCTCGATGCCGGGCGCACGATCTCGGCCACCGCCGGGCACGCCGACCCGGGCCTGGGCCTGAACGAGTCGGTGCGCGAACTGGCGATGCGCGGCCGGGTCATGTGCGACGGCGTCGAATCCTGCCGGCGCGCGGTGCGCGAACAGGTCGCGCGCGGCGTCGACGTCATCAAGATCACGACCACCGGCGGCGTGAACAGCCGCATCGGCGCCGGACTCGGCGTGCAACTGTTCGACGACGAGGTGAAGACCCTGGTCGACACCGCGACGATGTACGGCAAGAAGGTCGCGGTGCATGCGCATGGCAACGACGGCATCCTGGTCGCACTGAAACACGGCGCCGCCTCGGTCGAGCACGGCACCCTGATGGACCGCGACAGCATCGCGCTGTTCAAGCAGCACGGCGCCTACTACGTGCCGACCTTGTCCACGGTCAACGGCTACAAGGCGCGCCTCGCGGCGAACCCCGCGGCCTACACCGGCGAAGTGCTGAAGAAGATCCGCTGGCGCATCGACATCACCGGCAAGTCGCTGCGCGCGGCGCACGCGGCCGGCGTGAAGATCGCCTTCGGCACCGATGCCGGCGTCAGCAAGCACGGACGCAATGCCGACGAGTTCGAACTGATGGTCGAGCACGGCATGTCGCCGGCCGAAGCCATCCACGCCGCCACCGTGAACGCCGCCGACCTGCTCGGGCTCGCGAACGAGATCGGTCGCCTCGCGCCCGGCTTCGCCGCCGACCTGATCGCGGTCGACGGCGATCCGCTCGCCGACGTGACGACGCTGCAGCAGGTGCGCTTCGTGATGAAGGGCGGCGACGTCTTCGTGCCATGAACGGAGCCGCGCTCGATGCCGCCTCGATCCTGACCGTCGAGAGGCTGACACCGCCGGCCTTCTCGCCCTTCGGCGACGTGATCGCGTTCGGCGCCGCGAGCAAGGTGTTCCCGATCAACCACGGCACGACGATGCGCCACCACGGGCTGGCTCGCGTCGAGGTCGGCGCCGGCCATGGACTGATCAGCCTCGCCCGCGCCGAACCGCGCACGCTGCCGTTCGCGGTGACGATGCTGGAACGCCATCCGCTGGGTTCGCAGGCCTTCATCCCGCTCTCGAAGACGTCGTACCTGATCGTCGTCGCCGAATCTCCGGAACACCCGCCGCGCTGCTTCCTCGCCACCCACGGCGAAGGCGTCAACTACCACGCCGGCACCTGGCACCACCCGCTGATCGCCCTCGATCAGGTCAGCGACTTCCTCATCGTCGACCGCGGCGGCGACGGCCCCAACTGCGACGAAGCGAACCTGCCACGCACGTGGTGGATCGAATCGGCCACGATCTCGTCCTGAGGGCGCACAACCTCAAGGACTGAAGATCGTCTGCAGGGTCGCGAGGATGTTGGCGAGTGTGGACGACGATGCGCGACCGGACTTGCGTACCAACCGGGTCTTGTCGACGGCACGGATCTGATCGAGCAGCACCAGACCTTTCTGCCCGTCGTGCGTGATCGGGATGCGGAATGGCGCGGGCTGGCCCTTGCTGGTCATTGGCGCGACCAGCACGGTGCGCAGGTGATCCAGCATCTCCGGCGGCGACACGACGACGCAGGGACGCGACTTGCGGATTTCGCTGCCCTGGGTCGGATCGAGATTCACGACCCAGATGTCGCCACGTGCTACCACGTGTGCTCCGCGTCGTCGGCGTTGCCGAACTCGCCCATCACCAGGGTGTCGTCGCCCGCTTCGGCAACACGACGCGACGCTTCCGCCCAGCCCGCCCGCGACGCCGGGCGACGCAACACGATGGCGCCGCCTTCGACGCTGATCTCGGCTTCGTCGGTCAAACCCGCCTGCGCCAGCATCGGCTTCGGAATGACGACGCCGCGCGAGTTGCCGATCTGCCGGATATTGGCCTTGAGTGCTTTCATGGCAACAATGTTATTACGGCGACACGGCACTGCGCCAGCGCCACGCTCAACTCACTTCGATCGACCGGCAAACCACCGCCCGATCGCCGCGCGTTCGGCTTCGGTCATCTGGGTCATGTTGCCGGGCGGCATGATCCGGAGTTCGACCACCTGCTTGTGGATCAGGGCGGCCTGCAGGTCGATGCGTTCGGGCGTGTCGAGCATGGTGCCCTTGGGGGCGCTGGCCATCAGGGTCGGTTGCGCGGCGTGGCAGGCGACGCAGTGCTTCTCGATGAGGGGACGGATCGCGGCGGTGTCCGGGCGTTCGCCATAGGCGTCGGACAGGACGATGGTGGGCGAAGCGCTGCCGTCCGGCATCGTTGCGCCATTCGCGGGCGACACGGCGGATACGGCTGCTGCAGCGGGTTCCGCGCGCATCGCCGGCGACAGCCAGAACAGCAGGCCGACCAGCAGCAAGGCACCGCCGACCAGCAAGGACCAGGCGCGTGCGCCGCCGTGCCAGAGCACGAAGAACTGGCGGATCATCGCCGCCGCCGCCATCGCGACGAACAGCACCAGCCCGTTGTGTTCGTGGGCATAGGCGGTGCCGTAATGCGTGCTCAGCATTGCGAACACCACCGGCAGCGTGAAATAGGTGTTGTGCACCGAACGCTGCTTGCCGCGCTGACCGTCGAGCGGATTCGGCGACTCGCCCTTCGCGAGGGCCGCGACCATGCGCTTCTGCCCGGGAATGATCACGAAGAACACGTTCGCCGACATGATCGTCGCCAGCGCCGCGCCGACCAGCAGGAAGGCGGCACGCCCCGAGAACACGCCGGTCGCGACGTAGCACAGGGCCAGCGTCATCACGGCGACGAGCAGGCCGAGCAGGCCGTCGCGGAAACCGACGAGCTTGCACAGCCCGTCGTAGACGATCCAGGTCAGCACGAGGAAGGCGACGGCGGCACCGACCGCCTGGGTCGGCGACAGGTCGGCGACGTTGCGGTCGATCAGGTAGAGGTCCGGCGACAGCAGGTAGGTCAGGGCCAGCAGGGCGAAGCCGGACAGCCAGGTGGTGTAGGACTTCCACTTCGACCAATGCAGTTCGGCCGGCAGTTCCGCCGGCGCCGGCAGAAACTTCTGCTTCAGGTAGAAGCCGCCGCCATGCACCGACCAGGACTCGCCGAACAGGCCCTGCGCGCCCTGTTTCGGCGGCTTCAGGCCGCGGTCGAGGGCGACGAAGTAGAAGGACTCGCCGATCCAGGCGATGGCGGCCACGACGTGCAGCCAGCGCAGCAGGAAGGCCGCGGCCTCGGTCCAGAATGCGAGCACGACGACCTCAGCTGCCGCGGTAGGTGCTGTAGCCGTAGGGCGAGGCCAGCAGCGGCACGTGGTAGTGCGCCTTGGCATCGCTGATGCCGAAGCGGATCGTGACCACGTCGACGAAGCGCGGCTCCGGCATCTTCACGCCGAGGCGGGCGAAGTAGTCGCCGATCGCGAAATCGAGCTCGTAGACGCCGGGCTTGATCGCCATGCCGTCGAGCAGGGGCTGGTCGCAACGGCCGTCGGCATTCGTGGTCTGGCCGCTGATGAAATGGCGTTCGTAGCCGTTCATGCGGTACAGCGCGACCGCGATGCCGGCGCCGGGCTTGCCGTGCGCGGTGTCGAGGACGTGGGTAGTGAGCTTGCCCATGGCTTCAGGCCTTCATGCAATAAGCCGCGAGTGTATCGAGATCGGCACGGCGTTCCGAAACCGTGGTGAACGCCGCCTCGATGCTGTTGCGGGCGAGCTGGACGAGCTGGTCGCGGTCGAGCCCGAGCGCCGCCGCGGTCTCGAGGTAGTTCTGGTTGAGGTAGCCGCCGAAATAGGCAGGGTCGTCGGAGTTGATGGTCACGCGCACGCCGCGTTCGAGCATGCGCTTCAGGTTGTGGTCGGCGAGGCGCTTGAACACGCAGAGCTTGAGGTTCGACAGCGGGCAGACGGTCAGCGCCATGCCGGTCGCGATCAGGCGCTGCATCAGGCGCTCGTCCTCGATCGAACGCACGCCGTGGTCGATGCGTTCGACCCGCAGCACGTCGAGCGCGCTCCAGACGTATTCGGGCGGACCTTCCTCGCCGGCGTGCGCGACCACGTGCAGGCCGAGCTCGCGCGCCATCGCGAACACGCGCGCGAACTTCTCGGGCGGATGCCCGACCTCGCTGGAATCGAGGCCGACGCCGATGATGTCCTGCAGATGGGGCTTGGCCGCTTCCAGCGTCGCGATCGCGTCGTCTTCGCTCAGATGGCGCAGGAAACACAGGATCAGGCGGGCGCGGATGCCGAGCTGCGCCTGGGCCGCGTCGCAGGCGCGCTTCAGCCCGCGGATGACCACGCCGATGTCGACGCCGCGCTCGGTGTGGGTCTGCGGATCGAAGAACAGCTCGGCGTGGATGACACGGTCGGCATGGGCGCGCTCGAAATAGGCCCAGGCCATGTCGTGGAAGTCCTGCTCGGTGAGCAGCACCGAGGCGCCGGCGTAATAGATGTCGAGGAAGCTCTGCAGGTTCGTGAAGGCATAGGCCGCGCGCAGCGCCTCGACGCTCGGGTAGGCCAGCTTCACGCCGTTGCGCTCGGCCATCGCGAAGATCAGCTCGGGCTCCAGCGAACCCTCGATGTGGATGTGCAGCTCCGCCTTCGGCAGGCCGCAGATGAACTCGGCCAGATCGTTGGACATGCAGGACTCCCGCCGGAAAACCCCGAGTCTGCATCAATCCGCGCGGGGCGGCCAGAGCAGCGGGCGCTGCGCTAATCTTCGGTGATGAACACGAACACCAGTTTCATCCTGAACGGGCGACCGGTCGACCTGGCCGGCGCGGACCCGACCCAGTCGCTGCTGCGCTGGCTGAAGTCGCGGCAGCAGCACGGCACCAAGGAAGGCTGCGGCGACGGCGATTGCGGCGCCTGCACGGTGGCGATGATCGAGACCGATGCCGATGGGCGTTCGCAGTATCGCGCGGTGAACAGCTGCCTGCTGCCGATGGGCGCCTTGCCGGGTCGCGAGATCGTCACCGTCGAGGGCCTGGCCGAGGGCGAGCGCCTGCATCCGGCCCAGCAGGTGATGGTCGACGGCGCCGGTTCGCAATGCGGCTATTGCACGCCCGGTTTCGTGATGAGCCTGTTCGTCGGCACGCACGACGGCGACCTGTCCGACCATTGCATCGAAGGCAACCTGTGCCGCTGCACCGGCTACCGACCGATCCGCGACGCGGCGAAGCAGCTGGCGGCCTTGCCGATCGTCGAGGATCGCTTCGGCGCCGCCCTGCGCGAGCCTCGGGCTGCACTGGCCTCGGCCCGCGTGGGCGCGTTCCACAACCCGGCCACGGTGGCCGAAGCGCTGGCGCTGAAGCAGGCCCATCCCGAAGCGACCTGGATCGCCGGCGCCACCGACCTCGGCGTGAACCTGAGCCGCGGCCAGGCCGTCGCGCCGGCCTTCATCGCACTCGACCGCATCGCCGAACTGCAAGACATCGACGTCGGCGAAGCGTCCGTGCGCATCGGCGCCTGCGTGCCGCTGTCGCGCATCGAACACGACCTCGCCGGACGGTTCCCGCTGCTCGACGACATGCTGCCCTGGTTCGCCGCGAAGCAGGTGAAGAACCGCGCCACCTTCGGCGGCAGCCTGGGCTCGGCCTCGCCGATCGGCGACCTCGCGCCGGTCCTGCTCGCACTCGAC
>ERZ1645187.4198-NODE-4198-length-11749-cov-24.735847_pt1 | contig 11749 bp, 9 predicted proteins | sample MGYA00575352_ERZ1645187 | MGnify/ENA primary metagenome ERZ1645187 (study PRJEB40837, sample SAMN11349314) | freshwater sediment metagenome | isolation source: river sediment | host: Sediment | place: India: Wazaribad , New Delhi | collected 2017-02-21 ... | reverse complement strand
TTCTCGGAAAATTCTTTGTAAACAGCTGTGATACCTTCGCGCAGTTCGATGGTGTGTCTCCAGCCTAAGCCGTGCAGTTTGCTGACATCTGTAAGCTTGCGCGGTGTGCCGTCCGGCTTGGTGGTATCGTGCACGATATTACCTTCGTAGCCCACGATTTCCTTCACCAGCAGCGCCAGGTCTTTGATGGTAATTTCTACGCCGCTGCCGCAGTTGACAAACTCTTCGCCGTCGTAGTTTTCCATCAGATAGCACAAAGCACCTGCCAGGTCATCGGCATGCAAGAACTCGCGGTAAGGCGAGCCGGTGCCCCACATCACCACTTCCGGCACCTGATTGATTTTCGCTTCGTGGAACTTGCGGATCAGTGCCGGTAATACGTGTGAGTTGTTCAGGTCGTAATTGTCATTCGGACCGTATAGATTCGTTGGCATGGCGGAAATGAAATTGCAGCCGTATTGTCTTTTGTAGCTTTCACATAATTTGATGCCCGCAATTTTCGCGATGGCATAAGGCTCATTGGTTTCTTCCAGATAACCGCTCAGCAGATAGGACTCTTTCAGCGGCTGCGGCGCCATTTTCGGGTAGATACAGGTACTGCCCAGAAACAGCAGTTTTTTCACCTTGTGTTCGAAGGCCGCATGGATGGTATTGCACTCAATCATCAGATTCTGATAGAGGAAATCGGCGCGATAGACATTGTTGGCATGGATGCCGCCCACTTTCGCCGCCGCCACAAACACATAATCCGGCTGATGGGCTGCAAACCAGGCGTTGGTATCCGCCTGAGAAATCAGATTAAGCTCTTTGGAAGAGGCTGTCAGGATATTGGTATATCCATCCGCTTTCAGTTTGCGTACAATAGCAGAACCCACCATTCCGTTGTGTCCTGCTACATATATTTTGGCGTCTTTGTTCATTGCTTTCGTTTGCTTTTGTCATGCTGAGGAACGAAGCATCTGTTTATTAAACAAGATGCTTCACTGCGTTCAGAATGACAATGGTACTACTCGTGATAATTGAAGATTTTATGTCCGCCTTCCAGCAGGTATTTGTCACGCTCAAACAATTTGATATCGTGCTCCATCATGTCTTTAACCAGGGAAGCCAGATCGTGTTTCGGTACCCAACCCAGTTTGGTGTTGGATTTTGTAGGGTCGCCGATGAGCAAATCCACTTCCGTCGGACGGAAATAGCGAGGGTCGATGGCGACGACTTCCTTGCCCACTTCCACTTGATAAGCAGGATTAGAGCAGGAAACAACGTAGCCTTTTTCATCAATGCCACTGCCTTTGAATTCCACTTCGATGCCCACTTCCTTGAACGCCATGCGCACAAACTCGCGTACTTCGGTGGTTTTTCCGGTTGCGATGACATAGTCTTCCGGTTCCGGCTGCTGCAGAATCAGCCACATAGCTTCCACATAGTCTTTGGCGTGGCCCCAGTCGCGTTTCGCGTTCAGGTTGCCTAAGAACAGTTTATCCTGTAAGCCCAACGCGATTTTGGATACCGCGCGGGTAATTTTTCTCGTTACAAATGTTTCGCCACGCAGCGGAGATTCGTGGTTGAATAAAATCCCGTTGCAGGCGTAGATGCCGTATGCTTCGCGGTAGTTGACCGTAATCCAGTAGCCATACATTTTAGCCACGGCATACGGAGAACGCGGATAGAACGGTGTTTTTTCCGATTGTGGAATTTCCTGTACTTTTCCGTATAACTCAGACGTGGAGGCCTGATAGAGTTTGGTTTTATTTTCCAGTTTCAGGATGCGGATGGCTTCGAGCAGACGCAGGGAACCTACAGCATCCACATTGGCGGTATATTCCGGGGTGTCGAAAGACACTTTTACGTGGCTCATCGCACCGAGGTTGTAGATCTCATCCGGCTGCACATCCTGGATGATGCGGATCAGATTCGTGGAGTCGGACAAGTCGCCGAAGTGCAGAATGAAATTGCGGTTGTCAATATGCGGATCCTGGTATAAATGATCGATTCTGTCTGTGTTGAATAAAGAAGAACGGCGTTTGATGCCGTGTACTTCATACCCTTTTTTTAAGAGCAATTCGGCCAAATAAGCGCCATCCTGTCCCGTAATACCTGTAATAAGTGCTTTCTTCATGAAAAAGTGTGTTTATAGTTTTCGAGGTAAACAACCTGTAACTAAATTACAATTTTTTACCTTTTAATAAAACAGAATTGCGAAAGTACATTAAATATTTCGTTTTTTTACACCCTGAATGAAGCAAAAAATCGCCATTTTCCTGTCCGGTTCCGGCAGTAATGCACGCGCCCTCTGTCACTACTTTGACCGACATCCGGCGGTGGAGGTTGCATTGCTGCTGAGCAATAAATCGGATTCGGGGGCAAAATCCATCGGCGAAGCATTCGGTATTCCCGTATTCATTTTCAACAGAACGCAGTTTTATCAGGAAAATACGGTGCTGGAACAGCTGGAACAGCACGGAATAGATGCTATCGCGCTGGCAGGATTTCTGTGGCTGATACCTGAATATCTGCTGGAACGATATCCCGATAAAATCATCAATATTCACCCTGCCCTTTTGCCGAAATATGGTGGCAAAGGTATGCACGGCATGCATGTACATGAAGCGGTATGGCAACACAGGGAAAAGGAAAGCGGTATTACCATTCATCTCTGCAATAAGGAATACGACAAAGGCCGCATCCTGCTGCAGGAAAAGGTGGCATTGTCCGAGGCTGACACGCCGTCGGATATCGCGAAAAAAGTGCTTGCGCTGGAGCATCAGCATTACGCCCGTGTGATAGAAGAATATCTCACACGCGACGCGGGATACTGATGTTGTATGTTCAATTTAAAATCAGGATGATTATACGCTAGAATGTACTCTTGTAACCATGAAATATATTGCCGTTCAGGGGAATGTCAGGGTTGGTGTTGTTTTTCTATTCGTCGGTCAGGAACTAACCACAGGATGGTTACGGTGTAATAAAGGACAAGAGATAAGTACGGATAAATCAATGAACACAGGATTCCCGAAAGATACAGCAGGATAGAAATTTTTTCTTTGAGGTTGGATTTTATGGCACGGGCAATTTTAGAGGTGGCGCCCTCATGCTGGATGGCGAATTTTTCCAGTAAGGCATAGGAAATCGCGCACATCAGCAATATGCATCCGTATAGAAAAGCGGGCGGGCGGTTGTTCAGACTGTGTTCTCCCAGCCATGCCGTTGCAAATGGAAGTAATGACAGCCAAAACAACAGATGCAGGTTTGCCCATAATATTTTTCCGTTTACTTTCTCGATAGCCTGAAAAAGATGGTGGTGATTATTCCAGTAGATGCCGACATAAATAAAACTGAATAAGTAAGAACTGAATTTCGGGATGAGCGGTATCAAAGATGCCCAGGTTTGTTCATCCGGTATTTTCAGTTCGAGTACCATGATAGTAATAATAATGGCCATCACGCCATCACTAAAGGCTTCCAGTCTGTTGGTTGTCATAGCTTTCTTAGTTGTGTAATGTAGTTGATGCAATATAGCCTGTGTTTGTAAGCAGGATGCTTAAGGTTGTTGATTGTCAATAGAGAATTTTATCTGATATATTTTACTCAAACCATTTCCGGAACCGTGAGTATATTCCTGAAAATCACGGATGTCAATGAATTTTCTTGGAGATAGTTCATTCCGACGGCTGGTGAAATACAGGATCTGATTTTTCTCATCATAAAACGGACAATATTCCATCTGCGGAGTGTTGACCGGAGTGCCGATATTGACGGCAGGTAGCCAGTTTCCGTTGCTGTCTTTTTGTGATACATATAAATCGCCGCTGCCCAGGCCGTCAGGCGCATTATATTTGGTAAATAAGAGCATTCTTTCATTGCCCGAAATGAATGCATTGAATTCATAGCCATTGCTGTTAATGGTTGTATCCAGCAATGCCGGTTGGTTATATCCTTTTCCATTCCATATGGCGCAATAGATATCATCCTTACCCATTCCGACAGGCGCGTCCATCGTAAAATACAGGTTGTTGTTGTCTGCCAATGTCGGATAGAATTCATCTTGTTCGGTGTTAACCGGCTTCCCGATATTTTGGGGTATCGACCATTTTCCCTTTTTGTGGATGCGTTCCACATACCAGATGTCAAAGTTCTTTTTGTTATGGTTATTTTCATTGTTCGGCCTGTCCGATACAAAATATAAACGCAATCCATCTGCGGACAGAAATGGTTCCATGTATTGGTATTCATCACAGAAGGGCAGTATTTCCGTTGCTGTCCATCGACCTTTTTTAAACACCATTCGTACCAGCTTCGATATTTCCTGTCCCGGACTTTGTGCCGTAAAATAAGCTTCCTTCCCATCGCGGGAAATAGTGAAATCTCTTACATTCAGAAATTCGTTCAGTGTTTCACTGAATAAGGTCACCCGGCCGTTTGTCTGTGTATAGGCACAAGTGTACAGCGATAATAAGCCTGTAAGCAGAAGGATCTTGCGCATCAGTTCGGAATTTGAAAACGAAAATCAGATTTTTTATACTTTCACGCCAAACAGATAGCCCACCAACGCGGATAATCCCATGGCAATAGTACCCCAGACTACAATCCGCAAGATCGCTTTCGGGATGCTGGAACCGCCTGTTTTTGCGGACACTGCGCCCAGCATAATCAGCGAGAGAATGGTGAATCCGTACAGGAAATATTCCATTTGCGCAACGGGCGCGAAAAGCGCGACCGCCAGTGGCAGCAATCCGCCCGCGGTAAATGCGGCACCGGATGCAAAAGCCGCCTGTATCGGTTTCGCCTGACTCACTTCGTTGAGACCCAGCTCATCGCGGATATGCGCTGCCAGCGCATCGCTTGCGGTCAGTTCTTTCGCCACCTGCAACGCAGTTTCTTTTGTAAGACCTCTTTTTTCATATATCTGCGCCAGGATTTGCATTTCGACTTCGGGCATCTTTTCCAGTTCCAGTTTTTCCCTTTCAATATCGGCCTCTTCGATATCCGTTTGTGAACTCACGGACACATATTCACCGGCGGCCATAGACAGTGCGCCCGCGACCAATCCGGCGACAGTAGCCAGCAAAATCGGATCTCTCGTGATGCTCGCCGTGGCAACACCAATGGCCAGACTGGATACAGAGATGATGCCGTCGTTGGCGCCCAATACCGCCGCTCTCAGCCAGTTGCTGCGATGGATATAGTGACTGTCCAGATAATTGTCAATGGTAACGGTGTTTTTGGCTTTTGTCATAGCGTAGATTTTTTATGGTCGATTGGCGATGGATTATTTTACATCTGTCCTGCGACGGTGCAGATGGATGAATGATTACTGCTAAGTTATCATTAATTGGATAGATATGCAGGTGAAAAGAAGCTATTTTTTTGGCCGCTTCTTAGAACAGCGTCAATAGGTAGCCCAATATGGCGCCGCCGAGCACGGTAATCGCGCTGTTGGGTATAAGGTGAAAATAATTTGATTGGGATGCTTTGCATTTCCTGCGTTATACAATGGATTGTTACAGCTCCTATAATTGTTTCTTCATTTTTATTTTTACTTTTAGTGTATTGCAAATCTATCTGTGTATTGCTGGTGAATATAAAATATAGCTGGATACTGTTTTTTCTTTTGTGCTTTTCGTGTCAGGAAAAGCAGCAGGAAAGAGAAATGGAAAATCGCATATCTGAAAAAGCACCTGCTGCTGAGAAGAGTGATTTGTTGGAGAGAGAAATAAAGCGTAACGGGCTGAGCTCGGTAGCGGAGACAGAAACTTTTCTTGATTCCGTTTTTGTGCATCAGGAAGTCGATCCGAATTATAAGGTGGAGCTGGCGGAAAGTCTGATACAGTCTGATTTCTGGAATAAAATCTCCTATCATTTTCAGGATGATATTCTCGTGTATCTGGGGCAGAATTATATCGCACTGGATAGCAACAGAAAGGCCATACATGTCTTTGAAACGCTGCTGGAAAATTATCTGCCGCAATTACAGCAAGATCCGCAAGCATACCTGCTGGCCAATCTGGAATTGTCTACCGCGTATTCCAATATCCAGAAGTATGACCTGGTGGTGGATTATACCAATATGGGTATAAAAGTGGCACAGAAATATCCGGATAAAATAAAAACGTCAGACTATCTGGTGGCTTATAATAACTTGCTTTATTATGCCAACAAGGGAAATATTTGTGAAGCATTTGCGCGTTACAGAACAGATAAGCTTCATTATTTTGATCGCTTGCCGGCAATCAGCACGGAAGATGCGGATTTCAGTGAAATCATTTATAAGAAATATGAAATCATGTGTTTGCTGGCGCAGGTAGATACGCTTGCCACGTTGAGGAAATTATCGGAATTTAAAAATTATCAGCCCGGGCATAAGAATTTTTTATTGCGCAAAGCGGAATATTATTTATCCGTTTACGCGAGTGTAATCGATAAGTATTACTTTGAATTGAAAGATTATGAACGGGCTCTTTCGCTGGCAACATCCTTTTATGAAGAGAGTCAGCAGTATCCGGAAATGCCGCATTATCAGATGCTGGCATTGTCTAAGATGGCGATTTCTCTGAAGGCACTGAATCTGAATTTTGAGAGCAATCAATACCTGGATGTAATACAGTCGAAAATACATCCGAATCCGTATTCCACTTCCTATTATTCCCTGAAAATAATCCGGGCGCTCAACTTGTCCGAAATGAATAAACACCGGGAAGTGGTAGCCATTCTTGATTCGGTATTTCCTTTGTTGAGCGAACATCTGATGGGCAGAAAAATTACGATAACGTCACTTAAAAATCAGGATTACCACGCGTTTAATTCTGATTATGTCATCAATATTTTTTCGTCCGCCTCTAATCTTTACCTGCGCGCATTCCGGTCAAATCATGACACAGCATGTCTGGAAAAGGGCGAATCACTCGCCATTGCAGCGTTGAAAATGTTCCACTATTTTTACAAAAACGGGAAATATGATGAGTCGACCGCGAGACTGGCAGCCAATATTCAGGAATCGTTTTTATATCTGCTGACCACGAAGTACAAGGATAATAAGGCAAAGCAGATAGAGCTGATTGACGGGATAGAAAAAATATCATCCCAGCAATTGTTCAATCAGTTTCAGCAGCAGGTGATAGTCAGTAATCCGGCTTTGCAAAAAATCAATCTTGAAAGAAGTAAGGTCTTGTCGAAGATAGAATCTCTGGAAGAGCAGCTCTTCTTTGCCGTAGATAATGTAAAAGCAGTTTCAAAGAAGGAACTGTATCGGCAATTGTCGCAACTCGACGAACAATTGAAGCTGGAACTCAAAAATTTCGCGACGATAAACAAGGATTTTTCCATAAAGAAAATACAGGATGCATTAAGAGGCGGAGAGGTGATTCTGAAATATTACGGAACGCCTGAAAATATCTACAGGTTATTGATAGCGCCGGATCATCTGGTGGTGGAAAATCTGGGAAAAGCGGCAGTCATTGAGAAAGAAGTGAAAAAATATCTGGCGGCACTGGAATATCCCGCTTCCGACTACCGTGAAGGCGCGAAGAATTTATTTCATTTATTGTGTGAAGATATTCCTGCCAATCAGGTAAGTATTATCCCGCAGGGATTCATCAATTATCTGCCTTTTGAAACATTGATAAACGAGAAAAATAAAAATTGGATCGCAGCTAAAAATATTCACTACAATTTTTCATTACCGCTGTGGTATGCCGGTCGGGTGTACAATTACCCTTTGTCTTCTCCGGCCACTTTGTGCCTGGCTGCTGATTATACGCAGTCGCTTTTGGGAACTCAACCGTTGAAATATTCCGGGAAAGAAATTGAAAAGATTGCCGCTATTACCGATGGTAAGAAAAACAATAAGGCGACAAAATCTTATTTCATGCAGCATTCCGCCGATTATTCCATTTGCCATCTGGCTATGCATGCGCGACTGGATGATGCCAATTTTGAGCAGTCGAATCTGTTGTTCTCCAATGATGAGCCTTTGTACTTCAAAGATTTTTACAACCTGAATCTGCCATTGGAGATGGTGGTGCTGAGCGCCTGTAATACCGGCGTGGGTAGCATCGTGAACGGAGAAGGCATCATGAGTTTGTCGCGCGCGCTGACGTTCTCCGGTGTCAGAAGTTCAGTGGTGAGTTATTGGGAAGTGCCGGATAAGGAGACCGCCGCGCTGATGGAGCTTTTTTATAAGCAACTTAAAAAAGGCAAACGCAATGCAGTCGCGCTGGCAGACGCCAAAAGGGAGTTTATAGAGAAATATCCGCTGAAAAATCATCCGTATTTCTGGGCAGGATTTGTGCTGAATGGTGCCAATGATGCCGTTTATCCGGTGAATTACGGATTTGCCTTTTTTATGGCAGTGGGGCTGTTGACCATCCTCTTTTTGTGGTATTACAGAAAATTAATTTAATTCTTCCAGTAGTTCTGTGGAGGACGCCTTAAACTGACTGTCTGAGTGGGAGACTTCCTCCAGTAAGAACTTAGCCCGCTCGGTTTGTTGGTTCTTCAGATAGCAGAGTGCAAGATACCAGGAAATGGTATGGGTGTAATTATTTTGTTTCTCAAAATCAAATAATTCAAACGTCTGTATAGCCTGTCTGAATTTTCCCAATTCCATATAGCTCAAACCCTCGTACAGAATGGCGTAATCCGCGGCTTGTTGGGTGTAAATCTGGTCAAATAATGCAGCCGCAGTTGCATAGTTTTCCGTGTCGTAAGCATAGAAGGCTTTAGCGGGTAGGTCGGTGGCTGTCTTGTCGCGGGTGGTTGGTTTCTCCAAATTTGGGAAAGGTTCGTAATAGGATGCGTACAGGTCGTCGGTGTCCGGACGGATGAGTGCAAATATCAGGGCGGCAAACACTACCAGTATGATTGCCGCGGCAGCGGCATACTTAAATCGGGATGGTGTCGCTATCTCTCGTTCCAGTGCTCTTAGCTGCTGTTTTTGTTTTTCCCGCGTTTCGATGATAATCGAAGCTTTCAGTTTTTTCTGAAATTCAAATTCCTGCTGAAATGCAGTATCTGATAGCAGCAAACGATCAAATTCCAGCTGCTCCTCCGCGGAGAGCGTATGCTCCAAAAACTTTTCTATCAGTAGATCCTTATTTGTCATTTTGTATCAGCTCTTTTAGTTGTTTTATGCATCTGGATTTCTGACTTTTTAATACATCCTTATTGCTGTATGCCAATGCTGTCACGATATCATCCAGTTTTTTTTCTTCATAATAAAATAGTCGCAGCACCTTCTGGCATTGTTCCCCGAGTTTGGAGAAAGAGGTCTGCATCTTTCGCACTTCATCATCCTGCATTTCTTCCGCATAGTCATTCCATGTGATGTCGTCAGGTATATTTTTTTCAAACAGCGGAAGGTTTTTGTTTTTTTTAAGGTGATTGTAAATCATATATTTCCCAATGCTGAATAAATAGGTGCTGATTTCTGATTTTAAACCATCCAGTAATCCCTTTTTCGCATTTTCCGTCAGCGCGACAATGGCATCCTGATAAATGTCAATGATGTCTTCCCGGTTGATGTCAAATCGTCTGGCATACGAGATAAACTTCTCGCGGTTGCTCTTGTAAACAGAACTGATGGTCAGCTCGTCGCCCTCCCGGAGTTGTTTAATCGTATGTTCAACTTCATTCATTAGTAGCAGGTTTTTAAAAAAGTAAACATATCCAAATTATTTTTCTGAAGGCATGTTTACCTTTTTATTTTTTCCACACTAAGCTGCAAAATCTAAAAATCTGTACGTATGAAAAGTAAATCGTTTGCGCTGCTGGTGTTGTCATTTTCAACATTGTTTATGCAGGCACAAGATGGCATGGGAGAACGCCTGAAAACCCAGACTAAGGACAAAGTAACGAATAAAACAGAAGAGGTTGTCAATAGTACTATTGATAAATCCATCCAAAAAGCGGAAGAAGGAATTGAAGCCATTTTTACTAAGAAAAAGAAGAAAAAAGCAGATATAGAAACGGCATCTGTTCCTGCAAATTCGCCGAAAAATACATCCGCAAATACATCGGACGCGCCCGCTTATGATCCTGCTGTTACGCAGACAGACGACAAAGGGAATACGGATTATTCCGCTTATAAGAACTTTGATTTTGTCGCCGGTGAAAAGATCATTTTTTTCGAGGATTTTGCGGATAATTCCACGAAACGCTGGGGCGCTTATGATCCTGAACAACTCAGCATCATCACGCATGATAACAAAAAATGGATGGAAGTTAAGTCGGGCAATGTTTACCCGATAGGCTTGAAAGTGTTGCCGAAAAACTTCACGCTGGAGTTTGATGTGTACACGCCTGATGTCAACACCGGCACACTCGATGTTCGGTTTTTAGATAAATCACAGGCGGAGAGCCTCGCCGATCCGTGGCTGGATAATTGCAGTGCTGTTCACCTGAGTCCGATTACTCAGATGCCCAAAACCGGATTGGGCAGTTACATAAAAAAAATCAATAACGAGGAAGTTCAACCGCAAAATGAATTCAAATTTTACAGTTGGCAGCCGGAGTTGGGAAATCACTACGCCCGCGTCAGCATGGTGCGCACAGACAACAAACTGTCGCTGTGGGTAAACAAGGAAAAAGTGATGGAAGATGTCGACTTCTTTGTGCAGAACAGAGAGCATCTGCTGGCCTTTCATCTCCAGAATTATTTTGTCGATGAAAACAGAATGTACCTGACCAATATCCGTTTGGCTACCGGTAATGCCAATCCGAAAAATGACCTGACCACACAAAATAAATTCATGACACAGAACATCTATTTCGATGTCAATTCCGATGTCATCAGACCCAATTCATATGCCATTTTGAAACAGATTGCAGAGAGTATCAAAGCCACGCAGGGTGTCATTCAGATAGTAGGACATACAGACAGCGACGGAAAAGATACAGACAATCTGATCCTGTCGCAGAAACGCTCGGAATCAGTAAAAAGAGCGCTGGTAAATGAATTCGGCATCGATGCCGCCCGCCTCACCACGGAAGGAAAAGGAGAAAGTGTGCCGTTGAACAAAAACCTGACACCGGCTGATAAAGCCCAAAACAGACGAGTAGAATTTATCAAACTGTAAAAGCCATACAACTATGAAAAACCACCTTCTTGCGATGTTGCTCTTGTTTTTTCTGCAGCCACTGACATTCGCGCAATACTGGAACGGAACCTATCAGACCAATTTCGGTCCCGTGAAATTAATCACTGAAAATGGCATTGTCTACGGCGATTATGCCGGCAATGGCACCATACTCGCTTATGAATATGCGCCGCCCGGCAGCAGCAAAACGCAATTGCACGGAGTGTTTTTCAACGGCGACAAAATCGGAAAATTTATCTGGAAGGATATGTCGTATAGCAATAGCACCGCCATAAAAGTGGAAGGCTATTATGCTTTTGACGCTGCCATCACACTAGATAAAGTGAAACAGGCGGGCATGTATTTTGAAAGCACGCATTTTCCTAATCTTTCCGCTGAATCTAAATGGACCGGCAACAGAACATCTACCGCGAACCCAAATGATTTGCAATCGGCAGTCTGGACCGGAAAGTGGAGCACCAGCTTCGGCGAACTCGACCTGCAGCAGATAGGCAGAACCGTAATGGGAAAATACAGCGACGTCGGCAACATCGATGGTGTATATGATAAAAAGACCAAAACCTGGAAAGGTAATTTTTCCAACAAAGGGAAAATAGGTTTTTTCGAATTTGTCATCGAAGGCAATACATTCAAAGGGAAATGGGGCTGGAACA
>ERZ1645187.4197-NODE-4197-length-11750-cov-19.985720_pt1 | contig 11750 bp, 8 predicted proteins | sample MGYA00575352_ERZ1645187 | MGnify/ENA primary metagenome ERZ1645187 (study PRJEB40837, sample SAMN11349314) | freshwater sediment metagenome | isolation source: river sediment | host: Sediment | place: India: Wazaribad , New Delhi | collected 2017-02-21 ... | reverse complement strand
TGGGCGGCGAGCACCTTCTCGGCGATCGCGATCTGCTGCTCGCGGGTGGCGAGGTCTGCGGTCGGGGCGTATGCGCCGCCGCCCAAGTTCAGCCAAGTGGTGCTGGAGAACTGCAGGCCGCCGTAGTAGCCGTTGCCGGTGTTGATCGCCCAGTTGCCTCCCGACTCACACTGGGCGATCGCGTCCCAAGTGCTGCCGTTGGCGACCGCGGGCGCCGAGGACGTCGCCTTGGTGCCTAGCGTGACTCGCTTGTTGACCGGTTGGCGGGTGACTTCCTCGCGCACCACGGTGCGGGATTCTTCGACCCCGTCCACCCGGACGATGGAGTAGACGACGTTCTTCTCACCTTCTTGGCCAGGGGTGGTCACGTTCGTCGTGCCTTGGCTGAGGTTCGGGTCCTCGGTCGTCTCGGTCTGGAAGTCGATCGGTGCGACAGTCGTCTCCTCGACGACCTGAACACGCTGCACGGTGACGACCATGCCGGCTGTCACGGCCTCAGCCAAGCCCGGCGTCACCCGGTCTTGCGCGCCAAGCGTGATGCCGGCGTCTTTCAGCAGGCCGGCGATGTTGGGTGCTGCCGAGGTGGTCGCGAGTTGCTTGCCGTCAACCTTGAGTTGGACATCCTTGGGTGTGGTGGCGGTGAGGGTGAGGCCCTCGCGGCTCAATGCTGTCGAGCGGCTGACCGACAGCTGGGCCGACGAGCCGTGCAGCCCGATCTCGGCCAAGGCGTCGTCCACTGTGGTGGCGGTGGTCCAGAAAGTCTTCTCGACGCCATCGATGATCACGGTGATCGGACGCCCGTAGTTGATCGTCACGATGCTGCCATCGGCGATCTTGGCGTCGACGCCCGGCACGACCTCATCATGGGAGCCGAGTGTGATCTTGTTCGCCTCCAGCGCGTCTCGCACCGTGCTGCCCCAGACGTTTGCGGGTTCAGAGTGGCCGTCCACGGTGAGGACGATCTCCTTGTTCATATGGCTGGCGAAACCGCCCAGCCCGAGTGAGGTGGCGGCGACCATACCGGCAACCGCCATGGCAATTGGCTTGTTCATCAGTTCCGTGCTTCCTTGTCAGTACCAGCCATTGGCGTAGCTGTGGGCCAGCGCCGCCTGCCAGCTGCCGTAGCGTCCCTTGACGTAGGCGTCACCCCACGCCAAAGCAACGACCGGGTCGTTCCAGTTGGCGCCAAGCTTCGAGCAGGGCAGGGCCTGGGTCAGCCCGCAAGCGCCACTGCTGGAATTGACTGCGTTCGGGTTCCAGCTCGATTCGCGTTCGACCAAGATCTCGACTGCCGAGTAGTCCGACGGCGCTATGCCGGCGGCGGCCATCCAGTCGGCATGGCTGCCGCTGTAGGTCGTGCTGCCGGTCGAGGCGCCGGCCGTCACCTTGGTGCCAGTGGTGACCTCCCGATCAACCGGGGCCTTGACGACGTCCTCGCGGAGGACCGCGCGGGACTCCTCCACCCCATCGACATAGGTGACTTCCCAGACTACCTGCCTGGTGCCCTGCTGGCCCTCAACGGTCACCCGTTCGGTGCCCTTGGCCAGCGCGGCATCCTCGGTGGTCACAGTATTGAAATCGATGGCTTGCTCGCCGGACTCCTGCTTCACGTCCACCTTGTTGATGGTGACGGTCATCCCGGCGGTTACCGGGGTGGCGACCGAAGGGCTGACCCGGTCGTCCGAGTCGACGATGATGCCGTTCTCGTTCAGCAGGCTCAGCACATCGGACGCAGTGGAGCGAACGGTCGAGGACTGCTTGCCGATCGTGACAGTGACATCCTTGGGCGTGACCGCGGCGAAGGTCAGGCCGTCCCGGCCCAGTGCGGAGGTCCGCGCCACGGACAGCCGGGCATCGGTGTCATGCAGACCGATCTCAGCCAGCGCCTGGTCCAAGGTGGTGGCGGTGGTCCAGAAGTTCTTCAGCTCGCCGTCCACGATCACAGTGACGGGGCGTGCGAACCGGACGTCGACGATGCTGCCGTCGGCGATCGGGGTATCGGTGGTGGGGCTGACCTCGTCGCGCGGGGTGAGTTCGAGGGAGTGCGCCGCAAGGGCATCTTCGACGGTGCTGCCCCAGACATGCACCTGTTGGGTCTGGCCGTCAACCCTCAACGTGATGGCCTTGTCCATTGCGCTGGCGAAGCCGCCGGCGCCGATCGACACCAGAGCGACAGCACCAGCTATGGTCGCGACAACAGGCTTTTTCATCCGGTTCTCTCTTGGTTGACAGCTGCCTTGGCTGGCAGCACGAGTCTGGTGAACTCGTGATCATCAGTCTAATCTGAACCTGAGAAAACGCCAAGAAAAACTAAGAAAGTTGCCAACTGGCTTGGCGGGAAGGGATGTGTTGCCTAATCAGAAGCAAAAAGAAGTGCCCCCGCAGGTTGGCGGAGGCACTCACTTCGATCGGAGCAGCTTACTTGGCGGCGTTGGCGAAGCGCTCGGCCACGTCGTGCCAATTGACGACGTTCCAGAAAGCCTCGACATAGTCGGCCTTCACGTTCTTGTACTGCAGGTAGAAGGCGTGCTCCCACATGTCGAGCAGTAGCAGCGGCACAGAGCCGACCGGCATGTTGTTCTGCTGGTCATAGAAGGCGAGGGTGTTGAGCCGGCCCCCGATCGGGTCATAGACCAGCGCGCCCCAGCCGGAGCCTTGGATCGACTTCGCGGCCTCCCCGAACTGCTTCTTGAAGGCGTCGAAGCTGTCGAAATACTCGTCGATGGCCGCGGCCAACTCACCCTCGGGACGCTCAGGCGCGTTGGGGGTCATGTTCTTCCAGAAGACGCTGTGGTTGGCGTGGCCGCCAAGGTTGAAGGCGAGGTCCTTCTCGAGTTTGCCAATGGTGGCGAAGTCACCCTTCGCGCGGGCCTCGGACAGCTTCTCTAGGGCGGTGTTGGCGCCGTCCACGTATGCCTTGTGGTGCTTGTCGTGGTGCAGCCGCATGATCTCGCCGCTGATGTGCGGCTCGAGGGCACCGTAGTCATAGTCCAGGTCCGGCAGTGTGTAGATAGCCATGGTTGAGTTCGCTTTCTCTGCGGTGGGCGTCTGTTGTCGAACTGACCAAAGCCGAGTTCGCTGACAGGCATAGCGACTCCCGACTCCCGTTTATTCCGTGACGTTGTCAACCCCAGGGGTGCTTCGCGCTACCCGTAGGACTCGGAAGCCCTTCGCGGAGGCCACTCGGGTGGCCGGCCAACCCTGCTCGTCGAGCCAACTCTGCAGCGAGTCGGCACCGAGGTTCTTACCCACCACCAACCACGCCACCCCGCCGGGACGCAGCCGGGGGAGCCAGTCCAGCAGCAACTCGTGCAGGGCCAGCTTGCCGATCCGGATCGGCGGATTGGACCAGATCTCGTCGTACTCGATGTCGGCGGGCAGTGACTCTGGAAGCGCGGTCCGCACCCGGTCCGCGACACCGTGCAACTCGGCATTCTCGTCGGTCAACTGCAGCGCCAACTCGTTGACGTCCACGGCGTCCACTTGAGCCCAGGGACAGCAGGTGGCCAACGCGATGGCGATCGGTCCGAAGCCGCAGCCGAGATCGAGAAGTCGCCGGCTATCTACGGTCGGTGGGGTGGCGGCGCGAAAGAGCACTTGGGTGCCGGTGTCGAGCCGATGCGCGCTGAAGACCCCCGGTGCCGAGACGAGGTCCAATTCGCGTCCCCAGATGGTGGCCCGCACATGGTGACGTCCGGTTTGGTCGGCCGGTGTCTTGAAGTAGTGGCTCATCTTGGCTCCGCGGGCCGGGGCAGCTCACGCAACTCGCGCGCCTGTGCGGCTCGTTGGGCCAGTTCGGCATCCGGTGGGTAGCCCACCTCCTCCAGGCACAGGCCCTCGGGACGCATGACGTGGACATCGCCATGCCTGGTGGGATGCGCGATCACCGCCTGCAACCAGGCCTGGTCGCGACGTCGGCAACCCACCGCCCAGAGGGCCCCGACCAAGGACCGCACCATGGAATGACAGAAGGCGTCTGCCTGCACGGTGAACTCGATGGTGCCCCGGCCGTCGCCCAACCGGGCCACACGAAGCCCGGTGAGGTGGCGGATGGTGGTGGCTCGGTCGCGATGCCGGCAGAACGGGGCGAAATCGCGTAGCCCGACCAGCAGCCCGGCAGCCTGGTCCATCGCCGCAACGTCCAACCGCTCGGTGACCAAGGTGTGGTGATTGCGCAGCAGCGGATCGGGCGCTGAGTCGCGGTCCCACAACCGGTAGACGTAACGTCGCCAGATAGCCGAGAAGCGGGCGTCAAAACCCGGCGCCGCCCGGACCACCCGCTGAACCACCACGTCGGCGGGTAGGACCCGAGCGAGGCGGTGCGCCAGGTGGGTGGCGTCGTGCTCAGGCGACAGGTCGAGGTGGGCGACCTGTCCGCGGGCGTGCACCCCTGCGTCGGTCCGGCCAGCCACCGTCAGTTCGGCGGGAGAGTCCAGGCGAAGCACCATGGTGATCCAGTGCTCCAGTTCGCCCTGTACCGTCCGGAGATCACGCTGGGCCGCCCAACCGTGGAAGGCGGCCCCGTCATATGCCAGGTCGATCCGCCACCTCCGCGTTTCGCTCATGGCAACCTCCGATAACAGAGGTCGACCACCGGCCGGCCGGCCGCGATGCCGCGGGATTCGAACTTCGTGATCGGACGCGACCGAGGGCGTGGCGCCCAGCCCCCGGAGTCGGCGTACTCGTTGTGCAGGCCGGGGACGGCGTCCAGGACCGAGCGCATCTGCTCGGCGTAATCAGGCCAGTCGGTCGCCAGCAGCCAGCGTCCACCCACCACCAATCGGCTGGCGACCAACTCGCCGAAGGACGCCGAGACGAGCCGTCGCTTATGGTGTCGCTTCTTGTGCCAGGGATCGGGGAAGAAGGTGCTGAGCTCGCGCACCGTGCCGGGCGCGATCAACCGTTCCAGACCCTGCACACCATCCACCATCAATAGCCGGGCATTGGACGCCCCCGCGATGTCCAGCTTGGCCACCGTGCTTGCCACGGCTCTCTCGTAGACCTCGAAGGCGACCAAGCAGGCTTCCGGATTGGCAAGGGCGCTGGCCACCAGGGCGTCCCCGGTGCCTGAGCCGATCTCTACCAGCAGTTCGTCAACCGGACGACCGAACTGTGCGGCCCAGTCAACATGGGCGTGCACCGCGACCGAGGTGCTCAGCTCGCTGTGCGGCACGTCGACCAAGTATCGGCTACTCAGCCGAGTAAGAGCGTTGCGTTGCGAGGGGTTCATCCGTGGGCTGCGTCGCACGTAGGAGACCACGGACCTCGTTCCGGATTTGTCACCCATGTGGTGCGCTTGCGACATGCCCGCCAGCATAGGCGCGGTGGCACCATTGAGGGATGCGTACCGTCCTCAATGTCTTGTGGCTGCTGCTCGGTGGTATCTGGTTGGCGGCAGCCTACTTCGTCGCAGGCGTCATCGCCTGCCTGCTGATCGTCACGATCCCGGTCGGCATCGCCTCGTTCCGGATGGCCCGTTACGTGCTGTGGCCTTTCGGCACCCTCGTGGTGAAGAAGCCGGAAGCCGGCGCTGGCTCAGCGATCATGAACGTCATCTGGTTCGTCACGGTGGGTTGGCTGCTGGTCATCGTCCATCTCGTCACCGCGCTCACCCAGGCGATCACCATCGTCGGGATCGCGAACGCCGTGGTCAGCATAATGATGATCCCGGTCACCGCCTTCCCGTTCGGCAAGGAGTTGATCGACCGGGACGATCCACGTGCCCTGTACATGACCTCGCTGGTTTCGACCCGCTAGGCAAGGGCGGGTCGGACGCCATTGAATATGCACAGGGAGGCCCGCCGAATGACGGGCCTCCCTTGAAGCGGTGCTGCCTCAGGCCTTCATGTACTCCTGCGCCAAGTTGGTCGGCATCACCTCGTAGCCGTGGAATTTGCGGCTGAAGCTGCCCGAACCGCGTGCGAGGCCCCGCAGGTCGATCGCGTATCGGCTCAACTCGCTCTGGGGCACCAGCGCATTCACCGTCGATTTGCCGGAGCCTGCTGAATCGGTGCCCAGCACCTGGCCCCGTCGGTTGCTCAGGTCGGTCATCACCGCGCCAAGGTACTCGTCATTGACCGTCACGCTCACCTGGTCAAGAGGCTCCAGCAGGGCCACCGTCGAGGGATTGGACGCCTCCTTGAGCGCCAAGGCGCCGGCGGACTGGAAGGCCATGTCGGATGAGTCGACCGAGTGGGCCTTGCCGTCATACAGCGTCACCTTGATGTCGACCATAGGGTGTCCGGTGAGGGTGCCCTTCTCCATCTGGGCGCGCACGCCCTTCTCGACAGAGGGGATGAACTGACGCGGTACCGCGCCACCGACAACCTCATCGATGAACTCGAATCCGGCGCCGCGTTCGTTCGGCTCCACCTTGATGTCACAGACCGCATACTGTCCATGCCCGCCGGACTGCTTGACGTGACGGCCATGGGCCGTTGCCGGCTTGATGAATGTCTCGCGCAGAGCGGCCCGAATCGGGTCCGCGGTGATGTTGACGCCGTAGCGATCCTTCAACCGGTTCATCAAGAGGTCCTGGTGGGCCTGGCCCATCGTCCACAGCAGCAGTTGCTCGGTGCCCGGCGCACGCTCCAGCTTGACGGTGGAATCCTCGACCACCAGTCGCTGCAGGGCACCCGCAAGCTTGTCCTCGTCGTTGCGGCTGGCCGCGCGGATCGCGACCGGCAGCAGGGGCTCCGGCAGCAGCCAGGGCTCGACGACGCGCGAGGCTGCCGGGTCGCTCAACGTGTCACTGGTTTCTGCGGTGCCCAGCTTGGCGACCATCACGACCTCGCCGGCGATCGCGACCTCCTTCGGGTGCAGCTCGACGCCGTGCGGTGCAGTCAGCAGCCCGACCCGCTCCTCGTCGTCGTGGTCACCTTGCCCGTTTCCGCCGAAGAACTGGGCCCGGTGCCCGGCGATGTGCACCGTGGTGTCCGGCCGCAGGGTGCCGTTGAAGACACGCACCATGGAAAGCCGGCCGGCGTAAGGGTCGGAGGTGGTGCGAATGACCTCTGCGAGCAGCGGGGCATCGACGGAGATCTCACCGGGCTCCACCGGATCACCCTCCACAGTGGCGATGGCCGGCGCCTTCCAGCGCAGCGGGGTGGGGAAGCCCCGGTCGATGACCCCGAGCAATTCCTCGGTTCCCACACCGCTGGTGGTGACCGGGATCACCGGGTGGAAGCTGCCGTGATAGAGCGCCTTCATCAGGTTGCTGACGACCTCTTCGACGGCCAGTTCGTCGCCGTCGAAGTAGCGCTCCAGGAGCTCGTCGTCCTCGGATTCGGTGATGATCGATTCTACATACTCGGTGCGGAAGTCCTCGATCGCCGCCAACTCGCCGTCGTCAGCGTTGCGCCAGGTGCGGCTGCCGGACGAGTAGTCGTGCACCTTGCGGCTCAGCAGCGACAGGTTTCCGACGATCTGGTCCTTTTCCCCGATGAACGGCAGGTAGGCGGGGTGGACGCCGGCCCCGAAGACCTCTTGGCATTGCTGCACGGTCTGTTCGAAGCTCGCCCGTTCGGTGTCGAGCTTGGTCACCACGATCGCCCGCGGCATGCCCACGCTGGCGCATTCGTTCCACAGGATCTGGGTGGTCATGTCGATGCCATCGGCGGCGCTGACCACGAAGACGGCGGCGTCAGCGGCCCGCAGGCCGGCGCGCAGTTCACCGACATAGTCGGGATTGCCCGGGGCGTCGAAGAGGTTGATAACGGTGTCACCGTTGGTGAGGGTGGCCAGCGAGAGCACGGCCAGCCGCTCGGGATCATCCTTCTCGCCACGATAACCGGAGATCCGCGCCTTGATCAGGTTCTCGAACAAAGTGGTCTTGCCCGAACCGGCTGATCCGACCAGGACCACGTTACGTAGGTCTGCGGGGCTGGTGACCTTGGGCGCGTTTGTGCTCGTCTTTGAACTCATGGGTCAACATTGCCGCTACCAGGCCTCCGCCGCAAGCCTGCGACGAACGTGCCAGCGTCTGTTGGCCACCAGTTTGTGAGCCGTGGACGCACGGCAATCAGCCGGTCAGACAGGAGCCAGCAGCCTGCGCGTGGTCACTGCGCCGGATCGATGACACAGATCAAGTCGCCACCCTCCACTGCGGTCGGACCATTCAGCACCACCCGGGCCACCAGCCCGGCGCACGGGGCGGCGATGGTCGATTCCATCTTCATCGCCTCAATCCCGGCCACCACCTGGCCGGCCTCGACCTGGTCACCTGGGGTGACCCGCGGCGTGGCCGCACCGGCGAACGGCGCCGCCACATGGCCCGGATTGTTCGGATCGGCACGTTCGGCCCGGGCGACCTCGGCCTGGATCGAGACGTCCCGCACCTTGACCGCGCGCAACTGGCCGTCCATCTGGCACAGCACGGTACGCTCTGCCCGCTTGTCAGGCTCCGAGATCGCCTCCAGCGTCATGGTCAACTGGCGGCCATTGCCGACGTCGAAGCCCTGTTCGACCCCGGCCTGCAGGCCGTACAGCCAGCACATCGTCGGTAGCGCGCTCAGGTCGCCGTAGTCGTCCAGGAACCGTTGGCAGTCGGCCGTCGGCCCCGGGAACAGCAGCCGGTTAAGGGTCTGCTGGCGAGTGCGTCCGGGCTCGGCCAGCAGCGCTGCATCGTCATCGGTCAGTTCGTTGATGGTGACATCCTTGACACGTCCGGCCAGAGCCTTGGTCCGGAAGGGCTCGGGCCAGCCACCGGCTGGAGTGCCCAGCTCGCCGCTCAGGAAACCCAGCACCGAATCGGGCAGATCGAACTTCTCCGGGTGCGCAGCGAACTGTTCGGGGTCGGCGTGGACCGCAACCAGATGCAAGGCCAGGTCGCCCACCACCTTGGACGAGGGTGTCACCTTCGTCGGGCGGCCGAGGATCTGGTTGGCCGCCGCGTACATCTCCTCGATCTGCTCGAATTGGTCCCCAAGCCCCAGCGCGGTTGCCTGCTGCCGCAGATTCGACAGCTGGCCGCCCGGGATCTCGTGGGTATAGACCCGGCCGGTGGGGCCGGGCAGGCCCGACTCGAAGGGTCGGTACAGCTTGCGGGTCGCCTCCCAGTACGGCTCGAGCGCCAGCACCGCATCGGGGTCGAGTTCGGGTGCCCGCTCGGTGTGCGCCAAGCCCATCACCAGCGCAGACATGGACGGCTGCGAGGTGGTCGCCGACATCGGGGCACTGGCCACGTCGACCGCGTCGGCACCTGCCTCGATGGCCGCCAGCAGGGTGCCGATCTGGCCGCCGGCTGTGTCGTGGGTGTGCACCTGCACGGGCAGATCGAAGTTCTCCCGCAGCGCGGTGACCAACTTCTTGGCGGCGTAGGGGCGCAGCAGCCCGGCCATGTCCTTGATCGCGAGCGAATGCGCCCCGGCCTCGACCAGCTGCTCGGCCAGCCGCAGGTAGTAGTCCAAGGTGTACAGGTCTTCGGCCGGGTCGAGCAGGTCGCCGCTGTAGCACAGCGCAGCTTGGGCGATCGCACGGCCATCGCCCAGCACCGCATCGATCGCCGGTCGCAGTTGCGCGACGTCGTTGAGTGCGTCGAAGATTCGGAAGACGTCGATGCCCACTTCGGTGGCCTCGGCGACGAACGCCTGGGTGACTGCGGTCGGGTAGGGGGTATAGCCGACGGTGTTGCGACCGCGCAGCAGCATCTGCAGGCACTGGTTGGGCATGGCCGTCCGCAGCGCGGCGAGCCGCTCCCAGGGGTCTTCGGCCAGGAAGCGCAGCGCCACGTCGTAGGTGGCCCCACCCCAACACTCCACCGACAACAGCCCGGGGGTGAGTTTCGCGGTGGTCTTGGCGGCGTTCAGCAGGTCGATGCTGCGTAGTCGGGTGGCCAACAGCGACTGGTGCGCGTCTCGGAAGGTGGTTTCGGTGATCGCCACCGGGCGCTGGGCCCGCAGCCGCCGGTTGAACTCGACCGGCCCCAACTCGCGCAGCGCCTGCCGGCTGCCGTCGATCGGCGCCAGATCGCTGGTGTCAGGCAGCTTCAGTCTCGGTTCGGCCCTTGCCGGTGCCAGCCCATAGGGGTGGTTCACCGTGACGTGGGCGACGTGACGCAGCAGTTTGGTGTTGCGATCGGTGGCCGGCTGGGCGTGCAGCAGGTAAGGCCGCTCGCTGATGAATGCGGTCGACAAGCCGGTATCCAGCAGATCAGGTTCGGCCAGCACCGCTTCCAGGAAGGCGATATTGGTTGCCACGCCCTCGATCTGGAATTCACTCAGTGCGCGGCGTGCCCGCATGATCGCGGTGGCGTGGTCGCGGCCCCGCGCGGTCAGCTTCACCAGCATCGAATCGAAGTGCGGGCTGATGGCAACGCCGGTGCCCACTGTTCCGCCGTCCAACCGGATGCCAGCCCCAGACGCCGACGAGTACGCGGTGATCACCCCGGTGTCGGGACGGAACGAGTTCTCTGGATCCTCGGTGGTGATCCGGCACTGGATGGCCGCGCCGCGCGGCTTGATGTCGTCTTGGCGCAGCCCGATCTCGGCCAGCGATTCCCCGGCCGCAATGCGTAGCTGACTGGCCACGATATCGACATCGGTGATCTCTTCGGTGACGGTGTGCTCCACCTGGATGCGCGGGTTCATCTCGATGAAGACGTAGCTACCGGCCTGGGGGCCGGCGGTCTCCAGCAGGAACTCGACCGTGCCCGCCCCGGTGTAGCTGATTTCCTTGGTGAAGGCGAGCGCTGCCGCAGTGAGGGACGCACGCAGTTCGGCGTCCAGTTGCGGAGCCGGCGCCATCTCAATCACCTTCTGGTGCCGACGCTGGATCGAGCAATCCCTCTCGAACAGGTGCAACTGGTTGCCCTGTTGGTCGGCCAGCACCTGCACCTCGATATGCCGCGGCCTGAGTACGGCCTGCTCCAGGTAGACAGTGCCGTCACCGAAGGCGCTTTCGGATTCCCGCATCGCGTCACCGGCCAGCCCCGCCAAATCCTCGGGGCGATCCACCCGCCGCATACCGCGACCGCCGCCGCCGGCCACCGCCTTGACGAACATCGGGAAGCTCAGCTGGGTGGCGTCACGCGCCAGCTGGGCGAGATCGGTGGTTGGCGAGGTGGATTGCAGCGTGGGCAGTCCAGCCGCCCGGGCGTGCTCGATGGCCCGCACCTTGTTGCCGGCCAGCCGGATCGTCCGGGCACTGGGCCCGACGAAAACCAACCCTGCATCCGCGCAGGCAGCCGCGAAATCGGGATTCTCGCTGAGGAAGCCGTACCCGGGGTAGATTGCCTCGGCGCCGCAGTGCTTGGCGACCGCGATGATGCCGTCGATGTCGAGGTAGGCCGCCACGGGGTGACCGGATTCGCCGATCTGGTAGGACTCATCCGCCTTGACGCGGTGTTCCGAGTTGCGGTCTTCCTGGGCGAATACCGCCACGGTGCGGCAACCAAGTTCGCGGGCCGCCCGGAAGGCCCGGACTGCGATCTCGCCGCGGTTGGCCACCAAGATCTTGTTGAACATCGCTCCTACTTTCTGCCGAAGTGGACGACGACAACGCGGCCAGCCGAAACCCGGTCCACGAGTTTGTCGCCACCGCCCGTGTCCGGACGCTCGCTGGCAGGTCTTCGGGCTCGCGACATTCGGGTGCGCACGTCACTTTGCCGACTGGCCATCGCTTCCCAGGTCATTCCAGTGCTCTTGGCGGCTTTCGTCACCATTCACCGCTACGGGACAGCCTTGGACTCGCTCCAGATTCCCTGTTGTCTCGACATGCCGCGCAGCATGTACGAACCAGCGATGCGCAAGACC